>Ga0181560_10002589_pt1 | contig 16810 bp, 10 predicted proteins | sample 011ome_20_FD_133751 | JGI IMG/M metagenome (GOLD analysis project Ga0181560, IMG submission 133751) | Coastal salt marsh microbial communities from the Groves Creek Marsh, Skidaway Island, Georgia - 011509CT metaG (megahit assembly) | ecosystem: Environmental > Aquatic > Marine > Intertidal...
CCTCGAACCGTTTCGGTTACAGGCGCGCCACGCCGCTTTGCTGGCTGCCGCGAACGCGGCGTACAAGAAGTGCGCGCTGTCGCTGATGCTCGACCCGGACGCGCCGCGCGACGCGGTGGCGCACTTCCAAGCGCACGCGGCGGCGTTCAAGAAGCCGCCGACGTGGCTGCCGCGCGAGTACCTCCCCGAACACCACGCGTGGCTCGCGTCGCAGTACGCGGCGTTCGGGCGCCTGCTCGCGTCGCGCGTCGCGTGGGGCGCAGGCGGCGAAAGCGGGGGCGCGGCCGGCCGGCCGTTCGCGCCGCCGCCGCCGGGGTCGCCGAGGACGTACCTCCCTGGGTTCTACTTCCACGCCGCCGCAAACGCCGCGGAGGCGCGGCGGCGGTCGCTCGAGGCGGCGATGGACGCGTCGGAGGCGTCGACGTCGACGCCCTCGGTCGAATTGCGGCCGGGGCCGAGAGAGGGGACGTTCGTGAACGCCGCGACGGGCGCGCTCGTGCCCGACGCCGTGTTTCTGCGTGACCTCCTGTCCAACGCCAAGGAGACGTTCGCGGCGCTGCCGGCGGCGCGCGTGCGTCTGCTGGCGGAGGCGCGCGAGCACTACAAACGCGCGCTCGCGTTTTCGTCCGACGGTCCGACCCCGAAACACGCGAGGCTCTTCGCGTCTCTCACGTCGCAGCTGGCGGCGGGGACGCTCACCGCGGGCGACGTCGCCGCCGCGGAGCGCCTCTTCAGAGCCGCGGCGGCGGTGTACCGCCGCGAGAAATGGGACGACCTGCTCGGCGTGACGCTGATGGCGCTCAAGGAGTGCTACCGCCGCGCCGACGCGAGGCGAGCGCACCTCGAGACATGCCTCGAGCTCGCTGCGCTCGGCGCCGGGAACGGCGCGGTGCTCGCCTCGGGGCACGGCGCGTTCGACGCGGACGCCGCAGCGCACGCCGCGCAGGCGGCCATGCGCGAGGTGGGCGGCGCGCCGGACGCAAACGTTGTGGCGGTTGGCGGCGGCGACGCCGAGGGCGCCAACGGCGTCGATCGCGCGTTCCGGTGCGTCGCCGGGTTCCGGGCGGCCCGCGCTGTCCCCGGTGAGCCCGTGCGGTTCACCGCGGCGATCCGCTGGGCTCTGCCTTTCGAAGTGCCCGTCGCGTCGGTCGCGGTGGAGTTCTCCGAGCCCGCGTACGCGTGGCGGCGCGCCGCGAAGGACGACCGCGCCGCCGGCGAGGATGCCCCGGCGGCGCTGAGGCCCGGCGCCTGGCACCGCGTCGCCGCGGACGTCACGCCCAAGTGGGGCCACCCCGTGCGCGCGACGGCGATGGTGGTGACCCTCGAGACCGGGATCTCCTTCCGCGCGGCGTTCGGGTCCGGCGCGGAGAAGGGCGCGACGCGCGACGGACGGGACCGCGCGAACGAGGCGGGCGAAGCGAGCGGAGGCGTCCTTCGCGGCGTCTTCGAGACCGATCGGCTTCCCGATTTCATGACCGACGTCCGGGTGGGCGTCCACGCGCTGGACCTTCGCGGCGCCGCGCCTCGCGTGTCCCTGGAGGCGCGCCTCGCGGGGCCGGCGCTCCTGGGCGAGGCTTGCGCGCTCCCGCTGGCGGTGGTCAGCACGGGCGACGCCATGGACGCCGTGGAGCTGGCGTTCAAAACGCGCGGCGACTCGGAGGTTTCGGAGGTTTCGGCGGCGGAAACCGTCGAGGTGACGCGCGACGGCGGCGGCGCGCCGCTCGGCCCGAACGATGTCGTGCCGGTCGGGCGCGTCGCGCCGGGAAGGGACTGGCGCGGCGTGGTGTACGTGCGGCGGCGGGCGTTGGGGCCGCCCGTGACGCTGGTGGTGGAACTGCGCGGCACGCGGGACGCGCCCGCCGGCGAGGACGGGCCGGCGGCCGCGCCGCCGCCGCCGCGGGGCGCGCGGCCGAGACCGGAACTGGAAACCGAGGTGGAGGTGGCGGTGCGGGCGCCGTTCGCGGCGACGCGCGAGACGACGGCGGCGTACCGCGCGCACGCGCTCTCCTTCGAGGGCGCCGGCGGCTCGGAAGCCACGCGGCTCATGACCCGCCTCAGGGTCGGCGCGGCGGGCTCGAGGCTGCGAATCACGGGCGCCGACGCGGCGGGAACGAAATCGGCGACGTGTTTCTTCCCGGTGGCGCTGGACGAAGGCGACGAGTTCCTGCACGTCGTCGATTCCGCGCGCGGCGCGCCCGCGCCCGAGCTGAGCGTCTCGTGGCGCAGGGCCGAGTCGTCGGAGCTCTCGCTCTCGCTCTCGCGCGACGCGTGCACCGTGATCCCGGCGACGGCCGCGGCTTCCCAGACTTCCGCCTCGGGAGAAGAGACGGGTCCGGCGCCCGTGACGGTGACCCTGTCCGCCCCCCCGCGCGCGCGCGTCGGCGCGCCGTTCGAGATGCGCGCGCGCTGCGCCAACGCCACGAGCCAAGCGCAGCCGCTGCGCGTGCGCGTGACGGACGCCGCTGGGTTCGTGTTTTCGGGGTCGCGGGAGTGCTTGGTGACGGTGCCGCCGCGCGCGGAGACGGAGACCGCGTACACGTTGGTCGCGCTGCGCTCGGGCGAGGCGGCGCTCCCGGAGGTGGAGGTGACGTGTTTGCGGCTGGGCGCCGCGCTGCGCCCGCCGCGAGTCGCCAGGGCGATGGTCGTCGAACCGTGACTGACGCGAGCGAAACACAGACGCTCTCGGCTCCCGTTCAGTGCGCTAATTAAAAACCATCCCGCCTAATTCGTTAGACTACGATCGCTCTCCCACTCGCGAACGCCCTCTTTCGCGCGCATCCCTTAAAGTCGAAATCAGTCGCTCTCGTCCTCCTCGTCGCGCTCGGGCTCGGCGAAGATGGGTTTCGGCTGCGTCTCGGCGTACGCGTTGTTCGTGCGCCACGGGTTCGCCTCCGCGTCCGCGGCGTGCCTCAATATGGCCTCCCGCGGGTCGTTCTGGCGCCAGTTCTTCTCCCCGAGCATGTCGTTGTTGCGCATGATGTGCTGCGTCAACAACGTGCCCCCGGTTCCCGCGCCAAGCGCGCCGGCGGCGCCGCGCGCGCCGGCGCCCGTGTTGCGCGGCATCTTCGTCTTGACGGCGTCCTTGCGCCGCGCGCGCTCGCTGTCTCCCGGCGCCGCGCGCCCGGGCATGGGCTCGCGGAACATGGGCAGCGCGTGCGGCGCGTACGCGGTCTTGCTCTCGTCCACGCGCACGAAGTCGGCGCGCGACGCGGCGCGCGGCGCGCGCCCGACGCACGCCAGAAGCCCGCGTTGCGACGAGCGCTTCGCGTCGTACAGGCCGAGCGTGGTGCCGGACTTGCCGTCGCCGCAGCCCAGGAACAGCTGGTTCAGGCGCTCGTGCCACAGCGCGGCGACGCAGTTCCCCGGCGTGCCGATCCGTCGCACGAGCGACAGGGACTTGGTGTCGAACACCGCGAGCGCGCCGTCGCCCAGGTCAGCGCGCGCGCGCGGCGCGTCCGCGCCCGTGAAGAAGTACTCGCCGCCGGGCGAGAAACCCACCGCCGTCTCTTCGTGCGTGGTCTCCAGCCCCTCGAACGTCTTCACCGGCGTTTTGAACCGGCGCACGTCCCAGACGCGCAGCGTCCCGTCCGCGCACCGGCTGAGCAGCGTGTGCCCGTCCCTGGAGAACGCCAGGCTCGTCACGGACTCGCCAGCGGGGTGCGCGTCTCGGATCAACGTCCGGGGGCGCCCGGCGAACGACCACGCGTTGTCCACGTGGCACTGCTGCGACGGGGGCAGCACCAGGCCCACCGAGGCGCTCCGGTACGCGGCGCCGGCGGAAGCGCCGCGCGCGGACACGGACGCGACCCCGGCGTTCGCGCGGCGGTCGCTGTTGTCGGAGGGAAAGAGCTGGATGGTCCCGTCCGTCACGCCCCCCGCGATCAACGCCCCATCCGCGGAGTACGCGCACGACGTCACCTGAAAGCGCCCGGGCTTGGACAGCTGCGGCTTCAGCACAGCCGCCTGAGCGCCGCGCGCGTCGCCGAGGCGGTCCAACGCCCAGGTGCGCATCGTGCCGTCCGCGCCGGCGGTGAGCGCGGTGTCGTGGCGCAGCGGGTACCACACGCCCCCCGTGCACGGCGAGCAGTGCCCCTTGGTGTTCTTCATGTCTCGGATGTACATGTCCCCCTTGTCGCACTCGCCGAGCTCGCGGCCGTCGCGGTCAAACACCTTGGGCTGCGCGCCGCCGGTGACGACGAGGAACCGGTCGCCGCTGGGCGACCACGACAGCGCGTGCACGGGGTAGCCGTCGCTGGGCGTGATCTCGCGGAACGGCCTCAGGTCGCGCTTCATGCCGTTGAAGTCGTACATGCGCACGGTGTAGTCGTGCGAGCCGGTGAGCAAGCGCGAGCCGGTGTGCTCCAGCGCGAGCGCGCTGACGACTTTGCGATGGCCCTCCATCTTCGCCTCGTCGGACACGGGCAGGCGCTCGTCGCGCTCGTCCTCGGAATCCCCGTCGCCGCGCGCGTCGTCCTCGTCCCCGTCGGCGACGGACGCGCTCGGCGGGCCACGCGCGTCGGGGGAAGACGCGGCGGGGGGGCTCGACGGGCCCGCCGCGGGTCGCGACGGGCCCTCCGCCGCGCGTTCGCGAGGCGGACTCGATCTTTGTCTCGGCGCGTGCTTGCTCCCGCCGAAACCGCCGGGGAACATCGCGCGCAACGCCGCGTCTTCGTCCTCCACGGCTGGAGCCGCGGCTTTCGGAGGCGACGCCCCCTGGCGCGCGCGTTTCGAGGGCTGCGCCGCGTCGCCTTCGTCGTCGAAGAACGCGGACGAACGAGACGCCTGCGCGACCCGCCGCTGTCTGTCCAAGAGCTCCTGCATGCCTCCGCCGCCGCGCGCGTCCATTCGAGCGGCGACGCTGCGCATCGCGCGCAACTTCGCCGTCTCCTCGTCGTCCGAGTCGCTCATCGCGGCGACGCGGTCACGTTCGCGGGCGCCTCAACCTATGAGCGACGAGTCGGAGCCGACCGGTCCAGATCCGAAATGCGAAATGGCCTCGTGGAAAATACGTATGGACAGGATAATAAAATCGCAACGAGCCGACGACGTCACTGCGGTGGGCGCGCTTGCTGAGGATGTCGGTCTCGACCGCCTCGATCGGACGGGCGTGGCGCGTGGGTGTCGCGTCCCTGGTGCGACCGCACCACGCGCGTCTTCCGCGTGTCGCGGACGGCATCCGACCACGCGGGGCGTGCGTGTTGGTGTCGGTCCGAAACGCGACACGTCGTTGGTCAGCCTCGGCGGCGGCGGTGAAGCAGGGCCAGCCCGCGCCCGTGTCCACGCTGGACAGGCCCCCCGACGGGATTTGGCGCGGGCTGGAGGACTGGCGCGCGGGCGCGGTCGGCGCCGGCGCGAACCGCGCGTGGGTGTGGGGCAAGAGAGACGCCGTCCCCGCGGACGCGGACCCGAAACATCTCGGCCCGGAAAACGAGGGAAACGTTCCGCCGGGCGCGTGGGCGTCTCCGGCGTCGACGGAGGCGATCCCCCTGCCCGATACGCTCGCGGCGTGCGCGGACCTGATCCTGCGCACGCCCGACCCCGCGATGAAGGCGGCGCTTTCCCACCGCGCGTACGCGAAATTCGAACGCGAGACGCGTCGCGAGACGCGTCGCGCGGATCCTCTGGCGGTGGGGATCGCGTCGCCGCCGGCGTCGCCGGCGCGCCCCGCCAAGCCGGAGCTCGTGCACCCGAAAGACGTCCCCTCTCCGAAGACGTGCGCGCTGGGCTTCTCCGCGGCGATGATGCACAACATCGCGCACATCGAGCTGAACGCCATAGACCTCGCCTGGGACACGGTGGCGAGGTTCGCGCCCATGCACGCGTCCCGGTTCCCGCGAAACGCCGGAGGCGGGGAGGGTTCACTAAAAAAAAAAGGCGCGCGCGCGTTCGCGGGCCTGCCCGACGCGTTCTTCCTGGACTTCGCCAAGGTGGCGGACGACGAGAGCCGGCACCTGGGGTGGTGCCTGCAGCGGCTGCAGGAGATGGGCGTGGCGTACGGGGACATACCCGCGCACAACGTGCTGTGGGAGGGCGCGCAGTCCACCGCGGACTCGCTGCCCGCGCGGCTGGCCGTGGTGCCGTGCATGCAGGAAGCGCGGGGTCTGGACGCCGGGCCCCGGCTGGTTTCGAAACTGCGCGGCCGCGGCGATAACCGCTCGGCGGATATCATCGCGCGCATCTCCGCGGAGGAGCTCGCGCACGTCGCCGTGGGCGTCGCGTGGTTCAGGCACGTCTGTGGTGTGCTCTCGGTGGACCCGCGCGCGGCGTTCTCCGCGGAGATCGAAACGCACGCGCCCGAGTCACTGCGCGGGCCGTTTAACCACGCGCACAGGGTGGACGCCGGCTTGGAGCCGGACTGGTACGCCACGCGCGGCGACGACGGAGCGTTCCGCATGGGCCGCGAGTTCCCGGAAGACGAAGGCGTCGCGGGTGACGAAGGTTTGTCCGGCGAGTTAGTCAGGCGGTTGAGGGACGTGCTCGCGATGGAGGGGGTCTCCGACCTGGACGACTGAGCCGAGCGGACGTGAACGCGTCGCGCGCGCGCGCGTAGCTCCGGTCCCGGCGGCGCGATACGGTACGTGTGTCATATCATTATAAGCGTTGCTCGGTCATTTTTAAAAAGAATGGAATTGGCGTATAAGAGCCACGATCGTTTTACGTCACGAACTCCGTCGCGCATCACGCCACGGTGACGGTGTCCGACTCCTCGTGCACCTCCGCGGCGGAGGCGTCCGCCTCGGCGCTCCGCGCAAACTCCGAGTCGGCGTCGTCCTCGAAGACGTGCCCCATCTTCTCGCGCTTCGTCTCGATGTAGCGCTTGTTGTCCAGCGTGATGGGCGCGAACAGAGGCACGCGCCCCACGATCGTGAGCCCGAACCCCTTCAGACCGTGGTACTTCGCCGGGTTGTTGGTCATGAGCTTGATCGTCCGCACGCCGAGGTCGGTCAGGATCTGCGCGCCGACGCCGTACTCGCGCGAGTCCACCGGCAAACCGAGATCCTCATTCGCCTGCACGGTGTCCCGCCCCTCGTCTTGCAGGTTGTACGCCCGCAGCTTGTGCCCCAGGCCGATGCCGCGCCCCTCCTGCCCGCGCAGGTACACGATCACACCCCTCCCTTCCTCCGCCACCTTCTTCATCGCCATATCCAGCTGGTTCCCGCAGTCGCACCGAGCGCTGCGGAAGATGTCCCCCGTCAGGCACTCGCTGTGCACGCGCACCAGCACGCTCTCGCCCGCCGCCGCCTCGGCGCCGTCGCCGTACACGAACGCGACGTGCTCCATCCCGTCAACCTTGGACTTGTAGGAGACCGCGGTGAACTCGCCGTGCTCCGTGGGGACGCGCGCGGACGCCGTGCGCTCGACCAGCACCTCGCGCTTGCGGCGGTACCGCACCATGTCGCTGATGAGCACGAGCTTCAGCCCGTGCTCCTCGGCGAACACCTTGAGGTCGGGAAGGCGCGCCATCGAGCCATCGCTGTCCTTCACGATCTCGCAGAGCACGCCCGCGGGCCCGCAACCGGCCATGCGCGCGAGGTCCATCGCCGCCTCGGTGTGCCCCGTGCGCTTCAGCACGCCGCCCTCGCGGTAGCGCAGGGGGAAGACGTGGCCGGGGCGCACGAAATCATCGGCGTCGGCGTCGGGTTGGCCCAGCCGCGCGATGGTGGCGGCTCGTTCGCCCGCCGAGATGCCGGTGGTGGACGCCTTGAGGTCCACGGAGACGGTGAACGCCGTGCGCATGGCGTCCTCGTTCTCCTTGTTGCTCACCATGAGGGGAAGCTCGAGCCTGTCCGCGGTGTCGTCGGTCACGGAGACGCATACCAAACCGGAGCTGTGCCGGATCATGAAGTGCATCGACTCGGGCGTCATCTTGTCCGCCGCGCCGATCAAGTCACCCTCGTTCTCGCGGTCCTCGTCGTCCAGCACCACCACGAACTTGCCCGCGGCGACGTCCGCGAGCGCGTCCTCGATGGACGAAAACCCGGGCGTGGGCTCGTCGGGGTCCAGGTCCGCGCCCTCCGCGTCGGGGTGCCACGAGGGCACCGCCGCGGGCCGAGCGCCCCGGACGGCATGACGCGTCGACGTCGACACCGACGAAACGAGCCGGGGGAGGCGGAACCCCGCGGGGCGGCCGAAAGGGCGCGCGGCGAGGCGCTGCACGGAGCCCACAGTGCGACGAGCCGCCGCCTTGCCGGCGCGCGCGCTAACCACGGCGCCGAGCGCGGAGCCCATCGTGAAGGCGGACATCTCGAAGTGCGCGCGTCGATACGAGCCGTCCAATTAAATCCTCGGTCTGGCGAGAAAAGCCTCCGCGGGTCGCGAGCGTGTGCGCGTCGACCGGGCGTGCGTGCGTGCGAGTGCGGTGGCGGACTCGCGTGCGCTCGCTGAGTGAAAGTGCGACGGGTGCGTGTGGGGACGCGCCGCGCGGGTGAAGTGCGCGGACTCGGCGGCTTCCGAAAGCGCCTTCTTGCGGCGCGTTTGCCAAAAAAAAGATCTTGTATTCGTAAATTGCAGACTGCTTCGTCACGAGTGCTGCGCGATTAAAGTGGATGGGGTTGCAAAAGAGTTCCGTGCTTTTTCTTCGCCGCGTGTGCCAGACACAAGCGGGGCCGGCATTTCACGTGGTTCTTTCCCCCGGTCGTTCGTCAGACGAAGAAAAGCAGCATTCGTCGTCGTATTCCGAGGGGCGCGTGAGGCGATGGCGTCTTCCGGCGCGTACGCCACGCCGCTGCGGGAGAATCAGGTTGGTCTGTTCGGCGACGGCGCGGCGCAACCGCCCACGCCCAACACCAACGTCCGCGTGCTCATCGCGCAGAAGGAGAAGGTGGGTGTCCCGCGTCGCTCCCGGGAAATGTTTGGCGAACGAACGCTTCGACGCATTCGCGCATTCTTCATCAGCCTCGAGAGGACGCTCCTTCTCGCGTTCTTCTCCACGCGCGCCGAGACGCGACGCGCTCCCTGACACGCCGTTTCCACCACCGCCCCACGATCACGCGCGACCTTAACCTTCAGGAGCTCGTGGCGCTCTCCGAGCAGCGCCTGAACCAGCTCAACGCGCGCGCGGCGGACATCGAGGAGCGCCTGCGAGGCAAGGAGACGGAGCTGGCGCAGACTCGGACGCAGTTCCAGCAGCTCACGGCAGATTTCCGGTACAACCTGAAGCTGCTGGAGGACCGCGACGCCGAGCTCGAGCGGCTGGACGGCGCCGTCGTCACGCACCGCGCGTCCGCGGAAAAGGCGGAGCAGGCGCTCGCCGCGGCGCGCGCGGCGGCGAGCGAGAAGGACGCCGAGCTGCGTCGGCAGAAGGCGCGGGTGGGCGAGCTCGAGGCGTACCACGCCGAGAAGGTGGAGCGGTTGCGGAAGCAGACGGACGAGGCTCGGTACGCGCGCGACGACGCGCTGCAGCGGCAGAAGGACGACTTCGCCAACCTCGAGCGCGCGCTCGTGCGGCAGTTGGAGGAGCAGAAAGCCGCGCTCGAGACGGAGCGGCGCGAGGCGGCGGAGGAGACGCAGAGGGCGCGGCTGGAGCAGACCGAAGCGATAGCTGTCCCCTTGAACGACTTGCGCCGCGAGCTGAGCGACGAGAAGGCACAGACGCTGGCGCTCGCCGCGGAGCTGGAGGCGTGGCGCGCGCGCGAGGAGAACACCAGGGGCGAGCTGGCGAAGAGCGAGACGGCGCGCCGCGCCGCCGAGCAAAACGCCGTGGCGGTGTACGAGAAGCTCGCCGAGACGGAGAACACGGTGGGCGCGCTGAGAGGGGAGGTGGCTGAGCTCCGCGCGTTCAAGGACCTGGCGCCGGAGGAGAGCGAGCGGATGGCGGCGGTCGCGAGGCGGGACGCGGAGGCCGAGGCGATGGCGAGGCGGGACGAGGAGTTCAAGACGCGCGAGCGCGAGGCAGACAGGCTGCGCGCGCGCATCGCGACGCTGGAGGAGGCGCTCCGCGTGAGCCGGAGGGAAAAGAAGATCTCTTCGGAGATCTCCGCGGGGTCTTCCGGCGCGAGGCGCGCGAAAGGCAAGCGGGTCACGATCCGCGAGGACTCGCCGAGCGACGGGGGCTCTTCGGCGTCCTCGAGCGACGCCGAGTCCGAGTCGGACGCGACGCCGCCGCCCCGGCGGAGACGCGGCGGCGGCGCCGACGCGTCGCCGCCTTCCATCGGAACCTCGGCGCCGCCCTCCATCGGAAAGGAGAAACCCGAGGCGGTCGCGGCGGCGAGCGCGGCGGCGGCGGCCATCGCCGAGATGGAGCACAAGACCCGCGTCCGCGACCTCGCGCGGCGCGGAGTCAACCCCGACGCGGCGGCGTCTTCCTCGCAGGTGGAGCGCGTGTGGAGCGCGCTGCCTCCCCGCGCGCCCGCGCCCGCGCACGTCGCGGTGTCGCGCGCGGAGATCGAGAAGGCGGCGGCGGCGGCGGTGGAGGCGGCGCTCGCGTCCAGAATGCACGCCCCGCGTGCGCTCGAAGCCGACGCCGCCGCGAACGCGGCGCCGGACGCCAGCGCCGGCGCCGGCGTCGACGCCGGCGCCGACGCCGACGATACCTCGCCGCGCACGAAACTGGCCAACGCGAAGCGCGCGGTTGAGGTTTCCAGCGCCTCCGCGGTGAAGGCGGCGAGGAAGGTGACCTCGGCGGGCAAAAAGAAACGCGCGCGCGTGAAGCCGCGTCCGCCCGCGTTTCCCGGTTTCCGTCCCTCGGCCTTCTCTCAAGCGTCGTCGCCGACGAACGGAACGTTCGGCGCGAAAAAACGCGCGCCGTCCAGCTTGGCCGCCGTGGAGGCGCGCGAGGCGCGTCTGCTGGCAGAGCTGGAGGGGAAGGTCGCGGCGCTCTCGTCGGGGAGGATACGGACCGGGCGGTCGGCCGTTCGAAAGGCGCTCAGGTAGGGCGCCGCGCGCGAGGAAAGAGAGGTTGTTCGAGGAGCGTATGACACGAAGGCGAGAAGCGCGTTCGCGCGTAGCTACGTAGACGAGCTTTTCAAGTCACGCGGTACGTGTCAAGTGTAGTAGACTCTGCTGGCGCGATGGATGGATTGAACGCGCGATTCCTACGTCGCCCCGTCATCGACGCGCGCCTGTGTGTGTCCTCACATCTTAAGCGCCTTCTGCTTCTTGGTCGCCTTGCGCATCTTCGCGTGTTTCGCGATGGTTTTCGGGTTGGTGACCTCCGCCTTGATGATCCCCGTGCGCTTGATGTTCTCATCCTTCTGTTGCTTTTTCGCCGCCCGGCGCTGGTGCTCGGCTTTCCGGTCCGCGCGCGCCTCGTCCGCCTTCTCCTTCATCGCCTCCTGGAACGCCTTCTTCGCCGCCTTCTCCTTCATCCGGTCGTCCCACGACTTCGTGCCGCCGGTCTGCGCCTTCATGAAGCTCGCCGCCCGCTGCTTCGCCGGCTGCTTCCACGCTCTGCCGCTCGCCTTGCCCACCACCTGCTTGTACGTCGGGCGGCTCGCTTTCCGCAGGCGCTCCACCTCGTGCTCGTCCACCATCTCGTCGTCCTCCAGGCCGTGCTCCTCCACCTCGCGCGCGCGCTTGCGGCTCGGCCGCCCCGCGGCGAACCCGCGCATCTCCGGGCCGGTGATGAACGTCTCCTGCGCGGGAACCCACGGCTCGTCGGTGATGACCACCGGCATCGTGACCGTCGGCGCGAGGAAAACGGGACGTGCGGGAGCAATGCCGCCGCCCCCGGGGAAAGGCGGCGGTCTCGCTTTGAAGAGAGTCCGATTTCTTTTTTTCAGTCTTCGCAAATCGTGTATATTTTCCAAAAGCTTGTCACTGAACATACATAGCGCTGAATGTTCGGTGCAGACAGAATATCTGCCGGTGGCTTCTTCAAGTTCAGAGGCGCTGAGCGCCCACCATTTCGGGCGCCGTCGCGAGGAAAGTATCCGGGGCGTTCGCGCATTGCGACTGGCGCGGCGTCGAGAGACGCGCGAGTCGGCGCTCGAGCGGGGAGCGACATGTTCGCTCGAGCCGCGGCGCGCGCCGCGCGACGCGGTTGGTCCGCGGCGAGCGTCCCCGGCGCGCCTTCGCGCGTGGAGGCGGCTTCCGCGTCCGACGCGACGTTTTCTGGCGTTCGGGCCGCGCGATGGACGTTCGCGGCGACGATGGCCACGGTGCCGCTGGCGGTGGAGTCGGGGAGCCTCGCGGCGTCGTACGGCAGCGCGATGCTGAGCCCCGACGACCTGCGGCGCATCGCGCACGACCTCGGGGCGAGGAAACGCACGCGCATCGAGGGACCCAACGTTCCGCGCGCGCGCGCGGTGCTCGTGCCGCTGTGCCACGACGAGGAAACGGGCGCGCCGCACGTGCTGTTTACCGTGGCGCCGGACGACTTCGGCGCGCCTCACGTGGGGTTCCCGGGCGCGCCCATCGCGAGGACCGTGCGTCCGCGAGACGCGCACAGCGTGTCCAGCGCGATTCGTGACGCGCTCGACGCGCTCGGCGTCGCGGGCGCGGATCTGACACCCGAAACCGACGCGAAACCGGCGTCGAGTCAAAAAACGCGCTCGAGCGACGCGTCGGGCGCGCTGTTCGACCGGCTGGAGATCCTCGGGTTGTCCTCGGACTGCCCCGACGTCCCGCGGCAGACCGCCGTGACGCCCGTCGTGGGGTACCTCGGGCGACTCGACGTGCTCGCGCTCGAGCGGAACGCCGCGGCGCGCGCGTCGGAGAGAAACGCGCCCGCGCTCATGGCGATGTCGCTCGAGGAGCTGCTGAGCCGCGAGAGCGTGGACGCGCGCGTGGTGCCTGGGGTGGGCCCCATGCCCGTGTTCAACGCGCACGCGCCCCCGGAGCGCCCGCTGCAGATCTGGGGGCTCACCGCGCAGATCCTGCACGCGGTCATGCGCGTGGTCGTCGGCCCGAGGGCGGAGTACGCGGACGCGCTCTACGGGCCGTTCACGAGGAAAACCAGAACCAGGGGGTGAGGTTTGCGAAAAACGGAATTCGCGGAATTCGCGCTTTCGTATAGGTGGCGAGAGCGCTCGGACTCCGAGCGCGCGCGCGTCGTGACTAGACCGTCGCGCGATACTACAAGTACGTTACGTTCGTATTCTTTAGTCGAATGTCGTTCTCGACCTCTGTCGACCTCTGGCGTTTTCTTTCGGCGCCGCCTGTTCGTCGCGCGAACACGACGCGCCATCATCCGTCACCTGCGTTTGTATATGCACGCCTTGAGCGAGGGCCAGCGGACGCGCGGCGGGCGCTTCGCGCCGGACTTGACCAGGCGGAGCGCGAAGAACATTTTGTTCCGCTCGTCCACGGAACCCTGCAGCTTGAACCCCAGCTCGGTCGCGGCGGCGATGAACGACTCGATGGTCGCCACGCCCTTCGAGCCGTCGAAACGGCTGCGCACCTCCGCGATCCAGCACACGCCGCCCACCTTCAGGACCTGAGAAAAAAAAAAAAACGTGTCAGTTCATACCGTTTCTCTCCGAGGACGCGGCGTCGCGACGGAGAGACGGGTGAAGAAACGTGTCGGGGCTTCGTCCAGCCGGTGGGCTCATCGTATGATCACCCGTCGGTGAAAGGGAAGCGTCCGTCTGTGTGTTCTGGCGCGCGTGAATAATACGCGCCCGTCATCGGCGGACGGACGCGCGAAGACTGTGCGCGCCCTCGTTTCTCGTTTCGCGTCGTCGGCGTCGTTCGGGGATGCGAAAATCCTTCGGGGAGAAAAAAAAACGCGGAAAAGCGCGGGACGCGTCCGCCGGTCGCGGTCGAGTGGCGCGCCCGTACCCTGTGCGCCTCTTCCATGAACGACCCGTAGTCCGTCCCCATGAGCGACAAAGAGAACACCGCCACCTCCACGGACGCGTCCTCCAGGGGCACGTTCGCCATGTTGCACGCGACCACGCCCTCCGCTTCGCTCTCGAGGTCGAAGGAATGCACCGTCTTCTGCGGCGCGCGCCTCGCCAGCTCGGCGTCTCCGCACCCGAAATCCGCCACGCGCAGCGTCTTGGGCAGCGTCGCGAGCCACTTGAGGCACGCGTCCACCGGCCTTACCGGCCACTCCTTGGTTTGCTCGCGGAACCCCGCGTGGTACGCCGAAAACATCCCCGGCTGATCCTCCACCATCCGCAACGCCTTGTCCCCGGTGGTCGTGTACAGCGCCTCGTTCAGCATGCGGAACTGCCCGCCGCTCAGCTTGTCGCGCATCTTGTCCACCAGCGACGGCGTCTTCTTCTTGTGATCGCGCGCGCGAGCCTTCTCGAAGGCATCCGGGTCCTCATCCTCCCCCGAGTCCTCCTCCCCCGAGTCCTCCTCTCCCGAGTCCTCCTCCCCCGACGGCGACGCGCCCTCCGCGTCGTCGTCGTCGTCCGATTCCGCGAACGCGGCGTCCAACGCCGCGTCTTCGTCCGAGTCGATCTCGCCGTCGTCCTCGTCGCTGCTGAACGCCTCGCCCCAGTCCCCTCCCTCCCCTGCGCCGCCCGAGGGGGACGCGGCGTCTTCGTCCGAGCCGTCCGAGTCCGAGTCCGAGTCCGAGTCCGCCGCCGCCGCCTCGCGGAGCGCGGCGGCGCGGCGCTCCAGCGCCTCCGCGGCTTCGCGCTTCTCGCGGCGCGCGCGCGCCTTGGCCGATTCCTCGGGCGCGCCCTTCGCGCTCCGGTCAGGGTTCGGCTTAATCGCCGCCTCGGCCTTATCCCGCGTGGCGGTCGTGGCGTCGCCGGGAACGAAACCCGGCGTGACCTGCGCCTTGGCATCCTCCGCGTCGCGCGCCGTTCGCGCCTTCTCGCGCCGCTCCTTGCGCTTGGCGTTTTTGTTTTTGCTCCCGGCGTCGTCGCCGCCCTTCGCGAGCGCGCTGACCCCCGCGGCGGTGCCCACCGCCAGCTTCGCAGGCAGCGGTTTCACGGGCCGAGTGACCGGTAAGCCCCTCTCCAGTCGGTCCGCGCGACGCTTCTCCGCCGCGCGCGCGCGCTTCTCGGCGGCGCGGCGGCGGCGGCCGAGGACCTTCCCGGAGATGCCCGGCTCGACTTCGTTCGCGTCGTCGCCGTCGCGCTCGGCGGCGGCGGCGCTGAGCGCGGCGTACTTCTGCCTCTTCGCCTCCCTGCGCTCGTCGAAGCGCTCATCCGCGAGCTTCTTCTTGTCCGCCTCGGACCCGAACCGCATGTCCACCTTGACCTTCTTCTCCGGCCGCGGCGGTTTCACGCGGTTCACGACTGGCTCTTTCGATCGCTTCTTCTTCTCTTTCGATCGCCCCGCGTCCGCGTCCGCGCGTTCGCTCCCCGCGCGCGCGTCTCTCGCGCGCTTGTTCTCGCGCGCGGACGTCTCGCCTTGCCAGTCGTACGTCTTCCACGCGGGGCCGGCGCCGCCCAGATCGAGCTCCTTGCCGTCGTTCTCGAACGAGGGCACGGACATGAACATGTCGTCGTCGTCGGCGGCTGACTTTGTCTCACGCCGCCGCTTCTCCCCGGCGCCGGGCGCGTGGCCCTTGCCGGACGACGCGCCCGCCGCAGAGCCCTTCTTCTTCTTCCCCGTGATCGTGGGCTTCATCGCGGGGGGGGAAGGGCGCGACCGCGTCGTGGTGTGCGCCCCCCGTGCGGAGCAGCGCCTCTCTCGGAAACAGCGCTGCCGCCGACAACGTTCGTCGCGAACTTCTGAGTTGATTTCGCGGCGCCGGGCGCCGGGCGAGAACCATGACGCGGGAAGCAGCGTCCCGTCGGAATCGGGAATTTTCGCGGAGAGGCCGCGGGCTCAGATAAACCATCGGATCGGCCCCATCTCCCTCCCAGAACAACCGCGCGTCGGCATTTCGTTCCCCCTCCTCTCGTGATGTCTCTCCCCGTGGAAGGAAGCACCGTCCTCGTGACCGGCGGCGCCGGCTACATCGGCTCGCACACCTGCCTTCAGCTCCTCGAGGCTGGATGCAAGGTGGTCGTGGTGGACAACCTCGACAACTCCAGCGAGGAGTCCCTGCGCCGCGTCAAGGAGCTCTGCCCCGCCAAGGCGGCGAACCTGTCGTTCCACGCGTGCGACATCCTGGACGCCGCCGGTTTGGACAAGGCGTTCGCCGCGCAGAAAGTGGACGCGGTGATCCACTTCGCCGGCCTCAAAGCCGTGGGCGAGTCCGTGGCCAAGCCGATGCGGTACTACAGCAACAACATCGCGGGCACGGTGGTGCTCGTCGCGGCGATGGAAAAGGCCGGGTGCAAGTCCATCATCTTCTCCTCCTCCGCCACGGTGTACGGCGAGCCCGCCACCGTGCCGTGCACGGAGGACTTCCCCACCGCCGCGCTCAACCCGTACGGACGCACCAAGCTCTTCATCGAGCACATGCTGACGGACCTGCAGGCGTCCGACGCGGCGTGGCAAGTCGTGCTTCTGCGCTACTTCAACCCCGTCGGCGCGCACCCGAGCGGGCGCATCGGCGAGGACCCCAAGGGCATCCCCAACAACCTGATGCCCTTCGTACAGCAGGTGGCGGTGGGCAGGCGCCCGCAGCTCTCCGTGTACGGCGACGACTACCCCACCGAGGACGGCACCGGCAAGCGCGACTACATCCACGTCATGGACCTCGCCGACGGGCACGTCGCGGCGCTGCGGTTAGTGCGCCGCGACCGCGAGTGCGGGTGCGTCACCGTCAACCTGGGCACGGGCACGTCCACCTCCGTGCTCGAGCTCGTCAAGGCGTTCGCGGAGGCGGCGGGGAAGGAGATCCCCATGCAGATCGTCGCGCGGCGGCCGGGGGACGCCGCCGAGGTGTACGCCAAAACGGATCGCGCGCGCGAAGTGCTCGGGTGGGAGGCGAAGCACTCCATCGCGCAGTGCTGCGTGGACCAGTGGAAGTGGGCCTCGGAGAACCCCTACGGGTACGGCGAGGCGGAGTGAGGTA
>Ga0181560_10002591_pt1 | contig 16803 bp, 14 predicted proteins | sample 011ome_20_FD_133751 | JGI IMG/M metagenome (GOLD analysis project Ga0181560, IMG submission 133751) | Coastal salt marsh microbial communities from the Groves Creek Marsh, Skidaway Island, Georgia - 011509CT metaG (megahit assembly) | ecosystem: Environmental > Aquatic > Marine > Intertidal...
AGAGGATGGCCGTTGCGGCGGTTCGCGATGCGCAAGGCGAACATCCACGACGAGGGCGCGATGTCGCTCGCGGGCGCGATTCGGAGAGCCGGCGAGGCGGTCGCGCGATACGAGCGCGAGAGGGACGCGGAGCGGCGGCAGTACGCGCGACGCGCCAGCGTGAACTGGGACCATCGCTCGCGCGCCGCCGCGGGTACGAATAAAAACCGGAAGCGCGACGACGACGCCCGGGAGAAGGACCCGGACGCGCCGCTGTGCGAGCTCAGATGGCTCGACCTCGGCTCGAACCACATCGGCGACGCGGGCGCGGCGGCGCTCGGCGACGCGCTCGGCCCGGGCGTCCCGATCGCGCGCGTCAACGTGCGCGACAACCAGGTGGGCGTCCTCGGCTGCCGCGCGTTTGGACGCGCGGTCGCGAGGTGCTCGACGACTTTGACGCGGCTGGACCTCGCGCACTCGGGCTTCGGCGACGCCGGCGCGGTCGCGCTCGCGGACGGGCTCAAGACGACGCGCGCGCCGTGCGCGCTGAAAGTGCTGCAGCTCGGGTTCAACAGCGTCGGCGCGGTCGGCGCGAAGGCGCTCGTGGAGGCGCTGACGACGGGGTGGATGGACGCGCTGCGGCATCTCGACTTGGCGTGCAACGTGTTGGGACCGGAGGGGTTCGCCGCGCTCGCGCCGCTGCTGGAATACGAACCGGCGCGTGTGACGGGTGACGTTTCGTATTCTCCCACCGCGGACGACGACGACGACGACGACGACGACGACGACGACGACGACGACCGCCGCGGCGGGTTGTACAGCCTCGACGTCGCGGTCAACCAGGGCGCCGCGGACGGCGAACGCTCGGGCGTGAGCGCGCTCATGAAGGCGCTCGAGAAGAACGATTCGTTGCGCGTGCTCAACGCGCGCGGGAACGACCTCACGCCGCGATGCGCCGGGGACGTCGCGGAGATGCTCATGGAGAACGTCGCGCTGAGACGGCTGAACGTCGGGTACAACAAGATCTACGACGAGGGCGCGTGGGAGCTCATGGAGGCGCTCTCGGAGAATTCGACGCTGCGAGGGTTGGACGTGCAGAGGAACGAAATCTCCGACGAGGGCGGACGACACGTCGAGTCTCTGCTGCGCGCCAACGCGACGCTGACCGAGGTCGACATGCGCTCGAACCAGCTCTCGCCGGAGCTCGTGACGCGCTTCGAGAAGACGCACGGCGAGCGCGTGAACGCGCGGTGGCAGCAGGAGCCGCCGAAGAAGGAGAAGAACATCCAGGCGTATTCGCCGGGGCCGATGGAAGCCGTCGGCGGGCGCGTCGCGGCGAAGCGAGCGGAGCGCGCGGCGAAGAAAGAGGCGCGGCGAGCGGCGGCAAACGCGGCGAACGCGGCGAACGGCGCGACGGCGGACGCGGCGACGACGGCGCGATGAAAAGGAGAGGATGGAGATTCAAAGAATCTTCTTCTCTAGTAGTGCACAGTGTTGTCACAACGACGAGACTACCTTTTCGTACGAAACGCTCCCGTCGTCGTCGTCACCCGGTGACGTAAAAGTCCATCTCTCTCGTCCCGAGGTTCAGCACGTGATCGACCGCGTCCTCCCACGGGACGAACACAAGCGTGTTCAGCCCGCGGCTCAGCTCCCTGACCGCGGCGGTGCCGTCGTACGCGCGCGCGTCGTACCCGCAGCTGCGTCGGTACGCCAGCGACGGATCGTCCACCTCTCGCCACGCCTCCTCCGTCGGCGCGGGCGCGTCCTCGTCGTCGTCCACTGAGGGTCGAGGGTCCACGCGAGCGAACGTCGGGGTGGAGTTCAGGGGTGCGTCAGAAGCGGAGTTGAAAGGCGTCGAGGTGTGTCGGGATCGAAACTGAGGGGTGATGGGCGGAGAGAATCCCCGCCAAAAGTCCTTAAGAGACGGCGTTCACCACGCCGACGGGGTCGTACGGGGACCGGCGTGATGAGAAGGAACGCGCCCGACGCGAGCTTGACGAAATCCAGCCGGTTGCTCGCCCCCGGGTGCGTCCCTCGAAGCCTGAGCCAGTAGTGCGTCGTCGTGAACGTCGAGTCCGCGCGTATCCTCGGCGCGCTCGCGAGGTGCAGCCGCGACTCGTCGCCGTCACACGGGAGCGAGTAGAACCCGTGCACGACGGTGTCGTCTCCGAGCGCCGTTTTCTTCTCCCGCAACTGCTTGTGCGCGACGCCCACCTTCGTTGGGCTCGTCTTCGCGATGAACTCGCCGTTCCCGAAGAAGCGGATATACCGGTAGTACGTCACGAGGTGCACGGGCGCGCCCTTCACGCCGTGCTCCAAGTCCGTGAACCCGGGCTTGACGTACGTGTTCCGGGAGACGTACAGTCCCTCCGTGCGCACGCGCGCGCGGTCGAAGAACATTCGGCGGAACGACCCGCGATGGCGCTCGCGCGCGATCCTCGCCGTGACGTCGCGCGATTCGCGCGGCGCCCACGCGCGGTGGCAAGCCGCGCGCCACACGATCTCGCTGCGCGCGAGGACGCGCCACGGTCGGCACGCGCACGCGGCGCGCGAGACAGACCGCGGGTCCGCGCGCGCGAAGATCTCGACGACGAGTTCGTCCGGGAGGAGGCGCTGGATGAGCGCCAAGCGACGCGACGTCTTCGGATCGCGGCAGTTCGCGGGGACGGTCACGCGGTTGTTGTACATGTCGAGCCACGCGCGCTTCGTGGCGAGGAACGCCTCCGCGGGGAGCGCGTCCGAGGGTTTCCGCGGGTTTTCGGGCGTGGACGGGGCGGCGACGTCGTCGTCGTCGTCGTCGTCGCTGTCGAGGAGCCGCAGACGCATGCCTCCGAGGACGACCATGGCGACCTCGGACGGACGCGGTCGGCTCTCGGCGGAGGCACGGGGCGGCGGCCGCCTCGCCCGCGCGTCCGCGCGCGTCGCGGCGCGTCGAGGAGGACTGACGCGACGCGAGGCCGAGTCGCGTCGACACGACACGTGTCGACGACGTGCACGCGCAGGCTTACCGCCAGTGCACTCATCGCTTGAGGGCCATTCCATTCACCGGTCAGTTGAAAGGGGTCGCGATCAAATGTTGAAACCGAGGGATGGGTGAAATACGCGTGTCAGCACTGGTTGTCGCGCGTTTCGCCGCCGCTCGCGGTGAATGCCGCACTACTGCACGCCGCGCCGGAGACGCGCGCGCACGACGGCCGTCATGAGCGACGACGAGATGATCGACCTCAACGAGCAGGTGGACGACGCCGGGATGGAGGAGGACGCGCTGGACGAGCACGAGAAGGTCGCGACGATCGCGGCGGCGACGGAGCGCGCGGCGCGGTCGCCGTCGCGCGATTCGGACGATCGTCGCCCCGCGTCGCCGTCGCCGCCGAGAAGGCGCAGCCCCGCGCGCGAGCGCTCGCCGGTCACGCGCGAGGTGGGCGTCCTCGAGCGCTCGTGAGCGTCTTCGGTTTTCGCGAAGAACGACCTCGCGATCGACCTCTCGCGGTCTCGTCGCGCGGTTCGAATCGAGCGCGTCGCGCGCGCCGCGCTTTCGGCGGCGCGTCGTCGCCGCGATACGATTCGACTCGTCGCGTCGCGTCGCGTCGAGCGAGGGTATTTATTCTCCGTTCGCGCGGCGATGGCGACGCGATCGATCGACTCCTTCCTCGGGCCTCGCGCCCCGCCCGTTCCCCCTCTTCTCCGCGTGTGGCCTCCTCTTCCGACCGACGACCTCGTCGACGCGAACGACGACTGACGCGCGCGCGTCGCCGATCGACGACTCATCGCATCATCGCATCATCAGGTCGACGACAACGACGCCGACAAGCGCCGACAAGCGCCCCAACATCAACGACGCGGCGGCGCAATGACCGCGGAGGAAGCCGCGGCGGACCCCACCGTGGAGATTCTCTCGATCGACCCCGAGGACGCGGCGTTCATCCTCGGCAAGGGCGGCAGCACGAAGAAGAAGGTGGCGCGCGCGGCGGGCGTCAAGCTCGAGCTGGACTCGTCGGCGATGGACGCGGCGGCGGCGAATAACGCGAACGGCGGCGACGCCGGCGCAAACTCCGCGCCCTCGCCCTCGCACGCGCTGTACATCAAAGATAAGAGCGAGGCGAAGCGCCGACGCGCGAGAGAGTACGTCGGGTTCGTGCTGCAGCAGCGCCGCGGGAAGATCGAGGTGGACTTCCCGAGCGACGGAAAGCCGCGCGACGACCTCTCCATCGTCGAGGTGCCAGACGACGGATGCAAGGCTTACATCACGGGGAAAAACGGATCCGTGTTGAGGATGATGGAAGAGGAGTGGGGCACGCTGATGTTCTTCGGGCGCGCGCGAGACGCGAAGGGGGAGCTCGGGGAGAACGCGCTGATGGTGTTGGGGACGAGGAGGGCGCGCAGGGGCGCGGAGTTGAAGGTGATGAGCGCCGTCGAGCACAAGGTGCCGGGGACCTTCGTCGACGCGGCGACGAAGACGCTGCGGGAGAAGCTGTCGCAGCCCGGGGACGACGAGAACGATGGGTTTCGGTACGACGTGTTTCCGTTCGAGAGGGACGAGATCTCGTACGCGCTCGGCGCTCAGGTGCGCGCCGCTCCGGTCCGGAGTTTGTCGGTCGCGTTTCCCTCCCTCCGCGGTCGCTCGCTCCGCTCCGCTCGGTCGCTTTTTTTTTTTCGAAGCGCCCACCGAGTAGATCCGCCGCGCTTAACAAATGCCGCGGCGTTCGATCACTCAAGCTCTCGTGTGGCGAACATTGAGATCTGGTCTGCGGATGTTTTCTGGCTCACCCTCGCGGGCTAGTATGCCGTCGCGGGGCGTGGAAGCTCCCTTGTCTATCCGTACAATTCCGCTCGACGCTCGACTCCCGTCTCGTGTTTTATTTATTTCTCTTCTCGAAGCGTTCGCTCGCTGACTCTTCTCTCTTCTCTCTTCTTTCCCCGTCTCTCTCTCTCTCCCTCCAGGGATCCACGCGCAAGAAACTCGCCGCCGCCTCCGGGGCGATGCTCGAGTACATCGGCCCCCTCGCGGTCATGGCGGGAACCTCCGGCGAGCGAAAACGCTGCTGGGACTACCTCAACTGGCTCTTAAAACAGAAGAACGACCCCCGCCTGCAAATCGACCCGGACGGCCGCGACGACGTCTCCATCATGCCCATCCCATCCGGCAAGGCGCCCAGGCTGCAGGGCTCCAAGGGCGAGAACATCCGATCGATCGAGCGCGAGACGTCGACGTTCATCGTCGTCAACGACGTCCCGGGCGGCGCGATAGGCGACGAGCGACTGCTCGTCTTCGGCGGGGAAGAGGTGCGTTCTATACACTGGTCCCCATACGACCGCGATCGCGTGGTGAACGCCGATCCTTAAGGACTTTTCCCGGCGCATCTCTCCGCCCACTCCACGCTTTCAACGCCCGCCCTCGACGCCTTTCAACTCCTACTGACGCCTTTGAACTCCACCCCGACGTTCGCTTGTATAGAAGAACCGCCGACGCGCGATGCGGCTGTGCGAGGACGCCGCGGACGGTCGGTATTCGCCCAAGTCGCTCAATCACGGCGGCGGCGGGAGGGGGGGTAACGACCGCGCGGACGTCTGCCACGGGTTCCAGAAGACGGGGAAGTGTCGGTTCGGGGACAGGTGCAAGTTTTTGCACGCGTCGTCGGGGGGCGGCGGGAGAGGGCGGGACGACTCGAGGGATCGCGGCCGCGGCGGGCCCGATCGCGGCGACCGCGGGAGAGGGGGCCCGAGGGACGATAGGCCGTACGCGCGCAGAGATAGAGACGATCGATACGATCGTCGGTGATGACGGATGGAGCGGCGCACTGGTTAATTAATTTATTTATGATCACGATCACTCGCCGCGCCCGTCCGTCACTCGCGCCGCGCCGCGATGATGTCGACGCCGTCGTCGGCGCGCGCGCGTCTCGCCCCGTGGGCGGGTTTCCGCGCGCGCGTCTCGTCGCGCCGCCGCGCCGCGCCGCGCGCCGCCGCCGCGCGCGTCGTCGTCGTCGTCGTCTCCGCCGCCGCGTCGTCGTCGTCGTCGTCGTCGTCGCCGCCCGGGACCCTCCGAGTCACGGTGTCGGGAAAATCCTCCGAGCACGCCCCCGGCGTCGTCGTCGGCAGCGCGCTCGTCCCGGGATTCGACGGCGTCGAGGTCGAGCACGCCAAGCTCGAGGTGAGACAAGGGCGCGTCTTCGTCACCTCCGTCGCGAAGAGCGAGGGGACGTTCTTGGGAGGGAGCCGGCTGTTTCCGGGCGTGTCCTACGCGGTTCCGGAAGGCGCGACGATCGCGCTGGGGGAGGAGGGCGCGGCGTTCGAGGTGGAGCAGCGCGACGGCGGCGCCGGGACCGGCGGCGTGGACGCGATGAGCCAGATGATGGCGCTGCAGTTCGAAGCGACCGCGAGCGCGGAGGTCAAGGAAGCGCTCAGGGGGGGGGAGTGACGAGACGAGACGAGACGACGCGAGGCGGACGTCGACGCGAAATTGGAACGACGTATCGAACGAATCGCAACACCTCATCACAACTCGCCGGCTTCCCGCTTCCTCTTCGCGTTCAAGCTCGCGCGCAGCGCTCTCAGCGCCTCGCTGTCCGGGTGCGCCCTCAGCGCGTCGTTCACCGCGTCGATCGCGTCGTCGCGCTTCGCGCACTCTTCCAACAGCGTCGCGTACGTTACCCTCCGTGCCTCGGCCTCCTCGCCATCTCCCGGCTCATCATCATCCATCGCGATCGCGTCCTTCATCCGCCTCAGCCCGCTCGCGACGCGCCGCTCGCCATCCGCGATCTCCTCCTCCGTCTTCTCCGCGCGGCTCGCCTCGGCGCACCCGAGACGCGCCTCGCACTCGCCCGACAGAAACGCCGCGTCCGCGAACGCGCCGCCCGCGCGCGCCGACGCCGCCGCCGCCGACTCGACGCACGCGCGCCATTCCCTCTTCGCGGCGGCGACGCGCGCGCGCCCGAACAGCAATCCGACGTTCTCTCTGCCTCCCGGGACGGACGCGCTGGCGCGCTCGTACGCGTCGTGCGCGCGGTCGCGCGCGCCGATCGACAGCAGATGCTTCCCGAGCGCCTCCCACGCGAGCGCGTCCGTCGGCGCGATCGCGACGGCGCCGCGGAACGCCGCCTCCGCGGCGATCGCGTCGCCGCCGCGCGCTTTAAGCTCCCCGAGCGCGATCCGCGCGTCGACGTACTGCGGCCACGCGTCGATGGCGAGCGCGTACGCCTCCGCGGCGAGCGCGTCGCGGTCGGCCATGACGTGCGCCTCGCCGAGGCCGTAGAGCGCCATCGGGAAGTCGGACTTGTAGCGCAGCGCGCCGAGGTAGCACGCCTCCGCGAGGAGCGGCTTCCTCTGCTTCAAGTGCGCGTCGCCCATCGTCGTTGCTCGGCGGTGGCCCGCGTCGCCGTGCTCGCACAGTGACGCGTCGGGGATCCCGTCGCGCGTCGCGAGCGGCGACGCGTCGGTCAGGCCTCTCGTCGAGGTCGTCGATGAGGCCGCGGACGACGACGACGACGAGGCCGCGTCGACGAGCGTGCGCGGCGAGGAGGACGCGACGAGGGCGAGGACGAGGACGAAGAGGACGCGACGCGCGGCGATCGCGATGACGCCGCGCATCGTCGTCGCTCGGACCCTCGTCGGAACGCGCAGTCGACCTGGCGTCGTCGTTGTGGCGCGCGGATCGTCCAGATCGCGTGAAGAAAATATCGTCAGATTCGAATCATCGTCAGCTCATTTACACCGCGCGCGCGAACCACCCGCCGCCGCGATGCCGGCGTCTCCGAAGTTCGGCCTCCCCGGGAACCGGTTCCCGCCGCAGAACGCGCGGTACCCGAACGGCGAAGAGCTCGTGTCCGTCCTCAGCAAGAAGCACGTGATATGCATCGTCCTGTTCTTCCTCCTCGTCGTCCCCGTGGTGCTCAGGGTCGAGCGCCAGTACACGGACGCGAGGGTGTCGCCGTCGACGTACGGGCGCGACGGCGTCGGGACGCGGCGCGACGCGGTGGACAAGGCGAGGATGGACGCGTTTAAGAACGACGGCGGCGGCGGCGGCGCGGGGAAGGCGTACGATGCGGGCGGGTCGAACGGCGGGTCGAACGGCATCGGGTCGAACGGCCGCGGGTCGAACGGCGCGTCGTCGAGCGTGGTGCCGGATCCGATGGCGTCGGCGTCGCGGCAGAGTCACGGCGGGTTCGCCGCCGCGGCGGCCGCGGCGAAGGAGCGCGCTGGGAGGCTCAACGGCGAGTTCCTCACGGACCTGTGGAAGCACGACGACGACGACGAGGAGGAGAAGCCGCTAGACTGGGACGAGGACCAGGACGAGGACGCCGGCGACGGCGGCGTCGGCGGCGGCGGCGTCGGCGTCGGCGGCTCACAAGCGGCCGGCATCGGCGAAGTGGGAGAGACGGATGACGACGGCGTGGGTCTGGCGAGGACGTACGAGAGGAACGCGGTGCTGCAGCACGTGCGGCGGCGGTGAGCGCGCGTCGTCAGCGTGCGTGCTGTACACGTAACCTTACTCAACGTGGACGTCGCCGCGTCTGTGCCTCCGTTCTCCTTTTCAACGCCCGCAATAACTAAACTACTTGTACGCGCGCGCGTCTTCGTGCACGCTACACCACCACCCACACTCGCCCGCTCACCTTCTCACGAGCACGCGGACGTCCGGCACGCCCTCCACGTCGTCGTCGTTCTCGTCGCACGCGCCGATCGACAGCTGTACCGCGGCGACCGCAGCCGCCCCTTCGCCGCCGCCGCCCTCCTCCGCGGGCGGCATCTTGCCGATCTCGGTCAACACGTCCACGAGTGGCCGCTCGAGCTTGTCTTTCGTCTTCGCCGGGTTCATGAAGTCCGCGTACAGAAGCGAAGGACCGATGGAGACCGCGCCGACTTCGAGCCCGAACTTTTCTTTAAACGCGTCGATGACGCGTTTTAAAGTCAACGCGTCGCCGGCGCCTTTCGCGACCCCGCACTCGCCGAGGTCTATCACGTCCCACACGGACCAGCGAAACGTGCCGGTCTTCGTCGCGACCGTCGTGCAGGGCAGCGCGGTCGCCGCCGCGGAGACGTGGACGTTCGCGCCGACAGACGCGTACGTGTTACGAAACGCCGGCGCCGGCGCCGGCGTCGGCGCGGGTTTCGCCGCGTCCCTCGCTTTCAGCGCCCCGAGCTTGTACGTCTCGACCGCGACGAGCGCCGCGAGGAGCGCGTTCACCCCGGGCATCCCCGGCTTCGCGTCCGCGGCGACAGACACGACGTCGTAATACTCCTCCAACCTGCCGAGATGTATGGAGTACACCCTCGCGCGGGACAGCGCCGCGGCGGCGACGAAACCCGCGTGGATCGGGTCGCGAGGCGCGAACGCGGCGGACGTCGCGAGGTACGCCGCGATGGGCTCGCGCAGCGACGATATCTGGACGCGTTTCGACGACAACTCAGCGGCGATGGCGTCGAAGGCTGCGCGCGCGGCGGCGTCCTCGTCGTCGTCGTCGTCCTCGCGCTTTCGTTTCTTATTCGCGGCGCCCGCGGCGTCGTCGGTCGCCGATGCCGGCGCTTGCGTCAGCTTCGCCAGCTCCGTCCGCATCGCGTCCATCTCGCGCAGCGTCTCCGCGTTCTCGTCGCCTTCCTTTTTCGGTTTCAGCCCGTACGCGAGCATCCGCGCTCGAGCGGCGGCGACGACGAACGAGGCGTAATGCCGGGTGTGGAAGTTGGACCCGCCGTACTTTATCGGTTTCGGGGCGCGTTTCGTACCGGTCCAAAACGGCGCCCCCGCGGCCGTTTTCTGATCCACCGGGAACGAGCGAAGCATCTCGTTCGGTCCGTCCTCGAACAGACGTTTGAACAGACGCGCCGCCCACCGCACGCAGTCGCCGACGGTCTTCGGCGCGTCCGCGAGGAGCACGTCCCGGATCGTCGCCAGCTCCGTCAGCTTCGCCTTCGGGTCCTTCATTCTCTCCGTGGCCACCGCCGCGGCGACGTCGTCGTCGAAGCCGTCTCCGGCGGCGCTCGAGTCCAAGTACGCCCTCGCCGCGCGGAACGGCGCGACGAAAATTTCCGCGTACCGATCCCTCGCCCACTTCCCGCAGTGCGCGAACACGTGCGGAAAGTTACCGAGCACGCACGACGGCGGCTCCCAGTCCGGGGCGTCGCGCGGCCCGTGCGACCACGGCGCCGTGACGTGAGGGATCGCCACATGGCAACTCAGACGGCACCCATCGGCACCCGGGTCGATCATTGCGACGCGTCGCCGCACGGAGAGGTCGTCGAACGCCCTGCGCGAGGACAGGTCGTCCAGCGCGGTCACGAGGACGTCGGCGTCGCGCGGGACGTCGTCCTCGCGCCACCGCCCGCCGACGTCGCCGGCGCCCTCCTCGCGTTCCTCCAACGTCGTCACGTCGCCCACGCCGTGGCTCCGAATCTCTCTCGCGACGTCGCCGGACCCGGCGACGACGACGCGCAGCGCGTTCGCGGCGTCCACGGTCTTCGCGCCGATCAACTCGCCGACGGACGCCGCCGGCTTCGATCGGTCTGTCGACCCGTCGGCGCCGCCGCCGCCGCCGTCGAGCATCAGCTCCGCGGCGTCGTACACGAGCCACTGCTTCGCGGGGACGTGCCTCTCCGTGATGAGCTTCAGCGCCTCGCACGCGGCCATCGCGCCGGCGACTTTGCACACGGGGAGAACCTCGCACTTCGCGCCGCGACGAAGGAGCGCCACGGCTTCGCTCGCGCCGGGATTACGCGGGTCGACGACGATCGGCGTCGGACTCGAACTCGAACTCGGACGCGTCGTCGTCAACAGCGCCTCGAGCTCCGCCACGAGCGCGTGCGCGACGTCCACTTCCCCCGCGAACTTCAGCGTCGCGTGCCCCCCAGATTGCACGACGCCGAAGTCGAAGTCAACCTCGGCGTCGATGTCTTCCGCGATGCGTCTCGCGCGCTTCAGCGTCTCTTCGAGCGCGTCGAAGCGCACGTCCCGTTCCCTCGGCATCTGCTCCACCCACCCGCCCAGCGCGCTCACCCCGCTCGTGTAAACCCCGCTCGTGTAAACCCCGCTCAGCGCGTACTTGTGCTCCAGGTCAACCTTAAACGCGTGCGGGTTCACGACCTCGGTCACCGTCGACCTCTTCGTCGACCTCATCTCGAAGCCTCCGACGCCGGTGAACTCGACGCGGTCGCCCGCGCTGAGCCCGTGCGCGGCGGCGTCGCACACCGTCGCCGCGCACCCTCGGCCGCCGCGATCGGCGCGCCGTTCGTCCGCGTCCGGGACGACGCTCTCGACCATCGCGACGGGGGGGATGACGACCCTGTCGTCCGCGACTTTGAAGCATCTATCGTTCTCATAGCTCGACGTCGGCGTTCGCTTCGATTTCATGTCGTGGCGCTCGCCGGCGTCGACGAACGCGAACGCGAAGCAGCCGAGCGCGCACGCGAAGACGTGGTCGACGTTCCTTCGTGGAAGTATCAGGTAAGTATCCTGGCCCTCGAGCTGCGGTCTCTCGACGTCGCACTCCGCGCACTTCCGGTTGAGCTCCTTCTGCGCGTCGATGTCCTTCCTCGTGCTCAAGACGACGTCCACGAACCCGCCCTCAGACTCCTCCTGCTTCATCAGCTCCGCGACGTCCGCCTCCGCCACGGATCTCACCTTCGTGTGTGGCGTCTTCAGATTCGACGTCGCGTCGTTGACGCATCGCGCGAGCGCTTCCGCGCGCGAGCGCCCGCGGACGACGTCCTCGGTCGTGAAGAGCGAGCACGCGTCCAGATCGCGCTGCTCCACGCGCGCGTCGTCCACGAGGACGAGCGACATGAGGCCGCTGCGCGCGAGGACGCGCGCGGCCTCGATCCCGCACGCGTCCAGGCCGTCGACCACCGCGGTGGCGCTCTTCGCGTTCTCCGTCCCGTCGCGCCCGAGCGCGTGCGCGAGCGGCGCGAACGACGCGTCGTGCGAGGGCTCGAGGACGGGGAGGAGCCTCCCGCCGGTGTCGTAGCCGCCGCCGCCGTCCGCGTAAAGCGGATGCATCGTCCTCGCGTGCGCCGCTCTTCGCGCGCGCGCGCGACGACTGCGCCGAACTCCGCTCGACAGCGACAGCTGTCGCTTTTTTCACTCCTCGCGCGCTCGCGTTTGAATAAGTTGTCGCGCGCGTCGGTCTCGCACACCGCCGAGCGCGCGCTTCCCCGTCGCACGACGCGCCCGCGCGTGCGTTTCATGCGCCGCGTCGTCAAGTTCTTCCTCTTCGCCGCGAAGAACGTCAAGCTGCTGCGCGACCGCGACGGTTGGACGTGGACTGAGGAGACGCTTTGCCGCGGGTGGGGAATTTTTTTAATATACCTCGCGCGAAAGACCGTGTTCTGAGCGGCATGGCGGCGCGAGGGAAGGCAGCGACGGACGGCGCGAACGCGGAGAAGCCGCCCGCGCCGTCCGTCATGAAGCGGTTCGTGCACGCCAATCAGGAGCTCGCGCGTCACAACGCGAAGGTGCGCGGCGTCCTTCGAACCGCGTCGGTCGAACGCTTCGTCGACTTTTTTTTCCGCTCGCGCGCGCGCCTCACGCCCTCCTCCCTACGCAGCTGCGTCAAGAGCTCGCGTCGGCGAAACGACGCGCGGACATCGCGACGAACGCGGTGAAGCAGGCGAACATCATGACCGCGCTGTTGCGGCAGCAGAAAGAAGAGATCGCGCGCCAGAAGGCGCTCCTACTGGTGAGGACGTCGAGCGCGAAAACACGCGCACTTTTTTTAAAAAACCCGCTCTCAGGCGCTCGCTCACGTCTCCGCCCCCGCGTCGCGCGACCCTACGCCTCGGCGAAGCTTCACGAGGCGAACGACGAGGTCACGAAGCTCAGGATCCAGGTCAACGCGACGAAGAGCCTGAAAGAGCTGCAGCAGACGCTCGAGGCGCCGACGCTGCGGAACTTGCGGATGCACAAGGCGCAGCCGTCTCCCGCGGCGGCGGCGGCGGCGGCGGTCGCGGACCCCGCGATCGATCTGCGCTCGCCGCTCTCCCCCCAACGCGCGCCGACCGCCGCCGCGCCGCCGTCGCCGTACGACTTCACCGGGTTCTCGCCCGCGGCGGAGGACCCGGACGACGAGCACTGGGAAGACGCGCCGACGGAGCTGGACGACGCGCCGTCGCGGTCGCCGTCGCCTTCGCCTTCGCCGCCTTCACCGCCGCCGCCGCCGCCGCCGCCGCCGCCGCCGCGCGACACCCCCGTCGCCGCGAACCCCGTGCCGAGCGCCGCGGCGAACTTCCGCGGGTTCGCCGCGACCGGCCTCGACTCCGCGACGCGCGCGACGCGAGGACGCACGCCCGTGTGCTACGCCGAGCCGAGCCTGCGCGCGAAGATGCGTCGGCCGTGGTCGCCGAAAAGGCGAAAGCCGAAGAGCAAGCCGCGGTCGACGCGCGGGGGAGACGCGACGCCGGAGCCGTCGCGCGTCGTCCCTCGCGACGGACGGATGGACACGCCCGCGACGGAGGCACGCTGGACGGACGACGTCGCGGAGGAAGCGGCGGCGGTCGCGGCGGCGTTGGAGGAGGAGGAGGAGGAGGAGGAGGAGGAGGAGGAGGAGGAGGAGGACCCGCCGCCGCCGCCGCCGCCGCCGCCCGAGCCGGAGATGCCGCCCTCGGCGTCGGCGCTGTTCTCTCCCGCGTACGTCACGTCCCGCCGCCGCCGCCGCGCGTTCGCGCCCCCCCCCGAGGATACGTCGATCGACGCGGCGACGACGTTCGAGAAGCCGCCCGTGCCTCTGTTCCACGAGGCGGCGACCGAGGCGACGGGACGGACGGACGCGGACGCGCCGTCGCCGCCGTCGTTCGAGCGCGAATCCCTCCCGGACACGCCCCCGGACCCGGAGGAGACGTCTTCTGAGTCGCCGCTGCTGTGCGACGCGTCGCTGTCGTTCAACGTCGACCTCGAGGAGGCGTTCCCCGCGACGCCGTCGCTGATGCACCACGTCCCGCCGCGGCGCGCGACGGCGCAGACGAACCGACGACTGTCGTTCGCCGCGGTGCTCAGCTCGGCGGCGTCGCTTCCGACCCCGGAGGAGGAGCCGAGCGCGTCGCCGTCGTCGCCGCCGCCGCCGACGTGCGAGCGCGCGCGAAGGCAGGCTGGATCGCACGCCGACTACAAGGAGCCGTCCGTGAACCGCAAGATGCGACGGCCGGACTGATCGACCGAACCGCGGAGACAGAGAGAGAGAGAGAGTGAGTGAGTGACAGCACGACGCGCACACGATGTATACGCACGCGCACGGTACGCACACGCGCACGTTTGTTTTAGCGCCTCCGCGTTCGCTCCGACGCCGCGGCGGTCGCGGCGGACAGAAGCGCGTCGCTCCACGCGTCGTTCCATTTCAGCGGCGCGTCGTCCTCGTACGCGACCGAAGACACTCGAGCGTTACTCGAGGAGGCGCCCGACCGCGATGTGTTTTCCTCCGCCTCCTCCGCCGCCGCGGCGCCGAACCCGCCCACGAGCGGCGCTGGGACGGAGACGAGCCCGCCCGGGATCACGAATATCGGCGGCGGCGCCGGCGGCGCGACGCCCGCCACCTCCGCGAGATACCGCACGCGCTCGTCTACGTAGTCGTACAGCGTCCGGTAGCACGGGAAGCACGCGGCGACGTAGCAGCACTCGCCGCAGCACCACGGCGCGGCGAAGACGCGCCAGCCGAACGGACGCGACGCGATGCCCGCGCGGGGGACGCCCCGGCGGACGTCGCCGCTCATGGCTCGGACGTGGTCGCCGTCGACGGACGCGCGCTGTCGCTCGAGCTTCGCGACGCACGCGGCGCGCGCGTCGTCGTCGTCGTCGTCGCCGTCGAGGCGCGCGCACGAGCTCCCGCGCGGTCCGACGAACGCGCGCGCGCACGCGTCGATCGCGGAGGCGGCGCGGTGGACGTCCCTGCACGCCAGCTCCACGGCGGCGCACCCGCACGCGCGCCACGCGGGCTGGAGCGACGACGGGAACGGGGGAAACGCGGGCGACGGTGACGGCGGCGGTGGCGCGGGCGGGAGGCGCGTCGCGAGCGACGCCGCGCGCGCGGCGGCGACGTGCGCGAGCGCGAGGACGAGCGCGGACGACGCGCGGGGCATGACGCTCGCGGCGGCGGCGGCGGCGGCGGCGGCGCGCGACGAGATACTATGACAGGAGTCGACGAGAAGAGCGCTACACTACTCTCGGGCGACCTCAACGAAACAAAAACGCGTTCAAGTCTTTCATGTCCGCGACAAACCGAACCGCCTCTCTCTATCCCTCCCTCCCTCCCTCTCTCCGCCGTCCAGTCGTCAACTCAACAGCGTCAGCTCCGTCTCCTTCTTCTTCACCTCCCTGCGATACCGCGGCCCGTCCGCGACGTTCGCGAACGACAGCCCGTCGCCGGAAATCGCGCACGACGGCGCGAGCCAACACAACACGCGGTGCCCGAGAATTTCCCTCAAATTTGCGACGACGCCCAGACTGTACGGGTGCGCCGCGTCCGCAGCGCCGCCCGTCGGATGCAGCGGCGGCATGTTCACGGCGCCGCCGCCGCCGCCCTCGCCGTCGTCCCTGGGAACGACCCTCGACCGGACGCCTTCGTAGTGCTCGATCGTGGTCTTGTTGTTCACGACTAGGTACGCGTGCCAGCACCACAGCAACGACAACGCGACGACGAGCGGGACGCACAACGTCAGGCACGACACCTCCAACAAGATCCACCCGTGGCCTTCGGCGGCGGCGTTCGCGTGCGCGTTTACGTTCGCGCGCGATGTAGTAGTACTCCGCGCGGCGGCGACGTGGTCGTCCTCTAACCCTTCGAACGCGTGCCACGCGAGGCAGACGAACGCGTGCCAACACGCGACGGCGACGTACGTGAGGAACAAAAAAAAAGCCTTGTAATTTCCGTGCCCGACGCAGTTGTTGATCCACACGCAGTGATGGTCCATCCGCAGCACGCACTTGTTGCACACCCTGCAGTGGTGCGCCCTCGGGGGCTTGTGCGTCATGCACTTCTTACAGAACCGCGACCCGCCCTTGCGTTTAAGCTCGAGCAGCCTCCCACGCGACGACGACGAGCCGCCTCCGTTTAATCCGCCCGGTCCGCCGCCGTCTCCGTCGTTCGGCCGATAATGCGCGGGCACCCTCCCGGGGTCCACGAACACGCAGCACGCGTACATCACCACCGCCATGCACGTCGTGACCGTGAACGCGTACTCGTGCGTCGACGTGCTGTTCGCGCCGTGGAGCACCCACGGCCGCATCACGCCGTGGACGGCGACGAAGTAGACGTACCTGAGGGTCGAGGGTCCATACGAGCGAACGAACGTCGGGGTGGAGTTGAAAGGCGTCAGAAGGAGTTGATAGGCGCCGAGGGCGGGGATTGAAAGCGAGGGGTGGGAGGAGAGAATCGCCGGGAAAAGTCCTTAAGGATCGGCGTTCACCACGCCGACGCGGTCGTATGGGGAACAGTGTATAGTAACAACGTACCAGATCACGCCTAGGACGAGTATCACCGGGAGCGTGAGCTTCGCGAAGATCGCGCGGGGGATCTGGCGGAAGCGACTCCCGCCGAACGCTTTCTGGACGATGTCGTCGCCGCCGCGACCGCGATCGCCGCCGCGCGCCATGAGCGCGTCCTTCTCCATGAGGTCCAGAGACGAGAACGACGCGCTCATCGCGACGAACGACGACGTCTCGGTCTTCTTCTCTCGTCGTACTACGGCTAGTCGAGCGCAGTCGTTCGGTCGATCGAACGACGACGCGGCGTCCTCCTCCCTCCTCAGCGTCGCTTCGAGCCGCACTTGCACGCCGCGCCGCAGCCGCAGTTGACGCCGCAGCTGCAGTCAGACCACGGGCACTTCCCTGGATCGTGGCGGGGGGGG
>Ga0181560_10002595_pt1 | contig 16797 bp, 10 predicted proteins | sample 011ome_20_FD_133751 | JGI IMG/M metagenome (GOLD analysis project Ga0181560, IMG submission 133751) | Coastal salt marsh microbial communities from the Groves Creek Marsh, Skidaway Island, Georgia - 011509CT metaG (megahit assembly) | ecosystem: Environmental > Aquatic > Marine > Intertidal...
AGGTGCGCGGCGTACTTGGAGAGCAGGCCCTGGATCTGCGGGAGGTCGTGCCGCTCGGCGAGCGCCACCGCCTGGTCCCAGCGGCTCAGCGCCACGCACGCGTCCACGGCGGCTTTGACGTCGCCCGCGCGCGCGTACGCGCGCACCGCGGGCGCGCACAGGCCGACGCCCACGAACTTTTGTGCCATATCGAGCAGCAACGCGCGATTTCCGGCGTGGTCCGCGCCTTCCGGCGTTTCCGGCACTTCCTCGATCAAAGCCTCCAAGCTTTCGAAATCCTCCAGCGCGTAGTAACACTCCGCCAGCCGCGGAACGGCGACGGATCGATCGCGCGTCTTGCGGTAGTACCCGGCGGCTTTGGCCCACTTCCGGCGGTCGGCGAAGTAGTCGCCGATGTGGCGCCACGCCGCGTGCAGCGCGTCGTCGTCGCCGGCGTTTGGGACGCTCGCGACGAGCTTCTCCACGCCGAACCAGTCCCCGAGGCGCTTCCGGAGGTCCACCGCCAAATCCGCGCGGTCCGCCTCGAGAAACGCGCGCTCGGCGTCGTCGAACCGCGCGAAGTACGCCGCCACCTCCGCGCGCCGCGCGGCTTCGCTCTCCAGAAGCGCCAGCCGTTTGACGAACTGGATGCCGTGGTAGTCGGAGCAGCGCACGAACGCCTTGTCCGCGAGCGGCAGGTCGTGGCGCTCCAGCGCGTGCTCGGCGAGCAGACGCCACAGGCGCGGGTGCGAGCGCGCCTCCGCGAACCGAAACGCCTCCGCCGCGTCCGCCGCCTCCGCCAGCAACCGCCGCGTGTCGCGCAGCGCCGTCGTGTCGTGGTCGACGACGTGCTCCCGGCGGGCGCCGGCGGTTTCGCCGTCGCGGGCGTCACGGGACGCGCGCATGATCTCGTCCAGGGCCACGGCGCGCACGGTCAGGTCGCGGAACGCGCAGATGTGCGCGGAAGACACCACGGGCTCTTCCGGCTCCGCGCCGCGGTACACGACCATCTTCGTCTTTTCCATCGCCGCGAACGCGTTTTCGTCGTCGTCGCTCCAACGCACGTCCCACGCGTCTTTGCGCTGGAACGTCGCCTTAACCGGCTTAACCGGCTTCGCGGCGTCCGCGTGCTCCGCCGACTTCGGGGGCAGGTCGAAGACGCTGAGCACCCCCGACGCGTCGATGGCGGCGAACTTCGTGCCTTTGCAGTTCAAAGCCAAGACGCGCGCGCGGCACTTGGTGGCCAACCCGCCCTCCGACGCCAAGCCGGGAAGACTGAACCGGAGCGTCGCGCCCGACTTTCGGGCGACCAGCAACGTTTTTTCAGACGCGGCGACAGCCGTCACGGGGTCGTTCGACGCGCCGTACGCGGAGGCGTCGCCGTAACGGTCGCGCACGTCGCCATCGACGTGGAACGTGCGCGTCGCTTCGTCGCCGCCGCCGCCGCCGCGATACCGCCAAAGAAACACGACGGAGCGCGACGCGACGGCGACGTGCGTCGCGCTCATCGCCGCGGCGAGGGGTTCCACCTCGATCGTCCGCGACGCCACCGGGGACCCGATGGCGTCGCACAGGGTCAGCGTGTACGTTCCCGGGGTCTCGCCGTGCGCCGCGAGCACGCACCGCTCGCCGGCGGCGCGGATCAAAATCAGCCGCTTCACGTGTTTCGCGCGCGTCGCGTCGAGTCGAGTCGAGTCCCAAAACACGACCGCCCGCTCCTCGCCGCCGAAACCGGGCTCGCGAGCGTCGAAAGCGCGGGGCGCTCCGCGTTCCGGCGCGTACGCGAGCGTGTTCCCGAAGTACCCCCACTTGTAGTCGGGCGCGATGTTGGCGAAGTACACGAAGCTGTCCACCGCGAGCGCGACGCGCGTCCCGCTCGCCTCCCAGCACATCGCGCTGATCCGCGCGCCCGGGACGCGAAGCGAGCACGCCAGCGTCCCGTCCGTTTCATAGAAGTGCGCGGCGTTCACGTCGCGCCCATCCGATCCGACGCGCACGCCCGCGACGGCGAGGTGCGTCCCCGCGGCGTTCCAGCGCGCGTGCGACGGCTTTTGGAGTCCGGTGCGCACGACCAGGGGCGCGTCGTCGCGCGCGCCGCGCATCAACTGCACGTTCCCGTTGGCGAAGCACAGCGCGAGCGCGGGCGGATCTGAACGCGACTGCGACTCAGCGCCGCCGCCGAGACGATCGCGCGGCGCGCCCGGGTGCCAGTCGATGGCGACGAGCGGGGATGCGCCGACGCCTTCGTTGGCGACGCGCGTGTGCGCCTCGAACACGGGGTTGCCGTCTGAGTCGTACACCAGCACCTGGCCGCTCGCGGTGCCGAACAGCACGAACCGGCCGTCCGGCGACCACTCGCACAGCGCCAGAGTGAGCGGCAAGTCTTTTCCCCACAGCCGCTTCCCGCCGGCGCCGCCGACGATGACGTGCCCGTCCTCGTACGCGATGCATATCTTCTCCCCGTCCGCGGACCAGCGCATGTCAACCACGACGCTTTTGTTCCGGTTGTTGATCATCTCCTCGTACCACATGCCCTTGTGCAGCATCCAGACTATGATCAAGCCGTTCCGGTCGGACGTGGTCAACTTGTCGTGTCGTGGGTTCCAATCCGCCACCACCACGGACCCTTTGTGACCCTCCAGGGTCTGGTTCATGGAGAGGTTCGCGCCCTGCTGCCCGCCATTCACCGTCGCGCCCTCCATCTTGAGCACCTTGAGCATGCCGTCGTCCCCGCCGCACGCGATCCAGCCCTGCGAGTGTGAGGCGAGCGCGGTCAGACGGCGAACCGGCAGACGGGAAAGTGACGGTCGGGCGAGATGGGTTGGTCCACGAGCGTACCTGCGTGGCGTTCCAGGAGGCACATCTCAAGTGCACTCCGTTGGGAATGGCGATCTTCTTGCTCAAATAGACGAACATCGCGTCCCTCCCCCGCGCTTACGTCGTCGACGACGCGCCTCAGGACCTGAGAAGCGCGGCGCTGACGCCGTCAGATTTCGTATTCTGGGACGAAGCGCGGAAAAGAAAATCGACACGCAACGGTTAGCACTTATTAGCAGTGAGCTCCATCGGTCGGCGTCGCCATTACGCCCGACGCCGCGGACAGCCGTGATGTTTTAAGATGGCGTAAAACGCGAAAGGTACCATCTTACGTGTCGGGGATGCTCACCTCCGCGGGCGAAGTGGGCGTTCGCGCGTCCACGGGATGTCCGGCGCCGCGCGCGAGTCCGCGAGGCAAAGTCTTAACACGCCCGAATCTTCGATCTGCGCACCACCACCGACGTTTCGGTGCGTTCGTGCCGCGCGGGTCGACCCCGCAGTCGCGCGAGGACTGGACGGTCGAAGACAGCGCGTCGCTCTACAGCCTCGACGCGTGGGGGGCGCCGTACGTCGCGGCGGACAAAGAAACCGGCCGCGTCATCGTCCGCCCGCTCGGAAACGACGCCGAGGCTCTCGGTTTCGCCCCCCCCGAGATCGATCTGTTCGCGCTCGCCGAAAACGCCCGCGCGCGCTTGGCGAGCGACGGCCCGGTGGTGGTGCGGTTCCCCGACATCGCGTGCCGCGAAGCCGCGCGGCTGCACGCCATCTTCGAAGAGGCGGCGGCGACGTGGAACTACGGCCCGAGTATCGGTCTCGGCGGACGCGAGTCTTCGGGATCCGCGAACGACACCGACGCGCGACCCGCGGAACTCCCCGGAGGCGATCGCCGCCCCCGCCCCGCGTACCAAGGCGTGTTCCCGGTGAAGTGTTGCCACGACGTCGAGCTGCTCCGCGCGCTCGTCTCCTCCGGCGCGCCGCGCGCGTTCGGGCTCGAGGCGGGGAGCAAAGCCGAGCTCCTGCTGGCGGTCGCGGTCATGCGGTCGTGCGAGCGCGAGCGCGCGACCGCCGACGGCGGCGACGCGAGACTCGACGCCGCGAGACTCGACGCCGCGCGGCCTCTGCTGGTGTGTAACGGGTACAAAGACGCGTCGTACGTGCGCGTCGCGTTCGAAGCCGCCGCCGCCGGGACGCGCGTCGCGCTCGTGGTGGAGAAGCTCTCCGAGATCGAGCCCATCCTCGAACGCCTGCGGGACTGTAGAGCCGCCGCGAACGACGACGACGACGGCGACGCTTCGAAGTCAGACCGACGGCTGCGAAGTCGAACGCCCGTGATCGGGGTGCGCGTGCGGCTGGGCACGACGCACGACGGGCAGTGGGGAGCGACGTCAGGGGACGACGCCAAGTTCGGGTTAGGCGCGCGCGAGACGCTTTTTTTGGTTCGCGCGCTTCGCGACGCCGGTTTTTTGTCGGAGCTGCGGCTGCTCCACTTCCACGTCGGCAGCCAGGTGTCGGACATCGCCACGATCAAGGAGGCTATGCGCGAGTCGAGCCAGATGTACGCCGAGCTCGTGCGGCTTGGCGCGCCCATGGGGCTCATCGACGTGGGGGGCGGGCTGGGCGTCGACTACGACGGCTCGAAGGGCTGGGGCGGACGGGCGAGCGTGAACTACGACGCCGCGAATTACGCGAACGACGTCGTCGCCGCGCTCGCCGACGCGTGCACGCGCGCGGGGATCGAACCTCCGACCATCGTGTCGGAGTCTGGCCGAGCCATCGTCTCCGCGTCCGCCGCGCTGGTCTTCCAGATCATCTCCACGGACCCGAGAGGCGCGCGGGGGGGCGATGGGACCCGCGTCGCGAGCGGGACTGAAACCGGTTTCGAGACGGACGCCGCGGACGTCGGCGCCGCGAGACTCGCGGTCGCGACGGAGGCGCCTCCGCGTCCCACCCTGGAGGCGCTTCGTTCGATGCCGCCGTCGCGGTTCCTGCTGCACAATTTCCGCGAGGTGGCGCGGAGCCTGGCGACGGCGGAGACGGTAAACGCGCAGGAGGCGATCAACGACGCGACGCAGTTCAGGCGAGAGGCGGACCGGCTGTTCAAGCTCGGTATCATGGGGCTGGAAGAGCGCGCCGAGGCGGAGGAGCTCTTCTGCGCGACGCGCGAGGGCGTCTTTGAGATTGCGCGCGCGCGCCGACGAAAGAGAAGCTTGTCGTCGAACACGCGCGCCGACGCCGAGTACGCGCTCCCCGTGGACGTGCAGACGGAGGCGCGGCGGCCGGCGGTGTGGTACCACGCCAACATGAGCGTGTTCCGCTCGTTGCCGGACGTCTGGGCCATCCAGCAGCTGTTCCCGGTGGCGCCTCTGCACCGCCTGCGCGAGCGGCCGCGCGCGGCGGGGGCGGTGGCGGACCTCACCTGCGACAGCGACGGGCGCATCGATGCCTTCGTGGGCGCGCTCAGCGAGGAGCTCGGTGGCGGCGCGGACGCCGAGCGCGGCGCGCCCTCGCCGTTCCTCGCGCTGCACGCGCCAAACGCGGGCGAGCCCTACCTCATGGCGGCGTTTTTGGTGGGCGCGTACCAGGAGAGCATGGGAAGCGCGGGGCACAATTTGTTCGGGTCCCCCGCGACCGCGAACGTGTTCCTCGACCGTCCCGAACCCTTCGAAACTCTTCCAAACCCAGAAGCCGGCGAGGAAACGCGAGAGCCAGGGAGGCTCTCGTTTCGGTTCGCGTCGCCGGCGCTCTCCGGCGGCGCGGGCGCCGTCGTCTCCCTGCGCGCGGGGGACACAAACGCGGAGGCGCTGCGCGGCGCCGGCGTCGACCCGGACAGCATCGCGGCGTGGGTGCGCGGCGGCGGAGGCGAGCCCACCGGCGGTGGGGACGGAGACGCCGCGCTCCTCGCCGCCGTCGCAGATGTCCTGCGCGAGAGCACGTACTTGGAATCGCGCGGTTTAGGGTGACGCCGGAGTGAGCGTGAGTGAGCGAGCGCGGCGCGTTTCTTTTTTTAGGAGTTTTCGTAAACTTTTTTTTTTTTGGTGACAAAAAAGTCGTTTCGTCTCTGCGACGACGAGAGAGTCTACTCGCGACGCGTACTCGAGACGTTCGCTCGTCACCGCCCATCCGAGGCGAGGATCGCCGCGAAGTCCTCGTAGTAGATCCTCCCGTTCGACCCCGGCTCGACCGCCGCCTCCATCATGGCCTCCACCTCCGCGTCGTCAAACGCGTCGCCCTGCGTGGCGAGGAGCTTTTTCAGGTGCTCCGCCTCGACGAATCCGTGCCCGTGCGGGTCGAAGGCGCGAAACGCGCGCGCGATGGTCTGCTCGCTGTCCCGCGCGAACTCGCCACGGCGCGCGGTGAGCAGATCCAGCATCACGTCCTCGAAACGCTGGTACGCGACGTACCCGGTGGCGTTCGCCGCGCCGTCCCCCCCCACGCCGCGGAGCTCCTCGACGATGGCCAGGAGCTGCTCCTGCGTCGGGTTCAGACCGAGCGTGCGACACAACATCGGAATCTCCCGCTCGTCGCACTTCCCGCGCGTCTCCTTGGTCTGAAGCTCGACCAGCGAGAACGCAGCCTTCGCGCGAAGTTTCAGGGAGCTGATGTCCTCCTCCTCGGAGAGAGCCATCGTCGACCCAAGCGCCGCCGCCGGGCGCGGTCGACTCTGGCGCGGACGTTCTAAAACGAGCGCACGATGAACGGGTGAAGTTTCACTCTTGAGAAGAAGGTTCTCAGTTCTCGGCAGCTTTTCTCGCGCTGACCACAACGACCGGCGCCGGACGTCAGGACGCGCGGGAGCACCAGGGAATGCGCGGGTGAGGTGTCGGGAGGAGAGCATGATGGAGCAGAGGCAGGAGTTGATAAACCCGGCGCCCGTCGTGCACAGGAAGTCGCCCTCGATCCGCTCGGCGCAGATCGTGTCCCGCGAAAAGCACGAGTGCGACGAGGCCCTCGCCGACCCCTTCGACGCGCAGGAGGTGTTCGAGCACATCAAGGACATCAACGACCCGGAGCACCCCTACAGCCTGGAGCAGCTCGACGTAGTGAGCGCGGAGAACGTGGACGTGCGCGACGCCGAGGACCGCGTCCGCGTGGCGTTCACGCCCACGGTCCCGCACTGCAGCATGGCGACCCTCATCGGTCTGTCCATCCGGGTAAAGCTGCTGCGCGTGCTGCCGCGGCGGTTCAAGGTGGACATCGTCGTGAGCCCCGGGTCGCACTCCTCGGAGGCGGCCGTGAACAAGCAGCTGAACGACAAGGAGCGCGTCGCCGCCGCGCTGGAGAACCCCAACCTGCTCGAGAAGGTGGACCTGTGTCTCAGCGGCCAGACGGCGATGTGACGAGATGTTTTTTTCACGCGCCTCGTTCGCGGCGACGAGGAGGCGCGACGCGCGGCACGCAGAGAGACTTTTTAAAAGCGCAGTAGACTACACAGTACGACGTTCGCGCGTGTCGTTCGTCATTTCGTGCGCTGCCACACGCGGTCGATCGCGCTACTACGTCTCCGCGTTCGTTCACCCGACGTTGAGGCGGAAGACGTCGTTGAAGATGTAAAACGACCCCGTCCCCGAAGGAAGCAGCTGGAACACCTGGGAAAACTTTTGGGGGATCTGCTCTTCGTCCACGAGGAGGTTCCCGCACACCACCACCAGCACACCCCCGCCCGGCGTGGGCTGGCAGTCGATAGTCACCACCTGGTGCTGCACCTTCTGGAAAGGCAGGTTCTGGAGCTTCTCCAGGATCTGCGCCGTGCCCTTGAACTGCCCGGGCCGACCGGGGTTGTGTTCGAAGTTGAGCATGGACACCTCGTCCTTGTAAAGCGACCCGAGCTGGCTGCGGTCGTTGTCGAAGACCTGGTAGTAGTGCGTGATGAAGGCTTGGCCGACCGCGTCGAAGTTCGCGCAGATGTTCGCCGAGGGATCCATGGTGACGCGTCGAAGCTGAACCCGCGAGGGCTTCGCTGCGCTTCCGCCTCGTGAAGTGGCGATCGGCCTCTGCGGGCGCAATTCGAAAAGCCCTCTCGCGTGAAAAAGCACGATTCGCATCGAACTGCCCGCTTTCGAAAACGAGGCGAAAAGAAGTCGAAACGGCAGACGCTTCGGTTCCCTCGAGAACGAGAACCCGACTCGGAGACGAGCGGCGGCACTCCCCTCCGCGCGAAACCACGACAGCGCACACGCGAAACATGTCTATCCTCGGGATGGGAGGCGGTCAACCCGGAGGCGGCGCCGACGATGCCGCCGCGTTCGTAAGTTCAACGCCCCTCTCGCGCTCGGGCGTTTCTCGTTCGGCGCTCCCGAGACATCCGACGCGACCCGCCTCGGTGTGGCGAGGTTCCCACCGCTTCGACGCTCACGACCGCCTCCCGCCCCCTTTCGACCCGAACGCGCGGAACACCAGGGCCCGTCGTTCCGTGAGTTCTGCGAGCGCCCGGAGAACCGGGATGCGCTCATGAAGCAGCAGCGCAAGGAGATCCGCCAGATGGAGAGGCAGACTGAGGAATCTTCCGCGCGGGACTTCCGCGAGCGTGTGCTCGCGGCGGATGCCGAGGCGCAGAAAAACGTGGCGCCCTTCCTGGAGAACCCGGTGCTGCGGCGTATCATCAAGACGTTCACCAACGACGAGCGCGGCGATTTCGCCAAGTGGGCGTGCAACCCGCGCGTGCTGGAGATGCTGCGTCGCGCGCAGAAAGCCATGGACGAGGGCAAACTGACCGAGGCGGAGGCTGAGCGCATCATGATCGAGTCGGTTGCGGCGAAACAAAAGAGCGCCTACGACGACGCCGACGCCGACGTCGACGATCGCGGTTTCGGGACGGCGCCTTCGACAGTTCCGACCGGTCGCAAGGTGCGCGTCGAGACTAACAACCTGGTGAGCGCGCTCAACGAGCACGTCCAGCTGCGCATGCAGGGCAACCAGCTGTACGAGTCGAGGGCGTTTCCGGAGGCGCTCGAGAAATACCAAGCCGCGCTCTCCGTCGTCGACCTCATTCAGGGCACCAACCCGGGCGACCAGGGCGAGATCGACAAGAACCGCGCGGCGACGCTCATGAACGTCGCCGCGACGCACATGGGCATGCAGGCGTTCGGTGAGGCCATTCGGAACCTCAACGAAGCGAACCGAATCGTGCCTAACCACCCAAAACTGCTCATGCGGCGCGCGCGCGCGTTCACGCAGCGCGGCGCGTTCGACGAGGCGCGCGCCGACGTGCGCGCCTGCGCGGCGCAGAATGTCTTATCCGCGCGCGAGATGCACGCCGCACGCGCCGAGGTGGATGCCGCGGAACGAGAGGTACGCGTTCGTTTCCTCCCCATTTCGTCTCTCACTTTGGACCTCGCGAAGTCGCGTAGACGCCTCGCCGCGCGTCTCCTCCGCCGCGTATCGACGCTGACCTGATCGTCGTCATCGCCTCGCGCGACCTTCCGTGCGTACGCGCGGTCCGCCAACGCGCGCAGGCGCTGCGCGCCGAGCGCGCGGTGGCGCGGCGGGCGATGCAAAAGTGAAGCGAGCGGTACAAGACACGTACTATACGACGAGAGACGCGAGAATCGACGCGACGCCGTTCCGGCGCGTTTCGCGACAAAAGAAGAGAAGCTCACGTCAATCGCGCGCGAGGAGCGCGTCGCGCGGGACACATCGTCGTTCGTTAGGACGCATCGTTCTCCCTCTCTACCTCACCGCCGCCGCCTTGGCTTCCTCGACCATGCGTTTGGCGGCATCGGCGCCGTACTGCTGCTCGTACGCAAACTCGAGCATGGCGGCGTCGGGGTCCTCCGGCGGCGGCGCGAGTTTCTCCAGCGCGAGCGTCGGCATGCCGAGCGGCCTCGGCCGCGTCTTCCGCACGCTGAGCGGCTCGTCCCACGAGATTTCGTCCGCATCCACGCCGAAGAACGCGCTGTCCATGGGCACGGACGCGTCTTCCGCCTCCTCCTCCGTCGCATCCGTCGCGTTCGCCGCGTTTGGGCCCGTCTCGCGGAAGCGCGGCGCGGAGGTGCGCGTCGCGGCGGCGCCGGACACAGACGCCGGAAGACGATCGTCCGTCGACGATTTCGAAGCGAGCGACGCGCGCGCTTCGTCGCTCCGGCGGATCCTCTCGTCACCGCGGGCGTTTGGTTTCGTAGGATGAACCGGACCCGAACCTCGCACCGCGGGAGGTGTTCCTGAACCGCCTATGACGTGCGCTATGCCCTCCGCCACGTCGCGCAAGTCGTTCGGGTCCGTCTCGCCCCGGTACACGGAAATTATGACACCGCCGAGCTGCGTGATGTCCTGCGACCGCGCGCGCAACACCGCGTTGAGCTCGTCAATCTCACGCCGCGCGTTCGCGTATTCCGCCCGCAGCGTGTCGTTCTCGGCGGCGACCGAGCGCGCGGTCGCCTCCGAAGCGTGCCGCTCCGAAGACGCGCGCTTCAGCGCGTCCTCGGCGCTTCGCAATTCGTCTCGCAACCGCGAGGCGTCCGCGCGGAGCACGAACACCTCCGCCTCCGCGCTCACCTGCGCCTTCGCGGCAGACGCGGAGGCGTTTCGCGCGATGGCTTCTCGCATGATGGCATCGCGAACCTTGCGTTCGGCCTCCTTGATGGCCCCCTCCGCGGTGACCATCGCGGCGGGGCTCGTTGTAATCTGTAGCGTTCAAAACTCGTCCTTTTGCCGTTACAAGTAATTCCAAACTTCAAAATTAGATTTTCCTTAAAGTATGGTTCGCATTTTTCGCGTTTTTACTCATAGAACTAATTTTCCGTAATTAGGGCTCCGTGAAAAATGAAAGCTGCGACCATTGGCTGTGCAGCACTGCGCGTCAGCAGCCGAGGTTATCCACTCACGCTTCATCATTCATCGCCTCGCGTGATTGAAGTACAACATGGCTACCATCATGTTCGCGTCCACCGTCTCCAGCGTGAAGGCTGTCACCCGCACTAGCCGATCGGTCGTTCGCGCGAGCGCGGAGTCCAAGGCGCCCAAGGCTGTGAAGGCGCCCGTGAGCCGTCGCGATACCCTGGCCCTCGGGGCGTCCGCGGTCCAGCTGATGGTGGCGTCCAAGGCGTGGGCGCTCATCCCCGGCAACGACGACGAAGACGAAGAGTGCGTGCCCTCATCGATAAGACGCATGGCGTCTCGCGAATCTGCGCCCCGACCGCCGCTCTCCGGGCCTCTTCTCCTCGCCCCCGCGCCCGCGACGATACGCGAAACTGACACGTCGTGATCCCACTTCCGTTTCTACGACCAGGCTGCTGGCTAAGGCTAAGGCGAACCGCACGGAGCGCATCCAGGCCGAACGCAAGCTCGAGAAGACCTACGTCACCAAGAACGAGTACAAGCTCGACGCGGACTCGAGCAAAGTCCAGATCGCGGTGTTCAAGATGAGCAAGGCCGGCGGGTTGATCGAGTCGGGATACCTCGCCCTCGCGGCGGAGGAGCTGGGCAAGGGCTCGTGGGAAGCCGACCTCAAGGACGCGAAGCTGGGCAAGGAACCCGACGCGTTCCTCTCCGCCGTCGCCGGCTTGAAAAAGGCGTGCACCGGTGGCGACGCCGGGTCCGCGAAGAAGGCGTACGTCGCGGCCGCGAAGGCTCTGGAGGCGTTCGCCAAGGACACCAAGACCGCGGATGCCGTGAAGCTGCTGTGAAAAACGCGACTTTTTTTTCGCGCGACGCCGGCGCGCCCGAGTTGAAACCAACCGATAATAAGTAAGTGTCGACACTGTATTTAAATACGTTTCGTAGCTATCGAACGCGGTCGCGGCGGTCCGTCAGTGTCGCTTCTTCTGACTCAGAAGAAGAAGAAGAAGACATCCCGATGACCCCCGCCTCCTCGAGTCGTTCGCGGAGCCACGCCGTCGCGACGCCCCGGTCCTCGCGCGTCGCCCACTCGTCCCAGGGCACGGAGACGACTGTTTTGCCCCTCGCGCCGAGCAACGCGTCCCGCACGCCGTTGCGCGACAGGGGCACGGCGCCCATCGTGCGGTTCACGCAGAAGTGCGAGGGCCCATCGCACTCCAGCGCGACCGAGCCGTGGCCGCGCGGAAGCGGGATGTCGATGTCCGCGGACATCTTCCCGTCCGCCGTCACGGCTTCCATCTCGTGCGCGACGCCCAAATCCCGCAGCCGACGGGACACGTCCCGCTGGAACTCGGAGATCGTGCCCTCGTCCGCCTGCTTCGTCCACAGCGCCTCCGCCTGCGTCTCCAGCCACGCGGGCAGAGGCGGCAGCGACCGCGCGACGCGCGGCGCGACCGCCTCCGTGAGCAGCTTGGCGTTGTACAGCATGAGCGCGCCGGAGTCGTACGCGTCGGTTCCGCCGAGACGCGGTTTCTCCAGGCGCGACGTCGTCTCCCACGTCGCCGCGAACAGCTTCGACGCGAAGCCGCCCGCGACGGCGACGCCGAAGGCGGCGTTGGCGAGGTCCTGGAAGTTGAACGCGCTGTCCACGCGCGCCACGACGTCGTCGTGGTCCAGCGCGCGCATGAGCGTGGCGAGCGACGCGCGGGACGCGGCGTCGTCGTGCGGGAACGACGCGACCGCCATGACGAGCGTGGACAGGTTCTGCGGGTTCCACTCCCCCGCGCGCGCGCGGCGCGCGATGTCGTGCTCAAACGCCGCCATGCACTCGTCCCCGGGGTAGTGCGCGAGCGCGGCGTACGCCCAGACGACGTTGGTCAGCTCCTGCGGCTTGAAGTGGGTCACGTGCTTCGCGACCGCGCGCGCGAGCGCGTCCAGGTGCGCGTCCCCGGGGTGCCGGCGCAGCGTCCCGAACGCCCAGAGCTGGTTCGAGATGGTCTGCGCCACAAAGGCGCCGCCGGTTTTCTTCCTCCGACGCGTCTCCGCCTCTCCCGCGGCGGGTTCCGCGCTCGCCTCCGCCCGCGCGGCTTGCGCCTCCGCCTCCGGGTCGAACGCCTCGATGAGCCGCGGCGTGATCTCGACGACGAGCGACGCGAGCGCGTGCGCGAGCGGGTGCTTCATGGTTGTGAACGCCCATAGGCTGTTCGACACGGCTTGCGCGCTGGGGAAGTTTCGGTCGCTCGCCGGGGGGTACCGCGGCAACGCCATCCCGCGCCGCGCCGCGGACTCGATGCGCTCACACGCGCGCCGCAGGAACCGTCCCGAGGACGCGAACGCGTGGTGGTCCAGCACCGCGAGCGACCACACCACATTCGCCAGGTTCATGGCGTCGAACGTGTCCACGTTCTCGCGCGCCAGCCGTTCGAGGATCTGCATGCGCGGGTCGGCGCGCGCGTCGAATCGCGGCGCGCCGCGTTTTTGTTTTTGTTTTCGCGAGAGTCTCGCGAGTTTCGCGAGGCGATGCCACGCCGTGGCGACGTTCACGGTGTTCATCTCGCGCCACTCGCGCGCCACGACGGCCAGAAGCGCGTCGGCTGTCGTTCGCGGCGAGACGAAGGTCCAGGAAGGTCGAGCGAAGCGATCGTCAGATCTGACGCGTCGGCCAAAAAAACGATTGGTTGCGCGTTTGGGAAAAACGTCTCGTCCGAACCGATTCGCGGGAGGTGCCGACGCGTGCGTACCGTCGACGCATTGGATGATCCGCTTGTTGATGGCGACGAAGCCGCGCATCGCGCCCGCGCCCGACGCTCGGTGCGTGCTCCCGCCCGGTTTGCCCCCGGCGTCGGAACGCGGTCGGCCGGCGAAGGGCTCGCTCCCGCTCGCGGCGGCCGAGGCGTGCGCGAAGTGTCCGGAAGAGGGCACCGCAGACGCGTGCGCGTGCCACGCGGTCGAGCGCGCGGCGCATGAAGGCGAGGCTCCCGAGAGGCACGAACGCGGGACGACGCGGCGGCCCACACCCGCCAGTGCGGCCGCCAGGGTCCGTCGCATCGGGAGACCACCCCGCTCGCGCGGTCGTGAACAGCCTACGCGGCGGATGCTCCGAGGAAGGACGAGCACTCGGAAACAAGCACTCGTGAAGTTGGTATCGAAGCCATCTTGGTATCGAAGGAATTTCACCTGATGATGTGTGACTGTCGAACCATACAGACGATTTTAATTCCGAAAGGCGCTGGATCTTCGTCCGTGCGAGCTCCTAGCCGCAAACACTGTCGTTAAAGCCCTTTTCCTGCAGCGCAAGGCACACGCCCAAGCAAGCGGAGCATCCAACCATGTCTGACCACTCTGACGTCGAGGAATTCGAGACCGCCGATGCCGGCGCGTCCACCACCGTCCCCATGCAGGCCGGTTCCGTTCGCAAGGGCGGATTCATGGTCATCAAGGGCCGTCCCACCAAGGTGCGTCTCCGGGGAAATCGCGCCATCCCGCGACGCGACAATCGGCTGCCGCGCGTTTCTCCCCGCGCCGGCGGTCGTGCCTCCCACTCCAGGCAGGCTGGTGCGGGAAAACCCGAGGGAACGAAACCGTCGTGTCCGCGAGGAACCGGAACCGCCGGAACGGAGGCGATCCCCGCGTCGCGGTCGCCCGCCGTCGACGGTTTCCGTCCGCGCGCTCGCGCCGTCGCGCGGGTTTTTCGTGGTGCTCTTTTCTCCGTCCGCTGCGGGAAAAATCACACCCCGCGGTAGACCCGAGCGGCGCGGCCCGAGGTGGCCGCGCGCCGCGATGCGCGCGAAGAGCGTGTAGCGTGTCCCTGCCGAAAGCACGTCGCGCGCGCGCCCCGCGGTCCCGCCTCTGACCCGCCCCGCCCTCCACGCTCCGTCGCCTCGCCCTCCTTCTCTTCCCCACAGGTGATCGACGTGACCACCTCCAAGACCGGCAAGCACGGCCACGCTAAGTGCCACTTCACCGCCACCGACATCTTCACCGGCAAGAAGATGGAAGAGCTCGTGCCTTCTTCCCACAACCTCGAGGTGCCTATCGTGGCGCGCGAGGATTACACCCTCGTCGACCTGAACGACGAGGGGTTCCTCAGCCTTATGGATGACGCCGGCAACGTCCGCGAGGACCTCAAGCTTCCCTCCGGCCACGACGACGCCGAGCAGCTCGCCAGGCAGATCCAGGCTTCCTGGGACGAGGGCAAGGAGCTCGTCCTCACCGTGCTCAAGTCCATGAACCAGGAGCAGATCAACGCCCAGAAGGAGGCGCCCAAGAGCGAGGATTAAGCGAGCGCTCGAGAAAGCTTTTCGCGATCGTTTCGCGAAGGGGACGAGGCGCGTCCGCCGCGGGGGGACTCTCTTCCCGAGCGCGCGTTCCTCACTCGCGAAACGCGGGTCCCGGGACCCACACAAACTTCGTAGTTTTTCTTGTAGTGAGATCTAGCTACTCCCTATCACAAAAGCGAAACGAGGCGTCTCGCCACGGAAGCCGAAACGACGCGCCTCATCAGCTCGACCCGCGGGGTCGACCCTCGCCAAGACTGAAAAGATGCGACTTTCCGCCCGACGAGACACGTGAAAAAGTGTACAAGTACTCGCGGTTTCTTCGTCTCTGTGTGCGCGCGAATTTTTGCTTTCTCATCGATGTGGACGACTTCCTCGTTGTTTGCCTCCGGGAGAGGAGCGTCCCGCAGAGGGAGCGGCGCGGGACGAGTGTCACGCCCGACGCTCCGGCACGCGTCCAGGGAGTGACACGATGACTCGGGCGTGATGCGTTCGTTGGTTTAGCCGCGCGCGCTCCACTTCCGCGACACTCGAAAGGCACCGCGCGTTCGAATCGCTCTTCGAGAGGATGGTTCGGCGAGGTGACATCACGCGTCGATCGCGCGCGCCCCCGCGCGACGGCCGGCCGTGGCGCTCCGCCGCGTTCGCCTTCTTCGCCGCGCTTCTTCTGCGCGTGCCGCCCGCCTCCGACGCGTACGAGCTGGCGTGCCAGCCGGAGGGCTCGGTGACCACCGTCGCGGGCGACGGCACGCCCGGGTTCAGGGACGGGCTCCAGGAGCGCAGCGCCTTCCGCTCGCCGTCGGGCGTCGCGGTGCGCGCCGCCACCGGCGACGTGTACGTCGCGGACAGCGGGAACCACCGCATCCGGAAGGTCACGCCCGCGAACCAGGTGAGCACGGTGGTGGGCTCGGGCGTCGCCGGCTGGATGGACGGCGCCGCGACGCGCGCGCGGCTGTCCGATCCGCGGGGGCTGGCGTGGAGCGCCGACGGGCTGCTCTTCGTCGCCGACGCCGGGAACCACCGGATCCGGGTCGTGGACCTCGAAGTCGGCGGCGTCGCGACGTACGCGGGGAGCGGCGAGGACGGGTACCTGGATCACGACGACCCGCTGGTGGCGCAAATAAAACAACCGACGGGTCTGGCGTACCACGCCGAAACGCGCGTTTTGTACGTCACCGACGGCGACGGGCGAATAAGAGGCGCGCGCGGGTACGGCGACCCCGACGGCGCCGGCGTTTTTACGTTGGCAAACGCCGCCGGGCGAAGCGGTTTCGTGGACTCGAACGACGGACTAAACGCCGCGTTCAACACGCCGAGCTTCATGGCGTTCGATGATACGCAATCGACGCTGTACATCGCGGACCGGCACAACCACGCCGTGCGCGCGATGGACGTCGCGACGGGCGCGGTGACCACGGCGGCGGGACGTACGGGCGCGCCGCCCGGCCGCGGCTCGTCGCTCGCCGCGGACGGCGCGCGCGGCGGCCCGGTGCTTCCCGGCGGCGAGGCTGGCGTGCGCTTCGACGAGCCGGTGGGCGTGGCGTTCTTCCTCGAGCCGCTCGACGTGGGGGGCGGAGACGTCTCCGGAAACGCGGGCCGAGAGGGGCGGCGGACGCTGCTGGTGACGGAGTCGGGGTCGAACCGCGTGCGCCGCGTCGCGCTGGAGGGGAACGTCACGGGCTCGGAGGGTGTCGCCTCCGTCGCCTCGTTCCCGTACGCCGGGTCGTACGTCGCCGCGAGCGGGCACCGCGACGAGCTCGGCCCGGCGTCCATGTTCGCCGCGCCCGCGGGCGTTGCGGTGGTCCCGCCGGCGGCGGGCGGCGCCGCGAGCGGCGCGTCGGCGTACGTGTGCGACGCCGGCAACCACGCGGTTCGGCGGCTGGAGCGGAGGCTCCCGACGCGGCTGCGCGTCTCCGTCTCCTCGACGGACGCCTCGCGCTTCGACGGGTCG
>Ga0181560_10002605_pt1 | contig 16773 bp, 13 predicted proteins | sample 011ome_20_FD_133751 | JGI IMG/M metagenome (GOLD analysis project Ga0181560, IMG submission 133751) | Coastal salt marsh microbial communities from the Groves Creek Marsh, Skidaway Island, Georgia - 011509CT metaG (megahit assembly) | ecosystem: Environmental > Aquatic > Marine > Intertidal...
CTGCTCCGCGACGTCGCCGCCGAACATGCCGCTGAAATCGGTCGGTTCCGCCGACGCCGAGTCCGTCCCGCGTCGCGGCGAGCCCAGGTCCCCCTGCCTGGACACGCCGCCCTCGGCGGGGACGTCGCCGAGCATCGTCGTGAGCGAGAAATCGCCGCCGAGGACGCCTCCCGCGCCCATCGACGCGTCCGGGGCGGCGCCAAACTCGGAGATGACCTCCCGCGTGTGCCTCGCGAACGCCTTCAACGTCCCAGGAGACGCGCTGTCGAGCGGCCCGGGCGCGTCCCCGGCGCGTCCGTGCGCGCTGTCCTCGCGCCGGTCGTGCTCGCCGTCGTCGAGTCCCATCTCTCGGCAGATGTTGCTAAAGTCCGCGCCGCCGAAACCGCTCAGGGTGAAGTCGTCGCCTTGAACCGCGCCGCCGCCGGCGAAGAGCCCGAAGGCGGCGTCGCCGCCGAAGTCGGCTCCGAACACGGATCCCACCGCCGGGACTCGCGCGCCGCCGGCAAACATCCCCTCGAAGGACCCGGGCTGGACCGGGGCCTGGCAGAACGACGGATGCCTCACGTCGAGCTCCTCCGCGGACCGTTTCCGCGGCGACAAGTTCGGCGGCGACGCGCTGCGCGACCTGGACCGCGAGCCGTTCCGCGACGCGACCGACTGCTGGTGCACCGGCGGCGGCGGCGGCGCGAGGTGCGGCCTCGACGCAGCCTCCGCGGAGGGAACCCAGCCGTAGCGGACTCGGAACGCCGCGGGGCGCCCGCACGCGTCGAATATGTCCGTCGCGGTCACGCCGTCGTGCCTGTCGTTCCACGCGCCGACCGCCTCGGTCGCGGACGCGGCCTCGAACGGGTACAGTTGCAGGACCGCGTCTTTTCCGTTCACGCCTGCGGGTAAGTGTCTCGTCGCCGCCGCCCATTTCGTCTTCAGGTGGTTCATCAAACCGATCACGGACTTCTTCGCCCGGAACGTGAGCTCCAAGTGCGGGTTGAAACCGCCCGCGACGAGCGCCGCGCGCGTGCTCGCGTCGATCGGGAACAGCTGAAGCATCAGACGTTCGGTCGGCTCTTTGGACATCTTCGAATCCGCGGCGCGTCCCGCGGCGGCGTCCGCCTTCGCCCTCGCCGCCGCCGCGTTCGGGGACGAGCAGCCTCGTCGCGCCGCCTTCTTAGCCGCGGCAGCCTTCCTCGCGGACGACGGAGAATCCGCCTTGCACGAACCTTTGCTCCGGTTCATCCCGCTGCCCTTCGGACGGCCGACGCGAGCGCCCGCGGTCGTCTTCGAGCCCGACACGACCCCTAAAACTTTCCCGCCGTCGCCGAGCACAGACGGGAGCAGCCCGAGAGCTTGGAGTTTCGCCTCTTTCTTCCCTTCCGCCCACACGGACTTGTCGAGCTCTTGCTTGAGCCCCCACGCGAATAAGTTCCTATCCTGGGGCTTCTTACACAGCTCCTGGAACCGCTCCCCGGGTCCGAGGTTGTCCTTCATGCTGTGCCACGAGTGCATCGCCGCGTGCACCTCCTCGACGTCTGCGGGGTCCACCTGGACGCCGAGCGGCGCGAGCACGGCGTTGATTCTCTTGACTTCCGCGATGTAGAACCCGCGAACTTGCGTCTTGTTCCTCGTCTCGATGATCTCCGCGATCTTATCGAAGTTCGAGCCGACGGTCTGCGTGCGATGGGGGGGGCGAGGCGCGGGGCGTCAGGACGTAGGCGGGGGAGAAGCCGTCGCGAGAAATTTTTGGGGCGCCAGCCGCGCGGCGTCCCGGGGGTCGTCCCCGCTCGAGAAATCCGCCCCGGACGCGCTGAAACTCCGTGGAAACTCGTATGGCACGTACCTTGAGCGCGCTGAAGAACTTTTTCTCCTCGCACGCGGTCCACTTCTCGCGGACGGAGGGCGGCTTCTTGTCTCCTGGAACGAGAAAAAAAAATCGAGGGAGAAGAAAAAGATACGTTAGATATGACCTGACGACGGTGATCCGGGAAGCGCGAGTGCCGTCGATGTCGAGCGTAAAAAACCCCAAGTCTCTGGATGTTTTAAAAGTTCCCAACATGACGCCGCGATCGAGTGCCTTTTGTGCGGCAACGCGTCGCGCGGTCGTCATGGGACGCGCGCTCAAAGCGCCAATCAAGGTTTTCGGGAAATCGCGAAGTCGCAGAAAAAAAGAAGAAGCCAAATTCGGAAGAGGCACCAGGGCTCCATCGAACAAGATGGATACCTCAGAGGCATCAAAACCTCACGAAATCGCGCGAAACTCGGCAAATCGAACGATCTACACCAGAAACACCCCATGGAGAAATTTTAGGCGTAAAACCGAACGAATCGAGTTCGAGATGACCCCGAACTCGGTGCCGAGCCAAGATCGTGTTCTCGTAGTCGTCGCGGGTTCCGGGAGTTCTCCCGAGACGCTGATAACGTCGCATAGCGTTCTCGTAACGAGGTATAATTCCCCCAAACTTCACGTATCGTGGACCCGTACGTGTAGTAATAGGTTCACGCAAAAATCGGCGACGACATTGTCGATCACGGTTCGCGACGGCGCGATGGACCGATCCGCCGGCGACGACGACACCATATAAACAAACCCACGAAATAAACCCTCGATGTGTGATGCGTGTCGCACCTTCTTTAGCGGTAGTAACGCTCGATTTCACGTGATCGATCGCCGGAGTCTCCTCACCCTTGACCTAAATGAACGAACGGAGGGGATAAAGGGTGAGTATGCGCACACATTCGAGATGGCACACACCGCGCCCGCGTCGGAACCGCGTTGAAAGCACTTTGAATCATTCTCGTTCAAGGAGCTGGGCGGGGTGTCGAGGCGTACCGTGGCCGGTTCCGAGGTTTTCTCCGTCGCCATCGCGGGGGAAACTTCCTTTTTGGGCTCTTGAGAGGCTTTAGACTCGTTTCCTGAGGGAAAATCGCGCGCAGGGTGGGCGGGAACGCGTCAGAAACGGAGCGAGCGAACGAGCGAGAGGCCGCGTCTTTTGTGACGTAGCATTCTAGCTGGGGTTTCGGTCGATCCGGAAAGGGGGTGCGCGCGGTCGTCTCATGCAAAAACACACCAAAAGCCGCGATGATAGCTTTAAAGGGCTCCAACACGTTTAAGTTCTCCGCTCGCGGCGGCTCCGGAGTCGCGACAGGCGCGCCGGGCTCGAGCGAACTCGTGCTCGTCTCCCCACCTCTGCGTGAAAAAAAAAGAAAAGATAAAGGCGCGGTGAGTTCACGCGAGAAACGGCGACGTTCCGAGCGCGCACACGATGCGAAACAATGACGTCTTCGAATGTTGGACCTAAACATCGTCTTCGCCCGATGAAGGGACCGCGCGACGCATCGCACGACGGGAACCCGCGTGGAATCCGTCGGCACGGACCGGGGAGAATTTCGTCGTGGTCGCGAATTTGCGAGAAGATACCCCTTCAAACGATGCGAGGGGGGCGGGAAACACGAGCTGGCGCGCTCCGTGGGCCGACGAACGGGGTAAAAATCGCACCTGTTCGGGGTGATGGCGTCATCAAACGATCCCACCGGCTGTTGCATCGGTTTCACCGTCTCCACGGGCGCTGCCGCCGCGGGGACGGGTCCAGATTCCATCCTCCCCCAACGTGCTCCTCGCGAAGTTATTTTTTTCCCTCCTCGCGTCAGATCGAGCGCGACAGGTCACGCGCGGCGGACGGTCGAGGACGCGACGAACGGCGCTGAAACTTCGCGATCGACTCTCAAACGACGTTTGGCGCCTCCACACCGAAAATCAGATCGATGCGACGGATAAGATTCAAACGCGCGACGCTCGCAGTCGACGAGCGCGCGCGTGGCAGAATCCTGCTCAACGTTCTTTTGCGCACCCCACACGCCTCGAGGTTTCCTGCGCTCGCGCGCGGACCCTGGAACGACTCGCGCGTTCGTCCTCAGTCACGATCGGTAGTTCGATACCGTCGGAGCCTTCCCTAACGCGCGCGATCGATTTTTCGACGTGCGCGGCCCGGACGAGAGCGTGCTCGCGCGTGCGAACAATGACGCCTCGTCGAGGTCGACGAAACTTGAAAACTTGTTGCGAACTCGGAGCGAAACGTACGACACGAGTTTGAAAACGCCGGTGCGAACCGGCGCGCGAAGCGTTTCTTTGTACGAGCAATTAGTTCGGGAGGTAGTTTCGCGCGTAGTACGAAAGTTATCTTTGTCATCTTTCGATGGCGCGCTTTTTTCGCTGTCGGTAGGACCGACCGACCGCGAGCTGGCGAGCTACTAATTCCTCCGGTCAACGACGATCGTTGAAAGCGTGTCGACGACGCGCGAGCCCGGGAAGTCGGGTTCGGTTGAAAGCGCGTTTCAAAGCGGTCGATCAAAAGGCTGCGCAGCAATTTCCGGAACAGGACGACGCGCGTCGGACTTCGCGAACAACAGCCGAGGATAATCACTCCTCGCGCGGCTTTCGCACTCGCGACGGCGCCCGCCTCCGCGCCGGCGTCTCGCCGCGATGGGGCAGAGCGAGCTCGACGAGCTGAAAAAGATTTTAGAGTCGAAAACTCCCGCGCGTCCGTGGGGGGAGCGACCGTCCCCGAAGAGGACGGCGGCCTCGCCCGCGTTGAATGGGACGCCCATTTCGAGACGATTCGACGCCGCGGCTTCCTCGCCGTCGACGCGAGCGACGACGTCCTCGCCGTCGAATTCGCCGCTCGGCGCGTACACGCGGAAAGACGCGACGATCGCGGAGCTCCAGAGCGCGCTGAAGGGCAAGGAGAAGACGATCGAGAGCCAGAGAGACACGCTCGCGGGGACGAGGCGCGCGCTGGAAGACCGCATCTCTCGGCTCGAGCGAGACGTCGGCGCGCGCGACGCCAAGCTCCGCGACGTCAAGAGCGAGCTCGAGAGCGCGATGTTCGCGAGGACGTCCGCGGAGAACGCGCTCGAGGCGGAGACGACCGCGGCGAAAGCGATGCGCGCGCTCTCGCACGAGACCGAGAAGGCGATGAAGAGCAAAGAGATCGACCTCCTCGAGGAGCTGAAGCGCGAACGCGAGGAGCGACGCCGCGACGCCGTCGCGCTCGCGGTCGAGAGAGAGAAAGTCGCGGCGCTGACCGAGGAGCTGACGCGGTGTAAGGCGCGAGAGTCCGCGACGAGCGACGCGCTGAGAAGCGAGACGGAGACGCGAAGGGAGACGCTCCGGAAGCTGAACAAGTACCGGCGGCACAACAAGGACAGAGAGGCGAGGGACGCGGCGCTCGCGGCGCGTCGAGACGCGAACGAGGAGGACGTCTCGTCGCTGCGAGAGGCGCTCGCGCGAGAGCGGAAGGGGAGGGAAGAGGCGGAGCGGTGGCTGAAGACGGAGCTCGAGGCCCGGGACGAGATGACCGGTCTGTTTACCGCGCTGAGGGACGTCGCGGGCGGGAAAGCGGCGAGCGGCGGCGGCGGCGGCGGCGACCGCGACCGCGGCGGCGACGCGCGCGAGTCCGCTCGGCGGCGCGAGCTCGAGACCACGCGAGCGAGAGAGGATCGCGAGATCAAAGCGCGAAGGGACGCGTTCGAGGACGCGGAGTGCAGACTGCACGCGGACAACGACGCCCTGAGCGCGGAGATCGAGGAGGCGAGGGCGACCATCGCGACGCGGTTGTCGACGACGGACGGCGACGCGTCGTCGCCGCCCGGCGCGGACGCGTCGGAGACGATGCGCGTGCTGTCGTCCTTGGAGTGCCCGGAGGGCTGGGACGCGAACGTTCGACGGGAGATCCCGGAGAGGATCGAGGTCGCGACGGACAAGAAGACGAAAGGGAAGAAGCCGAAGAAGCCGTCCTCGGAGCGGTTTAAACACGCTGGCCTTCCGTTCGCGAAGTGAAACGCGCTCGTGCGATATACGATAGCGTAGTTCTTCTCGTTTTGGTCAAACCGTTCTTCGCTGCGTGGGTACTGTGTCATCCCAGCGCGCCGCTGTCCCAGTCCCCACGATCCCTCCTCTCCCTCCACTCCCTCTCTCGTCTCTGTTCTTCGTCGCTCGTCTCTTCCGCGTCGTCGACGATCGCCCACGACGTCCCCCACGGCACGGGGGTGTACCACGCCGTGATCGACGGCTTCAGCGTCCCGCCCAAGCGGTAGTTGAAGAATATCTCCTCGCCCGGGTCGATGTCCCTCGTCGCGATGAACGCGACCCCGGACGTGGGGTAGCTCGGCGGCACCCCGACCTCGATACCGGTCCCGCCGTCGACGTACCACGGCGTCGTCGTCATCGGGTTCACGATCGCGCGCGCGGCGCGACGCGTCTCCTCCCCGGCGTCCTCCCAGTCCACGCGCACGGCCTCCACGTTCGGCATCGTCCCCGCCGGGGGATGGTTCGCCAGCGCCGCGGTCGCCCACCCGGCGCAGACCCCGCGGTCGTGCAGCTCCCGCAGCGTCCTCGCGTGCGTCGCTCCGTCGACGTACCCGCCGCCTTCGAGGTTCAGGAGGTACCGCCCGTCCTCGCCCGCGGCGGGCTGCGGGATGATCACCCCCGCGTCGTCGCACCCGGCATCGACCGGGGGCGCGGGGGGGTGGAACACGCCCGCGTAGAGCGCGACGACGTCGCCTCTTCGCATCGCGCGCGCGTCGAATCGCGCGTGGATGCCCAAGCCCGCGTTCGGTATCGACGACGCGCGCACCTCCGTCGGGGGTCGTCGGTCCGCGCTCGCGCCGGCGGAGACGCGCGAAATCTCCGCGCGCAACAGCGCGGTCGCCGCGCGCGTGACGCTCGCTTTCGCTTCCCTGGGAGAGAGCTTTAAGAGCGCGCCGGCGATCTCGTTGCACGTCGGCGTGATCCCGAGCGCCGATCGCGCGGCGCTCTTCAGCCACGCTCGCATGTCCGTCCGTCCCTCGATCGGTTCTGTTTTGGCGCGAGTCCGCCGATCTCGAGTCTCCTATCCTCCGCTCCGCGTCGTCGTTTCGCGCGAGGTGCGCGTCTGGTCTCTGGTGAGCGTCCGCGCGGACGCGTCGATGGTCGCAGCCCGAAGGCTGCGGGGGTCGTGCGCACCTCCCGTTAAGGGCGGCGAGGAGTGACGCGAACCCCGCGGAGATACGATCTGTTGGCGACATCTGATCATTTTCGTCGTCGTCGCGCGGACGAACTCGACCGATCCGATCGGCACAATTTAGGGCACCGCCGGCTGCGTCGCCGTCCCTCGTCCCACGGGAGGTTCGCTCGCCATGGCGCCGAAGGATCCGGACGTGCTCTTGTGCATAAACAATCGGCAGTTCATCCTCGAGGCGCTGAAGGAGGAGGACATCCGGATCGACCTTCGAGGGCCTTTCGACGCGAGGGAGGTGGCGTATCGATTCGGCCCGAAGGACGGCGTGTGCGAGGTCTCGCTGGGAAAGACGCGCGTGCTCGCGGTGACGTCCGCGAAGCTCGAGCCTCCCGGCGGCGGGCGCTCGAACGAGGGCTCGGTCACGATCAACGTCGAGTTCTCGCCGATGGCGAGCCCGAACTTCGAGCCCGGGCGCCCGGGCGAGGAAGCGAGCGAGCTCGCGGTCGTCCTGGAGCGCGCGATCCGCGAGACGGGCGCGGTGGACGTCGAGTCTCTGTGCGTCCTCGCCGGGCGACGCGTGTGGAACATTCGCGTGGACGTGCACGTCCTCGACGCGTGCGGGAACATCGCGGGCGCGGCGTCGCTCGCGGCGAACGCGTCGCTGCTGTCGTTTCGACGCCCGGAAGCGACGGTGGACCCCTCCACGCAGCTCGTCACGGTGCATCCCGCGGACGCGCGAGAGCCGATCCCGCTCGCGCTGCATCACCTCCCGATCGCGGTGAAATTCGGGTTCTTCGCCGAGCACGAAGGTTTATTAATCGTGGATCCGCTCGTGGACGAGGAGGCGGTCATGGCGTCGTCCCTCATCGTCGTCTTAAACGCGCACGGGGAGCTGTGCGCGGTGCAAAAAGGCGGCGGCGTCGGCGTGCCCGCGAACGAGATCATGCGTTGCGTGCGGATCGCGGATAAGATGACGAAAGAGCTCACGACGCAGCTCCGGGAGGAGCACAAGAAGTGGGAGGGCGAGAGAGATAAAAGACGCGTCAGGAGACATTACGGCGCGGAGGCGGCGGCGAGCTTGGGCGACTTTGGGTTACCCGGGAGGAAAGACCATCTGACGACGAAGACGGAGGACGACGGCGGCGACGACGTCATGGAGGTGGAGGAGGACGACAGCGACAGCGACAGCGACGAGGACGAGGACGTGGACGCGAGAGAGGCGCACGCGCCCGTGGGAGTGTTAGCCCCGACGGGGTCGGACGAGGACGAGTCCGAGTCCGAGGAGGAGGAAGACGACGAGTCCGAGGAGGAGGAGGAGGAGGAGGAGGAGGAGGTCGTCGACGCGAAGAAGCGAGGGGGGAAGAAAGGGAAGGCGGCGACGGACGACGGCGACGACGGCGGCGACGACGACGTGCTCGGGATGTTCGACGTCGCGGCGAAGAAGACCACCGCGAAGACGAAACCGAAGCGGACGAAGTTGAAGTCCTGGGACGACCTTCCCGGGGACGGCGACGACCTCGCGGCGGCGATCACGGCGAAGGTTTCGTCGAAAAAGAAGAAAAAGGAGAAGAAGACCGGAGCGGCGAACGGCTAGTTAGTCTGTTGTTACAACATGGAGACGTAGCGCGTCTCGCGCTACGCGCGACACCGTCGGTCGATCACACCCGCGCCGCCGCCGGCTCGCGGTCGCCCTGCTCCGGCGTCGTCACTCTCTCTCTCTCCGCCCCGCCCCCCCTCGCCGCGAGCGTGCTCGCCACCTTCTCGAACGTGGACGCGATCGCCGGGACGATCGTCTCCCCGCGCTTGAACAGCGTGGATATGTGCCCGCCGTTCACCTCCACCCGCTCGCACTCCCCTCGCGGGTCCGTCAGCCCGCGCAACACCGCGTGGAGCTCGTCCGAGTGCGACCCCACGAACCGGTCTTTCCTCGCGGTGACTTGCGTCACCGCGTCCAGCATCGGCATCTCCACGCCGTGCGATCTCTGCCCTTGCTCCATGAGCCGGATCATCGTCGACATGGACAGGCAGTCCATCGTGTCCGCGAGCGCAGCCTCCGTCGGCGTCAGCGGCAGCCCCTTTTCGTTCGCGTGGATGACCGGTTTCGACTTCTCGCCGACGTCGAGCGACGCCGCGACGACGGCTTTGATCTCGTCCGCGACGGCGTCCTCCGCCTCGCTCAGGACGTTCCACGCGATCCTGTTGTGTAACACCCCAGTCAGGAACGACGTCGCGGACGATGTCGCGACGACCGGGCACGACCCGACGCCGGTATCGCAGTTCCCCGCGGCGATCACCGCGGCGACGTTTGCGACGCTGCCGCCCAGGGACACGCCGGTCATGACGACTTTGGCCCCCGGGTACGCCGCGTTGGCCCACGCCGCGATGCCCGCGGCTTCCATGATGCCGCCGCACACTTGCGTTATGAACGCGCTGACGGACGTGAGGAGATGTAAGTACTGCCCGGGGGGTTTCCTTTTGCCGTAGTACGGGAACATCGGGATGCACGACGCGACGTCGTGCTTCAGGAGGTCCTTCGCGAGCTGTTTTCGATACCAAAAGTACTGGTCCCCGGTCGTCGGGAGGTGTATCGCGATTTTCGATGGCGGCTTCTTCCCCGTGCGCCAGATGAACAGCATGTTCCCGACCTTGCTCTCCTCGGGCATGTACTTCGCACCCGGGGAGTCGAATTCCGCTTCCCTGTACAGCGGGTATCCGGGCGCGTCCGCGGAGGGCTGGAGGCACCCGGCTAAGATCGGCACGTCGACGAAGTCCGCGTCCCAACGCAGCGTTATCGGCTTCACGGGCTCGCCTGTCGTCACGGACGCGATACATTCCTCGTAAATCTTCGCCGCCGCGTGCATGTCGCCGTACCTGATGAAGACGAGCGGACATGGTGCGGGAGGTCAGCGGTCGAGCGCGAGGAGGAAGAAAATCGCGGGAACTTCCTCAGATAAATGTCGAACGATTCGCGCGGCGCGAGGGAGGGACGCACCCTTGGTGGAAGAACCGGCGGTGGCTCCCGCGCTTTTCCCCGCCGACGCTCTTCGACATCTTGGCGTACCAGTCATCGAGGTACGCCATGACGCTCCTCGGCGACGCGCCGGGGCGAACGTGAGCTGTGACGGGCGGCGAACGCGAGCCGCGTCAATCGCCCATTTTGCGTCACTTGCGCGTGTGGTGACGATCGATTTGCGATTATCGATCGATGACGTTTCGGACGGCGATTTTCGTGCGCAGACGCGAGACGGCGGACCCGACCCGTTACTGTTCGTACAACAACTTAGCTAGGCAACATCATCTACTTCCCTCCCGCGGCCGCCCATTCGACGTATGCGCGCCCGATCGCGTCGCACATCTCCCCCATCGCCTTCTCCGTCGGCTTTCTGAACGCCTTCTTCATAGACTTCTCGATCTTGTGGAGCGGCACGAATTTAAAAGCTCTCGGCACGGAGACTCGCACCGCGACGTCCACGCTCGCGCGCGCGACGCCCTTCGCCGGGTCTAAAACCACCGTCGTGACCGTCCGCTCGGATGTGTACGCGGCGTTGATCCACTTGATAACCCCCGGGGGCGAGCCGTTTATCTCGCCCTTGAGCTGCTCGATCTGTATCGTCACAGTGCCGTCGTCGTTCGGGGACGTCCGCGGTTCGTGAATGCGAAACGTGCTCACCGGGTTCAGCTTGCACTCCGGTCCTATGAAGAACAGCCTCCCGCCGAACCCGGGGGCGACAACCTTCCACGTGTTTGGCTCCGCGAGTTCCTCCGGGTCGCCCTCGCCGCCGGTCAAGATCGCTCGCGTCGCCGCCTCGGACGACGCGAACGCGGCGAGCGTCGCGCTCGTCGTCGTCGCCTCCGCCGCGCGCGCGCGCTCGTCCTCGCTCGCGTCCGGGAACAGCGTCCGCTCGCCGGTCACGACCATCGCCATCACCGCGTCTCGGCACGGGTTCTCGACGTCGCACTTCAGGGACTCGGCGTCGACGTCCGTGTCCGCGGGGGCGGCTTCCACCGCGTTCCGTCGAACGCCCTTTCGACGGCCTTCCATCATGGTAAATCTATAGCCGCGCGAGAGCGCGGGGGGAGCGACGCGCGCGGAAGCGACGCGGTCCCGCGAGACCGATCGCGTCGACGCGGGCGCGGACCGCGCCATCGCGCACGCGAGGAGAGTCGTCATCGACGCCATCGACGACGTATCGCGGCGAGTTGTGGCGGCGACGGAAGCTTTGACCTAAAGGTCGCGCGCTTTATTAAACGGGCGCTTTCAGTTCTGTGCGGTTGGATTTCCGTGGCCGCGACGCGTTCGCGGCGCGAGACGCGCCTCCCATCGGAATACGCTATCGTTCACGATCGATCCTAACCTAAAGCGACTCAACGCGCGCGCCCTCTCCCGCCACCTCTGCCCCCTCGCCCGCGCCCGCCGCCTCTCCCCCCGCGTCCGCCGCGTCCGCCGCCCGGCCTCGGCGTCGCGCCCCGCCCCGGTTTCCACTCGCCTCCCAACCCCCCGGCGCGCGGACGCTCGTCGTCGTCGTCGTCGTCCGCGGCGTACGAGCCCCACCCGCGCGGGCGCGCTTTCTTACCACCACCAGCGACCGAGGCGTCGCCCGAGTTGGGCTTCCACTCGCCGCCGTACGACTCGCGCTCGTCGTCCGTCTCGTCGTCCGCCTCTCCCCCTCCTCCGCCGCCAGCTGTGCGTCCGCCGTCGTCCTCCGCCTTCTCCGGGATCGCGAGCGAGAGCAACCCGCGCGCGAAGTCTCTGACGCCCGCGCCCGTGCTCGTGCTCGCCATGTCCACGATACCTCGTGCGCGCTTCGACAGCCTGAGCTCCTCTCGGATGAGGAACGCCCTCCGCGCGAGGTCGCCGGGTTTCACCAGGTCCGTCTTGTTCAGGACGACTTGGTACGACACGCCGCCGTATTTGCTCAGAAACGCGAGCATCTCTCGGTCGGGGGCTTTCAACCCGTGCCTCGCGTCGATGACGACGTACACGCGCTTTAAGTTCGCGCGTCCGGTGAGGTACTTGTCGATGAGGCGGTTCCACGCGTCCACGCGGTCGGGCGCCGCGAACGCGAAGCCGTACCCCGGCATGTCCACGATGCGCAATCGGCGGCTCACGTCGTAGAAATTCAGCGACTGCGTCTTCCCGGGGACGTCCGACGAGCGCGCCGCGGCGCTCAACGTGATCGCGTTGATGAGCGAGCTCTTCCCGACGTTCGATCTTCCCGCGAAGGCGACCTCTGGGACGTCGTCCGGCGGCGGGAGCGAATCCTCGTTCGTCGCCGCGTGCGTGAAGGTACACGCGGGCTTGCCGCCGTTCAGACCGAGGAGGCGCCGGTCCTCCGGGGATATGTCCTGGTAGAACGGATACCGCCGCGTGATCTTCGTGTCCTCGTTCCTGTTGCGCAGCTTGCGCGCTACGCGCCCCGCCTGCGACGGCGTCGTGCACAGCTCTTCCTGTGTTTTTGGGGAGAAGGAGACGGGGAGGTCAGCTCGTCGTCGGATGCCGCGGCGTTGAACGAAAAGAACGAACGAACGAACGCGTGAAATTACCCTAGAACCTGCGCGTCGTGGTCAGATGAACGAACGAACGCGCGAGTATCGGAATCGAATCGCGCGCGAGACGCACCCTCTTGATCCGACCCATGATCTGGTCATCGATCGGCAGCGCGCGGAACTTCGCGCGGTTGCTCATCCCCTCGCCGCCGTCCACGAGCTCGTTCAGGAGCGAGTCGATTCGCAGCTCGCTCATGTCCAGGTCTTCGCGCAGCGGCTTCGACCCGGGCTCCGTCTCCTTCGGCGGCAGGCGCCCCGCGTCCGGGCCGAACCTCGACCGCGTGCTCTTCGCGACGTACCCCGTCGGCCCGCCCTTCTTCTTCTTCTTCGCCGCCTTGCCTTTGTCCTTCTTCCTGGACGCCGACGACGACGACGCGGCGCGAATTTGCATTCCCGTGACCGCGGACGACGGCTCGACGCCCCAGCGCGTGGACGACGGCGCGCCGACGCACGGGACGCGAACGATCGCCCGGCGACTCGTCTCCCTGAGCGCGTTCGGGACCGTCCGCGCGAACATCCCGCCGAGTTTACCCAGCAGCCGCATCGCGCCGAGGGACGCCATGCTCGGAACGTTGTGGCGGCTACTGCCGAAAAAGCGCACTGATGAGTTGCTTTACTTTCGCTCTAACAGCGCACCTTCGGTCACAAGATATGTCTAAGTCACCCCCCCACCCCCACGTTCGGACTAATCAATCCAGCTTCAAGTCCTGGTACTCCTTCCTCAGCCCGTCCTTGTTGATGATCCAGATCTCGACGCTGTCGCCGGTGTAGATGTCTCTCTCCCCCGCGGTGGCGAAGCAATCCTTCACGAGGTCCACGGCTTCGGATTCGCTCAGCGGCGTCGCGGACGACTGCGCCGGGAGCACGAGCGGGGAGACCGTCTTGAGCTGGTTATCCAGCACGGGCATGATCAACCCTTGCCCGGACCCTTGACAGCTGTAGTTCGTCCTCTCGTACGACCCCACGGCGTCGTACGTGAACACCGCGCCCTTGCCTTCCTTGTCCAAACCCGCGACGATGTTAAACGTGTAGTACGGGAAAAAACGGCGGTAGTACAGCGTGTTCGACAGCATCTGCGCGAAGGAGACGCAGCCCATCTCTTTGTTGTTCTGGAACTCGTACGACACGCACCGCGCCTTGAGCGTCTTCTTCAGCGTGACCGCGTCCGCCATGAAACCGGCGGACGCCATGACGCACTTCTCGGTCATTTTTTCGATCTTTTTGTAGTCCCTCGTGAGGACGGAGTACCCCGTGGACATGCGCGTGTCCGCGGCGCAGACGACGTAGTCCTCGCCCGCGACCGCGAGGACGGTCCCTCCGTTGTTGTCCTGTGATGTTTACGCGAGGATGGAGGGCGTCAGGGCTGGGGTCGAGGCGCACCGCGCGAGATCGGCGACGGTCCGATCGGCCCGTCGACGGAGCGAAGAGGATGAGGTTGGATGGGAAGAGGAGGAGGCGGGATCGCGAGATCTCGCGAGGGGACGCACGTATGGGCTCCAGTTCTGTCGCATGTGCGGCCCACCCGCGTCCGAGGGCATGACGCTCTCGTCGTACACGAATTTAGCAGGCATCCTGACTCGCGTCGCTCGGCTCGATCTGGCGTCAACCCTATTTCGTTTGAACAAGTCTAATAACACGGTGCGGTGCGGTGGTCGGTCACCGACTGATGAAGGCGATCCGACTCGAGCGCGTCGCCGACCGCGCGGGGCACAACGACGCGCGCGAGGCACACACCATGGGCGTCATCGACACGATCAAATCCGAGATCGCACACCAGTTCAGCGACGCGAACCGGGAGAGCACGGTGGTGCGTTCGCGTCCGCGCCCGACGCGTCCGAGCGACGCCCCGACTAGAAAGACACGCCGCCCACCAAATCGCGAGCTCGCCTCTCGTTCCTCCCGCGGTCGCTGACCCTCCCGCCCTTCTCCCCTCGTCGACGCAGACCTTCCTCCGATCCGCCGGGCTCTTCGTGACGGCGATCGTGTTCATGCGGAACTTCGGGGACGCGATGGCGATCTAGACGGGACGGCGCGGAGCGACGTCCGAGATCGTCGGGAGGAACTAGCTAGGGTAGCACTGCACACTCCTGTCGACCCGAGAGAGCACAATCGTTCGTCGCGTTCAATCGCTATCGCTACCGTAATCCCCGAGCAAGCCTCCGAGCAGCCCGCCGTCGCCGCCGCCGTCGTCGTCGTCGTCCCTCTTCGCCTCCGTCGCTTCCGCCTTCTCGGGCTTCTTCTCGTCGGGGTCTGCGTCGTCAGTCTCCGTCGACGGCGGAGGCTTCTCGCCACCGCCGCCGCCCTTCGACGTCACCTTGAGCCGCGCCAACGCCGGGTTCGGCTTCTTCTTCTTCTTCTTCTTCACGACGACGATCCCCGCTGGCTTACACAGCACCGCGTCCTCTTTCTCCCTCCCAGTCGACGCCCCCCCGACCCCGGGCCCGCCGGACCCCCCCGCGCCGCCGCTCGCGATGACTCTCTCCAACCGCCGCGTCTTCTCCGCGACCTCCGCGGCGAGCTTTTGCTTCGCGAACTCGCTCGTCTCGTACGTCTTCCGTTTCATCATGTTCTCCAGCGTGCCCGTGTTCTTCGGGCACTCGGACTGGTGGTGATCTTCGCCGCATATCCGGCACTTGAACGCGACCGACGAGCACTCCCTCGCCATGTGCCCTTTGTTCCCGCACCGGTGGCACACCTCGCTGTACTTGGCGAGCATCTTGTCCTTCGCCGTCAACTGTTTCTGCCCGCAGAACTTCGCGACGTGTCCGCCCATGCCGCACTTGGTGCATATCCGCGGCTGCGGGCAGTTCCGCGCGATGTGCCCGGGCATCCCGCATCGGTGGCACGCGCCCTCGTACGACAGCGCGACGTTCTTGGACATGATCGATCGATCGGTCGTCGAGTCGCGTGATTCAGATGAACGACGCCGCCTTCCGAACGCGCCCGCGTTCGCCCCCCGCGCCGGGTTCGCCCCGCGCCTCGACGCCGCGACGGATCACGCCAACGACGCGCGCGGTGACGTCCGTCGCGGGTCGCGCGTCGACGACGACGTGCGCTGCGCGTCGCCGAAGTGCGCGAAAGGGCGCGTGCTGTGGGGAAAAAAGAGTCGCGTTTTCGACCTGCCGATCTCCCTCTTCGCCCTTCCGGCTGGCTTGGCCGTATCCGCTCGCCGCGGCGCGCGCGAGCGGTCATATCCACCCGCACGCTCGGCGACGGCGCGACAGCCGCGGCCACACCGCTCGAAATGCTCGACATCAACCTCTTCAGAGAGGACAAGGGCGGCAACCCGGTGCGCGAGCTCGCGATCCGCGTCGTCGCGCGCGCGGCGTCTCTCGTCCTCCGAAATGGCGGCTCCTCCGGAACGCGTCCGTCGATCGATCGTTCGCGTCGCGACCGCGACCGCGACCGCGACCGCGGGCAGCGTCTTCGCGCCCCTACGCGCGTTCCCGCCGTGAACCGCCACTGACTCCCCCCCGCCCCTTCCCCGCGCTCGCTCACATCGACAGGAGCTCGTCCGCGAGTCCCAGCGACGACGCTTCGCGCGCGTCGAGGACGTGGACGATGTCATCGCCCTGGACGCGAAGTGGAGGGACGCGCGGTGGGAGCTCGACAACATCAACCAGGAGTTCAACAAGGCGAACAAGGAGGTGAGCAAGAAGAAGAAAGCGGGCGAGGACGCGGACGACGCGATCACGTTCGTGAAGACGCTCATCGAGAAGCGCGCCGCGCTCGAGGAGGACGAGAAGCGATGCGAGGCGGAGGTGAACGCGCTCCTCGTGAAGATCGGTAACCTCGTGCACGACTCCGTGCCCGTGAGCGACGACGAGGCGAACAACGCGGTGTACCGCACGTTCGGTCTGGACACGAAGCGGACGGAGGAGAACTTGCCGAACCACGTGGACCTGATCGCGATGCTGGACATCGCGGACACCGAACGCGGGACGGACGTCGCGGGCGGACGCGGGTACTTTCTCAAGGGCGCGGGCGTGTTGCTGAACCAGGCGCTGATTAACTACGCGCTGACGTTCTTAGCCGGAAGGGGGCACACCCCGCTCGCGACGCCGTTCTTCATGCGCAAGGATCGCATGGCCGAGTGCGCGCAGCTCGCGGACTTTGACGAACAGCTGTACAAAGTCTCATCGGGCGAGGACAGCGAGGACAAGTACCTCATCGCGACGTCGGAGCAGACGTGCTGCTCGTACCTCAGGAAGCGGTGGATCCAACCCAAGGAGCTCCC
>Ga0181560_10002607_pt1 | contig 16768 bp, 9 predicted proteins | sample 011ome_20_FD_133751 | JGI IMG/M metagenome (GOLD analysis project Ga0181560, IMG submission 133751) | Coastal salt marsh microbial communities from the Groves Creek Marsh, Skidaway Island, Georgia - 011509CT metaG (megahit assembly) | ecosystem: Environmental > Aquatic > Marine > Intertidal zone...
ATTCAGGAAGTGCGTGACATGCAAGTGGATGTACCCAATTTATCGCTGGGTGATCAGTTTGGTTTTGCCCGAGTATTTATGCGTGGCGTGGGTATGACCAGTATTGATATTGGCGGCGAGGGTGCTGTGGCCTTCCTACAAGACGGTGCCATTGTGCCTCGACCAGCAGCGCAGCTCATGGGCATGTTTGACCTTGCACAGGTAGAAGTACTGCGCGGCCCGCAGGGTACCTTGTACGGCAGGGGCGCGACGGCGGGTGCCATTAATATGGTGACTCAGAAACCAAGTGATGAGCCCGGTGGCTATGTCAACCTGACCGTGGGTAATTATGGTCTCACACAGTTAAAAGGCGCAGTTGACGCGCGCTTGAGTGACAGCGTGCTGGTGCGTCTTGCCGGCAGCATGGACAAGCGCGAAGGCTATGGTGAAAACCTTTTCAATGGTCAGGATATCAATGACCGAAACGCCAAGGCTTTGCGGGCCACCTTTGCTTACGACGCGGGCGGTAAACTGACGGGCGTGTTATCAGCACAGATCTACAGCGAAGATGACCAAAACTACGCCTTCAATTACTTGGGTCCATCGGCGGGTACCACCTTGCCCGTACCATTGGCCGTACCTATTTTAGGTGGTGAAACCGTTGGCATGGCGGGCGGTGATTTTCAGGATATCAACTCCGACCAAGAAGCGATTAACGATCGTGATGGGTCTATGATTAACCTCACGTTGGACTACGCTTTCAATGACGAGACGAGCGTTAAGTCGATCACATCGATGCAAACCCTTAACCGATTCCTGCGCGACGACCTCGATTCCACAGATGCCAATTTATTCGGCCAAAACAACTACACCGAAGAGAGCGATTCACTCAGTCAAGAATTTATTCTGAACTACAGTGGTTCGAGCATCGATGTTGTTGCCGGGGTGATGTACTTTAAAGAAGACTTGTTTGGTGAGGTTCGCGTACCGCTCACCAATTTGTGCGCGCTCTTGGCTCCTGCTGCCTGTGGTACCCCGGTGGGCGACTTCTTAAATAGTGGTAATTACTTGCAAGATGGCGATGTAGATATTGAAGCCTGGGGCGCTTATGCCGAGGCCACCTACGCGTTGAATGATCAGTGGCGTATCATTGCCGGTCTTCGCTACAACTACGAAGAGCGCACCGGTACCGGTTCGTTCATCTTTGATGCCATTAGTCTCGATGTGCCTACCAATCAAACCGAGAGCTGGAACGACGTGACGCCACGCGTTACCGTGCAGTATCAAGCGTCAGATAACATGATGATGTACGCTACTTACACCGAGGCGTTTAAGTCGGGTGTCATTAACACGGGTAGCGTGAGTCCACCGTTAGATCCAGAAACCGTGGATGCCTTTGAGGTGGGTATTAAGGGTAGTAATGCTGACAATACCTTGCGCTACTCTCTAGCCGGTTTCTTTTATGACTATCAGGATCTGCAGATCTCGTTTGTCGATGAGACCTCAACGGTATCCACCATTAACGCGGCCGAGGCCGAAAACTATGGTCTAGAACTGGAGCTCGATGCCGACTTGGGTAATGGTTTTGCGTTAGATATGTACGTCACCTATCTGAGTGCCGAATACAAGGAGTTTGTTAACGGTGACTACGCCAATGGCTTTGCAATTGCTGATCTGAGTGGCAATACGCTACCCAATGCGCCTGAATACACCGCTAAGTTGGGTATTAGCTGGACGGGCGAAATGGCTGGCGGCATGGTGAGAGCCCGCGGCGAAGTCTATCATCAGGACGATGTTTACTTTACCGAGTGGAATCGTCCCGACGCATTCCAAGAGGCGTATCAGCAGTACAACGCCTCTATTGAGTATGTGCGCGACGACTGGTCGTTGACTGTGTGGGGGCGTAACCTCAGCGACGAGGATATTATCTCCAACAACATCATTACCGCGCCCTTGTACGACTCGTTGCGGGTAGGTGCCTTGCTACCACCACGCACTGTGGGTGCCACCATCGGACTGCAGTTCTAGACCCTGCCTTAAATCATGGTTTCCATACCCGGCGACTATGCATTTAACCCCATGGATCCCGCACTTTTGCGGGATCCATATCCTTTCTTCGACTACTTGCGAGAGCACGACCCCGTGCATCGCTCCCCATTGGGGTTTTGGGTGGTCACAGGCTTTGACGATAACCGTGCGATCTTGGTGAATAAGGCCTTTGGCCAAGGCGATTTCGTTAAGAATATTCAATTGTTTTATGGGCCCGATTTCGATGTGATGGCGCATCCGGCCTATGCTTGGCTGTCGCGTGTCTTTGTGATGCAAGATCCCCCTGGGCACACGCGCATGCGCAACCTTATTGCGGGTGCATTATCGCTTAAGCGTATCCGAGCAATGGAGCCGCGTATTCGCGAGCTCGCTCGCCGAGAGCTAAAAGCTTTTGCCCACAATGCCAAGTCAGAGAACTTTATTACCGGGTTTGCTTATTTGTTTCCTACCATGGTGATGTGCGACATGTTAGGTATTCGAGACGGTGAATTCTCAGACCAGCTGCTTCAGCAGTTAAACACAGCCATTGCTGATACCTTCCCGGTGTTTGAAACCCGTGCGCTTGGGCCCGAGGAGTTGGCGCAAGCAGACCGGCAAATGGAGTTTCTGACGGCGTTCTTTGATGATGTTTTTGAGGATCGACGTAAGAACCCCCGCGACGACCTCACTACAGCCCTAGTCAATGCGCAGGAAGGTAACGATTCACTTACGCCCGAGGAGCTGAGTACGTCGGTGATAGGCCTTTTTGGGGCCGGGTTTGAAACCACCGCGCATATGATTGGTAATGGGGTGTATTTATTGGGCGCCAACCCTGTGGAACGCGCCAAATTAGTTACCGATCCAAGCCTTGCAGAGGCGGCCACCGAGGAGGTGTTGCGCTACGAATCGTCTTTACAGGCGACTTATCGCACAGCACTAGAAGATCAGGTGGTTAACGGTACAGTTATTCCCGCGGGTGACCGGGTGCTCACGATTGTTGCTGCGGCAAACCGCGACGCTGAGGTATTTAGCAATCCTAATCGCTTTGATATTTCGCCCCGTGAAGAGAAGCCACTGACTTTTGGTGGCGGCATCCACTACTGCATTGGTGCGGCTTTGGCACGCCTTGAAGGCAAGGTGTTCTTTGAAGAGCTGGTTACGGAGTACCCACAATTTAGTGTGGATCTAGTGTCAGCCAAGCTTCGTAAAGCCTTCTTGTTTCGAGGTTTTGAGCATCTTGGCGTAAGCTTGAACTAAGACGCACACGCCAAGCAAATACTCAGCGTGTGTGCCCAGTTAGCACCCTACATACCTAGAAAGCAACCTGCACTGTATTCGAGCAGCCCTCGCTACCCCGCGGTTGCCCTTGCAGGCAAACTTGGTAGGTGTACACCGCACCACCCTTAGAAATGCGACTGTCGGTGTGGGCGCTGTTGCTTCCGGTGTATACAGTCGTGTTATTTCGGTACAACACCACCGCAGCGCCCCCGGCATCCCAGGAGGCATCTACATTCTGCCAGCCCTTGGTTTTATAACCGCTGGCTGAGAGTGTAATGTTGGGCGCGACTTGCTCGGCTGAGGTGACCTGGATACTGTCGCTTGCGGCATCGCCTGCACTATTACCTGCTAAAACGCGGTACTGGTAGGTTGTAAGCGAAGCAACCGTCTCATCGACAAAACTCTGTGCATCGGGCCCCAGTGCGGCAATGGTTTCCCATGCGCCTCCTTCCGCCCGCTGTACATCGTAGCGTGTCTCATTGTCGGCATTATCCGACCAACTCAATGTAATCTGCCCTGGAGTACCGTTGTCGCCAGCAAGACCTGTAGGCGCTAGGGGTAGTGTGACGGGGCCGGTATTGGACTCCACCAATAACTTGATCTCGTCAATGTATACACTGTCGAGGGACCTAGCACCGCGAGATTGATCGGTATCGGTAACCCGTACAGTTACTGTGGCAGCGTTGCTTAACTCAAAGCTCGCCGCGCAAGAGGATATTGCGCCAACCGCGAGAGTACAAAACGGCGTGAAACTACCACCCGTACTGTAAGCCAGTTCAAAACTATCGCCATCGCCGCTGTTACCTGCATAACCGCTCACACTAAGCGTTGCTGCTCCCGACGGTGAACTCAGGCTCCATTGATGCTCCATAAAGCTGTATCGAGTGTTCTTTCTGCCACCCGATTCGCGCTCGATAATCTGCTCTAGGGCGCCATCAAGGTTGAAGGTGCGCGTGTAATCGCCCGATACAACACTGCCAGCAAGTGTGTTTTCGCTGCTTACAACGATGGTCTGATAGGGCGGCGGCGTATCGGTGGTCGCTAGCGCTGCACCGGTCCACGCGCTATCACCAGCCGAGTTTCGGGCTTTGACTCGGTAGCTGTAGGAAGTGGCAGCCGCGAGGCCCGTGTCGTTAATACTGGTGGCGTTAGCACCTGCCGTGGTGCTGAGCACCTGGCCGTCACGCTCAATAACAAAAGCGGTCTCGTTGTCTGAGTTGTCCGCCCAAACAAGGCTAATAGCACTGTCAGAAATGGCTGTTGCTGTGAGTGCCGAGGGTGCCGCCGGTGGCGTTGGCGGCTCTACGCTGGCAACTGCTGCCTCGGCGTTGGCAATGGCTCCGGTGGTGGAAATACCAGTCAAAGAAGCGGCGGGTCGCGCTGTAGTGTACAGGTGATCAATCACTTGCTGGAAATTCCAGCCCGGATTAGCACTACGAATGAGCGCCACCACACCGGCCACGTTGGGTGTGGCCATGGAGGTGCCACTCAAATAGACGTAACCACTGTTGATGTAGGTACTGGCAATATCAACACCCGGCGCACCAATGTCTACCGACGTTGCACCGTAGTTTGAAAAGCTTGCTAAAGCATCACGATTGTCGGTAGCCGCAACGGAGATGACGTTGGGTAAGTTGTAGTTAGAGGGGTAGTGTGCGCGGCTGTCGTTGTTGGTGCCGTCATTGCCCGCCGCGGCCAAAAAGATATGATCGGCCTGGCGTGCTGCGTTAATTGAGTCATAAAGTGCCTGAGAGAAACTACCACCGCCCCAACTGTTGTTGGAAATGGTGGCACCCATTTGTACGGCGTAATCAAGAGAGGCGATACCACCCGATGTATAGCCACCATCGGGACCCAAAAAGCGCAGTGCCATAATCTTGCATTGGTGCACTACACCTACGATTCCTTCGCCGTTGTTTGCCTCAGCGCAAATAGTGCCCGCTACATGGGTGCCATGGCCGCCCTCGTCCATTGGGTCGCCATCGAAGGCGTAGAAATCATAGCCGTACACGTCATCAACAAAACCGTTGCCGTCGTCATCAAAACCATTGCCCGCAATCTCACCGGGGTTGGTCCACATGTTATTGGCAAGGTCGGGATGGTTGTATTGCACACCTTGATCGATCACGGCGATGACTAAATTGGGATCGCCTGTTTGGGTACTCCAGGCTTCTAAGACGTCCATATCGGCATCGGATGTGCCCGATGCACCCGCGACAGACTGCCCAGTATTATCAATAGCGTAGAGCAGGTTATAGTAGGTATCGTTAGTGGCTTTTTGCACCAAATAGTCCGGCTCGGCGTACTCGACAAAGGGGAGTTTCTTAAGCGCACGCACAGCCTTGGCCACCGACTGGTTGCGCTTGAGTTGGAGTTTTTCCAGGCCTTTTACAATCTTATATTCACGCTTAGCGATGGCATTCACTAAACCACGCGCTTGGGCTTTGTTGCTGGCGTTGGCCGAGGGTCTAAATTTAACCAGTACCGCGTCTGGGGCGTGACCACCCGACGCATGTTGCACAAGGCCAAGATTATCCGGCTGCTCTGTTTGTGCGGTTGCGACTGAGGGCGCAAGCAAACAAGCTAAGATAACAGCGTATTGGGTGAAAAAAGTCGTGAGTCGTTGAGCGCGCACAATGCACCTCCTGTGTACCCAATCCAGTCCTGTCCTCTCTCTGGTGTCGGGTGTGTAGATATTGCGTCCATGCTTTGTCTAAAGTACCGCTATCCTTGGTTCTATACAAGGGTACCGTCCTTTGCAGAAACCCCGTACAACACAAATTTTGCTGTGAGAACAGTCTTTAGGGGGACTATCCAAAGGGCAATTAGGCCAAAGGGCAATTAGGCTAAGAGCAATGAGGGGGAGGGCTACTGAAGGGGTGATTTCAAGTATCCGCCTTGTGGACCGTTCTACAGTTCATAGCGCACCCCAGCGCTAAGGGTGTACGCCTGCCAGCGGTCAAAGGCAAATAATCGGCCGTAGTCGACAAAGCCGGCTAAACCCCCGGGTAGCTGAAAGGTACTACCCAGGCGGGCTCTTACATAACTATGGTCGGGGTCTTCTAAACTAACGGCGAGTGCGGTGTTACTTACATCACTCACAAACCGGGTATTCACAGTGTTTTGGCGGTTGGCGAATTCTTGAATAAGGTCTAGCTCTACAAACGGCACCAGTACGCCCCAGGGGGTTGTTACGACTTTACGTGTGCTAGCGCTCACGCGAGCAGTAAGCCAATCCTGCGACTGCGCATCTACGTTCACAGCCCACCCGGCGCCATTACCGTTTGGGTCGCCGGGCTGCTCTGTAAATGCGTCAGCTTTGGCGTTGAGGTAGTCCACGCTGGCCCTCAATCCTACCGACCAGGCCGAGGTAGACCCTGGGTCAGCCGAATTCGATGCCCATGGCCAGGCGCCGTCCCAACCCAGTGAGGCATGGGCACTGTGCGCGCTGCCATCGTAGTCGGCGCTCATCTGCTGTGATACCGCGGTACCGTTACCTAAGCGGTAGCCAATGATGCGAGACTGCTGGTAGCTGCTTCTCCCCGTTGACAGCGCTAGGTCCACATACCAAGCGTCGCGGTAAAAGCTGCCGTAAACCGTGAGCGATGTCTCGTCTCTATCAAGACCCCCGGTGTTGTCGGCCAGATCGGCATCACTGCGCACAGCCGTCGCGGCTATACCCAATACGGTATTGGCATTGGGACGATAGTCTAACCCCCCCGTAGCCACCCAGCCCGATGCGTCAAACGCCGACCCCAGACCGCGCGTGTCGCGTTGCGAGCGCTGCAGGCGTTCTAGCTGGCGCAGCCTGGCTGGCTGTCGCGGGACGGCGCTCCGCCGAATTGGTGAACCTGTTATGTATTCCCAGCTTGTATCTGCACTATGAACAAATGCGTCTCAATGTAGTTACCGGCAGCATCTCTTGCTTATCAACTGACACACGGTTGTGATACCAGTGACCGGCGGTGCGCAAAGCGAGCTTAGTATCTCACTTGCACTTGCACTTGCATTCTCAGTTGAACGATTAGCTCAACGCGCAGTTGCACTCTCGGTTGCACGAGCCCGGTAAATCGGTTGCACGAGCGCCATAAATGTGTGGCAAGGTGGTAGGGTGGTAGGGTGGTAGGGTGGTAGGGTGGTAGGGTGGTAGGTAGTGAGCGGTAGTGGACAGTCCTCCCATGGCGATAAGCCGGGAGAAACAGATGATCAATTAGGTTAAATATGGCCCCATGAGCACAGCGAGAGCGACCAGATGTTTGGCCAAATGTTAAAGGATGAGCACAAGCGTCACCCCCATCATGATCTTGAGCTTGCAATCCAAGTACGTTTGACCCGGTTATCACTCCGCACATCTGGCAGTGGTGGTGTAATGGCCCAATGGATAAACCTCGTCAGGCGTACCCCAAGTGTTCGTTGGAAAAAGCACGGGGTGGTAGTCAGTAATACCTCTCTGGCCAACTACCGGGGGGCCAGCTTGCCCGTTGAGACACCCATCGCCGAGCAGGTGATTATGGCATTGGACGACATTGAGCGAGAGATTGAGCACTGCTCGCGAGCTTTTAAGCGTTACCTGTTTGGTCGTTTGGCGCAGGCCCTCAACGAGCATAAACCGCACACGCCCGAGACCCTTGTAACGTGCCTGGTTAGTGCTGCGAGTCTTGCGTTGCAAGCGAGTGACTGCCCCAATTGCAAACTCTGAGTACGTTTTTGGTTGCTCTCATCACTGAGTGAAAAGCCGTATCGACTTCACGACAACATCCATAGTTATGCTGTGGGATCGTAATTTCGATCCATTTTAGCCGCCTAGCGTGGTATCCCATTAGTTGGGCTGTTTGCGACGTCGCATGCGTGAGCGTTGATCTCATCAATTTGAGTTGGGGTTGGCTAGTAAGCAAGCCACAAAAGCGTAATCATAGGTGGGAGTCCAATCTTCAAAAAAGGTCACCACTGCATGCATCCACCGCCCCATCTACCGCTCGCATCCGACGTTGCTAATCACCGGGGTGATGAGGGTGACGAGCCAAAGGCTTGCTCCCTCGAAAAATTGGTCACCCTGCCGGGTATGGGTAGGGGGTTAGGCTCGCCGACCTTACTAGCCTATCTCAACATTCAGCCGGCACAAGATATTCAGCTAGATGCGTTTAATGCGCGTCTAACTGAAGTTACAAATGAGCCAATGCTAGGAGCGGGTGCTGGGCATCAGGGTGCGTGGGGTATCGCTACGGCCCTGATGCATTGGACTGGAATATTACAGCGTATGGCTAATATTCCCCTTTTTGGTAAAGCTGAAGCCCTGGCGTTACCAGACTCTGAGATATCGACGCACCTAATTTTTATGCCGCACTGGGGTACCGAGTCTGCTCGTATCGTGCTGAGCTGGTTGGTAGATCAATGTAATCATTACCTGAATAACCCTCGGGACTGGTTAGGGTACAACATTGGTAATGAAGTAATGCTCTTGAGCCAGCAGTGCAGACCCTTTGGCGTTCGTGGTACTAACACCTTGCATTTTGTTCGCGCAGCTAGAGCTCTAGGCATCCCGGTCCATAAGCTGCCAGGTGATCTCTTGGTTTACGGTCATGGTGCTAGAAGTCGCTGGTTTCGATCAACAACCAGTGACAAAACGCCTAATTTGGGAACACTGGTGGCCCATGACAAAAGCCTGACAAACACGGTTTGTACCAAGCTGGGATTTCCAGTAGCTGATCAAATAGTGGTTTCTACGGAACAACAGTTACTTAAGGCCGCGAGTGTCATTGGTTATCCAGTGGTGGTAAAACCCCTGTCAGAAGAGCAAGGTCGTGGCGTTTTTGTCGATATTAATGACGAGGCGAGTTTAATGGCCGCATTCAAAGCGGCCCAAACCTATTCGTCGTTGGTAATAGTTGAAGCATATTGTTTAGGAGAAGATTTTCGGTTCACTGTTTTTCAGGGGCGCGTGGTTAAGGTGATGCATCGTATGCCAGCCATGGTGAAAGGAGACGGCGTTAACACTTTGGGTAGCCTTATTAGCAAGCTGCAACAGTCTGCGTATCACCAGCAGGTTTACCGCAAAACAGGAAAGTCGCGTATCAACCTCGACGAAGAGATGCATGAGGTCATAAAGTCTCAAGGCTGGGGGATTGCTGACATACCTCCCAAGGATGCAGAAATCATTTTGCGCAAGAAACGAAATATTTCTGCAGGGGGGGAGCACGCGTTAGTAAGCCTCGATCAAATTCATCCCGACAATCTACAATTGGCCTGTCGTATTGCTCGGACGGTCGGCTTAGATTTTGCTGGTATTGACATCATCAGTCAGAACATTGCGCTGTCATGGCGAGAAGTACAAACCATTATTTGCGAGGTTAATGCCCAACCTCAACTAGGTTACCGCGATATGCCGGAGTTATTCGAGCGTATTTTGAGTGAAGAGCTCATTAACGGTGGTCTGATTCCCTTATACGTTGTACTGCTAAGCCCCGACGCCCAATCAATGACGTTTGATCAACTCTCGCCACTAGCTCAAAAGTACGCATGCAACGCCATGTCCTGTGCTAGCGGCGTTTGGATAGACGAGCAGCTAGTAACGGGCCAGTTTAGCAACAGCTTCAATGCGGCCGAGGCGCTATTGCTGCATCGGGAAGTGACCGCGGGGCTTATCGCTATGCATCCGAGCGACATTCTGCGTTATGGTCTTCCCGCGCAGCATTTTACATTTTTGGATGTCGTGCCAAACGCTCTAACTGAAAACGCTAATGAAGAGGGCGAGATTTACTCGGCTGCACTTGCATTCATCCATCAACATTTGGACGCCTTGGCCACCAGTAAGGCTTAGCAACAGGGTATGCTATGTGCAGTTGGCTTTTTATTGGTTGAGACTAAAGCTAGGATAAAAGTTCGTCAGATGACATAGCTCTATGTCCACGCCCCCAACATTAGTGAAGTCGGCGCGAGTGTGTTGACTTTTGGCGATGAATTGGTCGGTCCTAGCTCTATGGCATGACTGATCAAGTAAGCTGTTTATTGTGCGTTGGTATTGTGGATGGGTGGTATCTTGTAACGCAATAAACCAGTGCGCCAGCCTAGCGATAGTGTCGATTGTTTCTGGCTTTGCGAGCAATGTTGGAATAGTCACCGTCAAGGAATCAATGAAACTTTGCTGCTCGGCGCTGAGAACGAGCGGCTCTGCCTCAATGTTGTTATTTAAGTTAAGTAACAATTCAAGCAATTTCTTGTCGTGGTGGGCATAGTCGTCGTAACACTCTGACGCAAGCAATTCCCCTCCCGTGATGGCTTGAGCCATGTCATCAATATCAACGTGTCCCAGGGAATGGTCGTAATGGGTGTTAAATACCGTGCCCGTTGTATATTTCACGCGACACAATGAATTTTTAGGCACCAGCTCGCATGCCGCGGCATGCGCCCCAGTAACCACAGGTACGCGCGCATAACTTGCCTCAATCAGCACGCGACCCAGTGTTTCCAGGTTTGATGTACTGGGGAAGACCAAAATGTCCATGTCGTTATACAGTGGCCAAATCAATGCATTAGGGCGTGCAGGTAGATAGTCATAGCAATCGCTGTGCCCGAGTTGATCGACCAGATACTCGCGTACACGGGCCTCAGCGAAACGTGGCGAGTGAATATCACCACAAGCCTTCAATTTGAATTTTCCAGGGAACTGCGTCTCTAGACGGATCAATAAAGTGAGGATGTCGGCAAAGTTTTTATCTGCCGAGAGCCGTCCTATGTAGCCCAACGTACATTGCTGCCCAGCGCGAATGGGCGGTTTCTTTTTTGGTCGGTTTACGGGAAAAGATACGGTAAGCGGATAGCATTGCAAGATGCGTGTTTCTTGTAAGTGAGGGAAGATATGCTCGTAAACACCACGAGTGTAATTGCTCGCGACTAAGAGTATGTCGCCAGATCGTAGGAGTGGTTGGCACAAGTACTCCTGATGGAGGTAACTACTCCATATGGCGGTTCTAACGTCGCGAATAATAGTGAAAGACAAACCCAGTTGCTCACGCAACCAAAAATAAAAATGCGCGTGAGGCCCAACATTGGCTATGACGCAGTCACAGGCGGAAAGCAAAGATAGTGCGTAATCACGGTCGCTTATTAACCGAGCGAAGTCGTGAAACATAAACTGTAAGTTCGGATGATCGGATTGCTTCGCTAGGGTGGCAATGTTTTCATGAGCTAAATTGACACCGTCTTTTTGCGGTAGGCTAGGGTCGGTTGCGTAACGGTGTAACCCAACTTTAACGAGATTCTCATTGGTAAAGGGCCGCATTGTTCGTCGCCTAGTTAGCTCAGAGACGTGTTAATCAGCGCTAGCCGTGGGCACTGAATTAGGAGTCTCCCACTCTATTAGTGAACGGCCGTCGAGATGTGATGAGACTGGTTTTCCAAGAAGCGCCAGCACAGTGGCTGGAATATCTTCAAGTCGCCCATTCTTTTTCAATGAGAAATTTTTGTAGCTCGGTGGACGTAATATAAATGGATTGCGAATGGTCGAGCCTTGTTTTTGATGCCCGCCTGGGCGAAAAAACGGAATAGGTCCAATACGACCCACGTCCGGGCTATCTATAGAGTCCGAAGGATAGGCTTCGCTAAAAAGTACGATGAGGTCCGCAGGACTTTGCGTGTCATCTGTTTCTAGAGGAGACGCTCTAACCCTTATAACTTTTTCAACAATGGGTGAACCTTCGCGAGCATCGATAACTTGCAAAAGCATCGCGGTAATTTCATCGCAAACTGCGTCGTAGTCGCTCGGGTCGATAAGCCCGTTTTCTTCTCGGCCTTTTACATTCAGACGGATACAACCATCGGCGACGCTCGGTAAAGCAAAAGCCTTCATTTTAGGCCATACTGGTTTGTACCAGTTTGTCGGTTGCCAACTAAAGGTATCCCCGCTGTTTTCCTGTTGCTCTGGTGACTCAAGTTCTTGATCACCCCAAGCTGTGCGCAGTTTCCACACCTCATGTTTCCAATGCTCATAAAACTCTAAATTCGGAGCCTCGGGCGGTACTCCCATCTCTCCTAGCGCAAGTGCGGCTTTCTCTGGAAAATTCCATCGATACAATATTTCAGGTAAAAACACACTCCGGGGGTTTTCCAGTCCATCACACACCAAGTTGTCGACCGAGAAAATCATGACCGATATATCCTCATCGACCGTGGACAATAGCTTTCCTATCTGCTCATCGACGCATTGGTAAACCTCCAATAATGGATCTGAGTTTTGCTCACGCGCTAGGTTCATCAAAGGGTGCTTTTGACTGAGGTGCCAGAGTGTATGTCCTGCAACATGGATTTCGCTAAACGAAGTGATAAACAGATCCCAATTTGTGTTGTGAATGAGATCTTGGCATATGTCGCCCCGCGCTCGCGCAGACTGAATCATTTTCTTTTTGAATACATCGAGATCTTTAAGATTGTATGCGCTTGGTACGCGGCACGACTTACCCTCTCGCCCCTCGCGTTGGTTGACAAACGCTAGAGCGCCTTCTTGCTTTGGATCTGTTCCATATGTGGCCTCAATTTGAGACAGTAAATCCGCAGGCAACGAGGCTCCGTAAGTTTCATTCAGTTCCGAGGCCCACCCCACGACTTGAGTGCCGTTCACTCGATCTGACAACGCTACTGGCAGGTCAAACATGGTGACTTGTAAATCCTCTAAAGCATAGAAGGGTTCATAAGTGTGCAAGTTGTAGAGGCAGTTATTGAAGTTTGTGTAGTTGTCTGGGTTATAGTTTGAAAGCCAATATACTAGGCTCTCGATGCTAAGACCGGTGAGCATGGGTAGCCATGAGTTTTGATTGCTATGCAGTTTTTTGTGCTCAACATAACCAAGCTGACTGTTAGCTTTTAGGCTTTTTAAATGGGGCAGTTGTCCCGCATCAATCCATGCCTCAAGTAGGTTATTGGTGGGACTGTCGATCCCTATGGCTAGAACGCGATTTGATTTCTTCACCTGAATGCCTCATTGGCCCGAAAGAGAGGCTACACCCTGAAATAATTGATTAAGCATTTTTATATCATCTTGGCTTAATTTTGATTTGGCAAACGACTGGATGTTCTCCTCAAGATGTTGGAGGTTGCCCGTTCCACTTAATACGGAGCTAAAAGCGGCATTACTCAAGCAGAAGCGATAGGCCAATTCAGTCATAGTGCTTCTGCCGCCGTCATCTTGGCAAAACAAGCGATCTAATGCCGCATTAATGTCCATATCGGCTGCAACCTGTCCTGTTGCTTGTAACTGTTTGAAAACCTGACTCAAGGAATCTTCGGTCTTTAAGGCGTTACGAACCGCATACATGCCTAGTATCCCAATATTTTTTCTTTGTGCATCGTCCAATAAAGGTTGGGCAGATTGATTGATTATATTGTAGCCGACCATGATTACGTCCCAACAGTCATCGATGATTGCGGCTTGCAACATTTGATGGCTAGTGTCCGACTTGAAGGCTTCAGTAATGCCGCAAAAGCGTACCTTACCCTGCTCTCTTGCTTTCTGGACGACCGGCAAGAGCTCGGTTAGGACATAATCGTACTCGTCAATGAAAACACCATGAAAACTGAAAACATCGATCCAATCAGTGCATAGCATTCGAAGGCTATCATCAATTGAGTCCGAAAATGCTTTTGCTGTGATCCGGCAATCCCCTTTGGATACAGATCGTTTGGTTGACAATATTACCTGCGATCGTTTCCCCCCCATCAGCGCTTTAGCACACACGGGCTCGGTGCCATTGTGGTCAGAGGTATCTATGAAATTGATCCCGGCATCCAAGCCACGGTCAATAATAGCCAGGGCGGCTTTTTCTGTGCCCCCTTGCTTTAAACCAAAACAACTGAGCCCGCCGCCGCCGAGCCCAAGCACGCTGGTTTGCAATCTGGTACGGCCAAGAGTTCGATATTCCAAGTAGCGTTACTCCAAGCTGCTCATTTTGCTGCTGGCATGTTTACGTGAAATGGTGAGCTGACAACTTACTGTCTGCCTAACTCAGGGAGTAGGGCAAGGTGTTGGGCATGGACTTTGGTTCGTCCTGACATCTTCTAGTACTGCCGATAACCACCAAAACCGGGTACGCCCACCGACAGGCTACGAAGGAAGCTAGCCGAGGCGTCCTCGGGCACCATAATTCGGTCGTTGCCCAAAATATCGGGGTCGGGTTTGGCGCCGGCCATCACCTCGGCCACGTCAACCAAATAGCCGTACACCACGTTGTCTTCTTCTCGAAACACAATAACCTGGCTCATGTCGGCAATACGGTTTAAGCCCCGTGCCATGGCCAATGCCTCCATTAAAGTGGTTTGGCCTTTGAGGGGGTAAACGCCGGGTACGTTTACCTCGCCCATAACGGTGATTTGCTGACTCTGGTACTCGGTCACGCGCACCGTAATATCGGGATTTTGCAAATACGTTTTGCCATACATTAGCTGTAATGCGTTCTCGATCTCGGCAGCGGTCATGCCCGCTACGGCAATTTGCCCAATCAGCGGCATGTTTAGTTCGCCACGGCCATTGACCGTGTATTCCCCCGACAAATCGTCGACCTGAAAGACATTAATGTCTAGAACGTCGTCGGGGCCAATGTAATAGTCGTTGCTGGCAAGCTGCTGGGTTACGCTAATAGCGTTGCCGTTACCGGCCGCCTGCTGTCTGCGCTGCGCTTCTTTGCTGGTGGCCGCCTGTGATGTCTCAATGGGTTTTACCCGCTCAGAGGGAGTGATAGCCCGGTTGTTGCTGCACCCGGCGCCCCCAGTGGCCACTAACAGTGCAAATACGGTGGCGGCGAAGAGTTTCATGCCATAGAGTCCTTAGGCGTTGTCATTGTTGGGTATTATCGCTTACTTGGGGGTTGTAGCGGGTGGAGATTTGTTCAAATTTGTCTCAATTCCCTCGCCATTCTAATAAGAAAACACTTTCATCACCAAAATAACACTAGCTTTGTTAACATCTAACCCGTTGGTAAGTAAACCCATACCCTTACTGAGCTTATTGCGCTGAGCTTTTATGTCACAAAACCTACCGCCCAATTCTGCAATACCGCCCGACCAACAGTTAGCACTGGTGCAAATTCAGCAGCAGTTAGCCCGCTATGAAGAGGCGCTAAATCGCTCTGCTTTGAATGACAGAGGGCGGCAAGACGACGATGACGATATTATCGATTTGCGCCAGCTGTGGAACGTGCTGTGGCGCAGGCGCTGGACTATCTTTTTAACCACGCTACTCATTGTGGCCGTTGCGGGCATTGGTACGGCGCTTATGACGCCCATTTACCGGGCCACCACCGTGATGCAAATAGAGCTGGACTCGGGCAACGTGCTGCAGTTTGAAGACGTGCAAAGCGAGGAGACGGTTAGTTCATCTAAAGACTTTTATCAAACCCAATACGAGCTGCTCAAAAGTCGTGCTTTAGCCAAACGTGTGATTGATCTACTGGGTATGCAGTATCAAACCGACCCCGACGCCAAAGCCACCGCCAGTTTTGTTACCTCTGCCAAGCGAGCCCTGCGGCAGCTGTTCGGTATGTCAGACGCGCCACCTAGCGAAGATGCGCTACCCCCCGACTTGGAGGCCCAGTTCTTAGGGGCGCTAACGGTAGAGCCCGTTCGCAATAGCCGGTTGGTGCGTATTCATTACGAGAGCCCCGTGCCACAACAGGCTGCGTCGATTGTCAATGCCGTGGCGGGCGCATTTATTGACATGAACTTAGAGCGTCGCTTTGAGGCCTCTACCTACGCTAAGAGCTTCTTGGAAGACCGTATTAAACAGGTGCGGGCCGACCTGGAAGACTCGGAGCGCCGTTTTCAAGCGTACGCCCAAGAGCGCGGGATTGTGGACTCGGAAGACAAGCAAGCCATTCTCATGACGCGGCTCACCACGCTCAACAGCGCGTTGGTCACCGCCGAGACCGAGCGCATCGAAGCCGAGGCACAATACCAGGAAATGCTTACGGCGAGTGATACAAGTATTGGACGCGCCAAGCAGTCGGGGGGCGGTCAGCAGCTTATTGATCGGCTTAAGGAAACGCGTGTTGGTTTGCAGCAGGAGTATCGTGAGCTGGGCCGTATTTATCAGCCGGCGTACCCTAAAATGCAGCAGTTGGCCGAGCAAATAGAGCAGATAGATGCCGATATTGCCACCGAGGTGGCGGCCATTCGCGACAGTATTCAACTCAATTACCAAGCCAAGCTGCGTGAAGAGGCCAAGCTACTTGAGAGTATTGAGCTGGCTAAAGCCGAGATTTTAGATCTCAATGCCCGCAGCACCGACTTTCAGGCGCTTAAGCGCGAGGTAGATACCAACCGCGAACTGTATGACGGCCTGTTGCAGCGCATGAAAGAAGTGGGCGTGGCGGCTGGTATTGCTACCAATAACATTTCGGTGGTGGACAAAGCGCAAACGCCTCGTTCAAGGTTTAAACCCAAAGTGTTCTTAAATTTGGCTATCGCTTTGGTGTTGGGTCTGTTCGCCGGGGGTGGCTTG
>Ga0181560_10002608_pt1 | contig 16758 bp, 9 predicted proteins | sample 011ome_20_FD_133751 | JGI IMG/M metagenome (GOLD analysis project Ga0181560, IMG submission 133751) | Coastal salt marsh microbial communities from the Groves Creek Marsh, Skidaway Island, Georgia - 011509CT metaG (megahit assembly) | ecosystem: Environmental > Aquatic > Marine > Intertidal zone...
TCGTCGTCGTCGTCGTCAACACTCACCGCGCTTTGCGCCGCGTCAAAGTAGTTCGCGCAGTTGAAATCAGTCTCCAAATATTTCCTCGCCGCCGCTTCCGTGCGCAGCGTTTCGAAGTGGAATCGTTTCATCTTCCTTTGAGGTCCGCTTCCTTTCCACACCAGCGTGCATTTGTTATTTTCCGCGCGCTCGATTTCCTCGTCGGTGTAATCCTCGTTCGTTAACTTCCAATCCATCCGTCGCATCATCAATTTTTCGTATCTTTTCAAACCTTTGTTAGTACCTTCGACAATAACAATGGTAAAAGTATCCGTGATTATGCCGATACCGGTCAAGTGATTCTCTTGCGCGTTGACGTCTACTTTAAACTTGTTCTTCACGTTGCGCATATTTTCAACTCTGTACACGTGCGTGAACACCTCGCCGGCTTCGCTCGTGTTGTCTCTCAACAGCTTTCGAATTTTCTTTTCTCTTCGTTCGGCCGGGGTAAGCTTTCTAGCCAAGTTACGATCGTCGTGCGCTTGCTGCCGCTCCTCCATCTCTTCTTTAACTTTTTGTTCGATCATGGTTGGATCTAAAACCGCTTCTTCGGTCAACACTCGCATCATGTTTGAAATTTTCACCTTTGGCTTTGGCGGTTCCAACACGCCTTGGCGAATCATATCCTGTTTTTCCTGTTCTCTGGCGACGCGGCGCTGGTGACGTAATTTCTTTTGTTCTTTCTTCGTAAGTTTCACTGGAGGAGGAGGAGGGGGTGGCGCTTCCATCGGCGGGTCGTCTAAGTACGGGTGTTCGACGTACTTTGTAATCTTCTCGGTGTTCAAGACGCCCTCCCAGAGCCGGCCGACTTTATCGTCCTCCAAGACTTTGTCGTCTAGAGGAACATCCGCGTACGTTTTCCCTTCTTTCAAAAACGGTTTATCCCACCACTCGACGCCGTCTTCAGGTCCTTCACGCACGATTGCTTCACCAATATCTATTTTAACTTCACCCGCGACGGCAGCTTCCAACGCTTCGGTGTGCGCCGCGCGTTTCTTTTCGCGCTCTTCTCGAGCTCGGATTTTTTTCGCATCCACTTCACCAAATTTATTCACTAGACGCGCAAAATCGGCTTGCTTTTCGTACGTGCCTTTAGCCACAAACTGTTGAATGAGAAACGAGAAGAAATAGAGAGCGTTAGTTGTACTTCATCGCGAAGAGAAAAGAAGAAGAAAAATAAGAAAAACAAGAAGCGCGTCTTTGGCTTCCGCGACCGCATACGGCGAACAAAATGAAATATGCACCGGATGGTAAGGAGACCGCGCTCACTGATTCTAAGCGCGTTTCCAGCTGTCCGGCCCGCTGTTCGATGTCGCAAGGGTAAAAATTCTTTCAAGTCACGGTAATATAAGACTGATAAGAGAGTGTGCCTTGCATGTGACCAACCAAAAATGACGAAAGAAGAAGAAAAAAAAAAGAATGCGCGCGCGAGTAAACGCGACTCACCTGAAGCGACGGTTTCTTCCTGTTGTGTTTTTGCTTCACCGCGATTTCGGGATCGATCATGTCCTCTTTCGTCGTTTGCTCTCTCTTCCCACCAGCCGCATCGCCGCGTCTTCGCATCTCTTCCATCGCCACTTCGCGCTCGGCTTGTAAAAACGCCTCTCTCATTTTTTGTTTTTCGTTGACTTTGGTCGTCGCCGTGTAATCCTTCGCGCGAACGATAACTTTCCCGTTCTCGTCAACCTCTTGACCTTTCTCGTTCACGCGTAAAACCGGCGCCGGACCGGTCTTCTCAAACTTACCTTCCGTCGCGGTTCTATTCTTTTTCTGTTGGTGTTGTAACGCCGCCAACCGCGCGGCGGTTTCTCTCGCTTTTTCGATGGCGTGTTGCGCCGCCGACGTCGACGGTCGTCGCGCGGCGGATGTCGTCGTCGTCGTCGTCGTCGTCGTCGTCGTAGCTCCTGCCCCCGCCGCTTCCATCTTCTTCATCTTCATCTTCTCCGCCAACGCTTTTTGTTTCTTCATCAACTCCTTCGCCTTCTGCATCTTCTCCTTCATCGCCGCCGCTTTATTATTAGTAGTGTTCTTCTTCTTCTCTTCTCCTCCTTCCTCGTCGATCTTCTCCAACGTTGCAGAAGACGAAGAAGGCGGCTTCTTCGCGTCGTTGCTTTTCTTCACCTCTTCCTCCGATGGCGGCGGCGGTTCGACGCTCTTCGATCTCGATCGTCCTCTTCGCAAAACAGGAGGAGGAGGAGGAGGAGGAGGCGTGGTTTTCTTTCGTCTCTTCTCTTCTTCTTCTTCTTCTTCTCCGTCTTCGTGTTCGTCGCTTTTCCGCTTCGTTCCTCTTTTCCGATGATTCGCCGTCGTGGTTTCCTCCTCTTTTCCCTTCTCTTCTCCTTCTCCTTCTCCTTCTCCTTCTCCTTCTTCTCTCGATGCTTCTCTCGCCGCGTCCAACCGCTCGGCGAGTTCCTTCTTCAGACCTCGTTCCGAGAGACCTCTCTCTCTCAGCGCTTTCTTCAGCTCCTGCACGGTTAAGGACGTCGAACTGCTCATCGTCATCGCCGCCGGACCTTTTCTTTACCCGCGAGAGTCGACTCTCGCAGAAAGAAAGAAAGAGCGAAGCAAAGAAACGACCTGGTGGGGGTCGCGCTCTTCCGTTGTTGTTTTCGCTGCGTTTAAACGTCGACGAGAGAGAAGCGCGTGGTTCGGGGGCGTTCTGGAGAGAATTCAAGGTTCACTTTTCCCCAGAAATCAATCGCGCACGCTCGCTCGCACGTCGAGAAAAATGACGACGACGCGTTCCTGCTCTTCCTCTTCCTCCGGAAGACTCCTCTCGTTCTTCGCGCTTCTTTGCTTCTTCTTCTTCTTTTCTTCTTCGGTTTTCGTAACCCCCGTCGTCGTCGTTCGCGGAGAAGAAGAAGAAGAGAAAGGTATACCGAACGGTCGAAGAAGCGCGACGGCGTTCAAAGTTTCCCGAACGACAACAACAGACGAAGACTTTGTCTCGTCTTCTTCTTCCTCCTCTTCTTCGTCGCTCCTCATGGACGCGTCGACGAAAAAGCACGGCGAAGAGATTCAGTTCCCGCTCTGGCACTCGCTCGAGTATCCGTCAGAAGAACGAGACGACGAGACGACGTTCGTGAAAGTCGGAACGATGTCCGGGACGATCGTTTTGGATTCGAAGAGACAAGAAGAGTCTTTGAAGAAAGGCGCACGACAGTCGCGATCGTTTCGATTGAAAGAAATCAAAGTCCATCGCGAAGAGATGACCGGGTCTGAAAAAGCAAAACTGCAGGAGTTGGCGAAGAGAGGACACAAATACCGAATACGAGTGCCTTCGAACGTTTTGGCGCCGAGCGGGACGAAGTTCGCGCAGGCGGCGAGTTCGGCGCGGTGCGTCGTGACGAGCCGATTGAGGGAGAGTTTTACGTTACACATGGACGATAACGGGAACGTTTTAGCGGTGGATTACGAGGCGGAGTGTCCGGTAGAGGTGCATTTAGTCGGTGGTGGAGGAGAGGGTAGTTTAGGTGAAGAGGGAAGCGGTGATGGCGACGAGGACGCGTCGTTGTTCATCGCGGACGGCGCGCAGTTTCGTTCGGTGGCTACGGCGAGGTTTCCGAAGCGCGCGCCGCAGCTGAACGCGGACGCCGCGATGACGGACGTCAGAGGACACGGAGGGCCCATGGACGCGAAGAAAGCGCAGGAGGTGAAAGCGAGACGCGCACGAGGCGAGAAAGTGGACGCGACGACGAAAGATTTGACGTGGTTTCAAAGAAACTACATGTGGGTGATCCCGGTTGGGTATTTCATGTTCATGAACGCGGTGCAAGGAGAGCAGCCGCGACAACAACAAGGACAACCCGCCCCGGCGGCGGCACCAAAGAAAACGAATTAAATAATAATATGAATATATATATATACACCTTTAAAATTATATTAGTTTGTATTACAGCGCGCGGCTCTCTCTCTCTCTCTCTCTCTCTCTCTCTCAAAAGCTCCCCTCGGCGGCTTCGTCCAACTCTTCGCTCAACCTCCCCAGTTTGGCGTTCAATCGAACGTCCGCCTCCTCGCTAAACTCATCGATCGCCTTGTTCAGTTCCGCAATCTTTTGATTCAAACTCTTCCTCGTTTCCTCCAGCTCTTTTTCCGCTCTTTTTTCTAATCGCATCATCGACGAAGAAGAAGATGCCGTCGTTGCGTTCCCGTCTTCGTCTTCTTCCAACTCTTCGTCTTCGTCTTCGTCTTCTTCGAGCAAATCGTCCAAGACTTTTTTCCCTTTCAGTATGTGTTTGCTCAACTGTGGCGCGAAGAGAAACCCGAGCGCGCCAAACACCGCGCCACCGAGTAAAACGCCGCCGACGAATCCACCTTTCGAAGAACTTTTCCCGACGACTACCGATTTCGGAACGATGTCGTACTCTTCGATGTTTGCTCTGGGGACGACGGTGCAAAATCTTCCTTCAACGGACTTTTGTCGTCGTCGATGTTTTCTAGAGAAGAAAAAAGAAGAAGAAGAAGAGGTGGAGGAGAAAGAACCGCTCTGAGATCTTCTCGAAAATCTTCTCGAAACGAAAGAGGGAGAAGAAGAGGTGGGTGCAAAAGCAGCGACGACGCTCGTCATTTTTCGAGAACAACGACGACACAGACAGACGAAGCGCGTAGTAAACACCGCGAGTGTGGCGAATTGGAACAAAAATTGGAGACGTGTTGTAAAAATATGATTAGGGTTTAGGGTTTCAGAATCCGAGGCACCACTTCACGCCTCGTTTTTGGGATAAGAACCACTCCCGCAGAAGACGACGACGACGAAGAAGAAGAGACAGACAGAGAGAATGATGACAACGAGATCCCTCGCGACGAATGCGAACAACTCCTGCGCGTGCTCGACGAGCGGTAGCAGCAGCAGCAGCAGCAGGAATAGCAGGAATAGTGCCGTAATCGCCGCGCTGAGAAGAAGACAACGACAACGACAAAGCCGGGAAACGCTGGCGTCTCGTCGTGGGATGACGACGACGACTTTGGTGAGAAACAATGCGGTGTCGCAACCGCCGGCGAACAGCGCGAGCAGCAGCGACTCCGAAGGTGGGACGGGCAGCGAGAAGAAGAAGAAAGGAAAGTCGTCGGACGTCGATGGCGTTTTGGTCGTCCCTCCGGAGAGAATACGAAACTTTTCCATCATCGCACACATCGACCACGGGAAATCCACCATCGCGGACAGGCTTTTGGAAATAACCGATACGGTGGCGCAGAGAGACATGCAAGCGCAACTGCTCGATGGGATGGATTTGGAGAGAGAGAGAGGGATTACGATTAAGTTGAATTCGGCGAGAATGAATTACACGAGCAAGAAGGACGGAGAGACGTACGTGTTGAATCTCATCGATACTCCCGGGCACGTGGATTTTTCGTACGAAGTGTCCAGGTCGTTGGCGGCGTGCGAGGGGGCTTTGTTAGTCGTCGATGCCAGTCAAGGCGTGGAAGCGCAGACGTTAGCGAACGTGTATTTGGCCTTAGAGAACGATTTAGAAATCGTGCCGGTTTTGAATAAGATTGATTTACCGGCGGCAGACTGCGATCGGGTGGCGCAAGAAATCGAGGACGTTTTGGGATTGGACGCGACGGAGGCGGTGCAGTGTTCGGCAAAAGCCGGGATCGGGATGGAAGATATTCTGGAGGACATCGTGCGATTAGTACCGCCGCCAAGAGTACCGGTGGAAGGTGAACCGTTGCGAGCGTTGATTTTCGATTCGTACTTTGATACGTACAGAGGCGTCGTGGTCGTTTTTCGAGTCTTTGACGGCGAAGTCAACGTCGGGGACAAGATTGAATTGATGAATACCGGGGCAAAATACGACGTGTTAGAACTTGGCGTCATGAAACCGAACAAAATTCCAGTGCAAACGTTGCGTCCAGGGGACGTCGGGTATTGCGTAGCAGGGATCAAATCTGTGAAAGACGCGAGAGTAGGGGATACGATTACGCTCACGAAAAATCGAGCGGAGAAACCGTTGTCCGGGTACAGCGAAGCCGTTCCGATGGTGTATTGCGGTTTGTTTCCGACCGATACCGATCGGTATAACGATTTGAGAGATGCGTTGGAGAAGTTACAACTCAACGACGCGTCTTTGAATTACGAACCGGAGGTGTCTTCGGCGATGGGTTTCGGTTTCCGATGCGGCTTTTTAGGTTTACTACACATGGAAGTCGTCCAAGAACGATTAGAGAGAGAGTACAATCTCGATTTGATCACCACGGCACCATCGGTCGTCTATCACGTCTACATGGCCAACGGTGAGATGCTCACGGTGGCTAACCCGGCGGACCTTCCAGACGCCGCCGGGCGCGATCGCATCGAAGAACCTTTCGTTAAACTCGAGTTATTCACGCCGAAAGAATACGTCGGATCGTTGATGGAACTCGCCACCCAACGCAGAGGTGAATACATCGATATGACGTTTCTTTCCCAGGACCGTACGTGTTTGAGATACGAAATCCCTTTGGGAGAAGTCGTGACGGATTTCTTCGACCAACTTAAAGGTCGATCGAAAGGCTACGCGAGCATGGAATACTCATTCCACGAGTACCGCGAGAACGATTTAGTTCGCTTAGACGTCATGATCAACGGCGAAGTCGCCGAACCGTTAGCCACCATCACCCACCGCTCGAAAGCCTACGGCATTGGACGAGGATTAGTCGATAAACTCAAAGAACTCATTCCGCGACAACAGTTCAAAATCCCGATCCAAGCCGCGATTGGGAACAAAGTCATCGCGAGCACGCAGCTCAGCGCCATGAGAAAGGACGTCTTGGCAAAATGCTACGGCGGGGACATCTCGAGAAAGAAAAAGTTGCTCAAAAAGCAAGCCGCGGGTAAGAAGCGAATGAAAGCGTTCGGAAAGGTTGAGATTTCCCAAGAGGCGTTCATGGCGGTGTTGCAAATCGACCAGAGCAACGTCGGCGAATAATATTACCACTATACTTTAATACAACGCCCGCTCAAAGAAAGAGAAGACGAGAGAAGATGAGCACACTCGCAGAATAGCGTAATTGTTAATTGTACGATCAACACGTCTGCACAATATGTTATTGTTATAATCGGTATCATCGTCGCCTCGGTAAAGAGATTATTGAGCGTTACACGTTTTCGTCTTCTGTGTCTGTTTTTCTCTTCTTCGCGTCCGAGAGCACCAAAAAAAGGGCAAAAACAATATTAAAATTCTCCAAAACTTCTGAATTGCCCCGTCGTAAACGCGCAATAAAAAAGAAAAACCTCGATACACACGCGCACGCGCTCGTCGTCTCAGCAGAGAGTTTAGTGCGCTTCGTTTCTTTCGACGCATCGTTGTTCGAAGACCACACGCGCGCGCGTTTTTTTTTGAGAGCGGCGTTGAATTCATTTCATCTGGGAAGAAAACGCTTCAGAAGAGCGCGATCAAAAATGGAAAACCAAGACGGCGCGCAACAACAACAACAACAGCAAGAAGAAGAAGACCCGTTCAATCCGAACAACGAGCAGTTCAACGCGCCACCGGCGTCGGCGGCAGGAGGTCAACGGGAGAGATACGCATCGCCGGAGGAGGACCACCCCGATCGCGCGCCGAGACGTGGAGGTGGTGGTGGTGAGCAGCAAATGGTGACGGACCAACAACAACAACCGGATCTGCCGGACGCGCCCGCGGCGGCGCGGCAGCAACAGCATCAGCAACATCCGCGTAACAATTATCAAAGTAATAATAACAACAATAACAACAGGTATAATAATCAGCGAGATTATCAGAGGCCGCAGCACGTGGCGCAGCAGTATGCGAACAACGGCTACGGCGGCCGAGGCGGCGGCCGGGGCGGCGGATACCAAGACAGAGGTAGAGGAGGAGGTAGAGGTGATAATAGATACGACGCGAGGTACGACGATAGGTATCCGCCCGCTCAACAAGGAAGAGGAGGAGGAGGAGGTAGAGGTGGCGGATATGACCGAGGAAGAGGTGGAGGCGGTTACGACAGAGGAGGAGGAGGAGGCTACGACCGACAGCAACAACAGCCGCAGTACGACGCGAGGTACGATTCCAGGTACGATTCTAGGTACCCGCCGTTAGATGCGGGCCGTGGAGGAGGTAGAGGTGGCGGATATGACCGAGGAAGAGGTGGAGGCGGTTACCGCGACAGAGAACCAGCTCCGTTGAACGCCGGCGCGGCGCCGTACCGATACGACGACCGCTACGCGGACGCTGCTTCAGAACCCGCACAACCTCCGTTACCGGCGGGTGGATTACCTCCGGTTCAAAGAGAGTACGAAGATAGACGCGCGCCACCGCCGGTTAAACCTAGAGACGATGATTTTGATGTCTACGTGATGAATACGGAAGGCAACAACGGTTTAGTTGTCGGCCCGAGAGGCGCCAATGTGAAAAAATTGGAGCAAATGTCCGGATGTAAAATCAACTGCAATCAAGATAAGACGACGGTGGAAATTTCAGGTCCACCTCGTGGAATACAAATGGCTATCGAAGCTATCAACGATTTAATCGATTCCAGGCAAATGGATGCCGGTCCGCCAGGAGGAGGAGGAGGCGGTCCGCCCCCACACCAACGCGATAGCAGAGATTTGCGACACACGATTGCTGGCGGCGGTAGCGGTATGAAACGCGGTCGGTACGACGACGATTACCCGCCATTAGACGACCACAGAGCGAGTGGACCAAACTCTGCCGGCAAACGCCAGCGAGGGAACGACGGTGGTATCGTGCATAAGACTTTGATAGACAAACTCAGAGATGAAGCGGTGAGGAGAAACATCCCGCAGTACGAGCCAATCCAAACCGATTTCATCTTGCAACTTCCACCAGACGACCGAGGCAAAGTCAGTTACGAGGAAGTTGTTGGCGACAACTTAGGGTTGATCATCGGTAAGAAGTTCAACACGCACAAAGAGTTGCAGCGAATCATGGACTGTTCGTTCAAGGTTTGGGACGAGAAGAAAGCAGTGTCCTTCCACGGTTTCCCGGAGAAGGTTGCGGAGGCTGTTTTATTGGTGCAAGAGTTGTGTTATTTAGGCCAAGCGACGAAAAAAGCGCGAGAAGAGGAAGGTGATCCGCTCCCAGTAAAGCAACACAATCACCATCAACAGCAGCAGCAGCAACAACCGCGTCAACAAAGCAACAAAGACGAAACCTACGAACCTAGGGAGGGCGAAATCGTAGAGACGATGGAAGCGCCGGGGAAAATTGGTTTAGTCTTGGGCCGCAAAGGTTTCAACATCACGCGCATTCGAAGGTTATCCAATTGCAACGTTCACGCGGACAACGAATCGCAATCCATTCGCATCGTTGGCACGCCAGAAAACGTTCAAAAATGCGTGCAATTGATCAACGAAACCATCGAGAAAGGCAACAAGATCAGAGCGGAGAAACAACAACAACAGCAACAACAAGGTGAGGCACCAGCCGCTGCCGCAACTGAAGACGAGCCCATCGCGGACGCGGATGCCGACGCGCAACCGCAGCAGCAAGAAGAAGGCGAAGCGATGGTCGCAGAGGCCGAGGAGCAGCAACCGGCTGAACTCGCCGACGCGGACGCGGAAAACGCCGTCGAAACCGCTCCGGCTGCTCCGGCGGCGGCGGCGGAGACGGAGACCGAACAAAAAGAAGAAGAAGCCATCGACTTCTCCAAAATGACCGTCGCTCAGCTCAAAGTTGAACTAGAAAAGAGGAACCTCCCGACGGATGGACTCAAAGCTGCGCTCGTTCAACGGCTCGAAGAAGCCGCGTGAACGCGTGTTTTTTTCTATATTTCTAATAAAATCATCCAGCTTACAAGAACAAAAGAAAACATTTCCCCATCACGATAAAAATCTTCTCTTCACAACAAAACGCGAATAATTTAAGAGCACGCACTCGTCTGACTGAAAGAGAGAGAGAGAGAGAGATTCTTAGATACCACCATGCGCGCTCGTTCAGAATTCCTCGCGGTTAGCGCAATAAAGCGTCTCTTTTGCTCGCAGTGAACGCGGGAACAGAGAGAGAGAAGAGAGAGAGAGAGAGACACCGCAAACGCACAACATTATGCGCGGTTTTGCCCCGATATATTACTGCTGCGTGTGGTACTTTATCTTCTGCGGCGGACTAGCCGTGCTCATCCCGTACCTTCCGGTCATATTTAAGCACTGGCAGTTGACGCCGTCTCAGATTGGCATCATCGCCGCGTGTAAACCTTTGATAGGTTTCTGCATTCAACCGATATGGGGACAGATTGCGGATTACACGAAACTGCACAGTCAAATACACGCGTTTTGCTTGTTCGCGTCCGCGTGCGGCTACGGGAGTTTATATTTTCAGAAGAGAGAGTTTGGGACAATATTAGCCCACGTTTTATTGACGGAAATGTTCGGGTCGGGTGGTTTTTTCTTGGCGGATAACGCGACGAACTTTATGGTATCGAAACATCTGGAACGCGACCCTGGAAGCTCGATGTCGTACGGGAAGGTAAGGTTATGGGGCGCCGTCGGTTGGGGGTACGTTTTCGCACCGCTCATGGGATTGGTGTTGACGGAGGAGAAAAACGCGCAGTATGCGCCGTTTTTGGCGTACGTTATTTTGTTTTCGATGGCGAGCGCGGTCGCGTTGAGGATGGAGCATCACGAGAAGGAAGTAGCGGGCGAAGGAGACGACGCAGAGATTGTGGTGGGAAACGACGATGAAGGCGAAAACGAAAGAATGATGGGAGGTGCAAGTAACACTAGCAGTGATACTCGTCGTCGTATTGCTCCTTTGAAAATGAAGCGAACCGCCTCTTTCGCCGATTTCAACGACGTCTCTAAACGCACGTTCCGAGTCGTTACCGAACCGAGCGCGTTTCTCGTTTTCCTTTTGTTTTTACTCATGGCTTTGAGCATGGCGTTAACGGACACGTATTTATTCCTCCATTTGGAATCGTTGGGTGCGCCTCCAATATTGATGGGTCTCGCTCTTTTCTTCACGTGCGTCGCGGAAGTGCCGGTATTCTTTCACGAGAAGAAAATAAAAGAGTTTTTAGGTTTGGACCGGTCGATGTTACTCATTCTCGTCGCGTACGTCTTCCGACAGTTGGGTTACGCGTCTTTGAAATCGTTTGGGAGTCCGTGGTTTGTCTTACCGTTGCAATTACTTCACGGCATCACCTTCGGATTGTATTGGTCCGTAGGTGTTGAATTCTCGCGGTTACTCGCGCCAGAAGATTTACGCGCGGCTGTGATGGGATTCTTCTCTGGGATGAATTCTCTCGGGGCGTTTTTAGGCGCCATTTGCGGTGGGCGCGTCTACGATAGAGTCGGTGGCGGAGGCTTATTCTTCATCGCGGCGGTTGGGAATACCATTTTATCTATAGTCTTTGCTCTAAAGATGACGTTTGGAAAACGAGTCGTGCCGACGACGAATTCAGTCGTCGATAACATTATCGAGATTGATATGAGCGGGTTTGTGAGATTAGAGAATCCACCCTCGTCTTCTTTCAACGACGGTGATTTTCGCGAAACAGAAGGAGATGCGCCTGGCATTGATAGAAGTATTGATAGCATCTAATAGTTGGTAGTTAGTTAGTAGGTATTGTTTTTGTATATTCTTTCGCTTGCGCTATATAAAGTACTTTTAAAGTCCGTAAATCTCATAATCAACCGTTTGTGGTAAAGTCGTACTCAATCGTCGGCATCGCGGATTGCATGAATTTCAAAAACACGACTAAATACCGCTCCACGCTCGGTTTTTCTTCATCTTCATCTTCTCCGTCCCATCCATCATTCTTTGTCGATGCCATCATTTTAACCAACTTTTTCATCACGCTCGCGTGTTTGCACGGATGCACCGAAGCCGAGGACACGTTTGTGAACGGATGCGGGTCTATCGTGACTGTTTTCTTCGCGTGATCCGCGCTTATATCTTCGTACACCGATTTCGGCGCGAGGCTGTTTTTCTGCTCGTCGTATCCATTCAGCCACACTCGAGGCGTCTGATAATATTTATCCCAGGTAATGGATACGTCGTACGTTCGCGTGCGCAGTAAATCTTCGTTATTTTTTTCCTTCTTCGGCGCGGCGATGAGAATGGCGTCGTCTTCGTCCACGTCTTCCATGTCCGGAATAGACTCGTCGTCGTCGTCGCCATCATCATCTCCGTCGTTGTCTTCATCATCTCCAACATTCACTCGGCTAATATCCGGAATCTCCTCCTCGACGACGGCACCTTCGGTTCCCTCCTCGCCAGTCGTATTCGTCTTCGTCCCTCCTTCTCCGCCGGGGAGCACCGCGTTCCCGGCTTCCACCCACCCGTCGTCCTCCCCGTCCAACGCCACTTCCTTCCCGCAATACTCCTCCATCGCTTTCGCCCGTTTCCTGCACGGCACGTTCCTCGTCACTAAATATTGCTTCTCTTCCGGTAAATAGCTCTTTCGATTGTTCGCCGAGTCGCTTCTTCTCCACTGCCACGTCGGGCACGTCTCGCACAAATAGTCTCCAGCTTTGACGAAATCTTCCGGCGTTAACGTGCCTTTCTCTAAAAATTGCGCCGACCCGGACGGAATCGGGAGCGCCGTTTCCACCGCGGATTTGAAAACCGTGTGCACGGAGTGCCGGATGTTTGCCGGGATGAAGTTTGCCATCGGCGTCGTTTCGGAGAGAATATTTATTATTTATACCACCCCGGGGTATCTCTCTCTCTCAACGGTAATCTCTATCCAAAAACTCCTCAACACTATATGCCCCCCCCGCGTATCAAAAAAAGGCGCACACGACAACAACGAGAAGAAACGAAAAGAAGTGCGGCACACACACAGAGAGAGAGAGAGAGAAGAGAGAGACGTTATCAGACCACGCGCGACGGACGCTCTTTTCCCTTTGAACCAACCGCGCGTCTTTTCCTATGTGTAGTATTTGGGGAAAAAAATGCTAAAACCCTAAACTATACATTTTTCAAAAATTTTTCAAACCTCTCGTTCGCCGTCGTCAAAAGAAAGAGCGACGACGACGACGCTTTTTAAACGCGAAGAGAACGTCTTGATGATGAATACCACCACCGCGATGACGACGACGACGACGACGCCGCAAAAGGCAACGCGACGATCTTTTTTTCGAGCGAGAGTGAAGAACTCATCGTGTGGCGCTTTAGGAAGAAGAAGAAAATTTTCTCCGATTTGCGCTTCTTCTTCTTCTTCGTCTGCGGCGCCTTCTTCCTCTAAGTCTTCCTCCTCTTCCGTCGTGCTTCGGTTGTTTCGAACGCCGTTTCTCTCCGAGGAGGCGTGCGAGACGCTCGTCGCTAAGGTGAACCGTAAAATATCTTCTTCTTCTTCTTCTTCTTCTATGTTGATCGGGTCGATCAAAACCGAGCAGTGTTTCAACATCGAGCTGTCGACTTCGACGTTGTCGGCGGAGAAGATGGCCACGTTAGAGTGGCTCTTGCGAGAGACGTACGAGCCGGAATTGTTCGGTGAAAAGACGAGTTTGAGTGGAGACGTCGCCGCTTCGGTGGTTGAAGTTGGACCGCGATTGGCGTTTCAATCCGCGTGGTCCACGAACGCGGTCGCGATATGCAACTCGTGCGGCGTTCCCGAGGTGAAACGTTTGGAAAGAAGCAGAAGATTCGAGTTGTACGCGCCGGACGGAACGAAGATGAGCGATCAGGAGACAAAGTTAATGTTCGCGAAGGAAGTGCACGATCGAATGACGGAGTGCGTTTTCGACGAACCGTTGATGAGTTTCTCGTTGGACGCGACTATTCCAGAGGTGTACGAGGTGCCGATTTTAACCGAAGGAAGGAAAGCGTTGGAAAAGGTTGATAAAGAACTCGGCTTGGCGTTTGACGATCAAGATTTTGATTTTTACATGCAGCTGTTCGGAGAGGACATCAAGAGGAACCCGACGAACGTGGAGTTGTTCGATATGGCGCAGTCGAACTCGGAACACTCGAGACACTGGTTTTTCAGCGGCAAATTAACCGTGGACGGGGTGCCGATTGAGAAGTCGTTGTTCAAGATGGTGAAAGAGACGATTGAAGGCGCGCCGATGCATAACTCGTCGATATCGTTCAAAGATAACTCGAGTGCGATTCGAGGGTACGAGTGCACGCCGTTGCGACCGGTGAACGCCGGAGAGAGCACGAGCATGCAACCGAAGAAAGTGGATTACGATTTGTTGTTAACCGCGGAGACGCACAACTTTCCCAGCGGGGTCGCGCCGTACCCAGGCGCGGAAACCGGCACGGGCGGGAGAATCCGCGACACGCACGCGACTGGCATTGGCTCAACTTTAGTTGCCGGAACGGCTGGGTATGTCGTCGGTAACTTGCAAATGCCCGGGAACGAGTTGCCGCACGAAGACAAATCGTTCCAGTACCCGAGCAACTTGGCGTCGCCTTTGCAAATTTTAATCGACGCTTCAAACGGCGCGAGCGACTACGGGAACAAGTTTGGCGAACCGGTTATCGCTGGGTATTGCCGAACGTTCGGGAGCCGATTGCCGAACGGCGAACGACGCGAATATATTAAACCAATCATGTTCTCCGCTGGTTTCGGTCAAATCGATCACACCAACTTGGAAAAGCAAGAGGGCGATTTGGGCATGTTGGTCGTAAAAATCGGTGGTCCGGCGTATAGAATCGGTATGGGCGGTGGTGCGGCGTCCTCCAAAGCCGGCGGTGAAGACGAAGCGAACGCGAGCTTGGATTTCAACGCCGTCCAAAGAGGCGACGCGGAAATGAGTAACAAGTTGAACCGCGTGGTGAAAGCGTGCGTGGAGTTGATGGACAAGAACCCAATTTTAAGCATTCACGATCAAGGTGCCGGCGGAAACTGCAACGTCGTCAAGGAGTTGATCTACCCGAAAGGTGGCGAGATCAATATTCGCGCGGTGAAACTTGGCGACGAGACCATGTCCGTCCTCGAAATCTGGGGCGCCGAGTACCAAGAAAACTCAGCCATGCTCATCAAACCGGAATCGTTACCAATCATCGAAAAGATTTGCGCGAGAGAGCGATGTCCGTTCAGTGTTCTCGGATCTATCAACGGCAGCGGTCGCGTGACGTTGAAAGACCCGTTGGCTAAACCTGGAACAGTTGGTGAGTTCCCGGAAGATTTGGATTTGGAAAAAGTTTTGGGCGACGTGCCGAAGAAAAAATACGATTTGAAGAGAGCGCCGCCGTCCGTGAAACCGTTGGCGATCACGGATTCGCCGAAAGATGTCCTCGGTCGAGTGTTGAAGTTACCGTCCGTGTGCTCTAAACGCTTTTTAACCACCAAAGTCGATCGATCGGTCACCGGCTTAATCGTCCAACAACAATGCGCGGGCGAATTGCAAATTCCGGTGAACGACTGCGCCGTGATTTCGCAAACGCACTTTGGCAAGACTGGTGGTGCGACGAGTATTGGCGAAGCGCCGATTAAAGGTTTAATCGACCCGAGAGCCATGGCGAGAGTCACGTTAGGGGAATCCTTAACCAACTTGGCGTTTGCCAACACAACCGGTTTAAAAGATATCAAGTATTCCGGAAACTGGATGTACGCCGCGAAGTTGGACGGCGAAGGCGCGCACATGTACGACGCGTGCGATGCGTTGAGAGATACGATGATTCAACTAGGAGTTGCTATTGATGGTGGCAAGGATTCGTTATCCATGGCGGCCAGAGCGGGCGGCGAGGTTGTCAAAACGCCAGGAACTTTGGTCATGTCTTCGTACGTCACCGTTCCGGACGTTACCAAATGCGTCACCGCAGACGCCAAGTTGCCAGGTTCCGGTAAATTGATTTTAGTCGAATACGGGTCTAAAGATGGCTCGAAGAGACGATTGGGTGCTTCAGCCATGGCACAAGCGTACGATCAAGTCGGTGACGACGTTCCGGACATGGACGATATCGAGACCTTCAAAAATGCATGGGAGACGACGCAACAGCTCGTCAAAGATGGTAAAATTTCCGCCGGTCACGACGTTTCCGACGGAGGATCAGTCGTTTCCGTATTAGAAATGGCGTTTCCATCCACCACAGCTGGCGTGGACGTCGAGCTTCCTGGCCCAGACGCCAACGCGGCGTTGTTCGCGGAAGAGTTATCCGTCGTTTTGGAAGTCTCCCCGGAGAACGAGCAACACGTCTTGCAGGCGTACGCCGGGAAAAACGTCGTGGCCAGAACTATCGGTTCTGTCACGAACGACGGGAAAGTATCCATCAGACACAACGGCGCGAAAGTAATCGAAGACACCGTGGCGAACTTGCGAGACGCGTGGGAACACACCTCGTTTGAACTCGAAAAATTGCAATCCTCAAACAAAACCGTCGCGATGGAGAAGGCTGGCTTGCGCAATCGCAAAGCGCCGACGTGGAAGCTCACGTATGATTTGAAACCAACTGATCCAGCGAAACTTTCCCGAACGAATAAAGCAAAAGTTGCGATCGTCCGAGAAGAAGGTTCCAACGGCGATCGGGAAATGGCTGCCGCGATCTACTCCGCCGGCATGGACCCGTGGGACGTGACCATGTCTGATTTGCTCACCGGTAAAACCAACTTGAGCGATTTCCGAGGTCTCGTTTTTGTCGGTGGTTTCTCCTACGCGGACGTGTTGGATTCCGCCAAGGGCTGGGCCGGTGGCATTCGATTTAACGATAATTTAAAGAACCAGTTCAAAGAATTTTACGAACGAAAAGACACGTTTTCCTTGGGCGTGTGCAACGGATGCCAGCTGATGGCTTTATTAGGATTCATCCCATCGCAAACCGGAAAGGTTGCGGAAACTCCCGACGCGAAACAACCGAGATTCATTCACAA
>Ga0181560_10002610_pt1 | contig 16750 bp, 5 predicted proteins | sample 011ome_20_FD_133751 | JGI IMG/M metagenome (GOLD analysis project Ga0181560, IMG submission 133751) | Coastal salt marsh microbial communities from the Groves Creek Marsh, Skidaway Island, Georgia - 011509CT metaG (megahit assembly) | ecosystem: Environmental > Aquatic > Marine > Intertidal zone...
CGCCTCCGTCGCCTCCGCGCTCGCGCCCGTCTTCAGCGCGGGCGACGGCGCGGACGGCAACACGATCACACCGCCGCCTTCGAGCATCGCGTTCAGGCGTCGCGTGATCGCGTCGCGCGCGGCGTTCGCGGCCGCGATCGCGTCGGTCGCCGCGCCGCCGCCGGCTTCGGCGGCGGCGAACCGCTCCGCCACCCCGGGGCCGAACGACGGATCCGTCTCCTCGATCCACGCGCCGTGCTCGAGCCACACCTCGCGCGTCTGGAGCGTCCGGAACGAGTCCCACCACGCCTCAAACGGCGGGACACCGTCGATGGCGCCGCCGCCCGAACCATCTCCCGAACCATCTACCGAACCATGATATACGCCAAGCGTCTCCTCTCTCCTGTTCTCGAACAGCGCGCCCACGGGCTCGAGGTCGCCGCCGGCTTTCGCCGCTCTCTCGATCGCCGAAATCAACGCCTCGCGCGTCCCCGCGTCGCACGTCGCGAACGCGTCCGTCGCGACGATCAACCGCTTGAACCCGTCCGCGTGAATCGTCCCGCTCGGCCGGTCGGGCGGCAAAAGCGCGGCGCCGCACGCCATCAACGTCGCGGCGTCGCGCGCGAACCAACCGACGCAGTCGAAGGAGCGCGCCAACGCGACGCAACCGTCGACGGGAACGCGGCCGTGCGAGGGACGGAAGCCGTACACGCCGACGTACGACGCGGGCACGCGGACGCTCCCGGCGGTGTCCGTGCCGAGGGCGACGTCGACGTGCGCGGCGGCGACCGCGCACGCGCTCCCGGAGGAGGACCCTCCGGGAACGCGCGAGGGATCCGCGGGGTTGGACGGCGTGCCGTAGTGCGCGTTCTCGCCCTGGAGCGACCACGCGAGCTCATCCATCTGCGTCTTCCCGACGCAGGTCGCGCCCGCGTCGAGCATCGCGGCGACGCACGGCGCGTGCGTCGCGGCGGGCGTACCGCCGCGCGTCCGGAGCCAGTCCGGGTTGCCGCATCCGGTTCGATGCCCCGCGAGATCGAGGTTGTCCTTCACCGCGAACGTGAGCCCGGACAGGACGCCGCCCGCGCCCTCATCAGTCGCGCTCGCGCCGCCGCCCTTGATCTCGACGCCGTGGCAGTGATCCACGAACGATCCGCCTTTGCCGGTCTTCGGGATGGAGGAGGAGGAGGAGGAGGAAGCGAACGCGGCGAAGGACGCGCGCGCGACGCACGCCATCGTGGCCGCGCCGTCGTCAAATGGGACGACGACTCGAAGCGCGTGGCGCGAAACTGCGCGACGCGAAGAAAAACGTGTTCCATTATCCGGCGCCGCGAACGTGGACGGCGACCCGAACGTTCGATAATCATGGCGACCGCGTCGCGTTCTGCGTTCATCACCGGACGCGCGCTCTCGCGCGCGGCGCCGACGCGCGCGAGAAGGACCGTCAAGGCGCGTCGTCTCGCGCGTCTTCCCTCCGCGCGAACCGTCGTCGCGTCCCGTCGCCCGATCCAACCATCCCATCCATCCGATCGTCGTCGCTGACTCCGCCTCCGCCTCCGACCCGACCCGCCCACACCGCAGGCTGGCGTCGTTCGCGCGGCGAAGGAAGGCAGGCAGTCTCTGTTCGTCACCGTCACGGTCAAGGAAGGGAAGATGGACGAGTACAACGAGGTGCGACGCGGCCCCCCTCGAGCCCGCGTGACCATCCGATCCGACGCGGATATCCTTCCCTCTTAACAACCTCCTTATTCATCAGTTAGTAACCTCCGAAAACCAAAACGCCTCCGCGCAGCTGATTCAAGGGCACATCACGAACTGCTTCGCGAACGACCGATGCATGTACTTCGACTACGGCATCCCCGTGGACGGCGACCCGAACGTCGTGCACCTGTACGAGGTGTACGAGGACGAGGCTGCGTACAAGGAGCACAAGGCGAGCGCGCACTTGAAGGATTACGTCGAGAAAGCGGAGGCGCTGACGTCGTCGACGACGACGGTGAAGCTCCTGACGTTGGCGCAGTACGGCAGCGTGAACTGCAACTACGCGGGTGAGTGCGAGCTCAGCGGGGAGTGGGACTGACGAGAGGGAGGACGCGAGGACGATCGCGAGTTCGTGTTGCGTTGTGACTATCCTGAAATTTCAGTTAAGATCGCGTGTATTCTTCTAAGTATAATGGTGAACCCGCCGAAACGTTTCGATCAGCGAATGCGAAAGTAATCGTTGTCGAGGTGATGCACGCGCGAGTACCCGTCCTCGCCGCCGGTCGTGAACGACCGTCCGTCCGGGTTAAACGCGAGCGCGTTCACCGGCCCGAAGTGCCCGCGGATGCTCCCGATCTCTTCCTCGTACACCTTGAAGTAAATCTTCGAGTCAAACTTCCCCGCCTTCGAGCTCGTCGTCGTCACCGCCATCGCGTCCTGCCCGCCGCCGAGGACGATGTGATCGAGAATCGGCGAGATGATCGCCGCGTTCACCGGCCGGTCCGCGACGTACGTCTTCAGGCACTCCAGCGTCTCCGAGTCGAACAGCTTCGCCGTCTTATCCAGCGACGCGCTGACGAAGTGCGTCTTGTCCTCGCTCAAACACAAGTGCTGGATCTGCTTCTTGTGGTCCCTCGCCTCGAGCTTGATCTTCCCTGTCTCCACGTCCCACGCGCGGATGACGCCGTCCTCGCCGCCGGTGAGGATGGTCTCGTTCAGAGGGCCCCAGAGCGCGCGGTTGATTCGTCCCTCGACGCCGTCTCCGAAGGACGCGACGATCTCGTTCGTCTGCTCCTCGCGGTTCGCCGCGACGTTCACGATGTGAACGCGCGCGGGGACGCCCATGAAGGGGTCCGTGGAGATGCACATCTTCTCGTCGCCCTGCGCGAGCGCGACCGCTCGCGCGGGTTGATCGAACTGAGGGCCATTCCATACGAGCGAACGTCGGGGCGGAGTCGAAAGGCGTCAGTCGGAGTTGAAAGGCGTCGAGGCGTGTCGGGATTGAAACCGAGGGACCCTGGGCGGAGAGAGACGCCGGGCGAACTCCTTAAGGATCGGCGTTCACCACGCCGACGTGGTCGTATGGGAACCAGTGTATAGAACGCGCCTGATGCGTGAAGTAGCACGTGCCAGTCTCGACGTCCCACATCTTGCACGTGGTGTCCGCGCTGCCCGTAACGAGCGTTCTCGAGTCGTGCGTGACGTCGCACGTCCACACCGCGCCATTGTGTCCGACGTACGTCCCGACGCGCTCGCCGTCGTCCGCGTACCACAGCGTCGGGTGGTGATCCTTCGCGCACGTGAAGAGGAGGTCGCCGTCTCTGTTGTACTTGATGAACGTCAGCGGGCGCTCGTGGCCTTTGAGGAGGATCGGGCGCATGACGCCGCGAAGACGTCGCGAAACCGCGTCTCACGAGGCGAAGCCGCGAAGAAGCGCGGATCGATCGATCGATCTACGCGGGAAGAGCGCGCCGGGGTGACCGCGCGTGTGCTGCGCGCGCGTCGGGAGTGGGAGCGCGCGCGCGTCCACGACGACCCTAAATCTCGCGATCGGCGCTCGCCGCCTTTTTTTCCGCTTGAATCCGACCGCCGTACGCGCGTCAGTCAGAACGTGCGCGTTTCCGTACTACGGCGGGTCCGTACGCTCCCCGCGCGCAGGACTCCACCCTGCTACGCCTGCGACTGAATCCGCCCCGAGCGGTCATCTGAGAGACGCGCGACCGAGGCGGTGCGCGACCTCGCGAGGGCGACGACCGCGGACGGACGTCGTCTGGCGCGATGGGGAAAGGCGGGAACGAGATCGCGGCGGCGGACGCCGCGGTCTCGACGAGCGAAAAGGTGCGCGCGCGCGCGCGTCCCGTCCCGCGAGAAGACCGGAATGCCCGCTTCGGTCACATCGTAGAACGACGTCCGTCTCACGCGACCGCCCGCCCCATCTCGCCCGTCCCCTCGTCGTCCCCGCAGTCGAGCCCGTCGAAGAGCCCCGCGAAGAAGATGAACCGGAACGCGCTTCAGGGGCAGCTCTACCCGAAGCCGAAAGTCCCGGGAGGCGCCGCGCTCAGGCCGCAGGCGAACAAGGGCGGACGCAAGGTGCGCGGCGCGACGCCCCGTCGATCTCCGATCGATCGATCGGCGCGCATCCATTTCCGGCATTCCGCCCGGCCGTCGCCCTCCTCCGCGCGTCGTCGCCGTCCCGCTGACCCCCCCCCCCGCGCGCGCGTTCCCCCCCCCCTCTCGCAGACCTCGAGCGGCCGCCCCGAGAGCAAGATCGTCGTCACGACGTACGAGACGACCGCGCCCGCGCCCGCGACGGCGGCCGCCGGCGACGAGCGACTGCGACGGCTCGCGGCGCGGACGACCACCCCGAGGGAAGCTTCGACGCGCCCGAAAGCCCCGCGCCCGAGCGGGCTCTCCGCGATGGAGCTCGTCGTGCCGGAGGATCCATCGACGTACCGTAAGCGCGCGAGGCACTCGGAAACGGCGGCGAGGCGCGACGGCGGCGAGTATCTCGAGCTCGCGGCAAAGCTCCGTAAATTCCCGAACAGCACGGAATTCGTGTATCTGCGTCGGCTGGATAAGAGCCCGAACGATTACGATCCGTACGCGCTCGTGATGAAGCCGTACGAGGACGTGGACCCCGCGGACTACTACACGATGAGCGTGCAGGGCATCACGCGGTTCGTCGAGGGCGTCGACGCGGAGTTCACGACGCTGGAGCAGTGGGAACGTGAGTACAAGCTGTTCTACGCGATGCGCGACCTGAAGGTGTTCAGTAAGTTTCGCCCGTGGAAAGGGTTCAGCACGTGGATCGGGCGCGTGCGACACTCGAAGATGAAGCGCGCGCAGAAGGCGATCGAGAAGCGGCTGTTCTGTTTAGATCCGCTGTTCCAAGCCGCGACGCTCGCGGTGCGGGCGCGATGTTTCGAGCTCAGCGAAACGCGGCTCTCCAAGCTCAAAGTCGGCGAGATTCGAACGCTCGAGGAGTTCCGCGGGGATCAGGCGGCGGCGCGGGAAGAGATGCGACGGACGATCCACGAGTTTGGCGAGAACACGATCGCGCTCGTGGACGGCGCGTGCGACGGCGCGATGGAAGACTTGGAGCGTCGACTGAATGATTTTTACGGCGCCGAGGCGGAGGACGACGCGATCCGCGAAGATCGCGTCGGGCACGAGACGGAGAAGATCGACGACAAAGTCAACGCGCGGGTGTCCTCGACGCTGTCCGGCACGAAGCGCAGCGGCGACGCGGAAGGAGGAGGACAGCGGAAGGACGAGTCCGCGCAGTTCGCGTACACGGTGGCGGCGACGCGTCGAACGCAACGCCGGCGGCTGTCGTCGTACGTGAAGACGATGGATTACATGATTTGCGACGCGCTGCACGAGGTGCTGATATCGTCCGTCTCCGACGTTCTCGCGGCGACGCGGCAGTGCACGGAGGAGCAGTTCGAGACGCCGAATCCGCCGTACTATTTACGGAAACCGAGAGGTCGGGCGCAGATCGCGATGATGCGCATGGTGAAGATGACCGTCGGCGCCGCGAGGACTTCGAACACGGAGACTGGGAAGAGAAACGCGGAGATGCAAAAGATGCGCGACGACGCGAAAATAGCCGCGATGGAACGGCAGCACCGCAGAGAGGAAGAGAGGCTGAACAAGTTTGAGCCGAAATACCCGGTCGCGCCGCAGTTTGAGCTGAAGCTTCTTCTCGCGGAACCGGAAGGGGGCGAGGAGGTTTCGGCCGCGAGCGAGTGCGGCGCCGAGGGCGACGACGCCGCGCCCGGCCCAACGCCCGCGACGCTTCAGTTCACCCCGAGCGTGGAGACGTACGCGAACGAGATCGAAGCCGCGGTGGGCGATTTCGTCGGGACGTTATCCGCGGTTCGAAGGCTCGCGGACGACGACGCGCTCATGTCCAAGGTGAAAGAAGGCGAGGAGCCGTTCGAGACCGGGCACGATAACCTCGCGGAGTTCATCGACGACGAGCGGCACCAGGACATCGTGCGGCGCGTGAAGCGCGCGCTGAAGTTTGGCTTTGACACCGCGCTTGAGTACGCGAGGCACTTCGATCAGTTCAAGGACATGCTCCTCTCGAACCGGAAACACTCGCTGCCGGAGATGATGGAAGGGTACAGGAACGGCGAGGTGACGTTAGATCAGTTCCGTCGCGACATGATCAAGTTCTTGGACCAAAAAGAACGCATCGAGGGGTTCTACGTCACCTCAGACGTCGGCATCGTGCGGATCAACTCCGAGGAGCTCAAAGAGACGCTCCTGCCGTCGCCGGTGACGAAACTCGCGGATTACAAGAAGATGCTCCCCGAGCTCGCGGCGTCGATGTACACGGACTTCATCACGCAAGTGCACGACGCGACGACGAAGCTCACCGCGAAGCTTTCCACGACGGAGGAGTTCGTCGCGTCGATGTCTTTCGCGGAGTCTTTGAGGGATGGCCTGCTCGACAAGCTCGAAGCGGACGCGGATGAAGTGTCGCGCCTGTACGACCTCATCGACGAGTTCAAGTACCCCGTCAAGGAGATGGACGCCGCCGCGTTCGCGACGTTGATAACGGACTTCAATCACCTGAAGACCGTGCTCGAGGAGGCGGAGACCGCGAAGGACGAGAACATCGGCCGGTTCAGCGAAGAGCTCGACTCGAAGGTGGAGGAGATCTCGAAAGAACTCAGCGAGCTCAAGCGAGAGGCCAACGCGGAGATGATCCTAGACATCGACGCCGACCGCGAGAGCGTGATCGCGTACATGACCGACCTCACGGAGAAGGTGAACACGCAGAAAGTGCAGGCGAAGAACATCGCGGACTACCAAAACATCTTCGGCGTGTCCGTCAGCGAGTTTCAAGACCTCGCCGAGGTGGCCACGGATGTCGAGCTCAAGCGGTCGCTGTGGATCAGCGACATCGAGTTCGACAAGCACATGGAGTCGTGGGCGGAGTCTCTCTTCGACCAGATCGACATGGCGTCCATGGACGAGATTGTTCAAAAGTACGTCAAGCTGTGCGTCAAGCTCGAGAGGGGGCTCCCGCCGAACCAGGTCGTGCCGAAGTTCAAAGAGAAGGTGGACAACTACAAGAACATGCTTCCGGTGATCAACGCGCTTCTGAACAAGTCGATGAAGCCGAGGCACTGGGACAAGATCATGGACATCATCGGGCAGTTCGACCGCGAGGACAACTTCACGTTGCAGAAAATTCTGGACATGAAAGCGCCGGACTTCTCGGAAGAGATCGCGAAGGTGTCCGTGGAGGCGACGCAAGAGTCCGCGCTCGAGGAGCTCTTAGTGAAGGTGACTTCCAAGTGGGACGATATTTGTTTCTCCTGCGTCGCGTACAAAGAGACCAAAGACACGTTCGTGTTGGGCAGCATCGAGGAGATCACGACCGCGCTGGAGGACTCCCAGGTCACGATGGCGACGATCATGTCCTCGCGCTTCGTCGCGGGGATTCGCACCGAGGTGGAGAAGGTGGAGAAGAGCCTGAACTTGTTCGGCGAAACCCTGGACGAGTGGCTCAACGTGCAAAAGAACTGGATGTACCTCGAGTCCATCTTCAGCGCGCCGGATATCCAGCGGCAGCTCCCCACGGAGGCGAAGCAGTTCTTCGCGGTGGACAAGCAGTACAAGGACATCATGCGGAAGACGCGGGAGAACGACAACGCGCTCAAGGCGGGGACGACGCCGGGATACCTGGCGTCGTTTCAAAAAGCGTCCGAGACGCTGGACCGCATCCAGAAAAACTTGGAGGAATACCTCGAGACGAAACGCATGGCGTTCCCGCGTTTCTATTTCCTCTCGAACGACGAGCTCTTAGAAATATTAGCGCAGACGAAGAACGTCCAAGCGGTGCAGCCGCACATGTCCAAGTGCTTCGACGGGATCAAATCTTTAGACTTTGGAGACGACCCGAAGAGCGTGGACATTTACGCGATGTTCTCCGGCGAAGGCGAGCGCGTCGGGTTAGGAAAGAACCTCAAAGCGCGCGGGAACGTGGAGCAGTGGCTCAGCGCGGTCGAGGCCGCGATGGTGACGTCGCTGAAGCGCCAAGGCAAGGACTCGTACTTGAGCTACCCGAAGGAGGAGAGGACGAAGTGGGTGCTAAAGCAGCCCGCGCAAATCGTCATCGCGGTTTCGCAAATTTATTGGTGCCGCGGCGTCGTGAACGCGCTCGAGTCGTCCTCGCCCGTGGAAAACATGCATCAGTGGCTCGAGAGCAACCGCTCGGACTTGAAAGACATGACCGTCGTCGTCCGCGGCCACCTCACGTCCTTGCACCGCAAGATCATCGCCGCGTTGATCACGATAGACGTCCACGCGCGCGACATCACGGAGGAGCTGTACAACGAAAAAACCGAGAGCACGAACGACTTCAACTGGCAGATGCAGTTGCGGTATTACTGGAACGACGAAGAGGACGTCGTGTACATACGACAGACGAACAGCATGTTCACGTACGCGTACGAGTACCTCGGCGCGCAGTCGCGCCTCGTCGTGACGCCGATGACGGATCGCTGTTACATGACGTTGACCGGGGCGATGCACTTAAAACTCGGCGGCGCGCCCGCCGGTCCCGCGGGCACCGGGAAGACCGAGTCCACGAAAGATCTCGGGAAAGCGCTCGGGGTTCAGTGCGTCGTGTTCAACTGCGGCGATAACTTGGACTTCAAGTTCATGGGGAAGTTCTTCGCCGGGCTCGCGCAGTGCGGCGCGTGGGCGTGCTTCGACGAGTTCAACAGGATCGACATCGAGGTTTTATCCGTCGTCGCGCAGCAGCTCTTGACGATTCAAAACGCGATGAAGGCGCAGCTGACGCGGTTCAACTTCGAAGGCCGCGACATGCGCCTCCAGCACTCGTTCGCGGTGTTCATCACGATGAACCCCGGGTACGCCGGCCGCACGGAGCTCCCGGATAACCTGAAGGCGCTGTTCCGACCGATGGCGATGATGATTCCGGATTATGCGCTCGTCGCGGAGGTGATGCTCTTCAGCGAGGGGTTCGAGACGTCGAAAGACTTGTCGCGGAAGATGGTGAAGCTGTACAAGCTGTCGAGCGAGCAGCTGTCGCAGCAGGACCACTACGACTTTGGCATGCGCGCGCTCAAGTCCGTGCTCGTCATGGCTGGCGCCCTGAAGCGCGGGTCCCCGGATCTGGACGAGCAAGTCGTGCTCATTCGCGCGATGCGCGATTCAAACTTGCCGAAATTTTTATCCGAGGACGCGGAGTTATTCGAAGCGATCGTCGGCGATTTATTCCCCGGCGTCGTCGTCCCCGAGAACGACGCGGGCGACCTCGAGAAGGCGATCATCACGTCGTTAGAGGAAGCGACGCTTCAGAACGTGCACAAGTTTGTCGTCAAAGTCGTACAGCTGTACGAGACGTTTAACGTTCGCTTCGGCGTCATGCTCGTCGGCCCCACCGGCGGCGGGAAGACGACGTGCTACCGGATGCTCAAGTCCGCGCTGACGCGCCTTCGGGAGGAAGGCCACGAGAACGAGTCGTTCCAGAAGATACACACGTACGTGTTTAACCCGAAGTGCATCAAGATGGGCGAGCTCTACGGCGAGTACAACCTCATGACGAACGAGTGGACGGACGGCCTCGGCTCGACGTTGATTCGCAACGCCGTCGCGGACCCGACGATGGAGAAAAAATGGGTCGTCTTCGACGGCCCCGTAGACGCGATCTGGATCGAGAACATGAACACGGTGTTGGACGACAACTGCGTGTTGTGTCTCCCGAACGGCGAGCGCATCAAGCTCAACCCGCACACGATGCGGATGCTCTTCGAGGTGCAAGATTTAGCCGTCGCGTCCCCGGCGACGGTTTCCCGATGCGGGATGGTCTACGTTCCCCCCGAGGAGCTCGGGTGGATCCCGTACGTCACGACGTGGGCGAACACGCAGCTCCCGGAGGCGATGACGGACGAAACGAAAGCGTGGATGCTCGAGATGTTCGAGAACACGATCGACGTGGGGATCAAGTTTGTCAGGAAAAAGCTCACAGAGGGGATCCCGACGGTGGACATCAACTTGATCACGTCGCTGACGTTCTTGTTCAAGTCGCTCATGCAGCCCGAAAAGGGCGTGGACTTCGCGGACGACCCGCAGCTCCTTCACAGCAAGCTCGCGAAGATTTATTTGTTCTCGTACGTGTGGAGCATCGGCGGGAACGTCGACGCGGAGTGTTACTACGCCTTTGACGAGTGGACGAGAGAGGTATTACTCGAGAAGCTCCCGGAGGTGGGCAACTTACCCACGAAGGGCACCGTGTACGACTGGTACGTCATCACGAAGGATAAGGACGCCCCGAAAGGGAAGTTCGCGCCGTGGAACGACGTCGTGCAGCCGTTCAACTACAGCAAGTCCGTGCCGTACTTCCAGCTCCTCGTCCCGAACGTGGACACGACGCGGTTTTCGTTTTTGCTGCAGACGTGCCTCGAAGTAAACAAGAGCCTGCTCCTCGTCGGCGGCTCCGGGGTTGGGAAGTCGGTCATCATCACCGACTACCTGCAGCGATCGCAGGAAGAGAAAGGTCTCGTGAACGTCATCATCAACTTCAGCGCGCAGACGCCCGCGTACGACACGCAGCTGTTGATCGAGTCCAAGCTCGAGAAGAAGCGAAAGACGAAATTCGGCGCTCCGCCGAATAAAAAAGTCGTTCTCTTCGTCGACGACGTGAACATGCCCGCGCGGGAGACGTACGGCGCGCAGCCGCCCGTGGAGCTCCTGAGGCAGTTCCAGGACTTCCGCGGGTTCTACGACCGCAAGAAGCTGTACTGGAAGGACATCGAGGACACGACTCTGGTCTCCGCGTGCGCGCCCCCGGGCGGCGGACGCCAAGAGGTCACCCCGCGTTTCTTCAGGCACTTCAACATGCTGAACGTGCCACCGCCGTCGGACGACAGCATGAAGACGATTCTCGGCGCGATCTTCAACGGGTTCTTACAGGACTTCCCGCGGGACTTCCACGACATGGTCAAGCCCGTGGTGAGCTCGTCCGTGGAGGTGTACCGAAGGATGAGCGAGGAGCTTCTCCCGACGCCGGCGAAGTCGCACTACACGTTCAACCTGCGAGATTTAAGCAAGGTGATGCAAGGTTTACTCCTCGTGACCCCGGAGAACTGCAAACAGAAAGAGGTCATGATTCGTCTGTGGGTGCACGAGTCCATGCGCGTGTTCCACGACCGCCTCATAAGCATCGAGGACAAGAACTACTACAAGAAGATGTGCGGCGAGCTCGTGAAGAAAAACTTCAACGGCGGGCCAAATTACGCGCAGCTGTTCGAAGAACGCAACATCATCTTCGGCGACTTCTTAGTCCCCGGCACGGAGCCGGAAGAGCGCGTGTACCAAGAAGCCACGGACTTCGACGCGATGACGAAGATCATGGAGGACGTCCTCGAGGATTACAACGTTTCGAGCACGAACGCGATGAATCTCGTCTTTTTCGCGGACGCCGCGGAGCACGCGACGAGGATCGCGCGCATCCTTCGCCAACCGCGCGGGAACGCGATGCTCGTCGGCGTCGGCGGCAGCGGGAAGCAGTCCCTGACGCGGTTCGCGACGTTCATGGCTGGGTTTAAGTGCTTCAGCATCGAGCTCACGCGCGGGTACGGCCTCGGCGAGTTCCGCGAAGATTTGAAATCCCTCTACGTCCAAGCCGGGATTCAGGGCACGCCGACGGTTTTCTTGTTCACGGACACGATGATTGTCACGGAGTCGTTCGTGGAGGACATAAACAACATCCTCAACAGCGGCGAGGTTCCCGGTCTGTTCGCGCAGGACGAGAAAGAACGCTTGATGTCGGACATTCGGCCGTACGTCGAGAGCTTGGGACTCCCGGCGACGAAGGACGTCTTGTACTCGACGTTTATCAACCGCGTCAGGGACAATCTGCACATCATCCTGTGCATGTCCCCCGTCGGCGAGGCGTTCCGTTCGCGATGCCGCCAGTTCCCGTCGCTCATTAACTGCTGCACGATCGACTGGTACATGGAGTGGCCCGCGGAGGCGCTGAACTCCGTCTCTAAGCGGTTCTTGTCGACGGTGGATCTGGGGACGCCGGAGGCGAACGACGCGGTCGCCGCGATGTGCGTGGACATCCACGTCAGCGTAACGGAAACGTCCGACCGTTTCTTCCAAGAGCTCCGAAGGAAGTTTTACACCACCCCAAAGTCCTACCTCGACCTGATCAACCTGTACACGTCGTTGCTCGCGGAGAAGCGCGAAGAGCTCGGCACCGCGCGCGATCGCCTCCTAAACGGTTTACAAAAACTCGACGAGACGAACGCGGTCGTGGACTCGCTCCAGGTTGAGCTCACCGCTCTCGGTCCCGTGCTCGAGGAGAAAGCCGCGGCGACCGCGATCTTGATCGAGGACGTCGCCAAGGATAAAGCCGCCGCCGCGATCGTCGAGGAGAAGGTTGGCGAAGAAGAAGCCGTCGCGAAAGAGCAGGCGCGTAAGACGGAGGAAATCGCCGCGGACGCGCAAGCGGACCTCGACGAAGCCATGCCCGCGCTCGAGGCTGCCGTGGAGTCCCTCAACGCGCTGAATAAGGGCGACATCACGGAGGTGAAGGGCTTCCCGAAGCCGCCGCCGCTCGTGCAGCTCACGATGGAAGCCGTGTGCATCCTCTTGGGCGAGAAACCAGACTGGGAGACCGCGAAGAAGGTTCTCTCCCGCGGCACGTTCATGCAAGAGCTGTTCGATTACGACAAGGACAACATCAAAGCCAGCGTGATGAAGAAGCTCACGGTGTACGTCGAGAACCCGGACTACACCCCCGAGAGCGTGCAGCGGCAATCGAAAGCGGCGATGAGTCTGTGCATGTGGACGCGGGCGATGCACGTGTACTCGCGCGTCGCGAAGCTCGTCGAGCCGAAGAAGGCGGCGCTCCAGGCTGCGAAAGACTCCCTCGCGGAGACGATGGCTCAGCTGAAAGAGAAACAGGATAAGCTCAAAGCGGTGCAAGATAACGTCGCGCGGCTCGAGAAGGCGTTGCAAGACGCGCAAGACGAGAAGCAATCGCTCGCGGACCAGGCGGTGCTCACAGAGAATCGATTGATTCGCGCGGAGAAATTAACCGGCGGTCTTGCGGACGAGCAAGTCCGCTGGAAAGACACCGCGGAGGACTTAAAGCACCAGACGGACTTGCTCGTCGGCGACGTGTTCCTCTCCGCGGCGTGCATCGCGTACTTTGGCGCGTTCACGGGCGCGTACAGGAACGAGCTCGTCGATAAGTGGGTCCAGCGGTGTAAAGAGCTCCAGATCCCCGTGAGCGACGACTGCACGCTGCGCGGCACGCTCGCGTCCCCGGTCGAAGTCCGAGACTGGAACATCTGGGGTTTACCCACGGACAACGTGTCCATCGACAACGGCATCTTAGTCACGCGAGGGAAGCGCTGGCCGCTGATGATCGACCCGCAGAACCAGGCGAACTCGTGGATCAAGGCGATGGAGACGAAAAACGCGCTCAAGGTTATCAAGCTCACCGACGCCAATTACCTGCGCACGCTCGAGTCTTCCATTCGCATCGGCACGCCGGTGCTCGTGGAGGACATCGGCGAGACGCTGGACCCCGCGCTCGAGCCGATCCTTCAGAAGGCGGTCTTCACGCAGAACGGCCGGACGTTGATTCGCCTCGGGGACACGGACGTGGACTACGATCCGAATTTCAAGTTTTATCTCACGTCGAAGATGCCGAACCCGCATTACCTCCCCGAGATTTGCATCAAGGTGACGATCATCAACTTCACGGTGACGATCAAAGGTCTGGAGGATCAGCTCTTGGGCGACGTCGTGAGGAAGGAACGCCCGGACCTCGAGGAGGCGAAGGACCGGCTCGTCGTGTCCATTTCAAACGATAAGAAGCAGCTCAAGGATTTGGAAGACAAAATCTTAAAGCTCCTGAAAGAGTCCGAAGGGAACATCCTGGACGACGTCGACCTCATCGACACGCTGAACAACAGTAAAATCACCTCCGGGATGATCAGCGGCCGCCTCATCGAAGCCGAGGAGACGGAAAAGAACATCAACGAGACGCGAGAGACGTACAGAGCCGCGGCGACGCGCGGCTCCATCCTGTACTTTGTCATCGCCGACCTCGCGCTCATAGGTCCGATGTACCAGTACTCGCTCGCGTACTTCATGCGGCTGTTTAACCTGTGCATCGATAACAGCGAGCCGAGCGACGAGCTCGACGAGCGCCTGACGAACTTGATGGCGTACACGACGCAGTTTATGTTTGAAGCCGTGTGCCGCGGGTTGTTCGAAGAGCACAAGCTTCTGTTCTCGTTCCTCTTGTGCACGAGCATTCTGCGCGCCGCGGAGGTCGAGCCGCCGAAGGAGGAGGACGACGAGGAAGGCGAAGGAGGCTCGAAGGCGTCGTCGCCGGTGAAGAAATCCGCCTCGGACGCGCCGCCGGCGGAGGACGCGGCCGAGGACTCGGCTGCGGAGGGCTCCTCCTCCGCCGACGAAAAGGAAGAGGACAAAGCGCCGGCGCGGATGAAAATCGAGCCGCGCGAGTGGTCCGTGTTCCTCCGCGGCACGCCTCTGAACTACGAAGCCCCGCCCAAGCCGATCGAGTGGGCCACGGACGCGGTGTGGAGAAACATCGCGTACCTCGAGAAGGACCTCTCTCACGTCTTAAACGGCTTCACGGCTGACCTCGCGTCCGACTCGGACGCGTTCCGAGCCTGGGCGGAATCCGACGCCCCGTTCGAGGCGCCGCTCCCGCGCGGTTGGGACGACAAGCTCACGCCGTTCGTCAAGCTCGCGGTCGTGAAGGTCTTCCGCGAGGAGACCGCCGTCTCGAGCGCGCAGCAGTACGTCGGCGTCGAGCTTGGGGAGGCGTTCACGGAGGCGCCGCCGTGGACGTTGGACGACGTGTTCCCGGATACCAACGCGCGGACGCCCATCATCTTCATCCTCTCCACGGGCGCGGACCCGACCGCGATGCTTCAGCGGTTCGCGACGAAGATGGGGTGGATCCCGGGCGAGCGATTGCACATCTGTTCGCTGGGGCAAGGGCAAGGGCCGGTCGCGGAGGCTCTCGTCGCGGGCGGGCAGAGCACCGGCGACTGGGTGTGCCTCCAGAATTGTCACCTCGCCAAGTCGTGGATGTTATCCCTGGAGCGGCTGGTCGCGGCGATGTCGTCGCCGCAGCAGCAGATCCACGACGAACATCGCCTGTGGCTCACGTCCATGCCCGCGGACATCTTCCCGACGCTGGTCCTCCAGAACGGAATTAAGCTCACGAACGAGCCCCCGAAGGGCGTGCGCGCGAACATGAAGCGAACGTTTAATGACATCAACGACGAGCAATGGGAGTCGTGCTCGAAGCCGGCGCCGTACAAGAAGCTCATGTACGCGCTCAGCACCTTCCACGCGGTGATTCAAGAGCGAAGGAAATTCGGTCCGCTCGGGTGGAACATCCGGTACGAGTTCAACGCGTCCGACATCGAGTGCTCCATGCTCACCTTGAAGATGTTTCTGGAGGAGCAGGACCAAATCCCGTGGGCCGCGCTCGTGTACGTGACGGGTCAGATCAACTACGGCGGGCGCGTCACGGACGACCTCGACCGTCGCTGTCTGATGTGCAACCTGAAGAAGTACTACGTCAGCGCTCTGTTGGAGGATTCGTACCGGTTCACGCCGAGCGGGACGTACTACGCGCCGCCGGAGGGGGATCTGAAGAGCGTGCGGGATTTCGTAAACGCGTTGCCGCTGACGGAGGCGCCGGAAGTTTTCGGCATGCACCCGAACGCGAACATCACGTTCCAGATGCAAGAGACGAAGAAGATGATGGACGCGGTGCTGTCCATACAACCCAGGGCGACCGCCGCGGAGGGTGGGCGATCGCCGGACGAGGTTGTCGCCGCGCTCGCCGAGGAGCTCGCCGCGTCCATCGCGACGCCGATGTCCCTCGACGAAGCCGCGTTCGGCCTCTTCGACCGCACGGACACCGGGCAGTTGAAATCCCTGTCCGTCGTCCTCGGTCAAGAGATCGAGCGGTTCAACAACCTCACGACGATCGTCATCGCGTCCCTCGCGGAGCTTCAGAAGGCGATCAAGGGCGTCGTCGTCATGTCCGGCGAGCTCGAGCAGATGTACACCAACTTTCTGAACAACCAAGTCCCGGGCGTGTGGGAAAAAGCCGCGTATCCGTCGCTCAAGCCCCTCGGCGGCTGGATCGCGGACTACCACCGCAGGATCGAGTTCGTGCACACGTGGCTGCGGCAAGGCAACCCGAAGACGTACTGGCTCCCCGGGTTCTTCTTCCCGCAGGGGTTCATGACCGGGGTGTTACAGACGCACGCGAGGAAGTACGCGCAGCCGATTGACTCGTTGAACTTCACCTTTGAGGTGCTGGACGGGGTGGAGACGCCGGAGGACGTCGTCGCGGCGCCTGAAGACGGCGTCTTGATCGACGGCCTGTTCGTGGACAACGCGCGGTGGAACCGAGCGGAGAAGTACCTCGACGAGAGCGAGCCGGGGATCATGTGCAGCGATCTCCCCGTGGTGCACTTCATCCCGGTGCAGCATCACAACCCGCCGCCGCTGCTCGCGCCCGCGGATCCGAAGGAGTACCAGTGCCCGCTGTATAAGACGTCGGTGCGGGCTGGGATTCTGTCCACGACGGGGCAGTCCACGAACTTTGTGCTGTGCGTCGGGCTGCCGATCAAGCCGGGGACGGACAGCGACTTTTGGGTGCTGCAGGGCGTCGCTTTGCTCTGCGCGCTCAACGATTGAGAAGAGAAGAGAAGCGAAGAAAGAGAAGGAA
>Ga0181560_10002612_pt1 | contig 16749 bp, 9 predicted proteins | sample 011ome_20_FD_133751 | JGI IMG/M metagenome (GOLD analysis project Ga0181560, IMG submission 133751) | Coastal salt marsh microbial communities from the Groves Creek Marsh, Skidaway Island, Georgia - 011509CT metaG (megahit assembly) | ecosystem: Environmental > Aquatic > Marine > Intertidal zone...
CGACGCGCTCGTCGAGGCGGCGTTCGCGACGCCGACGCGCGCGAAAAGAGGGTTTTACGCGTCGTGCAAGTTCATCGTCGGCGGCGGGAAGAAGACGCGGGCGAAGTACGACGATGAGCTGGTGAAACGCTTGACGGCGGCGCTGCGCGCGAGGGGGTTCGAGGACGACAGAGGCGCGAGCGCGTGCGAGGCGTGCCAAGGGACGTATAAGTACCAGCACGACACGGATAAGGATTTGAAATACTTGCACGTGTTTCCGAGGGTGACGCACGAGGCGGAGGGGGGGGAGGCGGCGGCGGCGGCGGGCGGGACGCAGTCGCCCGAGTATCGCGCGTGCGCGTGCGATTTGGAGGAGTTCGAGCGATTGGTGGAGATGTATTGTCCGAGCTTTTCGCAAAAGCGCGCGCTGTTGCGCAGGATGAAGGTGATGGAGCACGCGCTCGGGGCGCTGGAACAAAAGGTGATCGCGATGGAGAGCTTGAATGATCGCGAGCAGACGATGTACGACTCGATGGTTGAAGTCGCGGCGAAGATTGAGTTCTTACAACAGGCGCTGGACGACATGATCAAGAAGGGTCGATTGACGAAAGGCGAACAAGGAGAAATCGTCGAAGATTTGGAGCTTAAGCTCGAAGATTTGAACCTGATGGTGAACGAGGCGAACGAGGAGGGGAAGCCGAAGCGCGCGGAGATGCTCGAGAGCAAGAAGGAAATCGTCGTCAAGAAGATTGACTCGGTGCGCGCGAAACCTCCAATCGTGTACACGGTGCCGCACGAACGCGAACTTTTGGACTTGAAGAAGGAGCTGAACTCGCTGAAAAAAATTGCCGCACAATCGAAAGGAAAGTTGATGAGCGGTGCGGACGCGGCGAAGTGCGCGAATATTCCCAAGCTCGAAGAGCGCATAGCGAATTTGGAAAACTCCGAGGAAAAAGGATGGTACGAGGACGAATGCCGAGCGCTTCTCTTTCCACCGGTCGCCGAAAAGAAAGCACCGGCGAAGGCCAAGGCGAGTGGCGCCAAAACCAATTCGGGATGGCTCACCAAGGCGGCAAAGGGCGGATCGCGCGGCGGAGGTGGATCTGCGAAAGCTTCGTCGACTCGTGGTCCTTCCAACCCGTTCGCGATGCTCGGCGACGATTAGCATATAGCGGGTGTTTATATATCACAACATTCATCAAAATGTGCGTATCAACGTTCACTGTGGTGTCTGGGCGGTCGAAACGGCAAAGGTTCGACGTTCCAAATCTTCGCCGCGTACTCCCGAATCGTGCGATCGGATGAAAACATCCACATCGAACACGCAGCTTCGATGCACTTTGCGGTCCACTTCTCTTCGTACTGATACGCCGCATCGGCTTCTGCAATCGCCCCTAGATACGACGGAAAATCGTGCGCGGTGAGGTAGACGTCTTTCCTCGGATCGATGGCGTCCAAGAGCTGGTTGTACGCTCCGTCGTCCGGCTTGCCGAAGATGCCGGCGCGAATCATTCCCATGGCGCGGTGAAGACGAGGATCAATTTTTGGTGGGTCGTGCGCCATCTTGCGTCGAATCGCCGCGACTTGATCCGCCTTCGCGCCAAACGTGAACATGTTATGCTCGCCAATCGCTTGTTCTATCTCGATGTTCGCCCCGTCCATTGTACCCACGATCAATCCGCCGTTCATGGCGAACTTCATGTTCCCGGTGCCGCTCGCCTCCATACCCGCAGTGGAGATGTGTTGCGAGATATCACTCGCGGGAATGAGAATCTCCGCTAGAGACACGTTGAAGTTGGGAACGAACACCACCTTGAGTAAGTCACGACACGCCGCGTCGGAGTTCACGACTTCAGACACGGCGCATACGAGCATGACAAGATTTTTCGCCATGACGTATCCGGGCGCAGCTTTGCCGGCGATGATGTGCACGCGCGGCACCATTGTTTTGCGCTGTTCGGGCGTAGCCTGCGTGATTTCGGCGTAGCGGTGCACGATTCCAAGGACATTCAACAACTGGCGCTTGTATTCGTGTATGCGTTTGATTTGCATGTCGAACAAGGCGTTGGGATCGACGCGGATATTCATCGAACGGTGCAGCCATTCCGCAAGCGCTTGCTTGTTCGTTTGCTTGGCCGCTCGCAAACGCTGTCGGAATTGCGGATCTTGCGCCATCGTCTTGATCGGCTCGAGTCGCTTGAGATCGTTTACCCACCCAGGGCCGACCATGCCCGTGTAAATGCTCGCGAGCGCTGGATTCGCTTGCAACAGCCATCGTCGCGGCGTGACACCATTCGTCACGTTGATGAACTTTTCTGGCCACATCAACAAAAAGTCGGGGAATAGCAAAGACTTCAAAAGCTTGGTGTGGATCATCGCCACCCCGTTTACGGTGTGCGACCCGATGACGGCTAAGTTGGACATGCGTACCATCTTGGGTGATGACTCTTCGATGATACTCATCGACGACATGCGCGCGGTGTCGTTTGGCCACATCTTTTGAACCTCAAGCAAAAACCGGTGGTTGATTTCGTAAATGATTTGCATGTGTCGCGGCAAGAGCTCGGTGATCATCGGCACCGGCCACTTCTCCAGTGCCTCCGGGAGAATGGTGTGGTTGGTGTACGCGAAGACTTTTCTCGTTATTTCCCACGCCTCGTCCCAAGGTAGACGCTCGATGTCGAGGAGCAAACGCATGAGTTCGGGAATAGCAATCGCCGGGTGCGTGTCGTTGAGCTGTATCGCCACCTTGTCCGGCATATTCTTCATCGTCGTAGACCCACGACCGACGTTCTTCTTGAAACGTCTATAGATGTCTTGTAAAGTCGCGCTGACGAAGAAGTATTGTTGCTTCAATCGCAAACGCTTACCTTCTTCCGTGGCGTCGTTCGGGTACAGCACTGACGTGATACTCTCGCAACGTTCCTTCGCCTCGACCGCGCCGTAGTAATTACCGGCGTTAAACGAGGCGAGATTGAATTCGTGCGATGGCTTGCTACTCCACAGTCGCATATTGTTGGTGTTGTACGTACCGTAGCCTGGAATCGGGGTATCGTACGCCTGCGCCATGACGACTTCGCCGCCCTCCCACGCGTACAACGTGTTCCCGTCCGGATCTTGAAACTCTCGAACGTGGCCGAATAAACGAACCGGGTACTGCACGTCTAATCGTTCAACTTCCCACGGGTTCCCATCGGTAAGCCAATAATCTGGAAACTCCACTTGTTTACCATTCACGATTCTTTGCTCAAACATTCCGTACTTGTAGCGAATGCCGTACCCCCACGCGGGATAATTTTGCGTCGCGAGCGTGTCCAAGAAACAAGACGCCAAGCGCCCCAGACCCCCGTTCCCGAGCGCTGGCTCTTTTTCCTCTGACATGATATCTTCCAAATCGTATCCAATCTGCCGCAAAGCCTCGGCGTAGGCGCCTCGTAACCCGAGATTTGAGACGGCATTGCCGAGCGAGCGGCCGATTAAAAATTCGAGCGACAGATAGTACACTTTCTTCGCCCCTTTCTTGGCCGAATACTGCTGCGTGTCCGTCCATCGCTCGATCAATCGATCTCGCACCGAGTGCGCGGTGGCTTGATAAAACGAGCTCGTATCGAGCTTGTACCTCCTTCGCGCGAGCGTATACTCCACGTGCCGCACCAACGATCGCTGCAAACTCGCCACGTCGTTTGGCAAGTACGTGCTCGATAGCTTCCACAACAACTCCTTGTGCGCCAAGTGATCGACGCCCATCTCTGCATCGTCGACGTACTGACGCGGGCGATCGAGGATCGTCGTCGCGCTCTCCAAGAACGATGACTCGGTCACGTCCGCGCGATCGCTTTCCATATCCACGCTAAACGAATCCAGCTGCCCGAGCGAGTCTTTCCTCCGATGCTGCAACAAAGACGCTCCGCTCGACCGTGGACTGTGCAAGCTCACCGGCGGTCGCCCTCGATGATGATTCTGATGTTGTTGGTACTGATATCCACCCCTGTCGACGCCCACGATCACGGGCATACCCGTCTCGTCGTCCCCTCGCGCGTACGATCCCGCGCCGCTCCTCGCCATCCGACCGCCGTACGCGCTCGACGTCGACGAGTCGTTCTCCTGCGCCAGATTCGCCCGCAAGCTCTGTTCGAGCCACGCGTCCACGCGCGTGTTTTGCCCGCTCGCCACGGACGAGCCCGGCTTCCGCCTCGCGCTCGTCGTCGTCGTCGTCGTCGCGTCTGGCTGTCGCGCCGCCAACCGCAGGCGCGTCATCAGCGTCAGCTCTTCGCTCGACCCCACGTCGCGCGTTCGCCCTCCCGCGAACGCCCCGCGCGCGAACGACGTATCCGCGGCGTCGTGCGCCGCGCCTTCGTCGTCGCCCGTCGCGTCGCGCCCCGTCGTCGTCGTCCCGTCGCGATGCCGATGCGTCAGCGTCAACCTCTCCGGCGCGCTCCTCGCGAACGCCGCGTCCCAGAACGTCTTCGCGTCGCGCGGGCGCGCGTCGTCGTCGTCGAACGCGACGTCATCGCGCGGCATCGCGTCGCGCGCGCGCGCGCCGTCGTCGCGCGCCGATCTCTGAAGAATTTGGATGACGGTAACCGTCGCCATCTCGCGGCGCGATGTCGACGCGCGCGCCCGCGTTCGTCGCCGTCGTCGGCGCGGAGAGCGCGCCGGTGTTCGTCGCGTCGCTCGGCGCGCGCGAGGGCGCGAACGAAGCGTGCGTGACGCGCGCGAGCGCGGGATTTCGTCTCGACCGCGCGCGCGACGAGACGACGAGACGACGAGACGACGTCGACTGACGGCGAACTCGCGCGTTTCGTCGCGCAGCGCGCACGCGTCGCGCGCGCACGCCGCGCTGGACGCGATCGACGCGAAACTCGGCGCGATGACGACGGAGAGCGCGACGAGGTACTTGGGGGAGTGTCACCGCGCGCACGACGGCGTGTGCTACGGGTACGCGACGCGGTCGAGGGCGAGGATGGTGCTCGCGTACGAGGAAGACGCGAGCGAGGAGACGGTGAGGAAGGATTTTGATTATTTAGCGACGGCGTACGCGGAGGCGGCGTGCGATGCGTTCGGGGAGATTGGGGGGAGGACGACGAGCGAGCGGTTTCGCGAGCGATGCGAAGCGTTGGGATCGGACGCGCGGCGGCGCGAGGAGGGGACGGGCGGTGGTGGGTGAGCGTCGGCGCGACGCGCGTGGATTTCGCGTGATTTCGCGAATGGAGTGGTTTAGAAGTCAGCGCGCTTCGCGCGTAGGGTTGAAATACGATGCGAGATGGATTCATCGGAGTCGCGTCGGCGACGGCGACGACGTCGAGGCGACGACGACGTCGAGGCGACGACGACATCGAGGCGACGTCACTTCTCGACGAAAGCGACGGATGCAATTCGCGTCCACGCCTCGTTCGGTGCACCTCCAGACTCACGGCGCGTCCCGGCGTCGTCTGCGGGTGCGCCTCTCAAAACGCGTCGCCGCGTCTGCGAACGAAGAGCCGAGCTCGGAGTCGCGCTTCGTTCTATTGAAACATGTCAACGCGCGACGTGGGGCGACAGCTTTGGATACGATGAAAGTGAAAGACATCATGACGCGCCCCGTGCCCGCGTTTCGTCCATCGAAGCGTGTCTGGCAACCTGGCTATGGGTCGGATGAGACCTGTTTAGCGTCGTTTTCGCGCGGTTACGAGGTGGTCGACGACAAACTCGTTTCCAAGGTTGGAGTCATCTGTAAAACGGATTACGAGTTCAAAGTGGTCGAAGGATACATGATGCAGGATGCGATGGGGAACGTGATGAGAAACGATGATGGACATCAAATCCTAGGAGGCGCTGCTGAAGTGGGCAGATTTAGCAAACTTCCAGTCATCGACTACGACGGTCGTCTAGTGGGAACGCTGCATCCGTGGTGTTTCGACGCACTCGTTCGCACACCCGCTCGCACCCGTTCGCGGGTGCGAAAGACCCCAGAGATGCCCGTGTGCAAACTCATGAGCACCCCGGTAAAGTGCGTTCACGCCGATACTCCGGTCAGCATCGCCGTCATGTACATGCTTTACGCGCAGAGAGGTGTCAAATCTCGAGACAAGCATCGAGACATGCCAGTGATCGACGACCAGAAACGCTTCGTCGGGATGCTCCAAGATTCGAAAGTTGATGAGACTTTTGAACAGTTTTTCACCGACAAAGTCCTCGATGAACGCGTTCCCATGAGCGACCCCGATTACTACATCAGAGTGCTTCGAAACCTTGGCATATCTGAGATGGTCGCGAGCGCGAACTTCGATGTGAACGAAATGAACGAGATTCTCAGAGTCGCGAAAGTACCGATCCAATTTGTCGATTCGGCGCCAGGCGGCGCCGCGCCAAACCGCGAAGAACTCGAATTCAGTGACGCAGTCGTCTTCGTGAATGAAGAGCCGAGTGAAATCTTCCAAGACCTTAATGATGAAGACGATGAAGACGAAGACGAAGAATGGCCACCACTTGAATGGTTGAATTTGAATTACGATTTGTTCCATTCGAATTGACACCATGAAGACGGGGTTAGCGGTTGTTTGACGCATGAGACCAGAGTTTAGTTTTGCGCAAGGGACGTTTTAGTGAGAAACCAAAGTTTAAAATGATTACATGTCGTAGCGCCGCTAAGAATATATATACTCTCGCGTATGACTTACGAGTCTTGCTTCTTAAGAAGCGGGAACGCGATGACGTCGCGAATCGACGGCGAATTCGTGAGAAGCATGACGAGACGATCGACGCCGAGACCCATACCCGCGGTCGGGGGCATGCCGTACTCGAGCGCGGCGACGAAATCTTCATCCATTTCGACGTCGTACGCCTCGTCTTCGAGCGCTTTGAGTTCGTCTTTACCACTCGCCGCCGCCGCTTCGCGCTGCGCCGCGCTCGTTTTCGCGTGCGTCACCATCTGCGCCTCGAGGCGTTTACGTTGATCGATGGGATCGGTCAACTCGCTGAACGAGTTCGCGAGCTCGCGACCGACGACGAAGAGCTCGAACCGTTCGGTGACTCCCGGTTTACTACGGTGCGGTTTCGCGAGAGGAGAAATCTCGAGCGGGTGGTCGAGAACGAACGTGGGCTGAATCAAATCGCTTTCGCACGCGGCTTCAAACATTTCGTTCAGCACGTGACCGACGCTCGCCGCCAACTTGACACCTTTGATGCCTTCCCCAGCTTTCTTAGAGTGCGCCTTGAGCGCGGGAATTGCCGCTGCCTTGGCTCCTTCCAAGTCATCCCCGAACGCCATGACGTCTACGCCCGTGGCTTCCTTGACTAGATCGTTCATCGGCGCCCGGCGCCACGGGCGTTGGCTCAAATCAATCGTCACGTCGCCGTAAGGAATCGTCAGCGTCCCGCACGCCTTCATCGCGCATCGACAAATCATCTCTTCCGTGAGCTCCAACATGTCCGTGACGTCGGCGTACGCCTGATACACTTCTATGGACGTAAACTCCGGGTTGTGTCGCGTGCTCAAGCCTTCGTTGCGAAACACGCGTCCGAGCTCGTACACGCGTTCGAAACCGCCGACGACGAGTCGCTTGAGATGCAACTCGGTGGCGATACGAAGCGTGAGCTGCATGCCGAGCGCGTTGTGGAAGGTGTTGAAGGGCTTCGCGTCCGCGCCGCCCGCTTGCGTGTGCAGCACGGGCGTCTCCATCTCCAAAAACCCGTCGTCGTCGAGCATTCGACGAATGGTGGAGATGATGTTCGAGCGCGCCTTGAACGTGTTTCGCACCTCGGGCGACACGATCAAGTCCACGTATCGCTGCCGGTATCGCTTCTCCACGTCCTGCAATCCGTGCCACTTATCCGGCAACGGCAGCAGCGCCTTTGTCAACATTTGCACCTTGGCCGGCACGATGGACAGCTCCCCCTTATCGCTCCTTTTCACGCTCCCGTGCACGCCGATGATGTCCCCGACGTCCACGAGTTCCGTGATCATCTCAAACGCCCCCGGGCTCGTCTCATCCAACCGTTTCTTATCGCAAAACAACTGCACGCTTCCCCGTTCGTCCACCAGCGACAAAAACGCCAACTTCCCGAACGACCGCTTCGCCATCACCCTCCCGCACACCGCCTCGCTCGAGCCCTCGATCTCGACCCCGTTCTCCAATCCTTCGTGTTCCCTCTGCAGCGCATCGCAATATTTCGTGCGATCGAACCGGTAATCGAATCCCCGCTGTCCGAGCGCGCCGAGCGCGTCCAGCTTTTGCGCGCGCAGCGCCTTGACCTCCTCGGGCGAGCTCGTCACCCCGCTCGCGTCTCGTCCGCCGCCCTCGCCGCGCTTTCGATTCCCCGCGCCGCCGTCGCGCTTTTTATTCGTTCCCGCGTCGCTCGCGCGCGCGCGCGTCCTCGTCGTCGCGCCTCGTCGTCGCGTCGTCGCCGCCGTCGCCGTCGCGCGCGCGCTCTCGCGCTCGCTCGCGCGCGTCGACGCCCGCGGGCGCGCCGCGAGCGACGCGCGCGGCGTCGAGACCGTCCTTCGCGCGAACGCGCGCGCGAGCAGCATGCTCCGCGTCGCGCTCTGCGCGCGGCGCCGCGACGGATTCGCGCGCGCTCGACTCGAGGTTTTCGGTGCGACGAATCGTCACACCGCGACGCGCGCGCGTCGCGAAAGCGCGCGCGAATCCGTCGAAACGATGGCGCTCGTCACGCTGTCGGTGTACGACATCAAGCACGCGGAGAACGCGCGGATATCGAGCGCGGTGACGTCGCTGAACACGCTGACGAGAAACGCGCTCAACGTCGGTGGCATCTTCCACGGCGGCGTCGAGGTGTTCGGCGACGAGTGGAGCTTTGGGTACTGCCCGGAGGGCTCGGGCGTGTATCGATGCAACCCGCGGATGAATCCGATGTACGAATACCGCGAGTCGGTGCCGCTGGGGGTGACGTCGCTGTCGCCGGCGCGCGCGAGCGCGGCGGTGGCGGCGCTGCGCGCGCGATGGCGAGGGAGCGATTACGAGGTGCTGGAGAGGAATTGTAATCACTTTTGTGAGGCGCTGTGCGAGGCGCTCGGGTGCGAGGGACCGCCGGAGTGGCTGAACGCGTTCGCGAATAACGCGAACAAGGCGCGAGGGGCGTACCAGAGCGCGGTGAGCGGGGTGGAGAGCGCGTACGAGAGCGCGGTGAGCGGCGTCGCGGGCGCGTGGGCGTGGCTCGCGAGCGGCGGGGGGACGTCGGCGTCGAGTTACGCGAGCGCGTTGGAGAGCGAGGGCGAGCGCGAGGGCGGCGTGGTGGACGGGCCGCGCGCGGACGACGACGACGCGCGGCGCGGCGCGCGAGAGTAGCGCGTCGCGGTCGTCGTCGATGCGTTCGAGCGCGTTCGAGCGCGACGCGGATGAAACATCGCGGTGGATGTATTTCTTGGTCGTCTCTTTCGCTCGCGCGTCGTCGGCAGTAGTCAGGGTTGAAGCGCTGTTATAGATAGATTTGGTAGTTCGGCGTCCCGCACAACGCGCCTCGCGTCATGCTTTCGCGCGGTCTCGTCTCGACGTCTCGAGCGTCTGTCGCCCGCGCGCGCGCGCCTGCGAGACAACAGCGCGCGACGACGTCGCGCCGCGCGTCGATCGTCCGTCGAACCGCCGCGCGCGCGACGAACGACGACGATAAAGCGTCGTCTTCTCAAGATGTCCCGGACGACGAACCGACGCCCGCGGTCGGCGACACGGACGTCAACAGCGCGCTAGGCGACGTCATCAGCTCGCCGTTGTTTTACGTCACGTTCGGCGTCGCCGGCGGCGTCGGACTGGTGCGCGCGCTCGGGGAGAACGCGAGCTTTCTGCTGAGCGCGGCGCCGGTGGTCTTGCTCACGGTGATTTCGAAGACGTCGTTCGGCGAGTCGCTGATGAAGAATATCGACGACCAACGACCGGCGTTGGTGGCGGAGAAGGCGCGAAGGGAAAACGAACGCGCGCGAGCGCGGGAGAGAAGTTCGCTGTACGGCGCGCGGCGAGTGAAATTTTTGGGAGACGCGGAGTACGAGTATCCGGCGCACTTGGACGGCTCGCTGTGCGGCGACGCGGGATTCGATCCGCTCGGGCTCGGGAAAGATGATTTGCCGCGCATGCGCGAATTAGAACTCTTGCACGCGCGTTGGGCGATGTTGGGAATCGTTGGTGTGGCGGTGCCAGAGCTTTTAGAGCGCTACGGCGTGGCAGATTTGGGCGAGCCGGTGTGGTGGAAAGTCGGCGCGGCGAAGATGAATAGCGACGTCTCGCTCGATTACTTTGGCTTGCAAGGTTTTCATATCGCCGGCGGATCGGGGATAGCCATCATCGCGGCGTGCCAGGTTGTGTTGATGGGCGGTCCAGAGTACGCGCGGTACGTCGGGATCGACTCGCTCGAGCCGGTGGGCGTTTACCTCCCGGGCGACAAAGATTATCCTGGCGGCGCGCCGTTTGATCCGTTCAAGATTTCCGACGACGCCGACGAGTTCGAAAAACAAAAGGTCATGGAGATTAAGCACGGACGCTTAGCCATGATCGCCATGCTCGGAGTCGCCGCGCAAGCATTCGTCACGCGCGCGGGGCCGATCGAAAACTTAGCGAGTGTGTTTAGCGGTTGAAAATTGATTCTTGATTAAAAAGACGAGAACGCGCGTTTCGGTTACACGCTCTCGACACCGAACGGCTCGTTCGCATCCGGTGCGGGGGGCTCATCGAACGCCGGCACCTCGGGCATCGCTTCGGGCGCCGGTATTTCTTCATCGGGCTCGTCCGCCTTGACTTTGACGTCCTCGTAACCCAAGTCAATCTTGCTGAACATGCCTCCGAAAATCTTCGCGTCCTTCTTCGCCTGATGCGCCTCGAGCGCTTTCAAGCGCGTCAACATTCGCGTGGCCTCGGCGTGCGATTCATCTGCTTCCAATATTTTCTTCAACGAACGACGTGATTCGTCGTACTCTTGTAACTCCATCGCCGCTTGCGCGAAGCGATAGAGCGCTTTTTCGTTCGACCCTTCAATCGCGAGCGCCTTTTCGCTTGACTTGCGAGCGCTCATCCACGACTTGGTTTTGATGGCCACCGCCGCGGAGTTCAAATTCAAGCTGAGCTTGAGCTTCTTGCTCGCTTGCTTCTCCTCATCAGAGAACGACTCGTCCATTTCGACGAACTTCAACGCCGCGTCGTACTTCTTCGTAGCGCGCGCAAACTTACCACCCTTGTACGCGTCGTTCCCGCTCGTCTTGTATTTTTCCGCCGCCTCAATCTTTTCCGCGTTGTTCATCGACCATTGCTCCTTGGCGCGCTCGAGTTTGGTCATTTTGACCGTGTACTCGGTCCCATCCGCCAGCTTCACCAGCGCCTTTTCGTTCAGCTTCATCATCGCGATCGCGCTCTCGAGCTCATCCGGGACGTGCTCGTCGCCGACGACGATTTCGTGCGCCGGCTTGGTCTCCGTCGTCGCGCCGCCGACGCGCTTTTCGTACTCAATCTCGCACTTCGCCCCATCGTTCGGCGTCTCGTACCCTTCACCTTCCTCCAAAATCTTTTTCGTCGCCCCCTCGACGCCGTTCACGGCGACCACCGCGTGAATCGCGTCGAGCGTCAACTCCACCACCGCGCCGTCCTTCGCCGTCGTCAACCCCTCGGCGTACGCTTCGCTCAGCGTCACCCGCGCCGTCTCCCCCCGCTTCATCTTCAGCAGCGCCGCGCGCACGCCCTCGCACGGCGCGTCTCCATTCGCCGCCAACGAAAACGTCCGCGTCGTCTTCGCCACGAGCGTCTCGTCTCCCGTCCTCGTCTTCGCCTCCATCGTCGCCGTCGCCTCGTCCTCCGCGCTCGGGCTCGCGTATCCCTCGCCCTCTCTCACCGTCTCCTTCATCACCCCCCCATCGCCGCACAGATCCCTGTGCGACTTGAACGACAGCAATTCCACGTCAAATATCAGCGTCGCGCCGCCGGGAATCTTCGGCGGCGCCCCTCGATCGCCGTACGCGTACTCCGGCGCGCACGTCAGCGTCGCCCGTTCGCCGACGCGCATCGTCGCCACGCCGACGTCCCACGCGTCGATCACCTCGTGTTTTCCCAGCGTGAACGTGAACGCCTCGTCGCGCTCGCGCGAGGAATCGAACGTCTCGCCCGTCGCGAGCGAGCCGACGTAGTGCACGGTGACGGCGTCGCCCTTTTCGGGCGCGCGCGCGTCGGGCGGCGCGGGCGTCGCGATGCGTTTCGTGACGCCGCCGTCGCCGACGGGCGAGACGTCGACGGCGTCGTCGGCGGTCGTCATGTCGCGCGGCGTCGCGCGTTCGATCGAGTCGCGGGCGCGGGCGGGCGCGATCGCGCGTCGCGGTGTGCGGGGACGCGCGTCGGTCGATGTGATTAATCTTCTAGAAACTTCTGCCGCGTCGGCGCGGCGGATTAATTCGGGTCGTCGTCGTCGGCGGAGGGCGGTGATTCGGCGCGCGCGAGCTCGATGGCGTCCATGTCTTCGCTGACTCGGCGCAGGGCGGCGCGCATGCGCTCGGCGTAGGAGACGCCGGACTCGTCGTCGTCGGCGTCGTCGTCGGCGGCGTCGTCGGCGGCGAAATCGTTCACGGCGAGCAAGACCTCGTCCACGGCGGTGGATTCGTCGATGTCTTTCACGCGCTTGACCTTTCGAACGACGTCTTGGAATAAGACGTTGACGTCGCGCGATATCGATGGGTCGCGCCGCATGGCGTCGACGACGTCGCGACCCATGCGTCGCTTTTTCCTCGCCAACATGTTTTTAAACGCGGCGGCTTGCGCCCTGCGAACGGTGTCCGGATCGGGCGGGCCGGCGCCGCGCGCGGGCGCGGCGTCGCCGAGCGCGCGCTCGATGAAACGCGTCATCGTGTTCCGTTGATGGATGATGTACATGGCGTCCGCGACGTAGCCGCCGACGATCGGGGCGAACACGCCTCCGGTGACGACGAAGGCGAGCGATTGCGAGACGAAGAGCAATCGACTGCGGCTGCCGTCCAAAAAATCTTTCACGCTCTTTCCGCGCAGGATGTTTTCGAACGCGCGCGTCTCCGCGACGTTCGGCGCTTTGTTTGCGGACAGCGGCGACGACGACTCGTCGTCCGCGGCGGCGTCGGGCTTCTTCTCCCAAAACTTGAGCGACGGTTTCTTCGTCTTTTCGGCGCTCGCCTTGATGTCGTCCTCGCTCACCGGCACCAACTTTTGTTTGCCCGTCACCTTGTTCCGCTCCACTCTGAACGCCTGCACGCGCGTTTGTCTCTGCACGCGTCGCAAACGCGCCTCGAGGACGAGGTACACGCCGAACGCCGCCGCCGCCTTGGCCGGGGCGTCGACTTCGTACGGCTCGAACCCCGCCTCGACGGCGCGGTCGGCGAGCCACTTGGCGAGCAAACCCAAAACCACTCCGCGCTCGAGCATCTCGTCCGCGACTCGCGCGGTGAGCGCGACGGACGCGTCCATCCAAAACGGCATGCTTCTGCACGGATTATTCAGCGTCTCCTCTTCCTGATACCTCGACAGCGGCTCAAAGTACCGCTCGAGCGCCGACGCCTCGCGAACCTCCCCCGACGCCTCCTCGCGCGCCTCGTTCGTCGCCTCCGCGCGCGCGGTCCAATCGACCCCCATCACCAACGCGTCGTAAATCGCCGTCGGCGCCGCGAACGCCAATCCGATCGACGCCGCGCGCGCGAAATCCATCGCCTCGCCCCCCGTCCCGGCGCCGAAATCGCCAAACGCGCTCGCGCCCGCGGCGTACGCCAAGCACACCGCCAGCGTCCCTTTCACCCCTCCCACGGCCACCAACAGCGACAGATACTCTCGCATCATCGCCTTCTCCGGCGTTTCCGACGACGACGCGTCCGCGCCGTCGGCATCCGATTCGCGCGGCGTCTCGCCGCGTCCCGACGCCGCCGTCGAATCCCCGCGCGCGCGCGTCGTCGACCTTCGCGCCGCCGACGCCCGGTCCATCGCCTCGGTCGCGCCCGCGCTCGACGCGCGCGCGTCCTCGTCGCCCTCCGTCGCGTCGTCGTCGTCCAGCGACTCGCCGAGGACGCTGCGCAGCGCGTCGAACGTCCCGCTCGGCGACGCCGACGCGAGCGACTCGTCCTCGTCGTCCTCGCGCGTCGCGCGCGCGCGCCGGTTCGCGACGCCGCGCGCGCGGCGCGCTCGACGCCGGCGCGCGCTCGGGCGTCGCGCGAGCGCGCGCGCGGGCGCGCGCGTCGCGTGCGGCGCCATGATGTGGACACCGCGACGCGGCAGCATGGCGCCGACGCCGCGCGCGGGCGAGCGCGACGGCGCCGACGCGGCGCGCGACGACACCGCGCGCGCGCCGGCGCGCGAGAGGGAGACGGCGAAGCCGGCGCCGCGCGAGGAGGGCGCGAACGATGGCGTCGGTGCGATGCGCGAATTCAACGACGACGACGACGACGCGACGACGACGGCGACGGCGGCGACGCGCGACGCGATCGAGCGCGAAACGACGGCGTCGACGACGCCGGTGACGCCGGAGACGCGCCTGCTGGGCGAACGCCTGGACGCGCTGGACGAAGAGGCGGAGCTGACGGTGGAGTCGTTTCTGAGGGCGAAGTTCGACGCGGCGACGACGACGACGACGGATTTCGAGAGCGCGTCCGGACGGTCGGAGAGCGATGCGGGCGGAAGAGGCGAACGCATGGACGACGCGGAGACGCTGTACGCGCGAGATACGGATTTGGAGGAGGCGGAGGAGGTGGACCCGCGCGTGGGCGACGCGCTGGACGAGTTGAACGATTCCATGACGGAGTGCAACGGGTTGGAAAACGCGCTGCAAGAGGCGAGGAAGGCGCGCTCGAGGACGCAAACGGTGGCGAGAAAGAGACTGGATTCGGTGGCGGCGAGGTTGTCGTCGAGCGTCATGACGGCGGTGCCTGTGTTTCACAAGCGAGCGTTGGCGCAGCTGTATCAGGTGCGAAGCATCGAGGCGCTGCGGGCGTACGAGAGCGCGCACGACGCGCACGAACGCGCGAAGAAGCGGAACGATGAGCTCGAGCGCGAGCTCGTGGCGAGTAGCGGTAAAGTAGACATCGAGCTCATGGAGGCGTGCGCGGAGGCCATGCGCGAGGTTTCTGAGACGACGGCGGTGAAGCTCCGAGCGACCGAGGTGCACGAGCGCAACACGCGACGCGCCGTCGAGGCCACCGCCGAAGCGGCCGGTCTCGAGCGCGAGCGCACGAGCGCGGTGAAAAAGGCTCTCCCGTGGTTCAACGCTAAAGCTTTGGGCGAGGCGGAGTGCGCGCAGGCGGACGAACGCGTGAGCGAATTAAAACTCGCCGTTCGCCAAGCCAAGGCGAGATACGAAGCCGCGCTCCGCGCGTTGAACGAAATCAGCGAGGAAGTGCACGCCCGTCGCGAGGCGCGCAAGCTCGCGCGCGAGGCTTCAGCTCTAGATATCAGCGCCGTTCCCGAGATCGAACGGGAGGAAGGCGTGTAAATTATTGTAGATAATCGTAGTTGCGAGTTGCGCGCCGAAAACCGTCGCGGAAAACCTGCTCGAGGTCAATGCGGCGATTTCCCGCACACGTCGTCGGCGCACGCGCGCGCGCGTCCGACACCGCTCGGACGCACGCCGGGCGTTCGAGCAAACATGCTCGCGGTTCCGCGCGCGAGCGTCATCGACGCGCGCGTCGCGCGGCGCGCGAACGCGCGGCGCAAACTTTCGGCGGCCCGCGGAGGAAACGCTGGGCCGTTATCCGCGTCCCGCGACGCGCGCTCGACGCGCGCTCGAGGCGTCGCGCGATGCGGCGACGCGCGCGCGAGCTTCTCGACGGCGTCGACGCCCGAAGCGGCGATGCGCGGCGCGATGACGCGAGTGAGAGGCGATTTCGTCCTCGCGCGGGCGGAGAGCCGAGGCGTCCGCGGCGCGCCCGGCGGGTCGACGCACCAATCCGAGCGCTCGGCGCAAGGAAAAACGCAGAAAAAGACGAGAGTTGCCGTGAGGGTGGCCGCGCTCGTGTTTGGCGCGGTCGTGACGTCGGTGGCGTTCGCGGCTCGAGCGAGCGGAACGTTGGCCAAGGTTGGCGCGCAGGTGGCGGCGGCGAACGAACAAGTCGGATCCATGGTGCTCACCGCGGGCGTGCTTTTGGTCATGTCGGCGTTTTTTTCGTTAGCGGAAACGTCCATCACGACGTTGTACCCTTGGAAAGTGCGAGAGTTGGCGGATCAGGAAGGTTCGACGGGCGGGGTGTTTCAGATTATGCGCAAGGACGTGACGAGATTTCTCACGACGATTTTGATAGGGACGACATTTTCTGGGATCATGGCCACCGCGCTCATTACGGAGGCTGCATTGATACTATATGGCGATGGTGCGACGACCGCGGTGACGGTGGCGCTGACGATCGTGATGCTGGTGTTTACAGAAATCGCTCCGAAGAGCGTGGCGGTGCAGCACGCCACGGTGGTTGCGCGCGTCATCGCGAAACCCATTTACTTGCTCTCCTTCGTCGTCTACCCGCTCGGTCGAACGTGTCAAATCGTTGTGAACGCCATGTTTGCCCTTTTCGGTCTCAAAACTTCCGCTGAGCCGTTTGTGAGTGAAGAAGAGTTGAAACTCGTCCTCGCCGGGGCGACGAAGAGCGGCGAAGTGGAGAGCGCGGAGAAGGATATGATTCAAAATGTGTTGGATCTCGAAGAGACGGTCGTGAGAGATGTGATGACACCGCTCGTGCAAGTGCACGGCGTGCGAAGCGATGCCACATTGGCTGAATTTCGTACGGAATGGATCGAGCACAAGTACTCTCGCGTGCCGGCGTGGGAGGATCGCGTGGACAACATCGTGGGCATTGTTCGAGCG
>Ga0181560_10002614_pt1 | contig 16737 bp, 11 predicted proteins | sample 011ome_20_FD_133751 | JGI IMG/M metagenome (GOLD analysis project Ga0181560, IMG submission 133751) | Coastal salt marsh microbial communities from the Groves Creek Marsh, Skidaway Island, Georgia - 011509CT metaG (megahit assembly) | ecosystem: Environmental > Aquatic > Marine > Intertidal...
ACCACGGGCGAAGTTGTTCGCGGCGTCCTCCTTGCCGGAGATGAGCTGCTCGGGGTGGAACAGCTGGCGGTACGTGCCGGTGCGGACCTCGTCGATCACGGTGGGCTCGAGATCGAGGAAGACACAGCGGGGGACGTGCTTGCCAGCGCCAGTCTCGGAGAAGAAGGTGTTGAAGGCGTCGTCGCCGCCGCCGATGGTCTTGTCGGAGGGCATCTGGCCGCTGTCGAAGAGAAAGAGAACGCGAAGAAGGTCAGCAAGATGGAGACGACGAGGATTTCAAGCTTTTCCCCCGGAAGCGTAAAAAATGGTCAACGGACGAAAACGGAATCCGCGCGCGCGCCTCGCGCGCGACACGACGTTCGCCCCCACGCGTGGACATTTCACGCGAGACGGCGCGCGTGAAGATACTGTCCGCGAACGAGGCCGAACGGCGCGCACCGCGCGAGACGCGGCGGCGAGAACCGGAGATCCGAAAAGGGAACACGCTTCATTCCCGTTTGAACGGCGAAGAAATCAAATCCCGGGCGAGGACGTACTCAGGCTGGATCCCGTGCTCGAGGCAGTAGAGCTCCCAGCACGCGTTACCGGTCTGGATACCGGCCTGGCCGATGTGGATGGAGATGACTTCACGCATGGTGAGTGAGTTTGAAGACGAGAGACGACGACGGGTTCGAAGACCGTGCGACGAGAATGACGACTGACGCGGGGAAGGAGAACTTGAAAACGAGCTCGCCGCCGGTCAAACAAACGGATCGATCGCCGCGCCGGTCGTCGAGCGGCCGCAGCAACGCTGTCCGACCAGAAAATAATTTGTTCATCATCGAAGCGACGGCCGCGTCCGCCGTCACTTCGCGACGCGCTCTCGCCTCGCCGGTCTCCCCACTCCAAACCCACCATGGGCCTCTTCTCTCGCGCGAAGCTGCGCAGCGTGGACTTTTACCGCAAGATCCCGCGTGACATGTCCGAGGGCACCGTCCCCGGGAGCGTGATCTCCATCGGAAGCGCGCTGCTGATCGCGCTCCTCCTCGTCTCCGAGATCGGACGCTACGCGACGCCGACGTGGAAGACCAAGGTGGTCGTCGACCGAAGCCTGGACGGGGACATGATGAAGATCAACTTCAACGTGTCTTTCCCCGCGCTGTCGTGCGAGTTCGCGAGCGTGGACGTGGGCGACGCGATGGGACTGAATCGGTACAACCTCACGAAGACCGTCTTCAAGCGCGCGCTCGCTCGCGACGGCACGCCGCTCGGCGCGATCGAGTGGGATCGCGATCGCGGGCCGAACGCGCACGGGAGGCACGCGGACGACGACGAGCACGCGGGCGCGGTCGATCTCGTGCGATCGCACAAGGAGCTCGTCGCGCGGACGCCGGAAGATCCGTCCCACCCGGAGCCCGTGCACGACCTCGACCCGCGGTCGTTCGAGAAGCACAAAAAGGCATCCACGGTGCTGCTCGTGAACTACCACGCGCCGTGGTGCCCGTGGTGCCGCCGGTTAGAGCCGACGTGGGAGGCGGCGGGGATTAAGGTGCACTCGAAGTATCCGAAAGGGTCGAGAAATCGCGTCGTGCTCGCCAAGGTGGACTGCACGCGGCATCTCAACCTGTGCACGCGGGAACAAGTCACCGGGTATCCCACGATTCGCGTCTACACCGAAGGCAGCGACGACGTCGCCATCGGGAACCAGCACGACCACGCGTCCTACCACGGCGACCGCACGTTGGAGGCGATCACGGAGTTCGCGTTCCACCTCCTCCCGGACTGGAAGATCGAAGAGGCGGACAAGACGGAGTCGCGCGCGGTGGTGACCAGAGAGGAAGCGCTCCGGCACGAGAGCGTGCGCGCGGTGAAAGGGCCGGGGTGCTCCGTCACCGGATTCGTTCTCGCGAAGAAAGTCCCCGGACACGTGTGGATCACCGCGAACTCGAACTCGCACTCGTTCCACCCGGAGGAGATGAACATGACGCACACGGTGAACCACCTCTTCTTCGGGAACCAGCTCGGGCGGAATAAACTGAAAGCGCTCGAGCGTTACAAAGCCGCCGACGCGGGCGGGACGCAGGCGCCGGATCCGTTCGCGACGACGACGCGAGAAGGAGGGAGAGAGAGAGGGGCGTCGTCGAACTGGCACGACAAGCTCGCCGGAGTCACGTTCCGCAGCCTGCAGACGAACGTGACGCACGAGCACTACCTTCAGACGGTGCTCACGACGTTGCGGCCCGCGGGGTCGTACGTCGCGTATCACGCGTACGAGTACACGCAGCACTCGCACGCGTTGGTGACGACGAGGGAGCTGCCGCGGGCGAAATTTCACTTCAACCCGAGCCCGGTGCAGGTGGTCGTGACGGAGGAGAGAGAGCCGTTTTATCACTTCATCACGACGCTCATGGCGATCGTCGGCGGGGTGTACAGCGTCTGCGGCATCGCGGACGGGTTCGTGCACAACACCCTGAACATGATGCGGAAGTTTGAGCTCGGGAAGCAAGGGTGATCGCGGCGCGCGCGGGAGGAGGAAGAGAAGGGCGCGCGCGTCGCGTAGGGCTATCACGTCGTGTTCTGATGAATATCCTATAAAAACGATCACCAACCTTCGTGGTGTCATCGCTCGTCGTAAAAGTCGCTCTCCGCGCCGCCCGTGAGCTCCACGAGCGTCCGCCGCGCGTCCTCGCTCGCCGCCATCGCCTTCTTCGTGTCCGGCGACGCGTCCATCGCGTTCGCGGCGGACGCGCCCCCGCCGCTCGCCGCTCCGACGTCGTCTTCGTCGTCGTCCCCGCGCGGCGTGACCGTCTCGTCGTCCGGCGCGACGCCCGGCTCGAACGCCGCGCCGACGCCTTTCCCGCCGCCGCGCGCCTTCGCCCTCCTCGCGTCGTCCGCGCGTCGCCGCGCCAACTCCGCGCGTAACATCACGAGCTCCGACCGCGCCGCGGACAAATCCCCCGCGTATCCTCGCAGCCGTCGCATCGACTCGAACAGATCCGCCTCCACGCTGCTCGTCCGCCGCTCGCTCTCCGCGAGCTCCCCGTGAAGCGATTCGATGATCGCCGCCTGCGCGGCGGCCGCGCGCGTCATCGAGCCGCCCGCGGCGAACGACTCGAATCGCGCGCGGTTCTGAGCAACCGCGCGGCTCGCGTCCTCGCGCGCCTTGGATATCTCGCGCGTCGCCGCGTCGCGCGCGTTGGCGGCGGCGTGCGCCGCCTTCGCGGCGCTTAATTCGGCGTCTCGCCGCGCCGCGCGCTCCGCTTCGAGGTCGATCGCGACGCGCTCCATCGCTTCCCTCGCGCGCGCGTGCTCGCGCGTTTCCACCTCCAACCGCACGCGAGTCTCCGCGAGCTCGTTCGCGAGGTCGCGCTCTCGCTCGTCCAACCGACCGAGCTTCCCGGCGAGCCGCTCCATCTTCGCGAGGTGCAGCTTCTGCACCTCTTGCCACCCTAGTTTAGCGTCCATCTGCGCGGCGACGAGCTTCCGCTGCAGCGCGCGCGTCTCCTTCACCGCGGTGGTCGCGTCGCCCACCGCGGCGGTCGCCGCGAGAGACGCGTCCCGCTGCGTCGCGTCCATCGCCGCCAGCCTGTCCGCGACGCGCCGCGCTTCGTCGCGCGTCGCCGCGATGTCCTCCTCGAGTTTCTTCGCGTTCTCCGCCGCGGTCGCCGCGTGCGCCGACAGGTTTTCGCTCAGCGCCTCCTCCAACGCCGCGCGCGTGCGCTTAACTTGCGCGTCCGCGGACGATCGCGAGATGTCGGCGATCGTCGCCGTCATGCGCGCGACGAGCGCGGCGTCGCGATGCTTCGAATCCATCACGGTCTTCTCGTGCAGCGCGTCGAGCTCGCGCTTGAGCTTCTCGTTCTTCTCTTCCCTGTCGACTTCGCGCGCGATCTCCGCGCGGAGTTCGTCGACGACGTCGTCGACGACGTCCTTGGCCGCGAACGGCGTCGTCGTTCCGAACTCGCCGCCGCCGCGTTCGTAGTACGTCGCGGAGTCCGCGCCGGGCGTCGTGGGCGTCGCGGGAGGAAACCCCATCGGCATCGGCGACCGCGGCGTCATCGCCATCGACGCAGAGATCTCTTCGTACGCGCGTCGCGACGCCGCGCGTTCGAGCGTCGCCGAACGCTTCAACAGCTCCATCTCCGCGTTCGCCTTCGCGTTCGTCTCCGCCACCGCCGCCGCGGCTTTCGCCTCCGTCGCCGCCGCGTTCGCTCTCGCCTCCGCGACCGCCTCCGCGGCGCGCGCTTTCGCGTCCGCGATCGCGCGCGCGTCCTTCGCTCGCGCCTCCGCCGCGGCCGCTCTCGCGTCGGCGGCTTCGACGGCGCGCTTCGCCGCGTCCGCGCTCGCGCGCGATTCCCGCGCCTCGCGCTCCGATTCGGCGGCGCGCGCCTCGTCCATCCGTCGCTGCGCGTCCTCGAGTTTCGCGGACTGCGACTCGAGCTGCCTCCGCAGGCGCGCCTCGACCTCCACGAGCGCGAGCGCGCCGTGGCTGAACGCGTCGGTTCCCGCGGTGGGCGTTCGCGCGCCTTCGGAGCCCGGCGGCGTGGGTCCTCCCGAAGAATGTCTTCGCGGCGGCGGCGTCGCGACCGGCGCCCGCGCGCGTCCTCCTGGGACGGACTTCCTGCGCCCGGCGCCGCCCGCCGCGACGCCGCCGCCGGCGGCGCGACGCCTCGACGCGGCGGCGGCGGCGGCGGCTTTCGTCTCGTCGTCGACGTCCGCGTCCAACGACGCGGCGACGGCGATGTCTTCCAACGCCTTCGCGACGCGCTGCAGCTCCGCGCGCGCGGCGTACTCGCCGCCGCCGCCCAAGCGCTTCGGGCCGTCCGTCATCTCCGTCACCGCGCCCTTCGCGCGCGCGGCGCGAAGGAGCCTGACCTCGCGCATGAGCATCTCTCGAGACGCGCCCGGCGCGATGGTTCGCGACGGGTCGTTCGCGTCCACGCGCACGCCTGGGAAGAGCGCGGCGTTCACCTCCGCGTCGATCGCGGCGTCGGTCGTCGGCGCGCCCGCCGCGGACGCGTTCTTCAGGATCATCGCGCGGAGGGCGGCGACGACGCGGTCTTGCTCCGCGCGGTCCGCTTGCATCTCGCGGAACTTTGCGAGCAGCGGCGCGCCGCGCGTCGGGACGGCGTTCTCTTTCGACGACGCGGCATCGCGCTTGGGGACGCGCGGCTCGAGGCCTCTCGCGAGGACGTCGCGTATCGTCTTCGCCGCCTCCACTATGGCCGCGGACGTCGTCGACGTCGTCGGCGCCGCGACGCGCGAGCGCGCGCGGGGCTCGGACAGGCGCGGCGGCGGCATCGCGGCGGGCGGGCCCCGCGTCGCGCGTCGCGAGATGACGGTAACAACGACAGGTCGTCGAGCAACGGCAAGAAGTTGAGCTCGCCGGAGAACGCGCACGGTTTCGACCGACCGAATCGGCGGTTTGATCGGCACCGAGGGTCAACTTGACCGAGGGACGCGTTTTCACCCGGTCGCCGCAGCTTGAAGATGATCATCAGATAATTCAAATCGCGCGTGCCCAGCAGATCGGTCGCGCAGAGAGAGACGCGCGCGCTTCCGACCCGTCGACGCCGGAGCACGCCGCCAGCGCCGCGCACGTCGACGAGCCAGACGACGTCGCGATGTCCGCGTCGCACCTCCAAGGCGTCGTGAACGATGAGTTCCGAATATCCGGGCTCTCGCTGCGACGCGACGCCATGGCCGCCGTGCTGACCTTCCTCGACCGAAGCGACGACGCGAACGCGGCGCTGACGGACGTCCTCGACGCGCTGGACACCAAGTCGCTGTCGTCGTCGATCGTCGGCGCGGACGTCATCGCGGACATCACGTCCGCGTTGGACCGCAAGCGCGGCGTCTTCGGCGGCCCGTCCACGCCCGCGGGAGGGGGCTCGCCCGGCGACGACGATCTGAACGACGACGACGCGAACGGCGGAGGAGGAGGACGCGGCGCGAGCGCGAGCGCGAGGAGAGAAGACCACCTCGCCGCGATGTTGGACGCGTCCGACGGGATAACGATCGTGGACGCGTTCGACGTCCCGAGGTTCACGTACGACACGCAGAGGAAGGTGTTCCACGAGGACGCCGCGGGGCCGCGCGCGAGATCCGTCTGCGCGACGAGCGCGGATTCGAAGATCGAGCTCTACCGCGAGCGATTCCTCCTCCTTCAGCAGCGACTCGCGCGGCATCGGATGTTCACGAAGCCGTCGTTCGCCGCGGGCGCGCGCGCGTCGGAGCGGACGTACTGCGAGATCACGCCTCTGACCGGGCTGCTCGGGTGCGCGCACCAGACGAGGTACGTCATGGGATGCCTCTCGCAGCTCGAGGACGATCGATTCTTCCTCGAGGACCTCACCGGGCAGATCCAAGTGGACGTGACGAACGCGGCGACGAGCAGCGGGTTGTACACGGAGAACTGCATCGTCGTCGCGGAGGGCGAGGTGAGGAAGCGCGACGGCGTGTTCGAGGTGAGGGCGTTGGGGTTCCCGCCCGCGGAGTCGAGAGAGGAGACGCGCTCGGCGACCAACCACGTCGACTTTTTCGGCGCCGGACGCCTCTCCCCGAGCGACGTTTCGCGTCTCACGGAAGATGAAGCGGCGGCGTCGGAGGACATGTTCGTCGTCCTCGCGGACGTGTGGCTGGACAAGGAGGCGACGTTCAAGAGGCTGCGGACCGTGTTCGAAGGGTTCGACTCGCTCGAGACGATTCCCGGGATGTTTGTCTTCATGGGAGACTTCACGTCGGAGCCGTTCGGACCCACCAAGTACGACTACAGCGGCTACGCCGCCGGGTTCGATCAGCTCGCGACGTTGATCGAAGACTTCCCGCGTTTACGACAAGAGGCGCGATGGGTCTTCGTCCCGGGGCCGGGCGACCCGGGCGTCGCCGCGGCGCTGCCGCGGCCGCCGCTGTTGCCGAGTCTGACGGGGAGGCTTCGCGACGCGTTGCCGCGCGTCGCGTTCGCGTCCAACCCGGCGCGGATCCGATACAAGAGCCAAGACCTGGTGTTCATGCGCGAAGATTTGCAATCGCGGATGCGAAGGAACTGCATCTTGCCCCCGACGGAGCTGGACGACGTCCGAGGGAAGGACATCAGAGCGAAGGAGAAGGATATCGCCGCGGGAGGTGGAGGTTCCGCCGCGGACGCCGCGTTCGACGCGGCGCGCGACGACGAGATGGACGCGGAGACGGACGCGGACGACGGCGACGACGAGCCGTCCGAGTGGGAGCGCCGGCCGCTCTTCCGCCACCTCGCGGCGACGCTCGTGCAACAAGCGCACCTCGCGCCGCTGCCGCTCGCGCAGCTGCCCGTGTACTGGGAGCACGACCACGCGATGCGGCTGTACCCGGCGCCGCACTGCCTCGTGTTGGGCGACCGCACGGAGCAGCAGGCGCTCGCGAAGTTCGAGGACACGGAGCTCGTGAACCCGGGGTGCTTCGCGGACGACGGGTCGTTCGCGGTGTACCGGCCGGCGACGCGGGAGGTGGAGTTCTCCGCGGTGCCGTGAGGAGACGAACGACGTTCGGACGGGGGAGAGGGGCGGGCGATTCATCTGATGAATCTGATTGAAATTGAACGACGACGCGAGAGTCGATCGAGAATCGTCGTCGTCGTCGCGCGATACGTACGCGCTCAAGCTAACGCGTGCTCGCGCACGCGCGCGGCCAGGACAGCCTTCACGCCACCCACCGGCAGCCCGTTCGCGGCGCAGTACTCCTTCAACAGCGCCGCGGTGAGCGTCTCGAGCTCGCCTCTCTCCGCCAACCCCTTCACGTCCGTCGCCGCCAACCCGGCGGCGGCGGCCAGCAGACCGCCCCCGATCGCCGCCGCCTTGCGTTTCGTCCCGCCGCCGGCGCCGCCTCCTCTTCTAGCGCCGCTCGCCCCCCCCGGCCCGCCCCCCAGCGCGGCGACCTCCTCGTCGTGCCGCGGGCCGTACACCGCGTCCTTGAACGCGCGCATGTCGTCCGCCATGCCGTCGATCTCCAGCAACGCCGCCGCGTCCGGCGGCGTCGTCTTGTCCAGTCCCTTCTCCGTCTCCGCGTCCCACGGCTTATCCAACGCCTGGAGCTCGAGCGCGCGGTAGTGCCGCGCGAGCGTCGGGTTCGGGATGTCTAGCGGGTCGTACGCGAGGACCATGTTCGCCTCCACGGCGCGTTCCGCGGCGGCGATTTGGAGGCGCGTCGCGCCGGCGGCTCCCTCCGCCGCGTCGTCGTCGTCGTCGTCGCCGCCGCCGCCGCCGCCGCTCGCGCCGCGCGTCGCGTGCGCGCGCTCGGGGTGCCTCACGTCGTCCAGGTACGGCAAGCTCACGACGTGTAACCCGACGAGCTCTCCGCGCGCGTGCGCGGGCGCGAGCGCGACGCACCGGACGCCCGCGGACCGGTCGTCCGTTCGCGCGTACGCCGCGAGAGCGATTTTACCCTTCTCCGCCATCGCTCCGACGAGCGCGGTGAACGCGGCGGTCGCGCCAGCTTGCGTCGTCTCCTCCTCCGGGACCATCAATCGCGCCGGCCGCGACAGCTGCATCCAGCGTTCGAGGACGTCGCGGTCGCGGAACCCGAACAGATGGATCCCCTCGGCGCCGCACGCGCGCTTCGCGTCGGAGAGATCTTTCGGCGTCAGCGCGACGGCGGCGTCGCCGTATTCGACGCACTTTTTGCTCGCCTCCGCGCGCGCGACCTCGTCGCCGTGCAGCACGGACAAGTACACCGTCTCCGCGTGGAGCTCCGTGAGATCCCTCGAGTGAACCTGGATCGCTTTCGGCTTCTTCGCTTCCGCGGCGGGGGCGTACAACGCGACGGCGATGCCTTCGCCGTCGCCGGCGCCGAATCGCAGCGTGGCGCTCCGGACTTTCCGGCGGCGGCGCGACTTTTTCGCGAGCGAGACGGCGAGGGATTGCATCCTGTCCGACGCGCACGTCACGAGCTCGTGCCCGCGCGTCGTCGTCGTCGTCGTCGTCAGCGCCGTCGCCGTCGCCGTCGCCGTCGCCGTCGCGGCGGGCGTCGACGGCGGCTGCGACAGCGCCGCGGACGGCGGCGGCTCGTCCCCCGCGCACGTCAGCAACCGGCGATAAAACGTCGACGGGTCAAACTCGGCGAACTCGCGACGTCCTCCTCCTCCCGCGTCGTCGTCGTCGTCGTCGCCGCCGCCGCCGCCCTCGCCCCCCTCTCTCAACGTCGTCGTCGTCGTCGTCGTCGTCCTCGGCAGCGGCAGCAACACGACGTCGATGCCGTGCACGTTCCGGTACTCCCGCCACTGCGCGACGAGCTCTCGACCGTCCTCGCCCGGCGCGAGCGGGTCGTCGCGGTTCGTGAACAGCAACACCTTCTTGCTCACGCGCGCGCCCGGGCCGTGGTCGCACAGCATCTCCCTCGCGGCGTGGTGCGCCTTGAGGAGCGCGTCGTAGTGGCGGTCGGGCGCGGTTTCGTTTTCAGGGCCGTTCTATACAAGCGAACGTCGGGGTGGAGTTGAAAGGCGTCGGTTGGAGTTGAAAGGCGCCGAGGGCGGGGATTGAAAGCGAGGGGTGGGCGGAGAGATGCGCCGGGCAAAGTCCTTAAGGATCGGCGTCCACCTCGCGAACGGGCTCGTATGGGGACTAGTGTATAGAACGCACCTCAGGCGCGGATCCGATCTCGCGCGCGAACGTCTCGCGCCCACGTCGGCCGAGAAGATCCGCCAGGTCCTGGATCCGCCGCGCGCTCGGGACGTCCATCCTCTGCGCGACGTACACGCCGTCGCGGCCGCCGGCACCGTTGAGCGCGTCGTCCACGCCTCTCTTCTCGCGCGTGTTGAAGAACACGACCGCCTGCTTGTCCGACGGCGCGGAGACGATGCGCGAGCGGAGGACGGCTTGCGCGCAATCGATGGCGAGGTCGAGGTAGGTTCTCTTCGACGCGCTCGGGGCGTCGCCGAGGCCGGCGACGCTCGCGGGCGCGGGGTCGAGCATCGCGATGGACGCGTCGACGACGAACACGAGGGATTCGCGGTCGGCCTGGGGGAGAGGAACGGACGGACGACGCGCGACGTGAGACGTGTTCGGGCGGTGCCCAGATGATTCGGACTCGGGTGCCTAGATCGCGCGTCGTTCGCGTCGCACCTCGGTTCGGAAGTCGTCCTCCTCGTCGCTCTCGTCCTGGATGTTCCGCCACGCGCTCGACATGGCGACGGGCGCGGGGGTGGAGGGCGAAGCGTCCCTCCGTGCGGTGGGCGCCGTGGACTGACCGCGGCACCTCGACGGAGTTCCTCCCGAGTTTCTCGGTTCCTCCAATAAGACTTTTTTTGATGGCTTTTTTTTTGAACACCGCGACGCCGAAAGCGACGGCGAAGACTGACATCTGCGAATACGACAGCAAAGAATGCATCGAAGACGATCGCACACGGCTCCTACACCGTGGAACACACACGACTACGTTTCATCACGTGCGTTGCTTCTTTCGCGGAAAGTCCGCGATTTCCTCCTCCGAGGACTCCTCCGAGCCGTCCTCTTCTTCCTCCGAATCCTCGGACTCCTCCTCCTCGGACTCCTCCTCCTCCTCGGATTCCTCCTCCTCGGACTCCTCCTCCTCCTCTTCGTCCGAGTCCACCTCCCCACCGTCCTCCTCCTCCTCCTCCTCCCCGTCGCTCTCCTCCGGCTCGGACTCCCCGTCGTCCCCCACCCAGTGATCCTCCACGGCGTCGCCGGCGGCGTTCACGACCCACTCCGCGCCGCCGTCGCCCCACCGCGCCGCGCTGCCGACGCCGTAGAACAAGCTCGCGTCCGGGTCCCACTTGACCGCGGCGGCGTCGGTTCGCGCCTCGCGCGCGGCCGCCCGACGGTTCGCCTTCTCGACGTCGTCGGCGTCGGATTCCGAATCGTCGCCGCCGCCGTCGTCTCTCGCCTTCAGCCCGCCTCTGAACCCCTCCTTGACCGCGTCGATCTTCTCGCTCGTGACCGGCCATCGCTTCGCGCCGGCGTCGTTCTGAAGAAACACGACGCTCGTCGCCGCCGCGGACGGGACCACCTTATCCGGCCGCAGGTGCTGCGCCCCCGCGACGAACCCGTGCGCGCCCGCCCTGAGCTTCAACACTTTGCGCGCGAACTCGGAGTTGACGAGCCGCAACCACGCGCGCTTTTCCGGCCAGTACGGCACGACGACGACAAACGACAGCGCCTCCGCGTCGTCGTCGTCGTCGTCGTCGTCGTCGTCGTCGCCGTCCGTCTTCCTCGTCGCCGAGCGCGACAACACGCTCTCCAAGTGCGCGACGAGCCGCTCGACGAACCCCGGGTCGAACGGCGGGTTCACCTCGAACGAGCCTCCGCTCGGCGTGAACTCGAAGACTGCGGGCGGCGGGCGGCGTTCGGGGGCGCGTCAGTCTCGAGGCGTCGAGGCGTCGAGGCGCGCCGGGCGGGCGTCGAAAGCGCGGGGCGAGCGAAGAGACAGTAAAAAAAAGTCCTTAAGGAATGGCGTTCACCACGCGAACGCGGTCGTACGGGGACCAGTGTGGAAATAGAACGCGCCCGAGCCGAGCGAGCCGAACGCGGCGTCCACGTCCAACGCGGCGCCGCAGTACCGCCTCCATCGACAGTTGAACGGGCTCGCGCACAGCTCCATGGAGACGTCGAAGTGCTCGCGCAGGGCGTCGAACATCGCGGGCGGCAGCGCAGCCTGCATCGCGCCGGCTTTGTAGTGCGCGCCCTGGAGAGACGAGTACCGCGCGAGGAGCGAAAAGGCATCCTCGCGGAAGATTCTCTCGTCGTCGGCGGCGGAGCGAGCGCGAGCGCGTCGCCTCCCCCCTCCCCCTCCTCCTCTTCTTCGCGCGTACGCCCTGTGCAGCGCGCGGAGTTTCTCGAGGTGCGCCGCGTTGCACTCGACGCTGACCTTCCCGCACGTCAGCTTCGCCTTCGCCTTGGCCGTCGCCGCGCGTTCGCCGCGCGCGTACCGCTCGTCGTCCGGGCCCGCGCCGCCGCCGACGTCGAACACGCTCAGCTTCACCGGCTTGCGATGCCCCGCGCCCGCGCTCTCGTTCCCCACCTGCGCGATCGCCCTCGCGGCCGCGCGCGCGAGCTCCATCCCGACGCCGTTGGCGTCGTACGCGCTCAGCCCCGCGGCGACGAGCTTGCGACGCAGCTCCGGATCGCTCTTCGCGAGCTCCGGGTCTGGGATGACGGCGTCGCCGCCGCCGCCGCCGCCGTCGCGCGCTCCCGCCGCGGCCCTCCGCGCGTAGAGCCACGACTCGTAGTGTGACCACCATCTCCCGCCGAGGACGCGCGCGCAGGACGCTTCGAACTTGGACGCGAGCGCGGCGACCGCGCGATGGCGCGCGGCCTCGAGCGCGGGCGACGGACGATCGTCGTCGTCGTCGTCGTCGTCGTCGTCGTGGCGACCGCGACCGCGTCGGCGCGACGCGGACACGGCGGCTCTTCCGGCTTGGGAGACGCGGAGGAGGCGCGCCTCGTCGGCTTTGGACATCCCGCGCGGCGGCATCGCGTCGTCGGCGTCGTCGGAGTCGTCCGAGTCGTCCGAGGCGTCCGAGGCGTTCGCCGCCGCCGCCGCGTCTGCGTCTTCTCTCTCGCGCTTCGCCGCCGCCTCCGCGGCGAAGTCGCGCCCGCCGGTCTGCGCCTTTCGCATCTCCGCGAAGAGCGCCTCCATGTCCATCTCGACGCGTCTATCCGTCTCCCGCGCCGCGACGCCCCGCGAGCGAGCACCCGCGAGCGTCCACGCGACGCGGCGCGCTCGTCAGTGGCGACGGCCGCGGCGCGCGTTCGCGTCGAGCACTACTTCCATCGCATCTGATCGTTTCGTGTGAACAAAGTCAATCGGCTCTAACGCTATGCTATTCCCCGTCTTACGGTGGACGTGTTCCTCCGCCTCCGCCTCCTCCTCATCCTCCTCATCGTCATCACATCTCGATCCAGCTGCTGAGCGCGAGCGCGCGCCATCGCTCCTCGCCGAACGCCCTCTCGAATCCTCCCAGCGCGAACGTCGCGGCCCACGCGAGCAAAATCCCCCCCGCCACCTTCGCGCCCGCGAGCGACAGACCCGCGTACCGCGCGACGACGACGTCCTTCACCGCGACCGCCCTCGCGCGCCGCGGCGCGTCCTCCTCCTCCTCCTCCTCCTCCTCCTCCTCCGATGACGACCCCTCGGAGGATCCCTCGCCGTCGACGTCGAGATGATGTCGCGCGCGCCCGCCCGCGTCGTCGTCATCGCGACGAACGTGCGGGTAAAACAGGTACGCGTTCATCGCCCACAAGAGCGGGAGGCCGCACCATCCGAGGTACCACAGCCGCCGGGACAGCGTCCGCGCGGCGTCCTCCTCGAGGCCGTCGACGTCGTCGATCGTCTCGACCGTCTTCACGCGCGGGCGCGCGGGCGGCATGGTCCGCGACGCGAGAAGTGATGAAAGGCGCGGCTCCGTTTGAGAAATCTGTTCAGACGCGCGAGAACGGGAACAGCGAAAAATCGTTTTGTTACCTCGCCGCTACGGCGTCCGCGGCTCCGGCGCCGCTCCGCTTACCCAGCCTCGAGAGCGTCTCCTCGCCGTCGTCCACGGCCGCCTGGGTCTCGAGCAACTCCTCCTCGCGGCCTTCCCACATGCTCACGGCGACGGCGCCGAACCCGCCCGACGCGTCGGCGTCGTCCGACGACAGAATCTCTTTCAGCACGTCCACCGCGACCGAGAGGCTCCGGACGTCGTACTCCGCGCGCCGGTTCATCTTCTTCGCCGCTTCATCTTCTTCGCACCGCCGCCGCCGCTTCCTATCGCCGCCCTCGGCACCCTCCTCGGCACCCTCCTCGGCACCCTCCTCGGCACCCTCCTCCTCCTCCTCTCGCGCCGCGCGCGTCAGCCGCCGCGCGAACCGCCCCGCCGCGTCCGACACCATCCCCGCGAACCCCACGACGTCCACGCCAGCCCTCCTCCGCACCAGCTCCTGCACCAGCACCCCGTCCGCGCGATCGTCCTCGTCGCTCAGCCCGTCTCTCACCGCGGTCACCTCGTCCTTCAGCGCGGCCCAGCACGTGCGCGCGTTCGACGCGTTGAACCAGTTGTGATTGATCGAGACGCAATCCGTCGCGTTCTCCACCTGGTGATACCACAAGCTCGGGACGAACAGCGCGTCGCCGGGGAGCTGGCGCACGGTCAGCGGCCTCGCGTCGCGCGCGGTAGGGTGCGCGTTCGACGGGTCGGAGGGGTCGAGCCGCATCGCGGCGCGGAGGTCGGCGGGGAGCCGGCGTCGACCGTCGTCGGAGAAGAGATGCTGTCGACGTCGGGATGAAGTTGAAAGGCGTCAGAAGCGGAGTAGAAAGGCGTCGAGGGCGGGGATTGAAAGCGATGGACCCTGGGCGAAGAGATGCGCCGACGAAAGTCCTTAAGGATCGGCGTTCACCACGCCGACGCGGTCGTATGGGGACCGGTGTGATAACAGAACGCACCTCGGACCGCGACGGCGGGACGAGGAGCCACTCCTTCTCGCCGACGACGTTGACCGACCACGAGAACGATCGCATCACGTCCGCGTGCAGCGGCGTCGTCGTGCCCTTCACGCCGGCGTAGACGAACTTGTGCGTCCCGCCGCGGCGCGACGATTCCGCGCGCTCGGCGTCGGCGGCGGCGGCGTCGGCGTCGGCGCCGCGACGCTCCCAATACGCGTTCAGCCAGTCGTCCTCGAAGTGCGACGGCGTCTCATACGCGCCGTACTCCGGGAAGTCGCTCGCGAACGTCCAGTCCTTCAGGTACAGACGCCGCGCATCGTGCACATCGCGCGCGTCGTCGTCGCTGCCGTCGCCGTCGTCGCCGTCCTTCTCATCAGATTTCTCGTCGCCGACGCCGCCGCGTCGGGACGACCGCCACCATCGCGCGAAGTCGCGGAACTTCACCTCCGCGCGTCCCAAGTCCGTGTCCAGGGGCTCGTCGCAGTCCACGACGAGGACGTCCGCGTCCCCGAACGCGGCGGTCATGGCGTCCATGTCCGCTCTGTCCGTCGTCGTCACCCACTGATCGCGCGACTTCCAATCTTCCGTGAGGCCGGCGATGAGGACGGGGAGGTTGGGGCGCATGAACCGCCGCGCGAACTCCTCCGCGGTGAGGTCTCTCGCGTGCACGCGAGGCACGGTCTCGCACGACGGGAGGTCGCGGCGCACCGCGGCGACGCACGCCATGACGCGCGGGTGCCGCGACGAGTGACGGTTCGCGGGACTGGATCGATGTTAACTTTAGGTTTCCGCGCGCGCTGCGCCGCGGCGAGATTTGTAAAACGTCATCGGACGCGACGACGTGCGCGTCAGCGCCGCCGGCGCGAACGCCCGCCCCCGGCCGTCCACCATGGGCGGCCCACCCCCGAGCTCGCCGCCGCCGCCGCGAAAGCTCAAGGTCCTGTGCCTGCACGGGTTCACGCAGAACGCGGAGACGTTCCGGATGCGGACCGGGTCGATACGAAAGCAGCTGAAGAGCAGGATCGATTTCGTCTTCGTGGACGCGCCGCACGACGCGTCCGGCGCGTTCGGCGAGAGCGACGCGTCGTCGCTGGGCGCCGCCGCGACGGGGGAGAGCGAGAACGACGTCGGGCCGAGGGCGTGGTGGCTCGTCGGCGAGAACGCGGTCGAGGACGCGCTCGCGGCCGCGTCGTCGGAGGCGCGCGACGAGGACGAGGTCGCCGACGCCGACGAGAACGAAGCGAAGCCGCCGACGCCGCCGACGCGACCGGCGATGTCGAGACAGATGCGCGGCTGGGACGCCACCGCGACGCGCATCGCGGACGCCGTGCGAACCCTCGGCCCGTTCGACGGCGTGCTGGGGTTCTCGCAGGGCGCGTCCGCGGCGGCGCTCGCGCTCGCGCTCGTGCCGTCGCTGCGCGAGACGGTCGCGTTCGCGATTCTCTTCAGCGGGTTCGCGCCGTTGGATCCGACCGCGTCCGCCGCGCTGTTCGGTCCGCGAGACGACGGCGGCGGCGGCGGCGGCGGCGGCGGCGATACCCTGCGCGGGGTTCGGTCGCTGCACGTGTGGGGCACCGCGGACGGGATGGTGTCGAGGGAACGGTTCGAAGAACTCCGCTCCGCGTTTCGAACGCCGGAGCCGGAGACGTTCGAGCACGACGGCGGGCACGGCGTGCCGTTCAGCAAGGAGTTTCGAGCGGCGCTCAAAGCGTTCGCGCTCGCGGCGTGACGGGCGGTCGTCGGCCGCGCGTTAGACACGTCACGCGGAGCATCGTAGTAGACTATCTATATATTCGTTAGAACCGTAATGATAACCGCTAGTAGAAGAGAAGGTCACCCGACGTTTCCTATCGAAACATCCTCGCCGCGCGGAGCATCCGCGCGCCGACGCGCGCGATGGCGGCGGCCGGTCGCGACGACGCGGGCGCGACGGCGATCCGACCGGCGGCGGCCGGGCTCGACGCCGCCCACCGCGCCCCCGGGAGCGACGCGCCGATCCCCGACATCGTCATCGACGCGAACGTCCCGCCCGGGCGCGCCGCGCGAGGCGCGCGCGTCGGCGTCGGCCTCGCCGCGTCGTCGTCGTCGTCGTCGTCGTCGTCGTCGATCGCCGCCGCGACGCCGCCGCCTCTCCCCGCCGCGCCGGCCACCTTCACGCGGCGCGGCGACGGCGCGGCGGCGACGGCGCCGGGGCCGCTCCCGCCCGGCCGTTTGACTCCCGACGCCGCCCCGGCGGCGGTGGTGAACCCGCCGAAGGAGGACCCTCCCGACGCGACCCGGCCGCCGCGCGGCGACGCGCGGCCGCGGCCGCGCCCCAGCGGCGTCGCCCCCGCGGCGACGGAGGAG
>Ga0181560_10002615_pt1 | contig 16735 bp, 9 predicted proteins | sample 011ome_20_FD_133751 | JGI IMG/M metagenome (GOLD analysis project Ga0181560, IMG submission 133751) | Coastal salt marsh microbial communities from the Groves Creek Marsh, Skidaway Island, Georgia - 011509CT metaG (megahit assembly) | ecosystem: Environmental > Aquatic > Marine > Intertidal zone...
ACTCTCGTATATATACACGTAATATATACACATATATTATGTTTTCATCCTTCCCGACGACGAGGCACTCGGTGACGTTAGAGGCAAAGGATAACAACGGGAAGGATGCGAGAGGGACGGATTTTAAAGCATACGGATGTTACAGCTGGAAGGAAAGTTTTTATTTAGGGAAGACGGATGTTGAGGACGAGGACGAGGCGTCGGATGGAGGAGGAGGAAGGGTCAGTAACACCAAAAAATTAGTGGGCGACCGCGCTCGCGATGAGGTATCGTCGCCAACGAGGAGGAGTGACGACGAAAAGGAACGAACGATCTCGACGACGAAAAACAGTTCCTCCACTTCTCTTCTTCCCGTTGGAGAGGTGAGCAAGTCTCCGCGATCGCCGAAAGATCCTTTCGACGAGGAGACGTACTCGGTGAGAAGAGAGGCGCTTTTTCCCATCGACGAGGAAATCAACGAGTGTTTGAGATTGGTGACGGAAGGAGACGCGCCGTGGGAGACGCCGAACATCACGGCGATATGCTTAGCCGCGAACGAAGACGTAGTTTCGGAGAAGCAGCCGGTAGGTACGAATAAGTATCGGCGGAAAGCTGGGACGATTACCATCAACGAGGATTTTATGGAGCAAGGGTACAACGGCGGGAAGACGACGAGCGGGAAGGCGAGGACGGGCGATTGCGTGGTGACTAAAGGCGGAAATTTACCCGGGGTGAAACATTTAGTGCATTGCGTGGTGCCAAGATACGTCGCGAGGTATAAAACAGCCGCAGAGACCGCGTTGGTGCACTGTTATCGCAACGCGCTGAGCATGTGCATAGAAGATGAAGTCGCTTCGAGGAACGTCGGGTTGACGTTGTTGCACAGGGACGAGAAGAAATGTTACCCGAGGAGGGAAGGCGCGGAGGTGTTAGCGAGAACGGTGAGGAGATTTTTGGAGAAATGGGTGCATAAATTCGATAGCGTGGTAGTTTTGTTTCCAGACGAAGAGACGAAAGCGTATTACGAGAAGGAGGTGTTGCCGATATACTTTCCGAGGAACTTGATCGAATTGCAACGGAGTCGAGAGGAGGCGATGGACTGTGACGAGAACGGGGAGAGAGTGATTGTCGGGAGAACCATCTCGATCGACGCGTTTCCGAGTCGACACGATGTGAATAGTCAAGACGATTATGACGGTGTTGAAGGGGCAGCGATGGGTGGAAGTCGATCGGGGTCGATGGAGAATAACGGTGCAATGAGCGACGACTCGAGCATCGGCGAAGACGAGGATCTTGCCGCTGCCGCAAGAGGAAAAGGAGAGAGAGAAGGGACGAATAGTGCAAGAAGTACCACCCCTACAACCTCGCAACACGGGGAAAAACAACAAGGTAGAAAGAGCATAGAAGTTACTTTAGGATACAAAGGTGGGCGACGCTCGCCGCACCGGAGAGGCTTATTAAAATCCGATAAACACTCCCTCTCGAACAAATCCATGAACAACTTATCGGAAGTGTTGAATGTGCCTCTCGGTGTGACCATCGCGACGCCAGCTACGGGCGCGACGTTTATTTCACAGCATGAAACGCCAGAAGAGCGCAGAGCGCGAATGGTGTCGTTAAGTCAAGGCAACATCGAGCCGTGGTTGTTGAACGAGGCGTCGAAACTGGGCGTGAATTACGACCAACACTTTTCGGCGGTGGAAGATACGACGAATTTAGAAAACGAGGAGATTGAGTACGCGAAACTGTTACGCGTCGCCTCGCACTCCCTCGATCAGCTGAATGTCCTCGAATCTGCTACTAGAGCGGTTACGGTTGAAAAGCACGCCGATTTTGCGGGTAGGCGGATCATCACTATTGTCGGTGCGTTTGCCGAGCGAATGCTTCGCGATGACGAAGGCGATTTGTTAGCGATGTCGCTTGCAAACAACGTCGTCAATGCATCGCAAGAAGGCTCTACGTCTGGATTCATCATCATCTACCATCACACGGGACAAAATAGCGATTCATTGACGTCCGAGCAATTTGAAATGCTTTTGTCCAAAGCGTTAGGACCGGCGCATTGCCAAGCGCAATTGAAAGCGTTATACATCGTCCATCCGGGGGCAAAAATGAAAGCTCAGTGTTGGTGGTCGAGCTTGGGTTTGGGCCGAAACGACGGCGCGTGTGCAGCTTTGGGTAAAGCAGTGTACGTCAACACGTTAGAAGAATTGAACGCTTACGTGAGAGTGCAAGGAGGCGAAGGGTTGGATGTTCCCGAGCACGTGAAGGATTTTGACGCAAACGTCGCGGCGAAGGGATCTTGGTATTAGAAACGAAAATTGTAAGAATACTCTGTAACATTACGTACGTCTAAAACGTGTTTCTCTCTCTCTCTCTCTCTTTCTCTCAACTCGTTTGCTATGCTGTTTCTAGAATTGCTGCCTAATTGCGCTAAAAAAATTAATAATAGCCCCTCGCGTTTGCCGCCGTCTTGTATTGGATGCACTTGGTGCTCAACGATTGCACTTTTTCCCAGATTTTCTCCTTGTCAGCTTCGGCTACTTTATCGCCGAACATTTGCCTGAACTTATCCGGGTGCCAAAACTTCAACGCCACGTTCACTTTCATTTTTCTTTCGTTCGCGTCGTCCATAACGTTGAAGAGAAAAATGTTCGATTCCGGAGGCCACGGTATCGAACCGTACCTCACAGAGTGTTCGTTCGCATCCTTCATCGATTCCAACGCTTTACGGTGCTCCTCGTATTCCCACTTTTTGGCCGTCGCTTTGGTGTACATCATCGATTTTTGCTTCGATTCCGCGGCTAATTGTTGACGTCTTCTCTGGTGCTCTTTATCTTGCAACTTTTCCTCTTGGATTTCCTCCTTGGACTTTTTCAAAAATTGGCGCTCGTTCTCTCCCCTCGGTGCTCGAGCTCGAACTCTCTTCGCCTTGGCAGCTTCCTCGCGCTCCTTCTCCATCCGTTGACGCTCGAGTTCCGCATCTCGCATTTTCTTCACCCTAGCTTCGTTTTCAGCGACGATTCGCGCGGCTTCTCGGTCTTCCTCGGTTTCTTCTTCTTCTTCTTCTTCTTCTTCTTGCCCTCCTACGTTTTCGTTTCTACTTTCAAACTTCTCCGGCGTGGCATCTTCGGAAGAAGAGTCATCATCCTCGAGGATAACTTTCCTTTGCGAGGGTTTCTTCTCGGGTGAAGGTTTCTTGTTTGGCGTCGCTGCCGATGCCGGCGCTTTCCTTTTGAACGTCTTTTCGTTGTTTTCGTTGTTGCCGCCGTAAAAGGAATCCGTGGATGTTCGTTCCGGCTTCGGAAACTTCTTGTCGTTCTCTTCAAAATCCGCCGGCGGCGTTTCTTCGCCACCTGCTCTGCTTTTCTGCTTCTTCTTCGCGCTCCCACCACCCGGCGTCGAACGCGAAACGTCTTTCCTTGATTGCTTCAACTCTTCTACCTCTCTCTCCAAGTTTGCAATCAACTCTTCTTTCTGTGCTCGTAACTTTTCCACCTCTCTTTGCTTCTCCTCCACCACCTCTCGCTCCCTCTCCACTCGCATCTTCAATTCTTTATTCTCCTCAATCTTCGCGTTCAACCGAGACCGCTCGACGTTCATTGCCATCCTCTCCGTCTCCATCGCTTCTTTTTCCGTCGCTAAATCTTTCTTCTCTTTCGCGTACATTCTTCTCTCCTCTACGATTTGCTCCTGCAGCGCCTTCACCGCCTTCTTACTCGCCTTCAACTGTTCTCTCTCTTCGGTGTACTTTTCCGTCTTCATCCGTATCTCCTCTCGAACCGACTCCAACGTTTCCAACTTTTGCACCAGTTCCGCCTTCTTCTCTTGCATCTTCTCCTCTTTCTTCTCCTCTTGTTTCATAATCTTCTGTTTCTTTTCTTCTTCCTTCACTCGTTCGCGTTCTTTCGCCTTTGCTTCCCGCTCCTCCTCTTTCTTCTCTTTCGCCGCCGCTTTGCTCTGACAGCACGAACATCTTCCTATGGAGGATAAAAATTGCGCTCGGTCCGCGGCTGGCGCTTGCTTGATCGTCGTGATGAGTTTTAGCAATCGTCCGCACTCTCGCGCGTCTCCTTTGCACAAAAGTAACTCATTCGTGTTCCCTCCTCCGAGTTGCAAAGTCAGTTTGCCTTCTTTGATCATTTTCCCGAAGACTTTCTTCACGTCCGCGAACGACACGTCGCGATAGTGCTGCTTGTTATCGTCCGTGCCAAACCGGAGGAAGAAATCAGAGGCGCGCGTCGTCGAGGAGCACGCCTCGACTTTCTGCGCGCGCTCGAGCGTCTTGACCGCGTCGTCGTCGTCGTCGCCGCCTCGAAGTCGCCGATGCTGTTCGAGCTGGGCATTTTTCAAAAGCAACCGCACGTGTTTGAACGGCGTCGAGGACGTCGTGCCGGTGAGCTGGTCTTGTTTCCGCGCGTCGACGTTGAAACACCACGGACTGGCGCGCTCCGCGATCGAGGAGGTGTGCGCGGTGGAGGTCATTCTCCTTTTTCTCCGGAGTTTGAGAAGCGTGCGTGTGCTGTGTTATGCGGACGGAGTTTTGTTTTTGAAAATTTTTGAATTTATTTGAATTAAAAATTAAGAAAATCACTCTTGTTTGTGTCTTGTGCTCTTGTCTCTCTCTACACTAATCTGACAGTTTTAACGTACAGGTACTAAAAGCTAAAAACGTTGCACTAAAAGCTCTCTTCGCTAAAGAGTATTATGATTACTTATTATTACTCGCTGCAGCAGCAGCGGCAGCGGCTTGAATTCTTCTTTCTTCTATTTCTTTCTTCTTGGGCTTCTCCGCGGTTAATCCAACTTGATGCAAAAAGCCGCACTTGTCTCCCCAGGAACATCCCGTCGGGGAGTTAAAAAAGGCGCACACGCCTCGCGGGTGACTCTTGGCCGCCGCGGTGACGGAACCGGCTCTCGCGTGCGAGGCAACTCTCGCAGTCGTCGTAGTAGTAGTAGACGTCGGAGGTGGTGGTGGCGCAGTACCAGGTTGAGGCATGTTGAATCCACTCGCGCCCGGCGGAGGCGCGCCGGCTGGTCTGTTGAATTGGTTCAACAGCGCTTGGATGGCTGCTTGATTGAGCTGCGGCGCCGCGGCTTGTTGTTGCTGTTGCTGTTGCTGTTGAGGAGGCGGAGGAGGAGGTGGGAATTGCATACCAGCTTGTGGTGGTGGGGCGTACATCGGCGGCACCTGTTGCTGTTGCACTGGAGGCAGTGGCGGATGTTGGTACTGAATTTGTTGCGGTTGCGGCGGCGGAGGCGCTTGTTGCTGTTGCGCAGGATCAATCACGAGCTGAATTGGGATTTCGCGCATCTCGTCTTCGTTCGCCTCCTCGTTAGGCGCCTCGGCGGGCGAATCTGGAACTTCTTTTCTATCCTTGTAAACTGCCGCTTTCTTTCTCGCAATAATCCCGGCAATTCTGTGCAATTCTCGAGAATCCTCGCCGCAAGCGATGTTGAGTTCTGGATCGCGAGGTATATCTTTCGGTACCTTCCAAGACGTCGTCGCTCGCATTTGCTCCATCTTTCGTTTTCTAGCTTTTGCCGCGGCGTTTCGTTCGGATTCCTCTTCGCGAGCTTTGCGTTTCAACGCGGCTTCGACGGAAGCGTCAGAATCGTCGTCCACGTCCACGCCGGCGCTCTTATCTTCGTACTTGATGAGCCAATCGTTCGGATCGGGAACGTAAATCTTTCTCTGTTCGAGTTCGTCGCTGCTCGCCCACGTCAATGATTTCTTCTTCTTCAGTTGCCCTTTTCCATCAGCCGCTTCACGTTCGCTCTTGTGCTTAAACTTGATTTCGTTTGGATCGTCAGAATACGGTAAGTGCGTCTCGAAATACGCCTTCTTCACTTTTTCCTTTTTCGTTTGTAAGGCGAGGAGCGCAGAGGGTACGCCAATCTTCTTACTTGACTCTTTCGAAGCGGAATTGTAGAGCATGCTAACGCCGACGCCACCAATCTTTGTTTGTTTTGGTTTTGTCGCATCAACGGCAGCAGACGCGACGGGTTCGCGAGCTTTTCGTTTCTTTAAAGTTTCCGTAGTCGCCGGCGTCGCAGTTCCCGGTGGCGCTATAATCGCCGGTCTCGAAACGACTGTTCGCGTGACTGTGGTAGTCGTAGTCGTGGTTTCTTTCTTCGCCGCGTCTTTCTTTTGCTTCTTGATGACATCGTCGATATCGTCTGCATCCTTTAATTGCACTTTCGCTTTTTTCTTCTCCTTCTCTGTTGCCTTTTCAGCCTCTTTCTTCTCTCGTTCTAATTTTCTTTTCTTGTTCGCCGCCTCGGTTCGTTTTTCATTCTCGGAGCGCTCCAACTCTTCCAATGCGTTTTGCTTCCAACGTTCGAAGAGTTGATCGGATAGTTTTGGTACTTTCTCCGCGGCTTCTTTCGATTCGGCCGCGCTCTCTTCGTCAGCTTGAGGGACATAAACGTATTTCTTCAATTTTTTCACACTTTTGCCCAAGCCGGTGCGTTCCAACGCCGCCGTGGTGACCGGAAGCATCTTCAAGCATCGTAAAGTTGATACTAAAACTTCTGAGGAATTTCTATTAGCCGAATCAATCAGCCATGCGGATAATATATCCAACACTTCGCCATCGGTTTTTCCACCTACTACCGCGTTGAGGATCTTTTTCTCCTTGACGCCTACATCGGTTCGAAGGAGAGGAGACAACAAAATGACTCTCTTCTTGTCCGCATTCTTCACCACGCGAACGTCTGAACATGATTTCATGAGTTCTGTGTATTGTAGTAGCGCGTCGATGGATTTAATGCCACCTTTCGAGTTTAATGTGTTCGAGAGAGACTCCGAAAAAAGATCTCCAGATTGTTCTTTTTTCGCAGCCGAAGCGGCAGGTTTGAAATCTTCATCATCTATTGAGCCGTTATTAGATGCAGCTTGTGCACCCGAATTCTCACGTTCGCTGTCGATATTATCGTCGTCGGCGGCAGCGTCGGCAGCGTCATCTTCCTTCTCAGCGTTTACGCTATTTTTAATGAACGCAGAGGCTTCGATGGCTGATTGGCGTTTGCCTCTCTTCGGCGCAGCGTTCTCCTCCGCAGCAGCCTCGGGAGTTGCAGACGCGGAGATTCGCGGCGTAGAAGCGAAAATCTCTCGAACGACGTTAACGCTGACGTTATGTTCACTCGCAATGGCTTGGCAATCCTCGTCCGGGGGCAAAGAATCATCTCTCTGTTGCGCCAACTTGACGAGTTTCTGTCGCACCATCAAAGGAATGTCGTTGTCGTCGTCGTCGTCCGAGCTGTCGTTTGGATTTGACATCGTTCGCGATTACAGTCACTTCTGAGCACCGAAAAGCGCCGCCGCGTCTCGATTCAGAGTCGCTAAGTGTATGAAGAAGTAGAGGAAAATTTACGCCGCTTCAAAAAAGACAGCAACTCTTTCCTCTCGCGCGCAAGCAAAGAACGCTCTTTTCTTCAGTCTCTCAACAACAACAACGAGGACAACAACAACAACTTTTGTTTTGTAAACTCTATTACTATTATTACTTTTACGCAGACAACAACAATCCCAACACAAAGAACGTTTATTACACGTATAATATACAACAACAACAACCGATTAATAGGTGGGTGTTTCTTATAATTTGTTAATATGGATGAAGGTAAGACAAAATGTATCAAGAGATAATAGCTAAAAAACACAACTTCTTCTTACTTCGTCGTCGTCGTCTTTCGAGTATTTTTTTTTCCAGACTCTTCTCTTTTTGGTCCTCTCTTGGAAAAAACAACTGAAAAGACAAAAAAAAATTGGATTTTGATACAAAATTCACTCTCTTCCCTTTTTCTCTCTCTCTCTCTTTCTCTCTCTCTCTCTCTCCGACCAAAAACAAAACAAAAAACCACACGAACTGTATCTATTTCAGACGCGCAAAGGCGCGATTCGTATGAATTGAACGACTAAAGCGACTTTAAATCGTCGCGTCGGCGCAAGAAAGTAACCAGTATTTTTTTTTACGCGTCGTCACAAAATTCGATCTCTCGATTGAGTGATGAATCCCTCTCTTTCTTTCTCTCCCAGATTTTTCTGCAAAAAAATTCTTCTCTCGTCGTGCTCTCCGATTCGCGCCGCCGCGCTTTGCGTGTGCCGCAGCTTTTAACAGAATCGAGCGAGATGGAATTCGCGGAGTGAAAAGCGCCGTCGCGCGAGAGGTGGAAAACTTCGCGCGCGTGCGTTTGTGTCGCTGAGAGTTTTAGGAGATTCACCTAAATTATTTTTTTTTTGTGCCGCATTTTTTTTCTTTCTTCTTTGCTCGTTTTTTTTTTCAGTTTTTCACACGGCGCACGCACGAAAAGAAAGTCGCGCGTTTCCTTCTCTCTCTCTCTCTCTGTCTGTCTGCGTCTGGTGTATCTGAACCCAACCCGACGCAAATAGAAGAAGAAGAAGAAGACCAACGCAATGATCGGTCGCGCGGCATCGCATCGCGCTCTGCGAACGGCAAAAACCTACCAAAAAACGCTCCTCGAGCTCGAACAGCTCTCCTCGACGTTCCCGGAGACGACCGGGAGAGCGATGAAGGCGCACGCGAATTTGCTCGACGCGGTGGAGAAGCACAAGGAGAACTTGTTCGAATACGGACACACGAAGAAAGAGAAACCGATGAAACCGATGGAAGGGTTGTTGTCGCGAGAGGCGCTCAGAGAAGGGGAGGAGATGACGAGAGCGTTTGAGAAGAAGGAGGAGACGGAATGAAATTGGAGAAGGAGAGAGTGGGATTTTTGCCTCACAACAAAACAAAACAAACAAAATGAAGGAGAAGAAAAAGTCAACGGAGTCGTCTTCGAGGAGACTCTCGTCGTCGTACGCGGTGGAAAAACACGACCGGAACGAGAGAGTCGCTCCTCTTCTCGTCGCGAAAACGCGTCGTTCCTCTTCTCGTCCGAAGGAAGAAAACGATGAAGAAGAAGACGTGAAAGAGAAATCGGCGAAAGAGACAAAGCAGCTAGAAGAAGGTTGTTTCGCGGGCGAAGAAGAAGAAGAAGACTCGTCTTTGACGGAGAGCGGAGAGACGACGGCGTGCGATGCGAAAAAAGACGATAGGGGAAGCGCGCTGCGCGTCGAGAGGAGGAGTGAAGATGCCGTGAAGAAGCGGGAAGAACCGCTGGAAATTATATCGCGAGAGCTTTGCGGAAAGAAGGTCTCTTCGGCGGCGGCGGCGGTTGATTACGATTCGGTCAACGCGCAGATTGAAATCATGATTTCTGAAACTCTGGAAATTTTAAACGAGGGGAAACGAGCGAAATGCTCCCCGCTCACGGTTTCGATATTCGGTAGCTTAGACGAGAATAGGTTTGGATGCGAGAATTCGAGATGGCCTGGATTTGATGAAACCGAGAGCGAGGCTAAGTTTCAAGAGTTGGTGAAGGAACGAATAGACGCTTTCGTGGAGAAGTGCCAAGTCGACATTGAAAAAGAGAACCATAAACGACGCGCAAGCGTAGTAAAGAAAACGATCATAAAAGGCGAGCAACGCCATAATCATTCACGCGCGTTGAAACCTTGGTTAGGTGCTTGATGATTGAAATTGTACACTTGTATCAGTATTTGTATTAGTTATATCTCTATTTTTACACATCTAACGCTTTTTAAGACGTTTGCGCTCGCAAAGCTCTCAGTTTCTCCGCTTTCCCTTCCTCTCGGTATCTGGATTTCTTCCTTTCTTTCTCCAATGCTGACCTCCATTCGTTGTCTTTCGCGTCCTTCTTCGCTTTGACCGCGCGTCGAACTTCTTGCTGCGCCTTTCTCTTTGCCATCTTCTCGTTGCGTATCGTGTTGAGCTGCTGCACCATGGTTGTCATCTTCTTCTCCTCCTTGTCTTGAACGACGGCACGTTTTTGCTCGAGCGTCTTTCTCTTTCGCGACGGTTCGAGTTTCGGTTTCGATTTGAACGGCAACGCTTGTTGTAACGCTTTGGGAATTTGTAATTTGTTGAACACGCGCTTTTTCCTCACGATTGGCTTATATATCGAATCCGGATTGACTGGAATGGCCATTTGATTATCGTACCGGATTTGTCCAACCGTTCGCATACCGATCCAGTCGTCGTCCGATTTCACGAGCGCATTCATAACTGGGTTGTAAAATCTCGGCACCTCCACGCGAACCCAGGAGCGTAAAAAGACAATATCGGACATCAGAAGTTTATCTTCAAACGTGCAACGGCACGCCCCGTCGCCTAAGCCACCGTCTTTGGAACCGTGTTCTCCTTGCCCGGGTTTCACTGCTTTTTTCACCGTACCACGGATGCCGGAAACCGTTCGCAACATTGCACCTTCAAACTTAGCAACCTCTAACGACGAGTTGAACATTCCTGTGATGAAGGCGGTATTCTTAAATATCTTGTGCGGCGTTCCAACGAGCTTGAGTTTTTTCATAATTTTCATCGAGTGATCGACTTCTAAAACTACCGCTGTTGCCGCGACGCGGAAACTCGATTGGGTCGAATTGATTTTCTGAAAACAGATTGCGGCTGTATTCGGAGGCACGATTGGCCCGTGAATTGTCGCGTTGCAATGCATGTGTTCGGGCGTATACTTAATCATTCGATGCCGAGAGTTTGCGTCCATGACAGAATACACCGGAATCGTTTGAAAGCGTCTCCATCCAATCGAAAAAATGAGTGGATCTTTGTTCTTCAAAGTTTTTCGATGCCATCGGTGTCGCTTCAAGCGTAGTTGTTGCATCCCGACGACATTTTCACCAGCGAGTAGTCCTCCGACGAGAATCGGACGTTTCGGGTCAAAGTTTTTCACCCATTCACACGGTGCACTTTCGAGAACGACGCGAAGGTAAGCTCCGGGTCGGAAACCTTCCATCGCTTCTCGCGTGGAAGCAGGAAGCGCATCGAGCGCCGCACGCGTACGAGCCGTTTGCTCCGCAAACTGATCCTTCACGAGATCAAAATACGTAGTTGGTTCGTCTTCTGCGTAAGTGTCATGATTGGGCCCTTTGAGACCTTTCTGTTTACGACGCGCGCCGCGACCTTGCGCGGACGGGTGCTGAAACTCTTCGTGTTTTTCAATCTTTGCTAATCGACGTTTTTCTTTCGCTTCTTCGTCTTCATCGGAGTCGGACGAACCGCTACTATCGTCGTCGTCGTCGTCATCATCATCGCTGTCGTCGTCGTCGCTATCGCTGTCGCTTCCGTCGTCGTCCGATGAGTCACCACTGCCTTCTTCGTCAGATCGAGCTTTTTTACTATCTTTACCGACGAATTTCTCGCCGGTTTCTAAATCTTCGAAATCGCCATACACTTCGTCATCGTCCATTGCGGATTCATCTACCGGTTGCGCCTCTGCACGAGCTCCGGCCGCGTCCCAATCACCGGTTACGAATCGATTGCGAAGCGCAGGATCTGAAACGTCTAATTTGCCTCTCATTTGGCGAATAAATTTTGTCTGGTCGAATGCGTCGATTGTTTTCGATGCCTCGTTATCGTCCGTCTTTTTGAACAGATCGTCGCTATCGGAATCCTCGTCGTCGTCGTCGTTTCGTTTTTTCTTGCTTTTGTTCTTTGAATTGTTTGGATTTTCATTCTCCACGTCGTCATACACGAGTTCCATGAGCGATTTGGAGCGTTTCCCGGCTTTGGCGAGCATCGCTTTCCATTTGTTTGCACCCGCGCCGAGACCTTCGTTCTCGTCGTCGTCGTCGTCGTCGTCATTACCGGCCATGCCTAAATCGTCGTCGGAATCCGCATCTGAGAACTCCTTCTTGTTCTCATCGTCGTCGTTTTCAGTTAAGCCGTCGTTGAAAACCGCTCTTCTTCGAACGCGACCACCATTTTGTTCATTTCTTTCTTCGTCGTCGTCGTTGTCTTCGTCGCTATCGTCGTCGTCGTCGTCGTCGTCGCTATCATCATCTTCTTCTTCTATTTTTCTATCGAAAATGTCCTCCTCGCCGGTGGTTTTCGCCCCACCTCCAAACAAGGAAATTTCCGAGTTTTTCAACTTTTCGTCAAAGCCACTTTGCGTGGATTGTAATCCTTTCACCATTTTTACGCCGGTCATTTCTCCGTTACCATCGTCGTCGTCGTCGTCCGACCGGTCGTCGCCTAAATAGCCTATCGTGTTCCCTTTCGAGTCCCCAAAGTGCTCACTTTTGTTCGTGTAGTTCACTTTCCTGTCGTCCAAGGAAACGTACACGGCATCTTTATCGTACAACAACCCGCCGACGTCACTCATCGGCGCGTAGATCATCTTCGACCGGTCGTCTAATCGTCTCGCTCGTTTATCTTGGCTCGGCAATGGACACGGATCTGGCAACTGTGTGATTTCTTTAACCTTCATGTCCCCGACCCCGGCTACGTGTACCAACTGATTCGCCTTCATGTTACACCCGTGCAACCACCCAAACACCGCCACCTCTCTATCGATGTATTCATTCTCGTGCACCATCTCTGGCCTCGTCAAATCTTCGAATCTATCTCCGATAACGTACGGATGCTGCGACCTCCACATCAACGGTCTCGGTTTCGCCACCGAAATAAACCTCGCTAAATTCACGATGTCCCTTTGATTGTACCTTCCGTGACTCATCCCGCTGATGTAAAACAACTTTGCCCCGTCGTAAATTTCCGTCCAAAACCGTTGTTTCAACACTTTCTTCGTCTTTTTCAACTTCTTCGGCTCCTTGAAATGATCTAAATGCGTCAAAACCCCCATAACCTTGGGAAACCCGTGCACTTGCAACACGTTCAAAAACTCAAACGTTTCCATCTCGAAGCCGTACGACCCGTCCACGCATAACAAAACCAAATCCGCCAACTTCGCCGCGTCGATCAAATCGCACAGACTCTGCCCAACCTCGATAATCTGCACTCTCCTTTTCTTCCCAACCGTCAGCGTAATCGGTCCTTTAATCTCGTTCACCGTTTGCTTCGTATAATGCCTAATTAAACTCCTCACCAACGTCGTCTTCCCTACCGATGGTGGTCCTTGCACCACCACCACGAACGGCGGCGGCTCCTCCGACGTCGTCCGATCGTGCACGGGAACGTGCAGCTTCTTCTCCAACTTCTCCGCGGCCACTCGTCGTCCTTTCTGCGCTTTTTTCGAGGACGAGAATATGAACGCTTTCGCGTTTTGGCCTTTTTGTTTCTCCGTGCCGCCGCCGGCGCTTTTCTTCTTCTTCGCATCTTTCTTCTTTCTCGCCTTGGCGCCCGAGCGAGGGGCTTTGTGCTGCGTCCCTCCTCCTCCTCCGGTCGCCGCGTCCATCTTCTCCAATCACACGCGGATAATGGTGAGTGTATTTATATATCAACCGGTATAGCTGTTCGTGCGCGGGGTGGGCGCTCGTCGCGGGGCGGAGCGAGAGAGAGAGAGAGAAGTGAACGCGAGTGAATCAAAATGCGCTTTTTTCTTTGATGCGAGAGAGACAGAAAGAGTGCGATTTTTTCGATTTTTGTGTATGTGCCCCCCCGGGGTCTTCCCGGCGCGTGGAAACAGACAGACCCAGACAAGAATTTCGATTCGTGAGAGAGATTTTCTTCTTTCGCTATACGTAGGAATTTCGAGAGGCACACTAATCGAGAAGAGCACGAGAGAGCTTTTTCTTCGCGTTCCAGAAGCTCACTACTCAACGCTCCCAATTATCCACAAAAGAACTCTCTCTGTCTCTCTCGCGTTTAATAACGAAAGAGACACACTCACACTTACACACAAAAAAAAAGGACGAGATGTCGCCGATGCCGTTGACGTCGACGAACAGAATCGGGTCCTCGATTGGCGCGACGACGTCGTTTTCAACGCGACCTGCGCGAGCGGAGATGATGATGAAGACGACGACGACGACGACGACGACGACGACGAGAAGAAGAAGAAGGAAAGGAATGCAAACGAACGCCGAGAAAGGAGGAGGAAGTGGGTACGCCTGGCGCGGAGACCCGATTCCGGAGAAGTCTTTGCCTCTTCTGCCGAACGGGAAAGTCGATTACTCCTCCATCGACGCGTCGCCGATATCGAAAGTTTTGACTTCCACCATTCGGAAACTTTTAGTCCAAGAGGTTGGGAAAGATACCGATCCGAGAGAACACACGAACTTCGAGGCGTTGATGACGTCGGTGAGAGAGGTGAACGATATGAAAGGGACCGCGAAAGACGTGCAAACGAGAGCGAAGAGAGTGTTTAAAGGGATATTACCGGCGTTGTATATTGGATGGATTCCGCCGCTTTGGAAGAAGTTCGTCGATCCCAACGCGCCGAAGTGGGTCACCGGGTTTAGTTTTCATTTGGTGTTTATCGTTTTGTTCCCTTGGTTGATGGGACCGATGGAAGGGGCAGAACACGAGGACGTGGAAGTTCCGGAGAAGTTGAGGAAGACGTTTCCGTTTTTGCCGGAAGTGGTGAGCGTGCCGCAAGCGATCAAAGCGGAACGATGTCGATTTTTGGAAACGAGTTCGTGCGCTTCGGTGTGCGTGAATTCGTGCAAAGTTCCCAGTCAAGAGTGGTTGAGAGAAGATTTCGGGATGAATTTACACATTCAGCCGAATTACGACGATTTCTCGTGCGTGTGGAGCTTTAACAAGGAGCCGCCGCCGTTGGAAGAGGACGCGGCGATTTTAGTGCCGTGCTTTACCAATTGCAACAGCGAGTTTAAAGGCGAAAAGGACGCGTTGAAACAAGTCATGCGGATGAAGCAAGGCGTCGGAGTGACTGAAGATGGCGTGGATAAGTACACCGGGGAGACGTTAGAGGCGATCGCGAGGAGAGCGTCGGAACAAGCGATCGCGGAAGCGAACGCAAACGTCGCCGTCGCCGATGGGACGGCGCTGTCCGAGGAAACGTTTAAAGGGAGAGTGGAAAAAGTGCAAGAAGGAGGCAAGTGCTGGAGTGTGGATACGGAGCGAGCGAATTTGCGGTGATTGAGTTTGGGCGCGTTGCTTATTTATCTGATAAATATTCAGCTGTACATCAAAACAACAAAAATATTATTATCATCATCATCGTCGTCATATTCATTTCCTGTAATATCCCTTGCCGGTATGCGCTCTGGGATTCTCAAAGATTCTCTCAAGCAAATCGTAGTCTCTCCCAACATTTTTTCGAAAGAGTGCATCTTTTCCTCGCGTGGGATGTTTCAAATAAGTACCCACGGTGCCTGTTCGATACCACACTCGTACTAATTGTTTATATCCATTTTCATCCGGCCTGGAAAACGCAAGCACGCCTTCGCGATGGTCATGCTGAACCTTCCGGTATCCGTGTCTGCGCGCGATGGATTCAATCTCGCATGTCGAGAGCATGTCGCCATCGCTGTCGGAGTCGTCGCTGTAATAGCCCATATCGTCGCTTCCAAAATTCGTCCGGGTTGATTTACATATATATATATATATATGATATGATATGATATATAGTAATCTCTCTCTGGACAGATGGAGAGAAAAGAGATTGAGGGATAGAGAGAGAGAGAGAGAGAAAGATACCGCGCGTACCGTTGACCAAAAACGTGCAAAAATGTTTAGGGTTTTTTCTCGATTTGCCTGCTTATTTGTGTGCACTCTTCTCTTCTTTCGCCCTCTCGCGCTTTCGTTCACAAACGAAACACGCCGTTATGCGCGGTGGCATTTTAGCCGAACGAACTCCCACTGGGTCGCTGAGTCCTTCGAACGACGACGTTCGAGCAGTCACAAAACGAACGCCGCGCTTTGCGACGACGAGGAGAACACTTCGAAACCCACAACGACACGGCAACAAAGCGTCGATGGCTTCTTCATCTTCGGGAAAAAATGCAAACCTGGGCATAGAAAGGCGCGAGTTGGAGGATTACGTCGACCCGAAGTACTCCGCGGTGACCATCCACAACGACACGGCGTATTTCGCCGGTCAAGCCGAACTCGGAGACGGAATTCGCGAGCAAACTTTGAACACGCTCGCTGAGTGCGATCGCGTTCTTAAACTCGCCGGTACGGACAAGAAACACCTCCTCTCCGTCATGTGTTGGCTGAAGGACATGTCAGACTACAAGGCTTTCAACGAAGTCTACCTAGATTGGATAGAAAAAGAACACAAACCGGTTCGCGCGTGCGTGAAAAGCGAAATGGCTTTGCCGGAGTACCTGGTAGAGATTCAAATGATCGCTGCGGTGCCGCCTTCGAGATAAATATATAGCGTGCTCACATGTGGCGCGAGAATACGAGATTCGCAACTCTATGTATATACGACGATACGTTTATTGGGGGGGAGGGGGGTGAACCAGCACTACTCGTCCACCGAACGCGTTCAATGAAATCGTCTCGATCTGTATCTATCTTTTTTTCTCTTCGACGGCCGCTCTGCCTCGCGACGCGAAACGACAACGCGTAATAACAAGAGACTTCACACTTCTTTTTTCCACACGTCGGTTTCTGTGTTTTTTTGTTTAGGGTTTTTTGCAGTTTCTCGTCCCGTGGGGGGAAAAAGATTACTGACGCTCGCATTGAAAAGCGCGCGCTTTTGCTCGAACAACAACTCGCAAACAAAAGAAGAAGCCGATCGAAAGAGAGACGGATCAAAAAGACAGAGCGACAGAGACGAATTACGAACGGTTTTCCGTGCGTGCGTGTGCGTGTGTGTGTGTGTTTGATTGAAGTAAACGAAGAACAAAAGAAGAAGAAGTTTTAGAGATATTTTACATCATGAGCGTCTCTACGGCGGGGTTGGCTTTCCTCACGGGCGGCGCCGCAGCCGTCTACGCGGAGAGACAAGGCCTCGTGCCGAAAGAAATGCCCTCACTTTCAGACATTCCGACGGATTGGAC
>Ga0181560_10002619_pt1 | contig 16727 bp, 10 predicted proteins | sample 011ome_20_FD_133751 | JGI IMG/M metagenome (GOLD analysis project Ga0181560, IMG submission 133751) | Coastal salt marsh microbial communities from the Groves Creek Marsh, Skidaway Island, Georgia - 011509CT metaG (megahit assembly) | ecosystem: Environmental > Aquatic > Marine > Intertidal...
CGGACGGCGGCGGCGGCGCGCCGTCGTTCGCGCTCGTGTTCGCGCCGTCCACGACGGCGTAGTGCTTGCCGCCTCCCGGGGCCTTCTGCTGCTTCCCGCCGCCGGGCCCGCCCGTCTTCGCGTCTCTCCCGTCGACGTGAGCGGCGGTCTCGTTCGACCCGCCGTCGTCCGCCGCGCTCGCGTTGTGGTCGCGGTGCTTCCCCTTCTTCCCCCCCTCGCGTGCGTGCGCGTGCGCGTCGATCCTCCCTCCGCCGCCGTCCGACTTCCCCCCCGTCGCGCCCGCCGCCTTCTCCCCCCCCTCGGCGCCGGCGTGTGCGTGCTTCTTCTCCCGCGCCGTCGCCGCCGGCGGGTTCCTCGCCGCCTCCGCCGCGGCAGCCTCCATCTCAGCCTTGAGATCGATCTTCGGCGGCGGCTGTTTCACCGCCCACCCGCTCCACGCCTTCCTCAACTCCTTCGGCTCGACGTCTCCCGACGCGTCCGGGATGACCCCGATCGGCGACCGCGGCGGCTGCTTCGTCGTCGTCGTCGCATTTACCGCCGCGTTTACCGTCGTCGTCGCGTCGGCGGCCGCGCCCGAGTGTTTCGCTCCTTCGCGCCCAATCTCCGCCGCGCCGCCCGCCGAGAGCGTCGCCGTCGCCGTCGGGAGCTCGTCCTCTCTCTCGATCTTCCCGCCGACGAGCGTCTTCCACCCCTCCGTGCTCGCGTCCGTCGCGCGGCCGCTGACGACGGACGCCCAGCCGCTGAACGACCGCCCCGCGGGACCCGACGCCGAGGAGGGTGGCGAGGGAGGCTTCGCAGTCGGCGGCGGTTTGGCCTCCGCGCCGGGCGCGGAGGAAGCCGCGTTGGCGGCGGCGGCGGCGGCGATCTCCGCCGCGCGCCGCGCGTTGGCCTGAATCCGCTCCTCCTTGCTGTCCTCCGCGGCTTTCACCGCGGCGGCCGCCGCGCGCGCAGCCTCTTCCGCGGCGGCTGCCGCGCGCGCGGCGTGCTCGGCCGCGACGGCAGCCTCGCGCGCCGCCGCGGCCGCCGCGGCTTCCTTCGCCGCCGCCGTCGGCAGCTCCGCGCTGTTCGTCTGCCCGGTGAGAATCGCGGCCCACCCCGACGGCGCCCTCGGCGGGCCGGGCGGCGGCGGCGGCGGCGGCGGGCTCGAGCGGTCATCGGCGTCGCCGAGCGCGCTCGAGCTCGCGTGGTTGTGGTGGTGGTGGTAACTCTCGCCTGCGGCAGCCTTGCCGCCGCGCGCGATCTTGTCCTTCCCGTCGGCGGCGGCGCCGTTGTTGTTGTTGTTCCTTCGCGTCGTCGGCGACGACCCGCCGCCTGATCCGCCGCCGCCGCCCTTCTTCGTCGTCTTCTTCGACGAGACCGTCTCCCACCCGTCCACCACATCGTGCGTCGGCGTCGCCGCGCGGCCGTTGGTCTGATGATGCCCCCCGCCGCTCTTCCCGTTTAGCCCCTTCTTCGCCCCGCCGCCCGCGTCGCCGCCGGCGTGGAACACGCGCGCGAGACGCGTCGCCTCGCCCGGCGTGAGATCCAACCGGAACTTCTTCCCGTTCGCTTCCCCCGCGGCGAACCGCAAGAACGGCTTGCACGACGCCGCGGACGCGGAACACGTCACGCGCGTGTGCTTGTACCGCACCTGCGCCGGGTAGGGGCTGCCGTCGATACCGGCGGCGTCGCCCGCGCCCGCGCCCGAGGTTTTCCACGCGGTCGGGTCGGCGTTCAACGCGCCGTCGGAGGTCTGTGGGTGGGGCGCGCGGGACGGAGGACGGGAGGTCAGTTGGGAGGGGTCGACGGACGTGATAGCGGGGATGTTTTCGGGATGCGGCGCGCGGCTCGCGGCGGGCGGAGACGACGCGCGGCGAGACGACGCGTCGTCGGCGTTTCTCCGCGGGGAGCGATCGATCTTATCCGAAATTTTTCGCGCCGACAAAGCAGGACGACGCCGGCGCGATCGCGTCGCGCGAGACGACGTTTTCGGGGACGACGCGCGCGCACGCACCGCCTCGAAGACGCCGTGGAAGCGCCGCTCGGTGAGGTTATAGAGGAACAGCGGCATCCCCGGGGTGATGCGCTTCACGAACGACCAGCTGCCCTGCGTCAGGCCGAAGAGCCCAGCGCGCATGGTGTCGTCGTACGTCTCGCGGCTGCGGAAGGAGAGGGAGAAGGAGAGGCGCGATGAGGATGGGGCATCGGGGCGAGGGGGTCGGTCAGCGCGCTGCTAGAGGGATGGGACGACGACGGGGAGAGGGAGCGGGAGGGAGGGAGGGCGCGCGCGCGCGGCGAGGCGAGGCTCCGCGCGGAGGGCGGCGCGCGGACGGACGCCTCGGTCGGCGATCCATCATCGTCGCGTCGCCCGCCCTTCTTCTTTCGCCGCCGCATCTGAGCGAGGCGCGAGAAAAGCGCGGCCGCCGCGAACGCCGTAAACGCGCTCGCACCTGCATATGAAGATGACCCCGCCGAGTTCGCCGTCGTCGCCGCCGTCGTCGCGATCGCCCGCGGGCATCGCGCCGGCGTCGAGCGCGTCGAGCAGCTCGGACGCGGTCCGGAGCGCCATCGCGCGCGTCTAGTAGCTCGACTTCCGAAAGAGATTCCTCGCTTCTCCTCCGCGCCGGGTGGAAAGGTTTTGTTCGCCGACCTCTCCCGCCGCCGCGGTCGCCGCGACGCGCTCGAGGGTTCTGATGTTACGCCGACCGCGTGCGCGCGATCTCCTCCGCGCGTGGAAGCGAAACCGTCCGAGGTCGCGCTCGTCGCGGTGTCGCGCCGCGCCCAGTGACGACCGCTCCGGCGTCGCGCGGCGTTCGCGGAGGGCCGGTATTTTATTTCGAGATCTCTCGAGGCGGACGGCGGGCGGAGATCGTCGAAGCTGATTTGAGTGCCTACTCTGCGTCGCGCGCGGTCAACGGGTCAAACGCGCGCGATCGACGGCGTTTAATCGCGAACGAACCGATCAAACGGAGTCGATGAACGACGTTCGTCGTTCGCCCCCCGCGGCGCAGTCAGTAGACGAGCTAGTCTAGTCTATCCGTCGAGCGACGCGAACTCGCCGGCGTGCGCGACCTCGAACGGCGCGTCGCCACCCATCCGCTCCTCGCCCTCGCCCCAAAAGAACCGGACCGCCTCCGAGACGACGTCCGCGGCGAGCGCGTCCGCCGCGCCGCCGCCGCCGCCGAATTCGCTCTTGAACGCGTCCTCGAAACCGAGCACCCACGCGCGGTACCCTCGCCGCGACGGTTCGTCCGGTGAATCGTCACCTCCTCCCCCGCGCCGTGCGACGACGACACGCACGACGAACGCCTCGAAGCAGTTACGAAACGGCAGGAAGCGGCGGCGGAGTTTCGTTTCCGTCGCCGTCGCCGTCCCTCCGACGCCGCCGCCGACGACCCCGCGCACCGTCGCGACCACCGCCGCGTTCACGGCGTCGCGCGCCTCGCGTCGCGACCGTTCGTCCATCGAACCGTCGCCGTCGTCGTCGTCTAACGACGTCCACGCGCCCTCGGGCACGTCGGCGCGTCGAATCTCCACGCGACGGTGGACGCACACGCGCGGGGCGGACCCGAGGAGCAACGCGACGACGCGCGCGTCGAACGACGACGACGACGCGTTGCCGTCGCCGCCGTCGCCGCCGCCGCCGTCGCCGACGAGCTGCCGAACCCTCCACGCGCGAGCGTCGCCGTGGAGCACGCGCGACGCGGCCACCTCCGCGGACGCGCAGCGGTGACGCGTCGTCGTCTTCGTCTTCGTCTTTATCGTCGTCGACGACGTCGTCGCGTCCTCCTCGACGTCCCACGCGCAGTCGCCGCCGCCGCCGCCGGCGCGTCGCAACGCCGCCGCCGCCGCGTCCGCGCCTCCGGCAGCCTCTATCCCGCCGCGCGTCAGCGTCGCCGACACCGGGACGACGCCGAGCACGCCGTTCGAGATCAGCGCGTTCGAGAGTCTCGACGCGCACAGGAGGACGCCCCGAGCGTAGTAATGGCTCGCGACGAGCCTGCGCCTCGCGCGCGTCGTCGTCGTCGTCGTCGTCGTCGTCGTCCCCTCCCCGTCCAAAACTCGTTCCCACGACACGTCCTCGTGCGTCGCCCACTGCATCGACGTCGTCTGCGACCGGAGATCGTCCGTGATCTCCCAATCAGCGGCGGCTAACGCGCTCGCCGCGCCGGACGCGCCCGGCGACCCTCGCGCGATGCACGCGCTTCTCCTCGCGAAAGTTTCTTTGCCTTTTCCGACGAACGCGCTCATCGTCGACAAGAGCTTCGCGACGCGTCGTCGCCCCTCGCTCGCGTCGTTCGGGAACCGCGGCGGGAGGCTCAGGACGAGCGCGAACCCTCCGTGTGTTCCCACTGCGCCGGTTGACGTTCCATATTCTTCTTCTTCTTCCGCGGCGTGATCATACGCTAACCGCCTCTCGTGTTCCGCGCGTTCGCCGTCCTCCGCGAGCGGCGCGACGACGTCGACGACGTCGCGCAACACCTCCGCGCACTTCGGCCGCAACCGCTCGCCATACACCGCGAGGCACGGATCGCCGTTCACTTCCAGCAGCCAGACCTTCCCGCGCGCGTCGACGAGGAAGTCCGCGCCGAGGAGCTCGAACGTGCCGTGGGTAGGGAAGAAGCCGACGGGCGCGACGGTTTTTTTGTCGCGCGCCGCGAGGAAGAGGTCGCGGACGATCGCGCGTAACTGCCCTCTGATGTGCGTTTCGAGATCCCGGGAGGAGGAGGAGGAGGACCCCGCGACGTTCTCGCTCTTCTTCTTCTCGTGAACGCCGCCGTCGTCGTCGTCGATCTCCACGCGCTCGCACATCTCGGTCAGCGTCAGCGCGTTGGCGTCGTCGTCTCCGAGGAGTTCTCGCGATCTCGGATCCTCGTCCTCGACCGCCCCGCGGCCAACGCGTCGCCGAGCCTTCACCTGCACCCTGTGGTTCGTCGCGTGCGCGGCGACGTCGCGCATGTCCGTCGCGTCCCACGCGCGGTCCGAGCACAGCGCGACGACGTTCTCGTGCACGAACACGCGCGCGTCGCCGCTCACGAGGATCATGACGCGGAGGTGGCACTTGCGCGCGCCGTCGACGAGCATCGGACGCTCGACGTGCCTCTGGAGTACCCACGACGCGTCGCGCGGGCACGACGCCATCAGCGCCTCCGCGCGCGCGACGTCCGCGGGGACGGACGCGTCGAAGAACGCGATGCGCTCGCCGCGGTCGCTCTCGGACGCTTTCAAGACCCAGCGGCGGCGGCGGCGCGCGGCGTCGGCGTCGGCGTCGGAGAGGAGCCATCGCGGCAGTCGTCGTCTCTTCTCGGTGCCGACGTTCGCATCATCATTCTCGTTCGCCTCCTCGTCGTCGCCGTCGCTGTCGTCGTCGCCGTCGATGACGTGCGTCTCCGGCGTCGCCGCCGCGACCGGCGACGCGTCGAGCCCGACGCGCTCGGCGTGGCGTCGCACCAGCGTCGCGAGGTCCGCCTTCCTCGTCAGCGCGGTCTTCAGCACGAGTCGGTTCGCGACGCACGTCGCGGCGTCGTCGTTGCCGCCCCCGCCGAGGACGCGGTCCCATCGCACGTCGCGCGCTTTCGCCCAGTGCAGAGACGCGCGCGACGCGTCGTCCACGATCTCCCATCCGCGGCTCGCGAAGGCGTCGCGCAGGAGCGGCGCCTCGTACGCCGCGCTCGGCTCGAGCGCGACGACGCGGCGACGCATCTGGCGACGGGACCGACGCGACGATCGCGGCTCGTCCCTGTCATGTCAGCAGCGCAGCGCGCGCGCGTGACAAGTGGCCGCGAAATGTTCACCCAGCTCGTCGGTTTCAAGTCTTCGACGCCTTTCAACTGACCGCGAACCTTGACCCTGGTGACAGCTGTGCATTTTGAACTGAAAAAAAGTGCGTAAATATCTCATCACGATCTAATGCACATTTGCCTCGAACGCGCGGCCGCACGCGCGCCACGCCGTCGATATCGATCGCAGGTCGCGTCTAATATAGGCGACGCGCGAACGCACGGCATCGCATCGCGGGAGGTCAGGGCGAGAGACCCGCGCGCGCGACGCGTCGAATCCGAGGACGCGTCAGAATTCTTCTGTTTGCGCGTCGACGCTTTTGAGCACGCTTTTTCGCGCGCGCGCTAACCGACGACCGTCGGCGATGGCGCCTCCTCCTCCGGCGAAGAAGAAGACGCGCACCGCGCGCGGCGCCGCCGCCGCGACGAACGACGGCGACGCCGCGACCGCGCGTCCTCGCGCCGCGGAGGAGAAGAAGCCGTCCAGCGCGTTGCAGTGGGGCCGGAAGCAGACGCGCACCACGTCCGAGGCGGATCCGAGACCCAAGGCGGCGCGCGGGCCGTCGACGACGGCGAACGCGCGCGGCGGATCCGGCGCGAACGACGCGGGAATTCCCGGCGCGAATGAGCAACACCCCTCCGCGGCGATCACGGGCGACAGCGTCGGCTTCACGTCTCTGCTCACGCTCGCGGACGCGGGCGTGCAGCTCGAGAGGCGCAGCGCGCAGAAGCAGCGCCGGAGCGACAAGATCGCGGCTTCGAAAAGTAACGCCGCGGCAGCCGCCGCCGCCGCCGCCGCCGAAACCGCCGCGAACGGGTTCGTCGCTCAGAGCGGCAGGAAGGGATCCAACATCGCGACGGCGGCGTCTCGCGGCGCCGCGTCCGGCGCCGCGCCGTCGTCGGCGGGCGCCCCGGGGTCCTCCGTCGTCGCCGAGAACCCTGGAAAGAAGCGCGGCCGCGGACCGAACAAAAAAGAAGAATCCGAGGAGGACCTGGAGGCGAAGCGACGGAAACGCGTGCAGGCGAACCGCGAGAGCGCGAGAGAGACGATCCGACGGAAGCACGAGAAGTACGACGAGCTCAGCGCGAGAGAGGAGGAGCTCACGGGCGAGAACGCGACGCTGCGCGGCGACGTCGCGGAGGCGTTGCGACGCGCGAGGGCGCTCGCGGCGGAGAACGACGCGTTGCGGGAGAAGGTCCGCGCGGCCGCGGCGGAGAAGGGCGTGGCGTGCCCGGCGTTCGGGGAGCGCGCGCGCGTGGAGCCTCCCAGCGAGTTCCAGCCCGAGAGCGCGGGCGTCGTGCCCGTCGCCGGCGTGAGGATGCTCCTTGACGGCGGCGCGGCGCCCGTCGCCGTCGGCGGCGCCGCGGCTCAATTCCCGGCGATCGCGGCGGCGGGTCCTACGAACGAGGGACGAGACGGCGGCGAGTGCGCGGGGACGTCAGTGACGACGGCGGCGGCGGCGGCGGCGGCGGCGGCGGCGACCGCGGCGGCGGCGATGCGACCGGCGGCGGCGGCGGCGTGGCCGAACCCGCAGATGGCGTTTGGGATGTTCACGTCGAACGGGTTTAACATGGCGAACATGCCGCCGCCGCATCTGTGGAACCCCGCGGCGATGGCCGCGGCGTTAGGGGGCGGGGGGTGGGGGGTGCCGTTGGCGCAAGGTGCGGCGACGACGGCCGCGACGACGGCGGCGCCCGCCGCGAAGAAATAAAAACGTTTCCCGCGGACGGACGGACCCCGGAGCCGGAGGAATCAGCCGAACCCCGCGCTTTCGGTGCGGGTGTACGAGTAGTCTAATAACCTGTAGTTTTCGTTTCCGTGTATGCGTGTATGTAAGCATAAGATTTTTTCACTAATCTAACGCGTCGTCGTCGTCGCCGTCGTCAGTTCAGAAGCGACAAGACGTCGTCGTCCGACGCCGTGAGCGCGTTTTTCCGCCCCGCCACGTCGCCGCCTTCTCCGCCGCTACTCTTCCTCCCCCATCCTCCTCTCGCGACGATCACCGGGCTCTCGCACGGCGCGGGCGCCTCCTTCTCCCTCTCCTCATCCCCGCCCCTCTTCTTCTTCGACGCGACGGAGACGATCGTCTTCGCGACGACGTCCGAAGCCTTCGCGACAGCCTTCGTCTCCGCGGCGTCCGCGAGCGCCACCAGCACGCACTCCTCGATCCTCCGAAGCTCCCTCCGAGCCGCGGCGGCTTCCTTCGCGCTTCCGGACGACGACGACGACGACGCGAGCTCGCGATCGAACGCCTCGTCCATTCTGGACGCTTCCTTGAACGCGATCATCGCGGCGACGAGCGCTTCGAGGTCGAGCCGCGGCCGCGTCGTCGCGTACCGCCCGTCGTCGCCGCCGTCGTCGTCGTCGTCGTCGTCGTCGCCGTCGTCTCGGACAAAGTACCGCCTCCTGAGCGCTCGCAGCTCGCCGCCGAACGCGTCGTACGCGCTCGAGAGGTTCCTCTCCGCGGCCCTCTCCGCGGCGGCGGCCTCGCCCCACGCCATCGCCATCTCTTCCTTGGCGACGTCCGACGCCGTCCTCGCCTCCGCCGCGTCGCGTTCCGCGCGCTCGGCGCGTTCCGTCGCGGCGTCGCGCTCCTCGATCAACTCCTCCGTCGTCTCGAGGCGCGACGTCGCGATCGCCGCCTCCTCCGCGCGCTCGCGCAGCGCCTCCGCGCAGCGGTACTCCGCGTCCGTGGCGCGGTCTTCCGCCTTGGTCTTGTCTCTCAACGCCGTCGCGAGCTGCGATTCGGCCGACGCGCTCGCCGCCGCCGCGTCGCGCGCCGCCGCGTCGCGCGCCGCCGCGTCCTCGGTCGCGCGCTTCGCGCGCGCCCTGAGCGCCGCGCACTCGGTCGCGAGCGCGTCCGCGTGCGCCTTGGACGCTCGCGCCGCTCGTCGCGCCGCGGCGACGCCGTCGAGCGCGTCGGCGACGATTCGTTTCGCGTCGGCGGCGACATCGTTTAGGTCGTTTCGCATCCGCGTCGACGCGTCTGACATCTCTCGCGCGAACCACGCGCGCTCCGCGTCCGCGCGCGCCGCGTCCGATCGCGCGCTTTCCTCGAGCTCGCGCGTCAGCCGCTCGCGGATAACGCGCGTCTCCTCCCGCGCCGCGCTCGCCGCGTCCTTCGCCTCTCGCAACTCCGCCTCCGCGCTCGCCAACACGCTTTTCTTCTCCCCGAGCTTCTCCTCCGCGCGCGCGCCCTCCTCAGCGACGAGCCTCAGCCGCTTCACCTCCGCGCGCAAACCCGCCGCCTCGCTCGCGGCGCTCTCCGCGCGCGCCCTGAGCCTCGCCTCGCGCTCGGACCACCCGGGTCCATGCGCGTCTGTGCCCTTCAGCGCCGCCTGCGTCTTCTTCAGCGCCTTCTTCAACGCGCTCGCGTCGTCCTCCGCGGCGCGCCTCGCCGCGTCCGACGCCTTCGCGCGCGCCTCCGCGACTCTCGCGCGCTCCTCCGCGGCTCTCGCCGCGCACGCCGCGGTCTTCTCGAACCCGCCGCCGCGCCCGTCGCGCCCTCCTCCGCGCAGCGCCGCGCGCGCTTCCGCGGCGCCGAGGGTGAGCCCTTCGCGTCGCGCGTCCGTCACGGCGCGTCGCACGAGCTCGCTGAGGGTCGTTCCGAACGAGCGAACGTCGGGGAGGAGTTGAAAGGCGTCAGAAGCGGAGTTGAAAGGCGTCGAGGGCGGGTGTTGAAAGCGAGGGGTGATGCGCGGAGAGATGCGCCCGCAAAAGTCCTTAAGGATCGGCGTTCACCACGCCGACGCGGTCGTATGGGAACCAGCGTGAAGGAGAACGCGCCTGACGCTCGCCATCGCCGCCGCGGACGCTCCCTTTACGAGCATGAACGGCGCGAGCGGCTCGCCGTTGATCGCCGCGGCGACGATGTGCGCGCACTCGACGACGGGGACGGTCGCGGAGGGTGGCAGCGAGGGAGGCATCGCGGGCGCGCGGTACGTCCCGGCGTTCAGGTCGTTGTCGACGACGGAGACGGAGGCAATAGGACGCGGCGCGGATGGCGCGGACGACGACGACGACGCGGACGTCGAGGCCGACGCGTCGCGTTCGCCGGGGAACCGCACGTCCTCCTCCTCTTCGTCGTCGTAATATTCGTCGCCGTCGTAATATTCGTCGCACTCGTCGTCGTCGTCCGCGTCGGCTTCCTCTTCCCGGGGAACGTCTGCATCATCCTCGTCGTCGTTCCTCCGTTCGCCGCGCTCGTCGTCGTACACGTCGAGGTCCTCCTCTTCCTCCTCCGCCTCCGCGCCCCCGCGTCGGTCCGACGACGCTCGCATCCCGCCGCGCGGCGGCGGCTTGAACACCGAGCTCGGCGGCGGCCGCGGCGCCGGCGTCGCGGCGGAGATGGACGACGACGACGACGACGACGACGACGACGACGACGACGACGCGCCGGAGCCCGAGCCCGCGCGCGAATGAGATTTCGATCTCGTCGCGCGCGCGGTCGCGACGTACGCCGCGCTCGCCGCCGCCGCGGCGGCTCTCCTGCTCTCCTTCAGACGCGCCATCGGCGCGGCGTTCGCATCTCGCCCGGCGACGACGTTCTCGTCCAGCCGCCCGAGCGGGGCGAAGGCGCGCGCCATCGCGAGTGGTGAACCGTTTTCGGTCATTCTTTGTTCCCCTCCAGTCGTTGCGTCCTGTCGCTGAGAGTGTCGGCACTTCCGAGGCACTTCCGGTCTCGTCGCGTCCGAGGCGTCGCACACGTCCATGCCCGCGTCCCTCGGCGTCGGCGCGGTCGTTCCCGCCCGCGTGTCGAACGCGCCCGCGCGGCGATCGAGGTCCGCCGCGAGCGCGTCGCGCGGCTCGCGCGCGTCCGCCGTCGTCGCGATGGCGTCCGCGTCGTCGTCGCCAGATCCTTCGGTTGACGTCGTCGTCGCTGATGAAGCAGAGTTGAAGACGAAGAAGAGAAAGATGATCGCGCTGCACGGCAAGGGCGGCACCGCGGCGTCGTTCGAGAAGTACATGGCCCCGCTCGTCGCCGCGACCTCGGAGACGTGGGAATGGACGTTCGTGGACGGTCCGCACGAGCTCCATTCCGGCGGCAGGGCGTGGTGGACGCTCCCGCCCAACACGCGCACGTTCGAGGTGCGTTCTATACACTGGTCCCCATACGACCGCGTTGGCGTGGTGAACGCCGATCCTTAAGGACTTTTCCCGGCGTGTCTCTCCGCCCACACCTCGCTTTCAATCCCCGCCCTCGGCGCCTTTCAACTCCACCTGACGCCTATGAACTCCACCCCGACGTTCGCTCGTATGGAACGGCCCTGAGGCGGAATCGCTCGACGGCGCGGACGACTCGCTCGCGTTGCTCGACCACCTTTGGCCGTTCGACGGGCTGATGGGCTTCTCCCAGGGCGCGATGCTCGCCGCGATCGCGTGCGGCCGCGGTGTCGGACCGTCGAGGGCGCACCGCCCGCGTTACGCGCTCGTCGTCGGCGCGGCGTTCCCAACCGCGCGCGGCGCCGACGTGGAAAAGCTCAGATCCGTCGAGCTCCGAGCCGCGGGGGAGTGGGACGAGGCCGTCCCGGAGTCGGTCGCCGCGGTCGTCGCGGCGCCGCCGGAGCCGCTCGTGAGGTCGCTGCACGTCATAGGGAAGAAGGACGAGATGAACCCGCCGGCGCAGGGGAGGAAAGTCGCGGAGGCGTTCGGGCTAGGCGCGGCGACGCACGAGCACCAGGCGCGTGTAGTCGCGTGTTTCACCCACCGCTCGGTTTCAACGTTTGATCGCGTGGGTCCCTTTCAACTGACCGATGAATGAACTTTTCATCGCCTATCTTATACCCGCAGTGGGCGCACGTCGTGCCGCTGGACGACGAGAGCGTGGCGAAGTACCTCGAGCTTCTCACGAGCTGACGAGCCCGGCGCGCGCGCGAAGTGAAGGTAGAGTACTTAATAATACCGTTAAAGTGACGGCCGTCGTATGATAGCTTTTACAACACGCCCGACCAATATGATACCGCCGCCGACGCGCGCATCTCGCGCTAATCATCATCATAACCAATCATCGCGGCGGAAGAAACGCGTCGGGCGGCGCCGCCGTCGCGTCCCGCAATCCCTCGCGCGCGTCCGCCAACGCGCGCGCCGCCCGCCCCGCCGCCGCGCCGTGCGACGCGACGTACGCCTTCAGCGCGTCCCCCATGCTCGCGGCGAGCGCGCCGTGGAACCAACACAGCTCGCGGTCGCTCACGAGTACCGCGCGAGAGTACCTTCCCCCGAGATGCGTCCGCGCGATCCTCGCGTCCGAAGCGCGAAGCTCGAGCGCGTCCCTCTCCATTCGCTTCGGGCTCCCGAGCTCGGGCACGCCGAGCGCCACGATCTTCGCGTCGATAGCGCTGATCTCCGCGCACAGCTTGTTGTACGCGTCCACGAGCTGCCTCCGTCGATCGCGCGCGTGCGTCGCGGACGCGCACAACTCCGACGCGGCGCGAAGCGGCTCGCGAAACGCGTCGGCGACGGCGTCAGCCAACGCGTCCGACGGCGCCGCGCTCGCCGCGAATAGAGCGCTCGCGGCGCTCCATCGAATTGGGACGGTCGCGGACGCGGCGTCCATCGCGCGGAAGTTGGCGCACGCGCGTAACTCCGCGTCGTCCAGGTCGGCGCACGCCGCCGCGAACGCCGTCGCCGCCGCCGCCGCGCCCGCGTGGTGCTTCGTCACCGCCGTCGTCGCCTCCAACAGCGCGTCGACGCGCTGCTTCAGCTCGCCGACGTACTCGCCGATCTCGACGAAGCGCGCGTCCTCGACGATGCCGTCGTTCGTGACGTTCGGCGCGTTCGGGACGTCGATGAACGACGACGCCGACGACGACGACGACGCTCGCGCGTTTGCCGCGCCGCCGAAAAATTCCTGCGTCGCGCGGATCGCGTCGGACGTGACCCCGCGCTCGTGCCACGGCACCCTCTCCTTCCACGCCCCGCGGTCCTTCTCCTCCAGGAACGTCCGCACGTCGTCGCTCGCGCGCATGAGCGGATGACGCGCGATCCGCGCGACGAACACGCCAAGATCTCGCCGTCGGCGCTCGATCGCGACGCTCCCCGGGTCGTCGCTCAGCGGCGCGCTCAGCGTCTTGCCCGGGAGCGCGGGCACGAGCACGCCGTCCGCGCTCGCGCTCAGCGCGCGCCACAGCCACTCGAACTCGGAGTACCGCCTCGCGACGCGCCCGGACGCGCTCGCGAACTTCGGTAGGCCGGACGTCCAGTACGTCACGACGTACTCCACGTGCTTCGACAGGCCCTCGCCCGCGCGATGCGGGTCGGTGATCTCGATCTGCAGCGAGACGGACGGGTCGTCGCCGCCGTCGTACCCGGCCGGGGCGGAGAGCGGTTCGACGGAGGGGGGCGGCGCGGGGCCGACCTCGGCGTCGCTGATGGAGCCGCCGCCGCCGGGGGCGGGGTACGGGTCGACCGAGGTCATGGCCGCGCGGCGCGGCGAGTGATGAGGCCGCGGTTTCAACTTTCGTTTCACGCGGGAAACGCGACGACGACGAACAGATTCTGTTCGCGTTCAGTTCGGTTCGTCTCACGACCACCATACCCACCGACGAACTCGCCCGCCCCCGCGCGCCGCCCCCGCGCGGATAGTCAGTCCCCGCGCGCGCCTCCGCCGCGACCGTATCCAGCGCGCGCCATGTCCGAACGCGTCCGTCGCGACGCCGCGGTGCACGCCGCCGCGCGCGTCAAGCAGCAGCTCGCGTCCGCGCGCCCCGTCCCCAACGCGCGCGCGAAGCGAAAAGACGTGCAGCAGCAGCGGCAGCGCGAAGAAAACGAAAAAGACGCGTCGAGCGAGGACGCGCGCGTCGACGCCGTCGCCGACGCCGACGCCGCGACGGACGCGACGCGCGACGATCGCGAGGAAGAGGAGGAGGAAGAAGATCCGCCGCCGCAAATGCCGCCGCCGCCGCAACGCGAGGCGACGCGCGAGGCCGCGGAGGTTTGCAACGTCGAGGAGGACGGCGGCGACCTCGACGACGACGACGACGACGACGCGCGCGAGGGCTCGGACGCGAACGACGCCGCCGCCGCGACGGACGCCGCGCGCGCGCGCGCGACGCGCCGGAGCGGACGCAAGCGCGCCGCGCCGTCGCTCCCGGACGACGACGTCGTCGAGGACGACGATCGCGAGGAGCGACCGACGCGCCCCTCGCCGACGAAGAAGAAGAAGCGCGACCCTGGCAACCCTGGCAACCCCGGCGCCGCCGCGAAGCCCCCGCGCGCGCCGAAAGCAGCGAAGAAGACGACGACGACGACGACGCGGAAGAAGCCCAGGGCGCCGCGCGTCGTCGTCGCGACGCCCGCGACGCGCGCGGCAGCCCCGAGCAGCGCCTCGGACCCGCTGTGGGTGCTCGCGGACGCGGTGGACGGCGTGGAGGGCGCTTCGAGTCCCGCCTCCCCCGCCGCCGCCGCCGCCGCAGCCGCCGCCGCCGCCGCCGCGGCCGCGGCGAAGGCGGCGGCGAAGGCGAAGGCGAAGGCGAAGGCGAGCAAGGAGAACCTCGAGACGCGGATCAAGTCGACCCGCGACGCCGTCCTCGAGGAGGTGACGATGCTAAGAGAGACGCGGACGTGGCGCGCGGAAGTCGCCGCGCTGCGCGCCGACGCGGAGGCGCGCGTCGAGCCGCCGCCTCAAACGCCGCCGAACCGAGCCGACGCCGACGCATCCGTCGCGTTCTCCGCGGTTGTCGAGCTTCGCGACGCGTGGGGCGCGTTCCTCGAGCGCAACGAGTCGCGGTGGCGAGAGGTGGAGGAGCGCGCGAGCCGCGACGAGATCGAGGCTCGCCGCCACCGACGCGCCGCGGACGCGCGACTGGGTAGGTTGGAAGAGATCGTCGTGGATCTGACGCGACGCGAGCGACGCGACGCGCCGCCGCCACCGCCGCCGCCACCGTCGACGCCGTCGGTCGTCGGTCGCGACTACGACGCGCTGCGATGGCCGGGGCCGACGGCGACGGCGACGGCGACGACGGCGGCGCGCTCGGCGGCGCCGCCCGCGGGTTTAGTGTCGCCGCGTCTCGCGATCGAGCAGCTCGCGCTCGGTCAGGTCCCGCGGTTGGGGTCGGGGTTCATCGGGACCGCGGGTCACCGCGCGACGACCGCGCCGCCGCCGGCGTCCGTCTGCGGAGGAGGGGATTGCGAGTGAGGCGACGACGACGCGACGAGAGTGTTTCTTTGTTTTTTGTTTGTTGCTGCTGCTGTCGTACAAGCTCTGCGTCTACGTCTCCGCCTCTGTCGTCGACGACCCTCCCGAGGTTCAACCACCCGCCCGCCCGTCCTCCCTACGGCGGCAACTTCCCCGTCGCGAACGCGTCGAAGGAGTCGTCCACGACGCAAAACACCCTCGACTTCGTCGTCGGAAAGTGCAGCTTCGCCGCGGCGCTCCGCGCGACGGCATCCGCGCCCGTCACCGTCTCGAGCTGCTTCCGCTCTGATTCCCAGTCCACCCACTTGATGTTATCGCGGTCGAAGTACCCCTTCTCGGACTTTTTCGTGATCCTGGATCATGGACGCGCGGAGGCGACGCGCGCGATTGGGGGAGGGACGGGAGGGGCGGCGACGTGAGGTGGGTCGGGTTCGCGGGTCGGGGGCGAGAATCGGACGCGAATCGAAGAAGATCGATCCATCCCATTCCATTCCCCGCGAGGGATCGAAGAACGACGACGACGACGACGGCGCGCGCGCGCGAACACGCACTTCTCCTCCTTGCTCACGGTCTCGCGCGCGATGTTCATCTCCCGCGTGTTTCCTCGTCCTCGCGACATGACGACGACGTGCGCGCGCGCGCGTGGAGGCGCGCGTGACAGTGACGCGGCTGGGTGGATTCGGTTCTCTCGTCTCGAGCCAAGTTTGGCAACGCGCGTGTCGGAGCTCGTCGTTGACGTGGGGTCTACAAAAGTTTTTCACCCATCTCCTGGTTTCAACATTTGATCGCTCCCCCTTTCAACTGACCGGTGAACTTTTTTTGTATGGAATGGCCCGCCTGAGTGGCAAAAGAATGCGTTCCCCCCCCTCTCCATCGCACAACGACGACGCGCGGCGGCCGCGGCGCGTCATGACGCAGCTCGCGAACCTCGCGCCGGGCCACCGCGAACCGAGACCGCACGTCCTCGCGGAGGCGCAGGTCCGAAGGGACGCGAACGACCGCGCGCGCGTCGCCTTCAACGCGCGCGCGGAGAAGGCGAAGGAGAGAACTACCGCGGAAGACGCGAAATGCGACGACGGACGAGACGCAGACGCGGCGCGACGACCGCGGCGGCAGCGCGCGAGCACGTCCAATCCGAACGACGCGGGCGCCCTCCCGGACGTACGGGAGACGACCGACGACGACGTCGCGGGCGCCGCACATCTCGCGGTCGCGTCCACGCTCGCCGCGAAGGGCCGCGTCGCGGAGGCGGAGCGCGTCCTGTTCAACGTCCTGCGCGCGCGCCCGAACGACGCGGGCGCGCGATGGCTGCTGCGTCAGATCCGCGAACCGAGCGGCGCGGTCCCGGGGAGGAGGCCGCCGAAGACGAAGGCGACGCCGAAACCGCCGCAACCCGAGCCGGAGGTGCCGCTCGAGGAGCTCTTCGCGCGGTTGAAGGGCGCGCCGGAGCCGCCGGGAGGCCGTCGAGTCGCAGAGCTGATGAAACGTCTCGACCGCGAGATGGGCGAGCGTGAGACGCCGATGCTCGTCGGCGTCGGGCCCGCGCCGCGGATGGACCTCGGGCCCGTGCGCGGCCGCCCCGCGGCGGGCGCGAGCGTCGTGACGCTGAGCGACCTCGACGACGAGCTCGCGAAGAAGAAAGCGCGGCTGGCGGAGGAGCGGCGGCGGGACATGGAGGTGCGTTCTGATTCGCGCGGGTCCCCGCGCGAGGACTTTTCCCGGCGATTGCGAGTCTCTCCGCCCGCCGCCGCTCGCTTTCAATCCCGACGCGCACACCTCGACGAAGGCCTTTCAACTCCGCTTCTGACGCCTTTGAATTCCACCCCGACGTTCC
>Ga0181560_10002620_pt1 | contig 16725 bp, 15 predicted proteins | sample 011ome_20_FD_133751 | JGI IMG/M metagenome (GOLD analysis project Ga0181560, IMG submission 133751) | Coastal salt marsh microbial communities from the Groves Creek Marsh, Skidaway Island, Georgia - 011509CT metaG (megahit assembly) | ecosystem: Environmental > Aquatic > Marine > Intertidal...
ATCGTTCGAATCGTTCTATACACTGGTCCCCATACGACCGCGTTCGCGTGGTGAACGCCGATCCTTAAGGACTTTTGCGGGCGATTCTCTCCGCCCACTCCTCGCTTTCAACGCCCGCCCTCGGCGCCTTTCAACTCCAACTGACGCCTTTCAACTCCACCCCGACAGGTTCCAGCAGATGTCGGACAGCATCATCACGCGGATCGACGAGATGGGCGACCGCGTCGACGACCTGGAGAGGTCCGTGGGCGAGCTCATCGCGCAGGCGGACGACGAGGGAGCGACGAACGCCGCGACAAACGCGGAGGGAGGCGACGCCGTCGCGGCGAAGCGGTGACGGCGAGCGAGCGATCGGATCGTGTATCGAGGCGGCGGCGGGCGGATCGCTCGCCTCCTTCGAGGCGTCTCTTAATACCTAGTACGAGTAGATTTACACGCTAGCAGCCTCGCTGAGCGCGAACGCGACAGCCGCCGGCGTCACAGCTCGCCGTCCGGCCGCCTGCCCGTGGCGAAGGATATCTTCTTCGGCCTGGCCTCGCCCCCGCCGCCGTCGGCCTCGCCCGTCGCCGCGGGCGCCTCCGTCGCCGCCGCGGACGCCTCGGACGCCTCGGACGCCGCCTCCGCCTCTCGCGCCGCCTCCGCCTCCGCCTCTCGCGCCGCCGCACGCGCGGCTTCCAGCTCCCTCTCCGCCCGCCTCAGATTCTCCGCGGCCTCCTCTTTCGCCTTCGCCCTCGCGGTCGCGATGAACGCCGCCTTCGTCTCCGCTTCCTCCTTCGCGCGTCGCGCGGCCTCCGTCTCCCGCGCCTCGCTCGCGCGCTTCTCAGCCTCGGCCGCGTCGCGCGCTCTCGCCGCCGCCGCCGCCTCCGCCTCCTCCCTCGCGCGCGTCTCCTCCGCCTCGCGTCGCGACGTCTCCTCGCTCGCCGCCTCCGCGTCGACAGCCTTCTCCTCCGCGGCCGCGCGCGCGTTCGCCTCCGCTTCCGCCCTCGCGCGGTTCCTCTCGATCTGCGCTTTTCGCTCCTCGATGGCTTTTAATCGCGCCGCCTGCTCGCGTTGGTACTGCGCCGACGCCTCCGCGCGTCTCCTGTCCGCGTCTTCCTTTTGCTTCTGCTTCATGCGCTCGATCTCGAGGTCGCGCTCGAGTCTCTCCTTCTCCTTCCGCTCCGCCTCCGCGGCTCGCGCGGCTTCGACGCGACGGGCTTCGAGACTCGCCGCCTCGGCCTCGGCTTCTTCGATCGCGGCGGCGCGCTCGGCGGCGGCGGCGGCGGCGGCGTCCGCGCGCGCGCGCTCAATCTCCGCGGCGTGCGCTTCCGCGCGCCGCCGCGCCTCTGCGCGCTCGCGTTCTTTAAGCTCCTCCGCGGCTTCGGCGGCGGCCTTCTATTCCGCTTCCGCTTCCGCTCTCGCTCTCGCCTCGGCTTCCGCGGCTTCGTTCGTTTCCGGTTCGGGCTCGGGCTCGGGTTCGGGCTCGGGCTCGGGTTCGGGTTCGGGTTCGGGTTCGGGCTCGGTCGCCGCCTCGGGCTCGACGTCCGCGGGCTCCGGCTCCAGCTCCAGCTCCGGCGGCGGCGGCGGCGGCGGCGGCGCCTTCTTCCACCGCGCGAACATCCCTCTCGGCTTTTCCTCCTCCTCCTCCTCCTCCGCCGCCGCGACTTCGCGCTCGTCGTCCGCGTCCACGTCCGCGTCTCCGTACCCCGCGTCGGCGTCGGCGTCGGCGTCGGCGTCAAAAGCAGCCTCGTCCGCCGACGCGGCGGACTCGTAGTAGTCGTGGTGATGCTCGTACGTCGTCTCCGTCTCCGCGTCCGTCTCCGTCAAAAGCCGCTCCTCCGCGACGTCGAGCTCGAGACTTTTCGACTTCTCATCCGCGTCCGCGTCCGCGCCGTCGAAGTCAGGGCCGTTCTATACAAGCGAACGTCGGGGTGGAGTTGAAAGGTGTCAGTTGGCGTTGAAAGGCGTCGAGGGCGGGTATTGAACGCGAGGGGTGGGCGCAGAGATGCGCCGGGCAAAGTCCTTAAGGATCGGCGTTCACATCGCCAACGCGGTCGTATGGGGACCAGTGTATAGAACGCACCTCAAAGTCGCCGTCTCCGACCCCTGCGCCGCCGTCGAAGTCGCCCGGGGACAACCCCTCGGGCGGCTTCGGCGGCATCGCCGCGCCGCCGTCTTCCGGGGTGTATCGATACTTATAGTCCCGCTCGAGGTCGTCGAGGTCGTCGCCGGCGTCGTCGCCGCCGGCGTCGCCGGCGGCGGCGCGTTCCGCGCGTTTCTTCGCCTCTCTCGCTAACCCCGCCTCCCTCGCCGCGATCGCGGCGGCGACAGCCTTACTCCCCGCGGCGTACGCCGCACGCGCGCCAAACTTCATCGCGATCGCGCCGTTCTTCGCCGCCACCGCGGTGTACTCCCTCACGAGCGCGTGCTTGACGTATCCGTACGTCCACGCGCCGAGGAGCGCGAGGAGGAAAAAATAAAAACAAATTCCCCCGAGGACTCCGACCCGTCGGCCGACCCTCGTGACGCACGCGCTCGCGTCCGCGCTGCCGCTCAAGACGCACGTGCCATCGGTGTTGAACGCCATCGTCGTGACGAATATCATGTGCGAGCTCTTGTCCGTCTTTGTCACCCTCAGCGTCTCCGCGGAGGCGAGATGGAGGTGCCCTTCCGAGGTCCCGACCGCGACGGACGCGCCGTCGGGCGACAACGCCATGGCGCTTATCGGGTCCCTGCACACCCGCCGCGCGCTCCGTATCGTCCACGTGTCCGTGTCCCAGATCACCACGTGTCCATCGCCGTCGACGTTCAGCCCCGTGTACGCGACGTTCGTGCCCTCGGGGCCGAACCCGGCGAATCGAAACGCGCACCGTCGCGCGTTGGGCGCGCGGGTCCATCGCAACGCGCGCACGCGCTCGCCGCTCTGCGTGGACCACACCGCCGCGCCGCCCTTCCCGTTCCCGTCCTCCCCGCGCGCGTTCGCCGCCTCCGCGCTCGTGGTGAGGATGAATCGCCCGTCCGGGGAGAAGGCGAGGCCGGTCACCGCGTCGGCGTGCGCGTCGAGCGTCGTGAATTTCATCTTGAGCGACGGCCACGCGACGACGCGGACGCGTCCGTCCGCGAGCCCGAGCGCGAGGGTGTTCCCGCCCGCGGTGAACGCCGCGGACTTGATGTCGACGTCCGCGAGGGCGACGCGCAGCGCGGCGCCGTAGTCGTCCACGCGCGATGGCGTCAGCGTGATGGGCGACGGCGGGAGGGATCCGTCCGCCGGTCGTCCGCCCATTCGCACGCCGGGGCCGCCGGGGCCGCCGGGGCCGCCGGGGCCGCCGGGGCCGCTCGCGCCCGCGGCCTCGACGTCGAAGACGCTGACGTCGCCGCCGAAGATGCACAGCAGGTGCTTCTTCGTCGGGTGCATCACGAGACCGGTCGGCGCTTGCTCGTCCGTGTGCGCCCAGTGCAGAGGCTCCGTGAGCGTCGCGCCGTCGAACGTCGCGACCATGACGCGGTTGGGAATGCCGCTGCTCCGCTTGCCGCCGCCGCCGGCGACGATTAAGCATCGGTGGTCCGCCCACGCGGAGGCGTAGAGCGGGGCGCCGAACTTCTTCACGTTCGGCCCCGGGGGTTTCTTCTTGCCCATGGCGACGGGGACGAGGCCGGCGCGTGGAAGACTGTGGAACGAAGAATCGATGTCAACGGCCGGACCGAGAAGGACGCTGACGACCCAACCCTCGGCGAGGGTTGCGTCAAACATCGTCGCGGACCTGATCAGTGATCACCGCGCGCGCCGGCGTCGCGTACATGCGCTGTCTGTCTTCGCCGAAGCTCGACCAACTCGAGGAGGACGAACGCCTCGCCGCGAAGTTCAGCGCGACCGCGAAGCACGCCGCGCCCGCGTCCGCGGCGGAGAGCAGCGCGAAGAATACGAAGGGTGGAGGGACGATGCATCGTTTCGGCCCGCCCGAGGAGAACGGCGACCGCCGCGCGCGCTTCAACGCGTCCGACGGCCGCTACGCGCTCGCGAAGGAGTGGACCCCGCCGTCCGGTCCGGTCCCGTTCAACCCGGAGGGCTCGACGCGCGTCACGCTCGCGACCCTCCCGGGGGTGAAGCAGCACCGATGCCTCCTCTTCAACGTCGGCGACGCGCTCGTCGTTCGAAACTACGACGCCGCGTCCACGTCCGAGCCGATCCGAATCCTGTGCTTCCCCGGGACGTTCGTGACGTGCCACGCGCACCGCCCCTGCCCCGCGTCCTCGCCGGACGCCAGGGACCTCCTCCTCGGCCTCGCGAACGGCGAGGTCCACTGCGTGAGCCTCCGAGGGCTGATCCGAGAGGGCGGACGCGGCCCCTCGAGGACGCTTCCGTCGGGCTCGCTCAAGTTCAACTCCGACGGCGGCGGCGGATGCGGCGGGAGCGCGGCGGCCAAGTCGGCGCACCTCGCGAACGCGCCGCGGTGCAACGACGTCGCGTGGAACCCGGGCAGCGCGGGCGGGTTCATCTCCGTGCACGCGGACGGGAACGTCTACGCGTACTTGGACCCGGCGCTGGACGCGGGCGCGGATCCGAGGTTTCCGCCCGTCAAGGGCGACGTGTCGAGCGTCTCGGTGACGCCCGGACGGACGGAAGGGAGCAACCCGTTCGCGCGGTGGCACCTCTCCGGCGCGCCTCTGACCGCCGCGGCGTTTTCTCCGCCGGAGCGCGCGGGCGGCGGCGGCGGCGGGGGGGGTCAACGGTGCGCCGTCGTCGGCCTCGACGGGCTCTGTCGCGTCTTGGACGTGAGAGACTGGGAGCGCCCGTCGCTCGTGGACGGGTTCAAAGGATACTACGGAGGTCTCAACCACGTGTGCTGGGCACATCGCGGGAAGTACATCCTCGCCGGCGGCGAGGCGGATATGATCGAGGTGTGGAACGTGAGAGAGCGCGCCGTGGTGGCGTGGGCGGAGGGTTTGAACTCGTACGCGTTGCGATGCGCCGCGGACGAGATCGCGAGCGCGGCGTTGACGCGAGGCGTCGGCGTCGGCGGCGGGCGGAGCGACGACGACGACGACGCGGACGCGGGCGACGACGGCGACGCGACCATCGGCGACATGGACCTCGGCGACGGCGCTTCTGAAGGCGCGCGCGGCGCCAGCGGCGGCGACTTGCTGCACGAGATCGAGCCCGTGGAGACGTTGCGATTCGGCGCCGTCGGCGCGGACTGCGCGCTGTGCCTGTGGGACCTCCCCGTGGACGGCGACGACGACGGCGGTGACGACGACGACGACCGCGCGGGGGTGCCGTTCTCCGGGGACGAGATGGAACTCTCCCAGCGACCCGCCGCGCCCTACGCCTTCGGCGGCGACGCGAAGCCGCCGCTCCCGGTGCCGTTGCCGCGTCTGCCGCCGTCGTCCGGGGACGACAAGCCGCCGTCGCGGCCGCCGTCGCGCTCGCCGTCGAGGGCGGGGGCTCCTCTCCGACCGGATTCGCCGTCGTCCGTGATGAGCCACGACGTCGCCGCCGGCGCGGCGGACGGCGCCGGCGCCGGCGCCGGCGCGGCGGACGCGAACGAGAGCGACGACGACTTCGTCGTCGCGACCCTCGCCGCCGACGACGACGACGACCCGCGGCTGCCGTCCATCTTCGCGTACGTCGGCGTCGGGCAGGTCATCGCGCCGTCGGCGTGCCGCGGCGACGTCCACAACCGCCTCTCGCCCGTCGTGTCGCGGAAGCTCCACGACGAGCCGACGACGGAGGTGCTCTTCAACGCGGACGGCGTAGTCACCGCGTGCGCGGGGGGGATCGTGAAACTGTGGGCGCGGCCGGGGGGGATGGATCAGGAGTGAAGCGAAGCGAAGCGAAGCGCGCGGTGACGCGACGGACCCGGACGCGGTGACGGATCGACGCGACCGGCGCGCGAGCGGGCGCGGCTCTGGGCTGAAAAAAAAACCGACCGGGCAAGACCGACCGACGGCGGCGCCCGGGACGTCTTGGACCCGACGACGTTTCCCACGAGCGAACCTGGAGAAACGGTTCGAACGGTTGTATAACGGTTCGAACGCTCGCGTTTCGTCTGCGATTTCCACTCGCGGCGGCGGAGGGGCGCGCGCCGCGGCGACGGTCCAGGTGACGATCTCTCCCCCGCCCGGGAGGGATTGCCGGGGGGATCGCACGCCGCTCGCGAATCGCCAATCCTTCCGGAAAGATACCGGCGGCGCCGCCGCCGCCGCCGCCGCCGCCGCCCGCCGCCGCCGCCTGTGCATGCGCTCGGGCGCGTCGGCGACTCTAGAGACCACGGGGCAGGCCTGCGCGCGTTTCCAGGCGCGAGAGGAGGGTGCACGAGAACGGAGAGCTTTATTTTATTTAGACTGTTTTAGGATCGACTTGGGACTCCCGGAAGCTCGCGCCCGAACAGCTTTTCCAATTTCGCGGTGCTCGGGCGTTCGCTCGATGTGTGGGCAATTAGTCTCAACTATTTTGCATATGACCGAAAACGCATACTACGGAGTACGCGCGGTCGAGTACGAGTAGTTTTTTTCGCGTCGACCGCGACGGGAAAATCGCTCTTCTAGCGCGACGGTCGCGAGCGCCCGCCCTCTTAGTCGCGCACATCTAGCACGATGGTGCAGCGTATCACCTACAAGCGCAGGTGAGCGTCGCGCCCATCCCCGCGTCGTTCCTCTCCGCGTCGCGGCGCGCGCGTCGCGGCGCGGCGTTTCCGTCGCCGCGTCGTCCGGATGTTTCCTCCTCGGCAGCAGCCATCTTCGCTCGCGTCTACTTCTCGCTGACGCCCCCGCGCCCTCCTTCCTCCGCGCTCGCAGGCATTGCTATGCGACCAAGTCGAACAAGATTCGCAAGCTCCGCCTCCCCGGCGGTCAGCTCGGGATCCAGTACGTGAAGAAGAAGACGAAGGGTCCTCAGACTCCGTCCGGCGACCACGGCCGCATTCACGGGGTGCGTCCGCGCGCCCGGCATCGCGCGTGTTTTTAGGGTTCCGGCTAGGGTCCAGCGACGATCGCGCGCGCCGGCGAACGCGCGCGGTCGCGGGGATCGACGTCGCGTTCGCCCCCGCATCGCGCGCCGCGCTCGACCACGCGTCCGGCGTAGCGCTTTCGCGCGCGCGACGCCCGCGACGCGACGCGCGCGCGCTCCGACCGCCCGCGGCGTCCGTCCATCCGTCTCTCGCGCGAGCCAGCCACCTCACGCGTCATCATTCTATTCTGACCTCCCACCGCGCCCCACGCTCTCCCCACTCCATCGCGCGCCAGATTCCTCGCGTCGCGAAGCAGAAGTACAGCAACAAGCACATGGCGAAGAACAAGAAGTCCGTGAGCCGGGCGTACGGCGGCGTCCTCTCCGGCGGCGCGGTGCGCGAACGCGTCGTGCGCGCGTTTCTCGTGGAGGAGCAAAAGATCGTGAAGAAGGTGCTCAAGCTCCAGGCGGCGAAGAAGTAAACGGCTCTTCGCGATGCGTTTCTGGGTTGTAGCTAACCTTAGGTGGGGGGTGCGACGCGCGTCGGTCGGCGGAGGAGGACGAGGACGTCGGCGGGGAGTTTGGTCTGGTCGACTGACGTTGTAAAACGAACGAACGACGAGGCGCGGCGCACGAAAAAAACTCTCCACTCTTGTCGTCTTCCTTCTTCTTTCTATCGCGCGGCTAAATGGACTACTGCTGTACCTATATCGCGGAGCCGTCGAACCCGTACCCGGACGCGGCCCTCGCGCCGCCGCCGGTCCCGTCCCCGCTCGGCGCCGCGGGCAGCTCCGCGCGACACACCGGGCACGACCGCTTGCTCGCGAGCCACGTGCGTATGCATTGGTCGTGGAACCGGTGCCCGCACGGCAGCCGCTTACACGTCGTCCCGATCTCGATGTCCACGAGGCACACCGGACATTTCGCGTCGTCGTTGTCTTTATCTACCACCCCGTCCATCACCTCCGAGGGCAAGTTCGCGACGAACGTCGGACACGTCGGCGCGTGGAACGACCGCGTGTCCAACTCGGCCAGGTTCACGTCTGGTGGGCCATTCCATACAAAGCGATGTCGGGTTGGAGTTCAAAGGCGTCAGATGGAGTTGAAAGGCGTCGAGGGCGGGGGTTGAAAGCGAGGGACCCTGGGCGGAGAGATGCGCCGGCAAAAGTCCTTAAGGAATGACGTTCACCACGCGAACGCGGTCGTATGGGGACCAGTGTATAGAACGCACCTGGGAATCCCGCGGCGTCGAACCCGGAGAACGCGCCCGCGAGCCCGGCGAGGCCCCCGCCCGCGCCTCGGAACGATCCGCCGAAGCCGCCGGTCGCGTCCGTCATCGGGACGCCGTCGACCTGGATGCTCATCGTCGCGGCGACGCCGCCGTTCCCGCCGTTCCCGCCGTTACCGCCGTTCCCGCCGTTCCCGCCGCCGTTGCCCACGGTGAGCGTCGGGCTCGCGCTGAGGTGCTCGATGATCTGCCGCGTCGCGCGCATGATGTCCTCCGAGTTGGCGTTCTCGTCGAGGGTGATGTGCACGCCCGCGCCCGCGCCGCTCGTCGTCGTCGTCGTCGAGGTCGTCGTCGTGGTCGAGGGCGCGTCGTCGTCGCCGTCGTCGTCGTCGTCGTCCGGGTCCAACACCTCGACGAACGGCCCGCCGCACGCGGGGCAGGACGGGTCGCGCTGGTCCAAGAACTCCGGCGTCGCGTCGAAGCGCGCGCGGCAGTCGTGGCACCACGCGCGCTCGTGCTCGCGCTCGGGAGCGGGAGCGGGAGCGGGAGGAGGCGCCTCCTCCGCGGGGAGAGAAGGCGTCGTCTCCGCGTCGTCCATCGCGCGAGATTTGATGAGGGGCGTTCTATACAAGCGAATGTCGGGGTGGAGTTCAAAGGCGTCAGGTGGAGTTGAAAGGCGTCGCGGTCGGGGATTGAAAGCGAGGGCTGGGCGCAGAGACACGCCGGGAAAAGTCCTGAAGGATCGGCGTTCACCACGCGAACGCGGTCGTATGGGGACCAGTGTATAGAACGCACCTGAGATCTCGATCTCCCCCGGCGTCCTCTCCCCCGGCGCGTCGCGTCGCGTCGCTCGACGGACGACGACGACGACGACGACGAGCGCGCGCCTCGGACGACGACGCGCCGCGCTCGATCGGTCGCGAGCCGAGTCGGGACCGGCGCCGCGCCGCGCGAGGCTTCGCGAGCGCGCGCGACGAAGTGACGACGTCCGCGGCGATGGTGGGAAAGCGAGCGGACGCGGATGACGCGGACGACGCGTGAGCCGGACTGGCGGAATCAAACGCGGACGCGAATCTGTTCGACATCCGTCGGCGCTCTACGCTCTTCGCGCTCTCTCCTCCTCCCCGAACATCGCCGCGACCGCGAGCGTGTCCGCCGCCTTCGTCACCTCCCGCAGCCTCTCCCGCAACCGCGCGGCGTCCCCCTCGCCGCACTTCGCGCGAGCTAAGATGGCATCCACCGCGCCTCTGTCAGGGTCGTTCCATACAAGCGATTGTCGGGGTGGAGTTCAAAGGCGTCAGGTGGAGTTGAAAGGCGCCGAGGGCGGGTATTGAAAGCGAGGGGTGGGCGGAGAGACACGCCGGGAAAAGTCCTTAAGGATCGGCGTCCACCTCGCCAACGCGATCGTATGGGGACCAGTGTATAGAACGCACCTCAACTCCCCGCCGCGCGTCCGCACCGCCGCCGCCGCGTCGGCGATGGCGTCCGACACCCTCACCTCCCTCTGCATCTTTCGCTTCAGCGGGCTCGGCGAGTACATCCGCGCCTCGACCGCCGCGCGGCGCATCGCGGCCGTGGACCCGCCGGAGTCGCCGCCGGTCGTGCTCAGCGCCGCGGCCACGCCCTCGAGCACCGTCGCCGCCGCCGCCGCCGCGTCGTCGACGTCGTCGTCGTCGCCGTCGCCGTCGCCGGTCGACCGGCTCCGCGCTCGCATCTCCTCCGCGAGCCGCATCGCGTCCGACGTGACCCGCCGCAGGTGCTCCGCGATCTCGTGGCGGCGGCGCTCCTCGCTCTTCCGCGCGCTCTCGAGCGCGTCGCAGTGGCGCTTCAGTCGTTCGAGCTCTCTCGTTAACGCGACGTTGCGCTCGTCGGCGTCTTCGAGCTCTCGCTTCAACGCGCATCGCTCTTGCACCGACGTCACCGTGGACATCACCTGCGCCTCGCGCATCCGCGACTCTTGCTCCGCTTGCAGCCGCATCAGCTCTGGGTCGGACGCGATCGACGTCGGGACGTAGAACCGCGACGACGACGGCGGCGCCGGCGCGAGCGGAGGCATTCCCGTCGCGGGCGTCGACGGGAAACTCCCGCCGCCGCCGCCGAACCCGAACCCCGTCCCCGTCCCTGTCCCCGTCCCGAACTCCGCGCGCGCGGCTCTCGCGTGCGCGATCGCCGCGTCGATCGCGTCCCTCGCGGACGGGTACCGCGCCGGGTCCCCGACGTCGGGCGCGGACGCCGGCCTCGCGAGTCCCGGCGTCGCGTCCGACTTCCCCCCTCCGCGCAATCCTCGGAGCTCGTCCGCGAGCGATCGCCTCGCGTCTCCTCCGTGGCTCGCGGCGCCGTCGCGCGCGAACGTCGCGGGGGATTCGTGCGCGGCGCTCGTCGCCATCCCCGCGAACGACGGCTGGTTCAGGCGCTCCTCCGGCCGTCGCGAGTACGCCGGGGAGTCGCCCCAACGCGAGCCGCCGAGAGACGGATCTCCTCCTCCTCCTCCTCCTCCTCCGAACTCGCGCCACGTCGGCGACGACGCCGCGCTCGGGGGCAGCGAGCCGCCGGTCGCGGCCGCGCGCGCGAGCCTCTCGGGCGAGATCGACTCCTTCACGTGCTCCTGTCGCGACGAGGGAGGGGACGACGACGTCAGGTCGCGCGCGGAAGGAGGCGCGGCGAAATGGCATTTGGGGGGGGGGGGGAAAAATTTCCCTCGACCCCCCGTGAACGCGGAGACCTGCCCGAGGCGCTCCCTGAGGAGGTGGAGGCGCTCCGTCGTCATCGGATCATCCGGCGGCGCCAGCGGGGTGGGCACGAACGGCGAGTGCGTCGCGGACGCCGCCATCGCGACGGTGGGTGGGCGGCGCGCGCGAGGCAATGCGGAGATTTTATTTTCTCCTCGCGCGTCGCGTCGTCGTCGTGAGTCGTCTCTTCCAGCGAACGCGCGAATGTCGTTTCCTGATCTCCTCCTCCGCGTCAGCCATATCCGAGCGCGCCGTCGCGCACGATGTCGCTCGCGCTCGGACCCGTCGCGGCGTCCGTCTCCGCGCCGTCGCGTCGCGCGCCTCCGCGCGCGGCGCGTCCCGCGCGCGCGTCGTCCGCGCGCCCCAACGCGCGTCCCCCCGCGCGCGAGGCCCACCGGCTTCGTCCTCGGCGAGACCGCGACCGTCGTCGTCGTCCCCACGTGGATGGATGGCGCGTCGTCGCGTCCTCCGCGTCCTCGGACGACGCCGCCTCGACCCGCCCGCCTCCTCCCTCGGTGACGTACGTCGAGCGCGCGATGACCCCAACGGAGGCGTGGCGTCGGATGTGGACCAAAGCGGACGCGTACCACGCGCACGGCGTCTCCGGCGCGGCGTTCACCGCGCTCGGATTCGGACTCGTCGCCGCGTGGGCGAAGCGCGATCTCGACGCGCTCTCGTCCCTCTCGTCCTCGCACGAACTCGCGTCCGCCGCGGTCTACGACGCGCTGCACGCCACGGGCGGCGCCCCGGAGTGGTGGGGTCTCGCGATCGCGTCGCTCGCGATGGCGGGCGTCTGCGCCGCGACCGGGCTCCCGCTCGGCCGCGCGCGCGGCTGGCGGAAAGTCGAGCTCTCCGCGCGGTCGGCGCTCTTCCAGCTGGTGCTGACGTGGCAAGCGATTCGGATCGGCCCGGGCGGCGAGTGGCTGTCGTTCGTCGACGCGCACGCGTGGCAGCTCGCGCTGGCGCCGTTCGCGTGGCAGACGCTGACGTCGGCGTACGTGTTGTTCGGCACGAAGGACGACAAGCGAAGCGCGGCGCTGATTCTCGTCGGCGCGTGGCTCTTCGGCGCGCAGGCGCGTTCTATCTCACACTGGTCCCCATACGACCGCGGACGCGTTGTGAACTTCATTCCTTAAGGACTTTCTCTCCCGGCGTGCGTTCGTTTCTCTCCGCCCATCACCCCTCGGTTTCAACGCTCGACCCTATGACGCCTTTCGACTCCGCTTCCGACGCCTCACGACTCCGCGCCGACCCACCCGCGCAGGTGTTCCCGGCGGCGAGCGTGATCGCGTCCGGCGGCGACGGCCTCGCCGCGCTCGCGTCCTCGCGGCCCGGGCTCGTGACCGTGTGGTGCCACTCGCTCGTCGGTCTCGTGTGGCTGTTAAACTGGAGCACGCTCGGCGCGAGTTTGAGGGCGAGGAAGGTGATCGACGACGACGGGTACCGGAGATGGTTTTTGTTGCGGCCGTCGGCGGCGTGGATGTGTCTCTTCGCGTTGGACGTCGCGACGTACGCGCCGTTCGCGAGCGTCGCGGACTACTTCGCGTCGTTCGGCGGGTCTAGGGGTTTATTGTGATAGTCTATCTTCGTCTCCGCGCGAGAGCTACTAGAAGACGGGCGCGTTCGAGTTCGTTGAAGAATACGAATCGATTTCATTCCGACGACGCCGGCTGACGAACAAATATTTGCGGACTCTCGTCGAATCGGATCACCCGCGGCCGCGCCTCTCCCCCGCGTCTCGACCGCGCCTCGACCAAACCCACCACCACATAGTTTCGCATCCCTCTCTCATGCGAAGACCGAAGACCGTGCCGACGATCGATTTACTCCTCGCCCGCGACCGCGGCTTCCACGCGGAGGAGGACGAACCCGATCGCGAGCCCGACGAGCGTGATGGCGAAGCACGTCGTGGCAACCTCCGCGATCTCCGGACCGACGGCGGCGATCTCCGCGAGCGGGAGCGCGTTCGTCGCCTGCGCCTCGCCGCGCTTCGCGACGACGCGCGGGGCGGTCGCGGACGCGGAGCTGTTACGTAGGATGAGAGGGATCCGAGGGAGAGGGAGGGAGGTAAGTCGTCAGGCCGAGGTCGCGCGCGGTTGCCCGCCGGCGCTGCAAACGATCGACGATGCCAGCTGTGCGCTCGAGGGGGGCGACGAGCGAGGGCGACGAGCGAGCTACGATCGCGGCGCACCTGAACGCGGGGGACGCGGACTTGTTGAGGCCGGTCGCGCGGACCGCCTTGGCGGAGCTGCGAGGAGGAGGACGGCGCGGGGAATGACGCGTCAGCGTTCGATCGGAGCGAGCGAGCGCGCGCGGATCGACCGCGGCGCGACGTCGCGGGCGTGGTTTATCCATTTAGACCCTGGAACGCCGCGAAACGCGAGGCGACGCGCGCGCGCGCGGACGCGACGCGTCCGGCGGCGCGGACGTCGTCGCGCTCGATGCGATCGATTCGCGCGAGTGCGCGCGGCGTCGATCGCATCGAGGAGGGCGACGGGCGACGGTCGGCGCCGGCGCGATCGGCGCCGGTCCGTCCGCGCGTCTCGCCCGCGATCCGTCCCGAGAGCGGGGAGAGACTCTGCGAGCGATTTGTTTCCCGTCGCGCGGTGCCGGAAAACGACGCGCGCGAGGCGCGCGGCGAGGAACGCACCGGCGGGAGACGCTGGCGCGAGCGACGACGGGCGCGAGCGCCGCGGTGGACACGGTGAGGGCAGCCATTTTGATGTCTAGGGTGCGGTATGAATGCGCGTCGTCGCGCGCGGAGAGCGCTTCTTCGCTCCGTCGCTCGACCTCACCCGCTGCCACTCAGAACGCACGTGATTGGCTGCGAGCGGTCGATGCGGAGTGCAGGGTGGATTGAAACCGACGTCGGTGAAAAAATCGCTTTGATCGGTGCGCGGCGATCAAAATCAGCTCGCGCGTTTGACTGGCGTTTGAACCGTCCGAGGACGACACCAGCGAAGACGCGCGCCACTGGCCACTTCTTCCCCGCGCGCGCCTCCCACGCCGCGCGCCGCGTTTCGTCCTCCCACGCCGGATGGTCTCGGTTTCCGTCGCCGACGAGCTCGCGATCGCGCTGAAGGCGTCTCGCGAGGCGCTCGCGGAGAAAGACGCGGAGCTCTCGAGGACGAGGAGGGAGTTCTCGGGCTCCGAGGCGAAACGAGCGAAGCTCGCCGCGGAGCTGGAAGCGACGAAGACGCGGCTGGAGACCGTGCTAGAGCTGCACCCGACGAAGATCGACGGTAACATCGCGTGCGCGATCTTCTCCCACCTCCCCCTCCCGAAAGATCGCGTCGCGCTCGCCGCCGTGAGCAAGGTGTTCAAGGACGCGGAGAAGGCGGACGCGTCTTTGCCGGACTGCGGGGTGTCTGAGCTCCTTCAGCCGCACATAGAGAAGTCGACGTACAGAGGGTACAGAGAGGCGTTCAAGTACTGGCGCTACTGGTACGAAAGGGCTGCCGAACAGGGAAATGCGGACGCCTTGTGCATGATGGGAGACATAAAGTCACGCGAGCGTGAGCCAGACAACTTAAAAGAGGCGTGCGAGTTTTACCGCAAAGCGGTGGAGAAGGGTCACGCCGGAGCCATGATCAAACTCGGTCATCTCTACGTGAGGTACAATAATGAACTAGGAAGAAGCCGTGAAGAAGTCGTAGAACTATGGCAAAGAGCGGCAGAAATGGGTGACGGGAAAGGCATGTTCTATCGCGGATGGCTCTACGAAAAGGGCTGCGGCGTGGAAAAAAACACGCAGACGGCGATCAGGTGGTACCGCGCCGCCGCGAAGTTAGGCCGTGCGTCCGGATGTGACGCACTTCGACGACTCGGGGTCGCGCTGACCGACGAGGCGTGAACACGGACGAGACGACGAACGAACGAACGAACGAACGAACGAACGAACGAACGAATGAAATACTACGCACGTTCACCTACTTCGCTACGCTCCTCCTCGCCCCCGCCGCCGTCGTCACCCCGCGTCGAACGCCGTCCTACTCGTCGTCGGCTTCGCTATCCGCGTGAGCGTCTCCGCGACGTCGACGACGATCAACCTGCACCCCCTCCCTTCGTGCGTCTCCGTGAGCAGCGACAGCGAGCTCCGGAGGACGTCCACGTCGTCCACGTGGCACTTGATGATTCCCTCCCCGCCCGACGTCGTCGTCGCGGTCGCGGTCGCCGCCGCCGCGGGCGCGAAGAAGCCGAGATGCTCGATGGGTATCGCCCCGCCGACGACGCCGTGCGCGCGGACGAGCGCGTGCGTCACCGCGGTCTGGAACGTCTGCCTCGACGACGTCTCCGCGGCGCTCTCGCCGGATAGCTCCCTGCGATTCGAGTAGGAGAGAGGGGGAGAGGTGGAGGAGGGACGACGACGGCGAGCTCAGATTCGCGCGGGCGTTCTCTCGGATTCGCGACGGCCGCGGACGGACGGACGGTCGGTCGATCGAACGACGCGCGGGGAGGACGGCGACGCACATCCGGACGCGGAAGTACGCGCTGTCGCATCTCAGGTCTAACGTTCGCTGCGGGATGTGATACGAAGGGCCGTCGAACGACGCGTTCGCGCCGTCCGCCGGCGGCGCCATCGCGACTGGCGACTCGTCCGACGAAACTTAATCCTTCCTGATGTCGTCCAGCTGTGTTCGCGACGACGCGCGCGCGGGTCATACCGATGAGCGCGCGCTGCGCGTCCAACCTCGCCGCCGCCGCGCGGCGGCGCGCGCCTCCCTCCCGCCGCCGCGCCCTCCGCGCGCTCCGCGCCTCCCGTGCCACCGCGAAAGCCGCCGCCGCGGACGACGACGACGACGACGACGCGGCCCTCACCTACGCGGACGTCGCGCCGAGACCGCCGTCGTCGTCCGTCGGCGGCATCGGCAGCCGCCTCGACGTCTCGCGCGCGTTCACCGCGGACATCGACCCCGCGCTCACCGCCGCCACCCCACAAGGCCGCTCCCTCCTCGACTACGTCCGCCTCCCCGCGGAGGAGTACAACGTCCTGGACGCGGACAACGTTCGACCGACGGGCGACGGCGCGTTCACGGTGCGCGCGGGCGTTCAGAAGATCTTATTCTTAGAGGTGGAGCCCGTGGGCGTGCTGCGCATCGTCCCCACGACGAACGGGTGCGATCAGATCTTAGAGGGCGCGGTGATGAACGACGCGAAGGCGGCGAGGAGAGGCACGCCGCCGAACGCGATCATCGCGAGCATGAACGCTTCCCTGCGAGACTTGAAGATGCGGAATCGGATATCCGCGGTGCCGTCCCCGAGCTCGAGCGGCGGCGGCGGCGGCGGCGGCGGCGGCGCGGAGGCGATCAAGTGCCAGATCGACGTCGCCGGGACGTTCACGGAGGGCCCGTTCGCGGCCGCGGGCGGCGATCGCCTCAACGGGCTGTTATCCTGGTGCCTGGGCGCGGTCATGCCGTGGTTCTTAGGGCAGCTCGCGCTCGACTACGGCGACTGGAGCGCGGGGAAGCCGCGCGGGCGGCGGAGCGTCGACGTCGGCGCCGTCGCGGGGGAGATCATCGGCGGCGCGAGGCGGGGGACGCTGCCGCCGGGGGTGCGCGAGGTCGAGACGGAGGCGTCGATGTTGTGAGGAATAACGCACAGTTAAAACCAACCGTTCGCGCGACGCGTCATAACTCGTCCCTCGCTCCCGCCGCGGCTTCGCCGTCGACGCCGCCGCCGACGCCGCCGCCGCCGCCGCCGCCGCCGCCGCCGCCGCCCCCCCCGTACCCCGCCGCGCTCCGCGCGTTGAACGCGAACCCCGCCAGCGTGATCCAATTCTCCCGCCGCATCTCCTCGTCCAGCACCGCGACGCCGTCCTCCCCGACGCTCAGCGCGCGGTCCGC
>Ga0181560_10002621_pt1 | contig 16724 bp, 10 predicted proteins | sample 011ome_20_FD_133751 | JGI IMG/M metagenome (GOLD analysis project Ga0181560, IMG submission 133751) | Coastal salt marsh microbial communities from the Groves Creek Marsh, Skidaway Island, Georgia - 011509CT metaG (megahit assembly) | ecosystem: Environmental > Aquatic > Marine > Intertidal...
TGACGGGTATGGAGTCCGATCAATTCGCTTTGCTCACCACAGATCAAGTCCAGGCCTTGGATGCGCGTGTCATCGATGACTTGACCATTGACCAGCTCGAGGGCATGGAAACCGAAGACTTGGTCGCGCTGAGTGCCAGCCAAATGAAGCGCTTCACTTCGGCGCAAATCGACTTGATGAGCACCGACCAGATTGCGGCCCTCACCACCGAACAAATCAGCCAGCTGACGCGCACGCAGATCACGGGACTGAACGCTGACCAAGTGGCCGCCATGACCACCGACCAAGTTGGGGCCATCACCAGTCGCCAGATCAACTACTTCAGCGCTGACCAAATCGTTGAAATGAGCAGCGAACAGCTGCAGGCGTTGAGCACCACCAACATCGCTCGCTTGTCTGGTAGCACGATCAACGCGCTCGAGTCTGATCAAGTGCGCGCCCTGAGCACCGACCAGATTCAGGCCTTGAGCAACCGCCAGATCCGCTACATCAGCTCAGACCAGCTCAACGTCATGAGCAGCGACCAATTGCAGGCACTGGATACTGCGGACATTCGCAAGATGACGAATGACCAGCTGAGCAACCTGGAAACCGACCAGTTGGTCTTGTTGACCACCGACCAGATTAACGCCCTGTCTAGCCGTCAATTCAAGCAGTTCACCGATGACCAAATCAATGCGTTGACCAGTGACCAGGTGCAAAACCTGAGCGCAGGTTTGGTGCGCGCGATCAGCGCGGACCAGATCGGCGGCATGAGCTCTGACCAGTTGCTGTCCCTGACCACCGATCAAATCAGCGCACTGAGCTACAAGCAAATTCGCGCATTGAGCGATACCCAGCTCAATTTGATGGACACCGATCAGCTGCAGGCCATCGAAGTGGCCGACTTCCGTCGCATTGACTCGGACACGCTCGCGTTGCTCGACACCGCACAGATTGAGGCGCTCAGCACGGCTCAGGTCAATGCCATGACCTACGCCCAGCTCTCCGCCTTGACGGCAGAGCAAATAGAAGCCATGGAGACCGAAGACCTGGCTGTCCTGAGTGCACGTGAAATCTCGCGTGCCATCACATCAGACCAGATCTCGGCCTTCACCACCGACCAGATCGCCGCCCTCAGCACGGCCCAGGTGCGCGGTTTGACGGCTGACATGATCTTGGAGATGACCACCGATCAGTTCAATGCACTGTCAACCGACCAAGTCGTTGCCATGACCAAGGGGCAGGTTCAGGCCTTTACTTCTGAGCAACTCAACGGCTTGACCAGCGACCAGCTGGGTGCACTGGGCGCCGCCGGCGTCAAGTGGCTCACGACGGACCAGCTCTCTGAGCTTGGGACCGCGCAAATCTTGGCATTGACCTCTGACCAAGTCACCGCCATCTCAGAACGTGACTTCGAGGCTTTCTCTGCAGAACAACTGCAAACCCTTGAGTCTGAAGACATCGCCGGTTTGTCATGGACCCAGCTGCGCCGCTTCACGGCCGATCAATTCGCTGACCTGACGACAGAGCAAGTGCCAGCGATCTCGACCGCCAACTTCAGCAACCTCTCACAGGCTCAGTTGGCCGGCTTTACAACCGATCAATTTGAGGTGCTCACCACCGATCAGTTGGCGGCCTTGACGAGCAAGCAAATCAAGGGCTTGAGCGCAGATCAACTGGAGGCTTTGGGCAGCGATCAACTGCAAGCCATCACCACAAAGGCGATCTCTGAGCTCACCACCGACCAAGTCAGCACCATTTCATCGGACCAGTTGGCTTTGCTCAGCACCGATCAAGTGGCTGCATTGGACTACCGCCAGGTGCAAGCCTTGACCACCGATCAACTCAATGGTTTGACGTCTGACCAGTTGCAAGCGATTGCGACACGAGAAGTCACCTTCTTGAGCTCGGATCAGATCACATCGTTGACCACAGCCCAATTCGCGAATTTGACCTCAGCCCAAGTCGAGGCGCTTACGAGCGACCAGATTTTGGCCTTGACCACTGAGCAACTGGCGGCGTTGACCACCGACACGATCACCGCCTTGAGCAACAAAGAGATCAGTTCGTTGAGCACAGACAAAATCAATGCCCTGACCACCGAACAATTCGCTGCGTTGTCAACGACGCAAGTTGCGGCGCTGAACTCTGACCAAGTGTCCAACTTGACGACCGAGCTGTTGGCAGCGTTGGATACAGATCAGATGGCGGCTTTGACGTCCAAGCAAATCTTGCAGTTCACGACAGCCCAGCTCAATGCGTTCAGTACGGAGCAGTTGGAGGCCATTGAAGCCAGTGTGGTTAGCGCCTTGAGCAGCGACCAATTGAGCAATCTCGTCACGGGCCAAATCGCCGCATTGAGCAGCGACCAAGTCAAAGCTTTGACCACGACGCAAATTGGTCAACTGACCACGGCGCAGGTTCAGGCCATCGAGACTGCCGATTTGGTCGAGATGAGCAATGACCAGCTTGACGCGTTGAGCACCGACCAGCTGGTGAAGTTGAGCACCGACCAGGTGGCGGCTTTGACCACGGCACAATTGGCCAGCTTGAGCGATGACAAGATCGCGGCTCTGACCTCGGCACAGCTTGCCGAGCTGAGCACCGACCAAGTCGTTGCGCTCACGGGCCGCCAGGTCGGCGCCATGACCACGGCCCAAATCGCGGCCTTGAGCACGGCTCAGTTGACAGCCATCGAGACGGCAGATATCGACGAGTTGACCACCGAACAAGTGGCCGCACTCACCACGTCTGAGCTGCAAACCCTCACCAGCGATCAAATGACTGCTTTGAGTGTGATCCAGATCCGCGCCCTCAGCGCAGATCAAATCGCCTCACTCGAGACCGAGGATGTGGCTGGGTTGAGCAACAACCAACTCGACGCGCTTAGTTCTGACCAGTTCGTCGCATTGACGTCGGATCAGATCTCGGCGTTGACGACGGCGCAAGTGGCGAGCTTGAAAGTTGGCAACCTCGGCGCGATGACCTCGGACCAGGTCCAGGCCATCACCACCGATCAGTTGGGCGCATTGACGAATACGCAGTTCTCGAGGCTGGGTTCAGACCAAGTCTCGGTGATGACCACCGCACAAATCGCGGCGATCACGACGGATGACTTCAATTCGCTCAACACATCCGCCTTTGCCAACTTGACGACGGAGCAAGTGGAAGCCATCACGACCGATCAAATCGCGGCCTTGGGCGACAACTTGATTCGCGCCATGTCCACCGACGCGGTGGTGGCCTTGTCCACCGAGCAGTTGGCGGCCCTGAGTTTGGATCAAATCGGTGTGCTCTCCCAAGCGCAAATCGACGAGATGTCATTCGAACAGCTCAATGCTTTGACCCTGACCTAAGGCCAGGACTGTTCCCAGGCCCGTCGGCCTGACCCAAGCGCCTCCTTAGGGAGGCGCTTTTTTTGGCATGTTCTTTGCTGAACGAGGTGGCAACACCCTTGAGGCCGCGTGTCTGAAGGGGGGCCAACCCGAGCAGAGGCAAGTCTTTGCCAACGCGAAGCATGTGATGGCGGCAAATGTTTGCCGCCGCGGCACTTGCGGCGTGCTTTGACTGAGGGTGGGCCAACAGTGCATTGCGTCAACCTTAGATGGAGCCACCATGACCGAAAGCCCCCCGACAGAAGCAGACTCAGAAGACGTCGGCGCAGTGATTCGTCGCTGGAGCCTCGCCGAGCTGATGCAACAAGCGCACTTGATTGAGGGCCAAGCTGGGAAGGCGGCCGCCACGGCGCTTTATTTCCATTGGCTGCAAGACGAGAGCAAGCCCAATCGGCACATCGCCTACTTCAACATGGGTGTCCTGCAAGCGGCCCAGGGGCAGACCGCCCAGGCGCTGGCCACCTACGAGCAATGCGTGCGTGTGGCGCCAGCGTTTGGGCAGGGCTACATCAACGCGGGCTTGTGTCATGAGCGCCTAGGTGACGCCGAGCAAGCCATAGACACCTGGTCGCGGCTGATCGTGCGGGCAACCACAGGGGATGCGGTGCCGATGGACATGCAAACGGCCGCGTTCAACCACATTGGGCGCTTGCGCGAGGCACGCCGTGAGTACGAGCAAGCAGAGGCGGCGTTGCGTCAAAGCCTGCAGCTTGACCCTAAGCAGCCTGGCGTGATTCAACACTGGGTGCACATCCGTCAAAAAGGATGCCAATGGCCGGTGCACCAGCCCATGGGTGAGTTGAGTGAGGGTGACCTGTGGCAGGCCACCTCACCGCTGGCCATGCTGGCATTGACAGAGCGCCCAGAGCAGAGTTTGGCATCAGCGCAAGCTTTTGTTGCACGCACGTACGGCACCCAGCAAGAGCACCTGTGCAAGGGGCGGACGTACGCGCACCACAAAGTGCGTGTGGGCTATGTGTCGGGCGACTTGCGCGAGCATGCAGTCGGTTTCTTGATGTCGTCAATCATCGACTCACACGACCGATCGCGTTACGAAATTTATGCCTACGACTTCAGCAAGCACGAGTCCAGTGCCATCCGCCAGCGCTTGCTGAGCTCTTTTGACCACGTGCGATCCATCCACGACATGAGCGACCGCGAGGTTGCACAAGCGGTATTGGAAGACGAGATTGACGTCCTCATTGATATGCATGGCCTGAGCGCTGGTGCGCGGCCTGGCATTTTCTCTTTGCGCCCCGCGCCCCACCAAGGCACATACCTGGGCTTCATTGGTCCCACTGGCATGCCGTGGTTGGACTTTGTGATCGCAGATGAGCAGGTCTTGCCCCCCGCTTTGGCTAAGCACTTCACCGAGCGCCCCATCTATGTCAAAGGCAGCTTCATGCCTTGGACCTCAGATGACCGAACGGCTGAGCCCGCACAGCGTGCGGCCTTTGATTTGCCCGAAGACGCCTTTGTGATGGGTGGCTTTGGCAACGTCTACAAAATCACGCCAGAGTTGCTGAGCTCATGGCTGCGCTTGCTCAAACGCATCCCCAATGCTTACCTGATGCTGCTGGACGACAACCCGATGACCACGCGTGCGCTCAATGAGCATGCTGAATCGGCTGGGGCAGACATGGCGCGCATTCGCTTTGTGCCACGCACCACGCATGCAGAGTTCGGCGCCAATCTCAAATTGCTGGACGTCTACTTGGACACCTATCCGTACAACTGCGGCTCGACCACCATCGACGTGGTGAAAGCCGGCGTACCCATGGTCACCCGCTATGGCGAAACCATGGTCTCGCGCATGGGCTTGTCTGTGCTCACGAACATCGACGCCACTGACAACGCGGTGACCACGCAGCAAGCCTATGAAGAGCGCGTGGTCAAACTCGCGTTGCGTGCCAAAGCAGGCCGGCCCTATCGCTACAAAAAGAGCCGCACCACCATCGACATGGACCATGCGCTGGCGCAGCTCAACGTGCGCTCGGTGTCGCCTGCGTTGGCACAACTGTTGGCCACACCGGCTGAGTTTTCAAAAGTGGGGGTGCGCAGTCCACGCATCGAAATCCATCACCTCGCCTATGACGACGAGACCATGGCGCAGGTTCCAGAGGGCTTTATCCCCTTGGACAACCGCGCCAACGAACGCCCCGATTGGCGCGAGTACTGGCCCATTCGCAACTACTTGCTTGAAAACACATTAGAAGACGGCGTCTTGTATGGTTTCTTCTCGCCGCGCTTTTCACAAAAAGCAGGCATCCCTGTCGAGGACTTGCACGACTACGTCAAGGCCTACGCGCAGGACTGTGATGTCGTGGCATTTAGCCCCTATTGGGACTTCAACGCGCTGTTCAAAAGCCCCTTCCATCAGGGCGATTTTTTCCACCGCGGTCTGATGGAGAACATGCAAACGTTGGCAGACCAAGCGCGGCTCGGCTTAGACCTCAACCAAGTCGTCATGCACAGCGAAAACACCGTGTTTTGCAACTATTTTTTGGCGACCAAAGCTTTTTGGAGCGAGTGGCTTGAGTTGGGTGAGCTCTACTTTCACCATGCCGAGTCGTTGCGCGACGACGAGGGCGCGCTGGTCAACAAGCCTGTCAAGCACCGAGACGGCGAGCTGCCCATGAAAATATTTGTGCAAGAGCGCTTGGTAGACCTCTTGTTGGCCACCGGCCGTTACCGCAGCAGCGCTTATGACATCTTTGCACTGCACGCTTCTGCGACGCCGCTGAACGGCTACTTCTCGGAGGCCGTTCAAGGCAACGCGCTCAAGCTGGCCTACACCCAAACGGGCAAGATCCGGTACTTGCAAAGCTACGAAGCACTGATGAAGACGGTGATGTCTTGAGCGCCGCGCGGTGCCAGCAGCCCTGATGAGATACCGCTTTGCGCGGAGGCGTTATCAGGGCTGGCTTTGCGCCTGTGGCCTAAGCTCATACGCTGGGCGATCTTGGAACAAGCGCTTGGGTCTTGGCGTCAACTCGGCGTGAGCGCGCGCAGCGCTCGCACTGTTGGTCAGCTTTGGCTTGGCTTCAGACCCGAAGAATCTGGCCTGAAATATTCGAGCTCGCGGCCTTGGCACATGCCAGTGCGACCTCGTAGGGATTGCTCAGGCTGGCTTGGCACTCATTGGCAAAGTTGACCCGGCGCATCGCCGTGTCGGTGCGCCCAGGCACCACGCAATTGACGCGCACACCATCGTTGGCCCACTCTTCACTCAGGCCCTGGGTCATGTTGACGATGGCCGCCTTGGTGGCCGAATACACCACGTAGTCCGCGCGCCCCCTGGTGTAAGACGACGAGGCGAACTGAATCAACATGCCTTGGCTCAACTTGAGGGCGTCGTAGCTGGCTTTCGCCACCCACATGGCGCCGGTCAGGTTGATTTCAATGTGGCGCGCCACCGTGTCTAGGGATTGCGTGGCCAGCGCGCCGATGTCGAGGACCCCAGCTGAGTTGACCACCAAGTCAATGCCGCCCATGGTTTGCACGGCTTGGGCGACGGCTCGCTCGACGTCTGCATAGCGCGAGATGTCGCATCCTGTGCTGCGCGACTCGGTGTGAACGTGGCCGCCGGCGTCCAGCATCACCTGTGCAAACGCCTTGCCAATGCCAGCGGTGCCACCAAAAATCAGGGCCCGCTTGCCACGCAATTCGATGCCATTTTGGTTCGGTGCCGCTTGGGTTGCTCGGATGCGAAACAGCTCATCCGCCAGCACCAAATCAATTGGGTTGGTGATCTTGAGGTTCTCTTCGTGACCGCGCACGATGCGCACACGCCCAAAGGGGTGGGTCTCCAAATAAATGCCACAGTCATCTGTGAACTGGTCCAAGCGCTCGGGGCCTATGTCTTGGTAACTGCGCAACAGTGCGCCATAGCGAAATGCCTGCGGGGTTTGACCGCGCAAGATGTGGGCGCGTTTGGGGATGTTTTGAATGTAGCCATCGCGCTCCACAATGATGGTGTCAGCGGTGGGTATGGCAACGTCGACGGCCTCGTCTTTCTCGAGTGCTTGTTGCACCTCGTGGATGATTTGACCGTCCACAAATGGCCGCGCTGCGTCATGGATCCACACGTTGTGTGGGGCGTGGGCTTGCAGCGCCAGCAGCCCTTGCAACGTGGAAGCCTGGCGACTCGATCCCCCGGCGACCACGGTGCAGTTGGGGTCGGCTTGCAGCATTTCGCGCACGCTGGCCATGGCGTCCAATGGCGCAACCACCACAATGTGGGCGTTGGGCAAGTGCGCACGCAAGGCATCAAAACTGTGGACCAGCACCGGCTTGCCTGCGATGCGGATGAACTGTTTGGCTTGTTCTTTGCCCATGCGGCTACCAGAGCCGCCCGCCAGCAAGATGACGCCGGTGGAGTCAGACATGCTCGAACTCCATGACGGCGACTGACGCCATTGAGTTGGAGCGTTCGAAGTATGCGGCAGTTTCAGTCAGCCAGTCGATTTGGTCGGCGTTCATGGCAGCGTCGCGGTCGGCATAGGTTTGCATCACTGTGGCGATTTTTCTCAGTTTGGCGGCGTTGCGTTTTTGCAAGGCGGCAAAAACGTTCAAGCGCGCAGTGAGCATGTGCTCCAGTCCGCCCTTGTTGGTGGTCGATGGAGATTCGAGGTGTGAGATGTAGCTGGGGTCAGACTGCTTCCAGCCGGCGCCAAAGTTCTCTTCCATGTTGCGTTCAACGTCGGCGGGCACAAACATATCGACGCCCAAGAAGTTGATCGGCTTGAGCTCAAAAGGCGTGAAGGCAAATGTCTGTCGGTAGCCAAAAAAGAAGTCCACGCCTGTCACCCATTGACCCTCTAGCTCGTGGTACAAAAACAGGTCGATCCACATACCCGTGAGGTTGTGCATCACTGGGATGTAGTACGAGTCAGTGCCTTTGAGGAAGTGCGCTGCCAGCGTGAAGGAGCCACTCTTTTGCAGCGCCATGCAAATATCAAATTGCTGCTCCCAGCCAAAAATACCCACGTCAACGTCTTTGTCATGGTCCATCAGTTTGCCTTCGCGGGCATAGCCGAGCAAAGTGCCTGAGACCAAGAAGAAGGGCTGGTTCACCCCATTGAGCACCTTGGCCAGATCTGCCAGCGCGGCGCTGGCGTTGTTGACGTTGAAGCTCTTGGTTTTGTGCTCTGTTTGTTCTTCGATGTCTTCGCTCAATTGGGGTGCGTTGACCTTGGCGTACTTGGGAATGGCCTCGTCGAGGACGCGTATGGAGGCGCGCAAATCTCCCCGTTTGCACTCGCAGCGCGCAATGGCAAAGTCGATGGCAACTGCTGGGTTGCGGCTGGCCAGTTGCTTGAGCAAGGCAATGGCCTGGTCATAGCGCTGTCCCACCTCCAAGCATTTGGCCTGCTGCATTTGCAACTCAAAGGCACCGTCTTGCACGCCACAACCCAGCACGGCCTGCGCAACGCAGCCGTACAAATGGGCCAGCAGCAGGTAGTTGACGTCGGGCTGTGGGTGTCCGCTTTCGTCCATGAAGAGTCGCTGGCGCTTCATCAACACCTTGGCCATGTTGAGCCAACGCAAGGCGGTGGTGTCGCGTTGTGACAAGTGAACCATCAAGTTCAGGGCGCTGTCCCACGCCTTGTGATCGATGAGCAACTCAAAACTGTTGACCCACTGGGTGTCGCCGCCGATGGCGCGGCCGAGGTGGGCGCTTTGCAAGGTTTGGTTGCTGGCCAGTGACTGTGTAGCCAAGCGCATCACATTGTTTTTAGGCAAGGCCTCAACCATGCCTGTGAGCTTGCCGCTGCTGATGGACTGAAAAGCGTCGCGCCATTGTGTGGCTTGTTTGATGTTGATGTCGTTGCTGACCGCCAGTGAGGCCAGAAAAATCGTCAACGCAGGCTTGCGCCTGGCGCGCACGCGCTCAAGCGTCTCGTCGCTGAGCAGGTCTTCGATGTTGACGCCTTCGAAGGCTGCTTCTAGCGCCACGTCGTCGCGCTCTAGCAAGGCATTGTTCATGCGCTGCAAGGCGTATTGCAAATGGGCCGGCAGTTGGAGGATGGGATCGGACATGGCACTGGCTCCTGGGTCGGGTGTCAATTTCCCGACCGGGTTGAAGATGTGCCCACCTAGAGCAATTCATGTGCCAACTGTGATGTGGCTGGCAGGTTGGCTCAGTATTTGCTAGATTTCGGGGGTGTCAAAGAATCCACCCACGGGGTATGCCATGCATCAACACCGATCCAACAAAGCCAAAAAGCCTTGCAAAGTTTGCAAGCGCATCCGCTATTTCGCCATGGTCTTGGGCGCCATTGTGGTTAGCAAACTGCTGGTGCCCGATCTGCAATTGCCCGCGGGCATCGATTACTCTCGGCTGGTGGGTGACATCGCCATTGGGGTCTTTGTTGCTGTCGTGATTTGGAAAGTTTGGGAGTACAGGCGCGAGCAAAAACAAGCCGCCCAACAAGCCAAAGAAGAGCCTTGGCGCTTGGCCATTCGCGAAGTCGCCGCGCGCCGCACCCAGCGATGACCTCCCCCACTGATGACTTGCGCGCGCCGACCTGCCACGGCTGCCAGCACTTTGGCATCAGCTACGATCCCCATGCGCCCTACCTTTGTCGTGTGATGGGGTTCAAGTCCAAGCTGTTGCCGTGTTGGGAAGTTCAACAAGCCGATGGCAGGCGGTGCTTGGCCTATGCCCCAAAAGCCAAAGACAGCGCACCCGTTAGGGTTCACTACCGAGCCTGACTGATACCTATAAGAGCCCCTGCCATGAAATCTGTTGCTTCATTCTTTCGCTGCTGCCTCGCTTGCGCTTGCCTCATGGGCGTTGGGTCGGCGTGGCCGCAGACCCAAGACCCCATCCAGATCGGGGTCGCGGCTTTAGAGCGCGGCCACTACGCCACGGCTTTGCGGGCGTGGTTGCCTTTGGCCAACGGCGGCAACGCACAGGCCCAGACCAACGTGGGCTACATGCACGAGCGCGGATTTGGTGTGCCGCAAAGTTATGTCGAAGCCATTCGTTGGTACCGCTTGGCGGCCGCCCAAGGGCTGGCAGAGGCCCAATACAACCTGGGCACGCTTTATTACTATGGCTACGGAGTCAAGGCCAACTCGGTCGAGGCAGTGGACTGGTTCAGGCGCGCAGCCAAGCAGCGCTTGCCCGAGGCCGAGTACATGCTGGGCATGGCCTACGTCAAGGGGGTTGGCGCACCGCGCTCTGAGACCGAAGGTTTGATGTGGTTGCTGCGCTCGGCTCAGCAAGGCTACTTGAGCGCGCAACTCATGGCGGCACAGACTTACCTGGCCATACAGCGCCCTGACCCTTTCAAGGCCTATGTGTGGAGTGACATCGCGGCCCAGCGAGGCAACCAAGATGCATCGTTGGTCAGAGACTACGCATCGTTCACCCTCGAGCGCGATCAGATTGCACTGGCGGCGGAGGCGGCAAAACGTTGCCAGTCCACCGACTACCAAGACTGCCCCACCGATTGATCTGTCGTGGCATCGACACGGAATACTTAAAGTTTAAAAAAAAGGTGTTTTTCCTGAAAATTAGGCTTTGAATGAGTCATAAATAAATACGGCACGCGGTTTGCTAAGTGGGTGGCAAGAAATTGACGAAAGCTTGCCGATATGCATCACCTACAACCGACTCACCACCAACTGGTCTGGCTTGACGCCCACGCCAGCTTGCCGTTGGACATGCACTCTCAATTGCTCCATATGGGCTGGGACGTTCAGGCCTACGACCAAGTGTCTTCGGCTGCGGCCTTGTGGCATGGGGCGCAAGCGGTCGTGTTGCGCTTGGCGCACGACGTTCAACCCCTGTTGCATTTGCGCCGACTGCTGAGTGAACAAGGGCAATCGTTGCGCATCATTTGCCGCATAGACCCTCAAGACATGGCTTTGTCCATGGCCGCCATGAATCAGGGTGCTCAGGCGGTCGTCGCCACCGACGATTGGAGCGAAGCCACATGGCAGCAAGCCTTGCGGGCCGAGCCCAGCGAGGCACCACAGGCCAGTTCGCCTCAGCGCCACGTGGTGTTCGTCGACCCAGCCAGTCAAAAGTTGCTTGAGTTGGCGCGCCGGGTCGGTGCCGCCGAAGTCACCGCGCTGTTGGTTGGCCCCACGGGCGCGGGTAAAGAAGTATTGGCGCGTGTGTTGCACGACGCGTCCCCCCGAGCGAACGGACCATTTGTGGCCATCAACTGCGCCGCACTCCCAGAGAACCTGATCGAAGATATGTTGTTCGGTCATGAAAAAGGCGCCTACACCGGCGCCCACAAAGAGACCAGGGGCTTGTTTGAAATGGCCCAAGGCGGCACGCTGTTCTTGGACGAAATCGGCGATATGCCCATGGGCCTTCAGACCAAACTGCTGCGTGTGCTGCAAGAGCGCGAGCTGGTGCGCTTAGGCGGCCATACCCCGATTGCCTTGGACGTGCGGGTGATTGCGGCCACCAACAAAGACCTCAAGGCTGCGATGCAGCGCCATGAGTTCAGAGAAGACTTGTATTACCGGATTTCAACCTTCCGCTTGTCCTTGCTCTCATTGGCTCAGCGCCCGCGCGACATCTTGCCGTTGGCCAACCAGTTTTTGATTGAACACGCGCCCCGTGGTGTGGCATACCAGCTGACCCCCAGCGCCCAACAAGCCTTGGTCGCCTATGCATGGCCTGGCAATGTGCGCGAACTGGAAAACGTGATCCAGCGAGCCGTCGTGATGTGTGCCGATGGACAGGTTGCCGCCGAGCATTGCCTGTTTGATGACACCGCTCACCTAGACGCTTGGACCCCTACAGCGACACCTGAGCGCCTAGGCGAAGGGGTCATGTCAGACCCGTACACCGCCAATGGGGTGAGCACTTCTGCGCTGATGGGTGAATCCAAAGCAGCCCCCAGTGGCTTGCAATCTGCGGTGCGCCAAAGCGAGCAGCAAGTCATCTTGGCCGCGATACAAAGCACACCAACGCGCAACGATGCAGCCAAAAAGCTAGGCATCAGCCCGCGCACCTTGCGCTACAAGATTGCTCAATTGGGACTGCGTTCCATGATGCAAGTCGGTGTCTGATTGGAGATTCAACATGGTTAACCCTGTCACATCTGGTGCCAACATCGCCTCCATGCTGCAAACCCTGCGGGCGCAGCAAGCACAAGCCAGTGCGCCGCCTGCCGAGTTGGCTGCCCAACAAATCAACAAGCCATCTTTCACCGACGCGGTCAAAGATGCTGTTAGCAACGTCAACGAGCTGCAAATGCAGTCGCGTGACTTGCAGCAGCGCTATGAGCGGGGTGAAGAAATTCCCTTGGCCAACGTGGTCTTGGGGATGCAAAAGTCATCGATCGCCTTTGAAGCCACTTTGCAAGTGCGCAACAAGGTGCTCAAAGCCTATGAAGAAATCATGAACATGCCGGTCTAAGGCGACAGAAGAAAGAACTGATCTATGGCCACCGCTACCATGAACTCCACCTCAGCCGGCATGATGATGCCCTCAGGCGCAGGCAACTTGCCCAGCGTCCAGGGCTCGGCGCCCAGTGCTGCATCCACGCAGCTGGCGACCACCACGCCAGCCGGCGACCCCTCGCAAGCCAACAACGATGCACCCCGCACAGACATGTGGCTTGAGTTCAAGACCTTCATCAAATCTTCTTTGCAAGACCCTAAGGTTCGCAAGGTGCTGCCATTGGTAGCCGCGGGCTTGACGCTGTTGGTCTTCGTTTGGGTGTACGCCGTGGTGAACGCCACCGTGTTCCGCGTGCTGGTGCCCAACATGTCTGAAGCCGATAAGCAAATGGCATTTGAAGCCTTAGATGTCGGGCAGTTAGAGCCGCGCATCGACCCAGCCTCGGGCGAGCTCACCGTGCCCAGCGAAAATTACCACCGCGCTCGCTTGGTATTGGCCTCGCAAGGTCTACCTCGCTCGACTGTCACCGGCGGCATGGACTCGCTCAATGATCAAAACGCCATGACCACCAGCCAGTTCATGGAGCAAGTCAAAGTCAACTCGGCCTTGGAGCAAGAGCTGTCCTACACGTTTGGTCAAATTGGCTCCATCACCGCGGCAAGGGTGCACTTGGCTCAGCCCAGACAAAGCGTGTTTGTGCGCGACCGCATGCCACCCAAGGCTTCGGTGGTGGTCAGCCCGTACACCGGGCGGGTGATCGCCAAAGAGCAGGTGCAGGCGATCGTCCACTTGGTCAGCAGCAGCGTGCCCTTCATGTCACCCGAAGACGTCACCGTGGTCGATACCACAGGTAATTTGCTGACTGCCTCGGCCAAAGACACAGGCTTGGGCATGACTGCTGCCCAAACCGAGCACAAAGAAAAACTAGAGCAAACCTATCGCAACCGCATCGAAGAAATCCTCGCGCCCGTCGTGGGGACCATGAACGTGCGCAGCCAAATCAACCTAGACCTCAACTTCACACAGGTAGAGAGCACCTTAGAAAACTACGACAACACCGACCGCGGTCCCAAGACGCGCTCTGAGGTGTTGGCCGAAGACCGCACGGCCCTACCCGTGGCCGAGGGCGTGCCAGGTGCGCTCTCTAACCGGCCACCGCCAGATGCGACCGCGACGGGTGACACGGCGGCCACGACAGACACCGAGAGTCTGACCAATGGCACCTTGAGCAAGCGCTCGACCCGCAACTATGAGTTGGACCGCACCGTGCAACACACCAAGCAAGCCCTGGGCAAAGTCGACCGCCTGACGGTAGCCGTGGTGGTCAACGAGCGCCTCGCACCGCTGCCTGCTGACGGTGAGCAAGTGGACGCCGCTGCGCCCAAGACCGTGCCATTCACGGCCGAAGAAATCAAAAACATGGAGAACCTGGTGCGCATGGTGGTCGGCTACGACGAGCGCCGAGGTGACTTGGTGAGTGTGGTGCCCACGCGCTTTGAGCCGTTGCCACCGTTGCCCAAGCTGCCTTGGTACGAGAACCACAACATCATGACCAATGCCAAGACGGGACTGATTGCACTGGTGTTTATTTTGTTTGTCTTGACGGTCGTGCGCCCCGTGGTCAAGCACTTGATTGCACCACCAGAGCCTGACATGGCAGATTTGGCCGCCGCTGGTGAATTGTCCGAAGACGACTTGCGCATGATCCAACTGGGCGACGGCGAGTCATTAGAGGAAATCAAAGCCAAGCTCAAGCCCAAGAAGTCAAGCATCTCCATGGACATGCTCGACACCGCCAACACCTACGACGACAAAGTGGCGCTGGTGCGGATGCTGGTGGCCGAAGACACCGCCCGTGTGGCCAACGTGCTCAAAGGAATGATTCGCGCCGTGTAACGGCGAGGAGAACAGATCATGGCAGAGACCAAAGACAAAAAAACCAAAGACGCCAAAGGCGAAGGTGCCAAAGACGCAGCTGCATTGGCTGAGGTGCCGATGACCGATGCTTTGCGCGAAGAGCTGGAGTCACTGGACAGCACCCAGCGTGCGGCTGTTTTGATGCTGCTCTTGGGTGAGCAACAAGCCGCTGACATCGTGAAGTTTCTCAACCCTCGCGAAGTGCAGGCACTGGGCGGTGCGATGGTTAAGGTCGCTGACCTCTCGCAAGATGCGGTCAACTACGTGCTCGACGAGTTTGTCACCACGCTGAAGAAACAAACCAGCCTGGGCTTGGGCACCGGGGACTACGTTGAAAAGGTATTCAAGCGCGCTTTGGGCGACGACAAAGCGGCGTCGGTGCTCTCGCACATCATGCCTGGTCAGGGCAGCAAGGGATTGGAAATCTTGCAGTGGATGGACGCGCGCTCGATTGCCGAGATGATCCGCGGCGAACACCCGCAAGTGATTGCCATCATCTTGTCGGTGCTCGAGTACGACGTCGGTGCCGATGTGCTGAACTTCTTGCCGCCAGATATTCGACCTGAGGTGCTGCAGCGCATCGCGGCGCTTGAAACCGTTCAGCCCTCTGCCATGGATGAGCTCGAGACCATCATGAAGCAGCAGTTCTCGAACAACTCGTCGTCCAAATCGTCCAGCTTCGGTGGCGTCAAGACGGCCGCCAAGATCATGAACTACGTCAAAGTCGATCTGGAAACGTCGATCATGAACGGGCTCAAGTCCCTCGATGCCGACGTCGCGCAGGCGATCCAAGACAACATGTTCACCTTCGAAAACCTCACGGGCGTGAACAACAAGGGCATACAGACGCTCATGCGCAATGTAGACCCCGATATGTTGATGACGGCCATGAAGGGTGCGCCGGAGTTCGTCAAAGACAAGTTCTTCGACAACATGTCCTCGCGTGCTCGCGCCATGTTCATCGACGAGATGGAAGGCAAAGGCCCACTGCGCATCGCCGATGTGGAAGAAGCCCAGAAGAACATCATGCGCATCGCGCGCAAGCTATCAGACGCTGGCGAGTTGGTGCTGGTGGGTCGAGGCGACGACTATGTCTAATGCGACATGGGCACCCACGCCTCAGTACGGATCCGTGCCGAGTGCGCCTGCGGCGTTCTCGCCATGGTTCACGGCACCCGCACCGCGCGATGTGCCTCAATTCAAAGGCTGGGAAGTTCCTGATGTGAATGAACCGGGGTCGCAGGCCAGACCCGCGCTGCCACCATCAGGTGCGCAGACTGAAGCGGGAGCCGCCACGCAGGCCGACACGCCGTCAGGCGCGCCAGATGCTTTGGACGAAGGCGCGCGAGACAACCAGGGCGCAGAGGCGGCCACATCACAAGGCGCGCCTTCTAGCGCGGCAGACACCAAAAGGAAGAAGCCAGAGCTGGCTGCCATCACCGAGGCCGAGTTAGAGGCCGCGCAGCAGAGGTCGTTTGCTGAAGGGTTGGCAGAAGGGCGCGCGCAAGTCTTGAAATCTGTCGCCAGTGATCGCGCTCAACGCGAGAGCTTGATCAAAGCGATCTCAAGTCAATGGCAGTTTTTCAAGCGCGACAACACCTCTTGGTATGAGCCGCTCAAGCGCTTGTCTATCCACATTGCAGAAGAATTGGTCAGAGCCGAATTGCGGCTCTCGCCCGATGCCGTCGCAGGCCTGATTGAGCAATGTGCACAGGCGCTAGACCACACCCAAGGCCGGGTGCGTGTTGAGTTGTGCCCGGCAGACTTAGATCGCCTGCACAAGATGAAAATACAGTGGCCAGCAGAGTGGCGCTTTGAGGCCAACCCCGGCTTGAGTGAGGGCAGTGTGCGCTTGCAAACCGACGACGCGCAGGTGCAAGACCTCATGGAAAACCGCTTGCAAGCGATGGCCACCGAGTTGTTGGGCGAGGGCGCCGCGCAGCGCCAAGCCAGCAGCAACAAGCCGTTCGAGTCCAACGATTTGGAAGTCGACGCACCTGTGATGCCAGCTCGCGCTGACGATGCGGTATCTGATGTCGAAGACCTGTCACGCA
>Ga0181560_10002630_pt1 | contig 16709 bp, 10 predicted proteins | sample 011ome_20_FD_133751 | JGI IMG/M metagenome (GOLD analysis project Ga0181560, IMG submission 133751) | Coastal salt marsh microbial communities from the Groves Creek Marsh, Skidaway Island, Georgia - 011509CT metaG (megahit assembly) | ecosystem: Environmental > Aquatic > Marine > Intertidal...
AACACGGCGGCGAGAGACACCAGCGCGGCTTTCCCCGCGCGGGTCACGCGCGCGTCCACCGCGCCGTTCGCGTCGGGGACGCGGTCGAGCACCGACCGGGGCTGGCCGGCGTTCGAAGGCTCTGGGACGCCGCGTCGTCGCCGCGCCGATCTGCCGAACACGAGCGCGTCGCCTTCGGGTTCGGGGTCGGACCGCCCCGCCTGGCGCCCCGCCGACGCCTCCGCCGGCTCCTCCGCGCGGTCGTCCGCGTCGCCGCGCGCACCCGCGGCGGCCGCCACGGGCCCCGCGAGGCCGGACGGGCGCGGGCGCGCGCGCCACGCGGGCGCCCCGCGGCGCAGCGGGCGCGCGCGCGCGGCGGCGACGACGCACCGCCTCACTGCCCTTTTTCGATCGGCGGGCACCGCCGCTACGGGGGCGGCGACGACGCACGCGGCGGCGAACATCTCGACGCGCTGCCTCGGAACCCCCTAATCAGCCACTCGAACGCTCTCGCGCCTGCCTCGATCGCGAGCCCGCGTTTGAGCGACGCGCGTCCCCGACCGCTCGCCGACCCTGCGTGGCGCGCGCGAGACGATTGCTTCGCCTCGAACAACCCTTGTCGAGGGTTTTGTGCTGTCACCTAACAAACACCGCCAACGCAATGCGGTCGCGTCGTCGGTATTCCGAACCGCCGATCAACCTTCCGCCGTGGCCCGACGCACGAGCGCGCTTTAAATCCCCCGCCGAACTCGTACGGCGCGCGTTGTGCGGGTCGCGGGAGCCGGCGCCCGCGCTTTCCGGCGTCAGCCTATCCAGAAATTGGTCGACATCGGAAAAGCGTCGACTGCAGGTCAATTCAAGCGGGAACGCTGCGGCGTCGAAGCGGCGGGCGCCTGCGGCGCGCCGATCGAGCTATTTTTCCACGAGAGCGCGCGAATCTGGCGCTCGGCGCGCCCCTCGTGCGCGGGGCGGCTCTCACACCGCGCCGCGCCCGGACCGGTCGTCCCGACACGATGGACCTCCTGGCGCAGTACAGCGGCGACAGCGGCGACGGCGACGGTGGCGACGGCGACGCGGTGACGACGACGCTGCGCCCCGCGAAGGACCTCGCGCCCGCGGTGCACACCGCGGGGAAGACGCTGGTGATGGACGGGGACACGCAGATCGTGGTGTCTTCCGCGGACGTGCGTAACCTGCACGACCCCGCGAAGAAGAAGATCTACTACAACGCCAAGTACGAGGATCTGCACGCGCCGCTCGCGGGCCCGGCGCACCCGTTCCAGACGGACGGCGCCGCGCGAGGCGCGCGGAATCACGCCACCGGACACGTCGAGACGGCGCACCTCGATCGCTTCGCGTTCGAGGAGCAGTACAACACGTTCCACGCGCGGGGGTACGGCGCGAACCCCGGCGGCGCGGGCATCGTGGGCGACGCCGCGGCCGCGCAGAGGGAGAACGGGGACACGGTGGCCGCGATGACCGGCGCGAAGCGGAGGAAGGTGCGCGCCGAGCTCGTCGCCGGCGGCGCCGGCGCGGATGGTGGCGCGTGGGCGCCGGCGCGCGCGGCGAAACCGACGGTATCGCGCGAGGACCTGTCTTCCCAGCAGCGGGAGTACGTCGAGTGGCACGCCGCGCGCCGCGAGGCGAACCTGCGCGCGCGCGGCAAGCTCAAGGACGAGGCCGAGGGGGCGCTGGTGGACCAGGCGATGGGCGGCGCGGGCGACGCCGGCGGGCTCGAGACGGACGCGAACTCGAGGGGCGGGGAGAAGAGTTTCTTCCACGGCGCGGCGGAGAAGAACTACGCGGGCGAGAGCTGGATCACGCCTCCTAAGGACCGCAAGAGGGAGAACGACCACTGCTACGCCCCGAAGCGGTGCATACACACGTGGAGCGGGCACGCGAAGGGTGTCCAGGCGATCCGGTTCTTCCCGAAGCACGGCCACCTGATTTTGTCCGCCGGCTTGGACAGCAAGGCGAAGATCTGGGACGTGCACGGCTCGGGGAAGTGCATGCGCACGTACCTCGGGCACGAGAAGGCGCTGAAGGACATCACGTTCTGGAACGACGGCACGCGGTTCGTGACGTCATCCTGGGACAAGAAGGTGAAGCTCTGGGACACCGAGACGGGCGCGGTGATCAGCACGGTGACGAGCGGCAAGGTGGCGTACTGCGTCAAGTCGCACCCCGACGACGACCAGCAAAACGTGCTGCTGGCGGGCCAGAGCGACAAGAAAATCCTCCAGTACGACTGGAACGCGGGCGACGTCGTGCAGGAGTACGACCAGCACCTCGGCGCGGTGAACTCCATCACGTTCTGCGACGAAGGTCGGCGGTTCGTCAGCACGTCGGACGACAAGAGCATACGCGTCTGGGAATTCGGAATCCCGGTGACGATGAAGTACATCGCCGACCCCACGATGCACAGCGCGCCGGCGGCGGCGCTCTCCCCGAACGGCAACTGGCTGGCGTTCCAGAGCCTGGACAACCAGATCACCGTGTACAGCACTAAGGACAAGTTCCGGTGCAACCGTAAGAAGGTGTTCAAGGGGCACTCTAACGCGGGGTACGCGTGCCAGGTGGGGTTCTCGCCGGATGGCCGCTTTGTCGCCTCGGGCGACGGCGACGGAAAGCTCTTCTTCTGGGACTGGAAGACGTGCCGCATCTTCAAGAGCCTCAAGGCGCACGACAAGGTCACCATCGGGTGCGAGTGGCACCCCCTGGAGCAGAGCAAGGTGGCCACCTGCTCGTGGGACGGGACCATCAAGTACTGGGACTGATCCTGAGCGGACGCGCGACGTCGCGCGAGGAGCGCGGCGCGCGTGATTTCTAAAGCGCGTACGAAACGACGCGAATGATGAAATTTTAAAGCGCGCTCTCCGTCTACGCGCTCGCGACGTCGAGGTCCGCGTCCTCCAGGAGCTCCGCGACGCATCGCACGAGCCTCTTCTTCTGCGTGCGCAGTCCCAGCACGCACAGGCGCCTCTCCTCCAGCAGCTCCGCCTTCGAAGGCTCTCGGGCGCGACTCCGCCGCCGCGCCGCGACTCGCGCCGCGACGTCGGCGGCTTCGGCTCGGTCCGCCGCCAGGCTGGTGCGCCACGCGCGCTCCGCCTCGGCGACTCGCGCGCGGATCGCGGCCAGCGTCGCGGCCTCCTCCCTCTCGCTCATGGGCTCGCCTTCAATACCAAACAGCCCCGACAGAAACGCGCCCGCGGCGACCCAGGAGCTCCCGCTCGAGCGCATCGGAGCTTCCGCGGCGCACCGCTGAAGCGCGCCGCGGAGCGCCGCGCGGAGCGACGCGCGCAGGCGCGTCGCCGTCTTGCCCTCCACGGCGGCTGGAGGAGCGTCGCTCGCCTCCGCGCCCACGAGCTCGACCCGGTCCCCGGCGTAGCCACCGAAAGGCACGAAGCCGTACTGCGCGAAGTGCGCCCTGGACGTGCCCTCGCCCCGGGTGTACGCCAGCGTGATCTCCTCGCGCGCCGCCACGGCGCGGAGCGCGACGAGCTCGAACCGCGTCGCGTCTTCTTTTTTCTGCGGCGGCACGCCCGGCGTCCGCGACGACGACGTCTCCACGCCCTCGCACCGGTAGTCCGCGTTCGGCGCGCCCCCCTCCGCGTGGTTCGCCAGGTCGATGAAGGGAACGATCGCGCGCGCGAGCGCGCGCGGCCCCCCGCCGCGCACCTCGCCCGCCAGCAGCGCGCGCGACCGCACGAGCGCCAAAGCCCACGCCGCGAGGGAGCGCGCGACGTCCGGCGGCTTGCGTTTTTTTTCCGAGGGGGAGTCTTCCTCGGAGTCTTCCTCCTCTTCCTCCCCTTCCTCCTTCACTGGGTCCAGGAGGTCGGGCATGAGCGCGGCGATGCGTGCACGCTCCACGAGCGCGTCCTCCGCCAAGGCCGCGTCCTCGAGGCTGGCGAGCTCGCCGTCGGGGATCAGGAACGGCAGCGCGAGGCTCTCGGGCGGCGGCATCACCCCGCCGTAGTTTGCCCAGAACGCGCCTCCGTCGCCCGCGACCGCGTCCGCGACCGCGCGCGCCAGGACGCACTCCCAGGACTTGCCGGCGTCGGGGGACGCCGCGGCGACCCCCGCGCGCACGCGCGGCCACGCCCCGTCGGGAGGCAGGGAAACGCCCGCGCCATCCTGCACGCTCAGCGCCAGGGCCCTCGGCACGGACAAAAGCACCTCGCCGATCGGCACGTCGCGCGAGGCGAACAACCCCCGGCCGCTGCGTTCGGTCTCGCGGAACTCCAGCGAGGGGTGCACGCGCACGTCGTGCGCCTCCGCGAGCGACGAAAGCCACGCGTGAAGCGTCGGTCGTCCTTCGTCGTCGCCCATCTCCGCCGCGCCCGCGCTGTGTGCGCGTCGTCCGCGGGACATCGAGAGAGGATAGCGGCTGGGTGCCGTGTTGGGCAAAAAAAAAAATGGAGTCGCAGGGTATCGATCCCCGTACCTCTCGCATGCGAAGCGAGCGCTCTGCCATGTGAGCTACGACCCCTTTTCACATTTCTGTGACTAGGGGAGCAGTCGATCGGTCGATCGAGTAGTCTATGGAAGAATGATTTCCGGCTTTTGCCGGAGCTCTTTCTGCATCTGATGGAAGCGTTGTGGAATCGTACGTATAAGACCAGCGATTATATTCTTGCAGCGGTGAGACATACAAAGGGGTGCGATTTATAGTAGAGGAGCGCTGACTGCACGTAATAGACGACACACGTTCTACTACGTAAGATGCTCGTTTCACGACTCCGACTCCCCCCGTTCCTCGCGCCTATACGCGCCTATACGCGGTCGGTAGTACTCCTCCCGTTCCTCGCTTTCCCGCCACCGGACCACCTTATTCGCCTTCACGTGCCCCTGGTCGAACGCGACGCTGTACCTGCTCCGCACGGACGCGGACTCCACCTCCAGCGCCAGCCGCGGGTTTTCGTGGATGCGCGTCGCGGCGCGCGCGCGCGAGACGCCCAGACTGGCGGCGAGCGCCGCCGTCGCCCGCTCGGCGAACGACGCGTCCAGGAGCTGCGGCACCGCCTGCACCATCCGGTGCACGCCCGGTTTTCCGCGCTGGCCAGCCTCGGGGAACAGGCGCTGCAGCGCCTCGAGGCTCGGCCGGATGACCTCATCCGCGCTCAGCTCCAGGAGCCACGGCGACGACGCCGCCATCGCCGCGCAGTCGCACTCCGGGAACAGCGCCTCGAGCGCGACGAGGCGCCGGGAGAGACCGGGGAGATCCGAGCACAGGCGCGCCAGCGCCGGCACGCCCATCGCGGCCGCGCGCTCTTTCGCTGCGGGGTACAGCTCGCACAGTCTGCGAAACGCTCGGGCGGCTTCGCGTTCGTCGACGCCGAGCGCGTCCGCGAGAAACGGCGTCACCAGGCGCTCGTCGTCCACGAACACGACGTTGTCGCGGTCGCGCTCGACGGAGACCAGACGGGGAGCGGTCACGCCGCGCCCGGCGTCCCGCGCGCCCGCGGCGACCACCGCGGCGGACATGTACCGCAGGTCATCCCGGGTGGTATCTTTCGCGGTTCCCGAGCGGAGTTTCGCGGACCAGTGCGCCGCGCCAGCCGCGGGCGCATCCGAGGTGGTCTCGGCATCCCGCGCCGAGGAGGTTTCGTCCGGGGACGCGCGCGCTCGATCGTCCCCGCGCGGCGCGGCGGCTCTCGGCCGCCCGAACCGCCGCCGCCGCGGTCCGCGCGGGAGTCTCGCGGGCGCTCGGGCCGCGAGAACCGTCGCCATCCCCCGCACCCGCGACGACGGGTGTGGAAGCTCCCGGAACCACGTTCGTTACGTTTCCAGCGCCGTCGCGGAGGTTCGCGGGGCGTCGAATCGACGACTGGCGACGCGCCGCGACGGTTCGAGACACGTGATTTTCGCGCCGTTTCGGTTTCTGCGAGACGCGCATAAAAGCCGCGCTCGCGCGCCCCCCCCCGTCACTTCCACACGCGCACACGCGACGGACACACGCACGCACGGCTCCCAGCCGACCCCTGCCCCCTTCAAGCACACAGCACCACCGACACCACACCGACACCACCGCCGAGCCGCGCCCATGTTCGCCTCCGCCTTCGACGTCTTCGACGCCTTCCACTCGCCGCTGCATCGCGGGTTTTACCACCGCCCCGCCAAGCGGCACAGGCGCGCGCACAGCCCCTACGCCGCGCACCTGCACCCCTTCTACCACATCGAGAACCTCGCGAGGATCGCGCTGGACGCCGACACTCTCGCGCGGACAGACGCGTTCGACCCCGAGGTGCGCGAGACCGACCGCGGGTACTTCATCACCGCGCTCGTCCCCGGCGTCGCCGCGGAGGACATCGCCGTGACCGCCGCGCGCGCCGACGAAAGCTCGGGCGAGGCCGACCGCCTGCTGGTGCGCTCCGCGTCGCGGCCGCACGTCCGCGCGGATCTGCGCCTCCCCCCGGGAGGCGCGGTGGACGCCGACAACATCACCGCGTCCTGCATCGACGGCGTCTTCCGCGTGGTCGTCCCGAAAACCAAAACCGCGCGCGCGGAGGTTCCGGTGGCCGGCGGCGACGCGCCCGAGACCGCGCCGCCGCCGGGCGCCCGCGCCTTCCGTTTGGACGTGCCCGGGTTCGGCGCGCGCGACCTGCGGGTCACCGTCGAGCGTCCCGCGCGCGTCGTGGAGATCGCGACGCGCGACACAGCGGAACCGTCGTTCGCCAAACGCCGGTTCCGCTGTGACCTCCTCGAGAACAAAAACGCCGTCGTCTCGGCGCGCTGCGCCGACGGCGCGCTGACGCTCGTCGTCGCGCCGCCCGCGCCGCCCGCGCCCGTCGCCGTGCCCGTGTCCGCGGAGGCGCCCGCGCTGCCCGCGCCCGGCCCCGACGCCGCGGCGCTCGGCGAGGACGAGATCACCGTGATGCGCCGCGCGGTGCCTGGGCGCAAGGCGGCGCACTTCGAGGTGGTCGCCGCCGCGGGCGCCGACGGCGGCGCGACCCTGCGAGCGTCCGCCGGCGCCGACGCAGGCGGGACCCGCGGCCGCGTCGCGTTCGCGGCGACGCTCCCCCGGCGTCTCGACCTGCGCTCGCTGAAGGCGTTCGTCGTGGACGGCGTGCTGACCGTCACCGCGGCCGCGCCTCCGCCCGCGGAGACCAGGACCGTCGTGGTGCGCGCGGACGCGCCCGCGGCGCTCCCGGAGAGCGAGTCCCGGGCGCCGCGCGTGGAGACGGCGGCGGACGCCGAGAAGGCCGAGAAGGCCGAGAAGGCCGAGAAGGCGAAAGAGCCTCCCGCGACGGAGGAGGCGCGCGCCGCCGAGAAGGACGCCGTCCTCACGGAGACGCCGTGACGACCGGGGGAGGCTCCTCCAAGAGATGACGCGTGATATACCGCGCGTCGTCGATACCGCGTCGTCGATACCGCGTCGTCGGCGCTACGATGCGCCGCGCCGCGCGTCGTCGTTTGTTTGTTTCCTTTTTACGTAACTAACTACTTTGTAATACATACGCGCGTCGCGCTCGCGATACGCGGAACCCGCACGTAGACAGAGACACCCGCGCGCGCTTCTCACGGCATCAGCCCGCAGTCCGCGATGACGACCGGCACGGTGGGTTCCTCCGTGACCCCCCCCGGTTTCACCGCGACCGCCTCCATCTTGTCCAGCACCCCGAACCCGTCGACCACGCGGCCGAACACTACGTGCTTCCCGTCAAGCGCTTTGCACGGCGCAAAGGTGATGAAGAACTGCGACCCGTTGGAGTTCTTCCCCGTGTTCCCCATGGACAGCACCCCGCGCGCGTCGTGCTTCAGTTTCAGCCCGTCTTTCTCGTCCTTGAACTTCTTGCCCCAGATGGCCTCCCCCCCCGAGCCGTTCTGCATCGCGAAGTCGCCGCCCTGCGCCATGAATCCCGCAACCGCCCGGTGAAACCGCACGCCCTCGTACGAGTACGCCACCCCGCAGTTCTTGCTGACGCCCCGGTCGCCCACGCACAACGCCTTGAAGTTCTCCACCGCCATCGGCGCCTTGTCGTCGAACAGCTCGATGACCAGCCGCTCCTCCTCCGCCGGCTCGATCTCGATCGGGCCCTTGTCGGACCAGTCGAAGTCGTCCGCGTACAGCTCCAACACGCGCTGCTTCTCGCCGCCGCCCAGCTCGGCGATCTCCTTGCTGCTGAAGCCGTACCGCAGGTCCGTCGCCTCCACGAACGCCGCCGCGCGCGCGTACTTCGCACGGTGGGAGTCGAGGTCGATGTCCAGGAACACGCGGGAGTTCGGCATCGTGGCCGCCGGTCGCCTCGGCGTGCCGCGACGCGATCAATGTCAGCGAGCGAGAAACGTTTTCGGAGGACCGAATGGACGAACGCGGAAACAGCAGTTTGTCGGGTCGTCGCGCAGGCAAAATGCCTTGGTGACCGGAAAAACACGCGAGACAGCACGAGATGTTTGTTTCGACGCAAACGCGAAGAGCGCGAAGAGTACGCGTGACAGCACGACACGTTCTGTCACGAAAATGCCCACAGATGGAAAGAACTTCGGCCGATTACAAACGCCTCCTCCTTTCGTGTGCGCCACGGTATGTCGCGCGCGCGCCGTCCCCGCCTCGCGCCGGAGGCGAGGGACGCGCGCGCCACCCAAACTAGACCCGAACCTCGCCGACGCGCCTCTTACGCGTCGTCGACAACCTTGGTGCCGAGACCGGAGAACCCTTCGGGGGTGTCGGCGACGGTCACGTAGGAGTAGAGGTCCTCCTCCGCGTCCTCGTCGTCGTTGCGGCGGCGGGAGATCTGCACGCGGATGCGGCGGGGAACCTGTCGCGCGCATATAGGAAAAGAAAGCAATGGTCAGCGTCCAAACGCCTGCGAATGAAAACCCTAGCCCGAGGAGAAACGCGACGCGGTGGTGTGCCGGGAAGAGACGCGCGCGGGGGGGAGACGCACGTTACGGATGCCCTTGGACCAGATAGCCTTGTTGAGCTTCACGTCAACGCGCACGTCCGAGGTCTTCATGGTCTTCTGGGCGAACTTCTTCACCTGTGTGTGCGAGAGCGCGGGGGTTGGGGTCAGCGGTGTTTCCTCGCACGCGACGATGGATGGAAAAAATCGCGACGACGGGTGCGTCGGAAAACCGGACCGCGGCGCCGGTCGGAAGGGCGCATGCGCCGGGATAACGCCGGCGCTCGGTCCGCACGAGTTGCCTCGCGATCGTGCACGTCGCGCCGGCGTCGCGGGGCGGTCGCACGCCCGCGGACGCCCGCGAACGCCCGCGCCGTAGCCCTAGAAAATCGCGCGTGCTCGGTTGCCGGGAAGGGACGCACCGCAGCCACCGCACGGGGAGCCCTCTTCTTGAAGGTGATCCCATGAACCGCCTTGGCGAGGTTGATGGTGTATTCACGCGTAACGACGTCCTGCGTCTTAGGCATGGCTGCCGAGTTGTTCTAGAACAGCTCTGCGCGTCGCAAAGAGGGAGAACCGGGCGCGCGGACCTCGGTTTTCTTCGGTGAAATCGCGCAACAAAAAACGCGAGCGAGCGAGTTTGCGAGAGCGAGGTGCGAGCCGGTCGGTCGGCTCGGCAAAAAAGGTTTTTTTTCTCCATCGATTCCGATGGTGGAATAATTTTGCGAAATTCTCAGTATTCAAACAGTCTTCAAAAACGAATCATTCGATCGAGGGGTTATAACCGAGAATCCGACAGCCGACCGCAGAAAGAGCGAACAACACGCGTTTTATTCGCCTTGGGTTTGTTCCAACGTGCGGCGTCGCGCGTCGCGCGGCACAACGACGCGCGCGCGAGGCACCACCTTCGCACGTCGCGCGCCCCCCTCGAGTCGTCCGCGCGTAGGGTGTACCCGCGCGACGGAACCGGAAGCCGCACGCGGCGGTAGGGTCGGACTGACGCGCGTCGCGAAGCGGGCCGCGTCGGACGTTTTATCCGGAGGCCGAGTCAGAGATCTTCTCGTGACGGGAGTCTGACGGGTCTCCTCCGCGCCCCTGGTCTCGCGCGACGCGTCGTGAGGGAGGAGAAACATGACGCACAAGGGCACCACGTTGTGTGTCCTCGCGCTCCTGTCGTGCGTCCTGCGCGCGGGCGTGGCGCAGGGCTCGAGGCACGCGGACGTCCCCCCCCCCGTACACCTGGACCGCGCGGATCTGCGTTTCGCGTTCGGCAGTTGCAGCCGCCACGACAAGCCGCAGAGCGTGTGGGGCGCGGTGCGCGCCGTGAAGCCCGACGCGTTCGTGTGGCTCGGGGACGTCATCTACGCGGACGGCAAGGCGAACGGCACGCGCGCGTACATCGGCAACGACGCGCACAGAGCCGCGTTCGAGACGCAGCGCGCGCACCCCGAGTACGCCGCGCTCGCGCGCGAGACTAAGATCGTCGGCACGTGGGACGACCACGATTTCGGGTTCAACAACGCGGGCGCGGAGTGGGAGCAGAAGCCTTTCGCGCAGCGTGTGTTCCTGGACTTTTTAGGCGTGCCTTTGGACTCGCCGAGGCGGGAACGCGCGGGGGTCTACGCGCACCACACGTTTCGAAATTTGGGTCGGCGCGGAAACCGAAGCGCGCGGCTGATTCTGCTCGACACGCGGTTCCACCAGCGGCCGGAGAAGGGCGAGCTGCTCGGCGAGGACCAGTGGCGGTGGCTGGAGAGGGCGCTGTTGCCGGTCGCGCGCGGAAACGCCGGTGACGGAAACGCCGGTGATGACGATCCCTCGTACGCGAGCAACGCCGCGGAGGTATACCGCGAACCGGCGATCGAGAGCGAAGCCGACGTCGGCGACGTGGACGTCGTCGTCGTCGGTTCGTCCATCCAGGTACACGCCGAGACGCAGAAGCTGGTGGACGGTTTGTTCCAGGGCGTCGAGAGCTGGAACGAGTTCCCGGCGGAGAAGAAGCGGCTGTTGGAGCTCGTCGAGCGCTCGCGCGCGCGCGTCGTGTTCCTCTCCGGGGACGTGCACCACGCCGAGATCATCACCAGCCCGGCGCGGTGCGCGCTGCCGTACGAGCTCGTCGAGATCACCAGCAGCGGGATGACGCACGGCATCCTGGACGAGGTCCCCAAGAAGCACGGCCTGAGGGCGTTCGTGCGTCTGCTCATCCCCCCGTTCCTGCCGCGGTGGCTCTGGCCCGACGTCGGCGGTCTGCAGCGCGCGCGCTTCATCCACCGCAACTGGGGAGAGGTGGCGATCGACTTCGGCGACGAGGACGAGGAAGGAGGAGACGCGGAGGAGGCGCAGAGATCATCACCAGCCGACGCCGAGAGGGCGCGCGCGTCGCCGTCGCCGGCGGCGCCCGACGACGCGGAGGGATTCCTCCGCGCGACCGGATCCGTCGTGCTGAACATCCGGGGCGACGATGGGCGTGTGAAGATCTCCAAGCGCGTGGCCCTGTCCGCGCTGGAGGGCACGTGGGCGGAGGTGGACGCCGCCGCCGCGCGCGGCGAGCTCGAGCGCGGCGCCGCCGCGGGGAGACTGCGCGACGCGTGCCGCACGGAGAAGGACCTGACGCGGCTGGAGCTTCTGCGCTTGCCGGCGCTGGCGGCGGTGTGCCTGGTCGGCCAACCCGTGATCGTGGCGATCTGCGTCTGGCAGCTCGTGAAGGGCACGAGCCGCGCGCTGGAAAGGCAGCAGGGCAAGGCTTCGAAGCGGAAGGAGGCGTGACGCGCCGCAGCCGTCGGTTTTTTTTGTTCTTTCGTAAAGTGTATTTTTATCGTCAAGGGTACGTACTCAATACGTTCTCGATCGTCATTCGCCGACGGACGCTCGACGCGCGGCTCACTCGAAGTTGACCTTGCCGATGCCGAGCGCGGCCTGGATCTCGGTCACGTCGGGGAGCTGGTCGGGCATGCCGGTCCAGACGTAGGTCACCTTCTGGTTTTCGTCCAGCACGACGCAGCCGCGCTTGCTGGACATGTAGCCCGCCATGTTCGTGGACACGTCGAGGTCGTCGAGGAACTTGCCGAAGTCGATGGTGCCGACGTACGCCTCCTGCGTCTTGAGGGAGGTGTCGCACAGGCACTTGATGCCCGCGGCCTCGGACCAGGGGCCCATCACGAAGGGCGTGTCGCGCGTGATGCCGAGCACGGAGATGCCGTCCTCCTTGTCGATGGACTGCAGGGACGCCAGCTGGCACTGGCACCCGCCGTCGGCGTCGCCGGAAAACGCCGCCGGGAAAAACGCGAGCACAACCTTCTGGCCCTTCAGGGAAGACAGCGAAGTAGTCTCGAACCCGGCACCCATCAGGTTGAAGTCGGGGGCGGCGTCGCCCACCTTGACCGCGGCCTGCGCGAATGTTTGTGATCAGTTTCGGTCGCGTGAGGGGGAGAGGGACGGCGGCGTCGGGAACCCGGAAACGTTCGCGTCGGAGCGCGGAAAAGCGAAAACGTCCACCGACGCGCTCGCTGTCGTGACTCATACGTGTCGTCGGATTCCTCGAAAGGGGGGGCCTTCGCGAAGCCGATCGAAGGCGGATCGAAACGCGACGGGGGGCGGACGGGGGACGCACCTTGGTGGCGAAGGCTGCGCGGCGGGTGGTCTACGTGGAGAAACATGGCGACGTGATGGAGAGGTCAGGGACGTGCGTTTGGAACGCGCGCGGGGACGACGCGCACGTCGCGCGCGATCGCCCTTCGTTTGTTACTTTAACGTTTCGGGGCGAACCGTCCGATCGGAGCAATCGCGGGGGAAGGAGAGACGACGCCGCGACGCTGGGCCCCGCGACGGACCTTCGCGGCGCGGGACTTGGAGAGACCCGCGGTGCGCGCGACGTTGAAGGTGGAGGAGAGGGTGAAGGCAGACATGTTGGTGTCGAGGCGACTGGATGTGTGACGTGTCGGGACATTCGGGGCAAGCTTATCGATAAGTTCACTTTCTCCGGAAGATAGCACGAGAGTCGGCATCAGTCAACTTGACGACGAGCCACCCGCGTAGACGCCATAACCGGCGACTCAGCGTCAACGCGAGCGAATCGGTTCCCGCGCGTCACCGCGCGTCCGTATGTTCTGCTCGTGCGTCTCCATCCCCTCCGTGGTCTCGGCCCTCGCCTCGCCGCGCCCGGGGAGTCGCGCGTCGCGCTCGGCTGCGCACCGCTGTCGCGCGGCGATGTCGGGTGCCTCCTCCTCCGCCAGCTTCGTGGGGATGTGGCGCCGCGAGGGCGAGAAAAGCGTCGGGTCTGTTGAATACCTGCAGGCGCACGGCTTGACCCCCGAGAAGGCGGCGGCGCGCGCGGTGGCGCCGTACCAGCAGGAGTGGCGGGAGACCGGCGAGGAGGATGGGGAGTTTCTGGTCCTGACCGATCCCGGGACCGGGCGGGGCGTGCGGTCGCTCGTGTACCCGCTCGGCGAGTGGGAGGAGCCCTTCGAGGGGAACAGCGAGCTGTTCGGGCAGGACGCCGGGTACGTGTTCCGCAACACCACCTGGGAGGACGTCGGCGACGTGGGGTACGTGCACCTCACGGAGAGCGTCACGCCGCTCGGGTGGGAAACCACGCAGCGCCGCCTGGAGGGCGACGAGACCATGATTGTCGAGCGGACGTACTCGCCCAAAAACGACGACGGATCCGCGGGGGAGAAAGTCGCGTCCAAGGAGGTGTTCAAGCGCGTGGCCGTGTTCAAGCCCTTCGAGGCGTGACGTGGGTACCCGGATCACGGACGCGCAGACGTTACGCGTCGACGATTCCACCTTCCAGGACGCGTGTGAGCTCGCGGAGCGAAACGTTGGCGAAACGTTCGCGAAACGTCCTTCGCGTCATCAGACGTCAAAACCAAGCAACGTCTCTACTACGTACGTACCCTCAAATCGATCGATCGAACGTCATCGACTCGACATCGCCAACCCGCCTATGTCCTGCGTCAACCCCGAAGACGCGCTGCCATCCCGCGCCGCGCTCGCGTCCGCCGGTTCGCGAACCGCGTTCGCCGCCGCGTGTCCTTCCCCGCCGTTTTCTTTCTTCTTGGCGTGTTTCCGGAGCAGAGGCGAGACGCTCACCTCCGACGCGCCGGCGGCGATTTGACGAAACACCTCCTGCGTGACGGCGCCCACGTCGACGTCCGCGCCGTGCTTCTGGATCTGCTCCAGCAGGTTGGTCAGCTGGCTCGCGCTGAGCCCGCTGGCGGGCGCGGGCGACGCCGGCTCCGCGCCCGCGCCGCCTCTCCCGGGCGTCGCCGCCACCTCCGCCGCCGCCGGCCGCAGGAAGGGGTGCTTCAGGATGCCGTCGATGGTGATCCGCCGGTGCGGGTGCCTGGCGAGGCAGGCTCGAACGAGCTCGACGAGGTGCGGGTTGGCCACCGGGGGCATCGGGATTTCGTGTTTCGGGTCGGTGATGGCGTGCAGCTTGGGGATCATGCCGTTGATGCGCGCGAACGGGGTCTGCCCGTACACCATCTGGTACAGGATGCACCCGAGCGACCAGATGTCCGACGCGCGGCCGACTTTCAAAGGGCCGCCCAGCGCGCTCGGCTGGCCGTTAAGAATCGCCTCGGGCGACATGTAGTTGACGGTGCCAACCTGGTGGTCGCGCACGATGTTGGTCGTGTCCGACTTGCTCGTGTCCTGCTTGGCGATGCCGAAGTCGATGAGCTTCAGCGCGCCCTCCACGAACAGGAAGTTGGCGGGCTTCAGGTCGCTGTGCACGATCTTCTGCTCGTGGATCGTCCCCACCGCCTCCACCATCTGCTCAAAGTACAGGCGCAAGAAGTTGTCGTCGATCATCCCGGACGATCCGCCCCCGGATGACCCGCCGCCCGCCGCCGCGGAGGCGAGGCTCTTCGAGCGCGCCTTGGCCTGCTTCTCGCGCTTCGACAGGAGCCTCGCGAGGTCGATCTCGCCGTACTCGAGCACGACGTAGATGAGCCCCTCGCTCTTGCACACCTCCGCGTCCACGAGCTGGATGATGTTGTCTCGCCCGCGCAAACCCTGGAGCAGACGGATCTCGTCCATGAACCCCGCCACCGTTTCCTTCTCGCGCCCGGCGAGCTTGATGCGCTTCAGCGCGTACGTCTTGCGCTTCGGACACAGCACCTTGTACACCTTGCACGTCCCGCCCTGCCCGACGCACTCCAGCTTCAGGTACTTCACCCCGCGCACGATCACCATCTCGGAGTTCTCACGGATCTTGGGCCGTTTCTTTTTCTCCTCAGCCTTCCGCGCCGCCGCGTCCTCGGCGGCGCTCGCCGCCGCCGACGCCGCGTGCGCCGCCGCGTGCGCCGCCGCGCGCGCCGCCGCCGTGGACGACGCCGGCGCGGTGGCGTGCTGTCTGCCCGCGGCCGCCATCGCCGCGGGCGCGGACTGCTGCCTGGCGAACGCGCCCGGCGCGGGCACCGCCACCGTCGCGTCCTCCTCCATGCGCGTCGGCGCGAGCCTCTCGGCGGAAATCGCGCCCGGGCCTCGCGGCGCTTCGGCGCGCTTTTCGGTTTCGCGCGCCTCGCGCCCCGGCGCGCAAATCTCCATGGTCACGTCGTCCGCCGCGTCGCGCGCGAGCGGCGCGCCCCCTCGGCTCCGCGGCGGCGCGTTCTCGTCGTTCGCGGGGCGCGTCGCGGTGCTCGGCACCGGGACGGTGGCGTCATCCGCGGCGGCGCCGGCGAACGGCGGGATGGTGGACGTGCGCGCGACGTCGCCGCCGGCGGCGCGAAGGCGCGGCGTCGGCGCCGCCGACAAAGGGGCGCCTTCTTTTCCTTCGCGCGCGTCGGTTCCTCGCCCGCCCTTCCTCGCTCCGCCACCGAACACCCCGCCCTCGATGGACGCCTTCATGTCGTGCAGGACCCCGAGCCCCTCCGCCACCTCGCCGCTCTCGATGCCCTTGTTGAGGATCTTGAGCGCCTTCTCCGCCCCTTTGTACTGGTGCCCGAACGCCGCCCACTCGGACCAGAACATGGCGTGCTTCTGCCAGAACCCCTCCGACTTGAGGTACTTGAACGTGTCCCGCGCGTCGTCCATGTTGCTCGCCATCTGCTGCCTCGCGAGGCCCAGGTACAGACGCAGGTAGTACCCCTGCGTCTCGTGCGACGCCGCGCGCGAAACCTGGGCCAGCGCGCGCGTCGCGTGCTCAAACAAGCGGAACAGCGAGACGCCGTTGCGGCCCGCCGCGTACGTCCCATCCGCGCCCGCGGCGTGAGAGGTTTCGTCCCCGAGCGCGGCTTCCTCAAACTCCAGGAACTCGCACCACGTGCTGGCGCAGGGGTTCGCACGCAGCGCCGCCACCAGGCGCTCGCGCTCGCCGCGCACGTGCGGAGGCGTCACGCCGGCGGCCCGAAGGTACTCGGCGAGCGTCGAGTCGTCCGCCGCGCGCGAGTGGTGGGGCGTCGAGTGCGCCGCGGGGGCGCGCGCGCGCGGCGTTCCGCGCTGCCAGACTTGAGCCGGCGGGTTGCCGTCGCCGCTGCCGCCGCTGGAGGAGCTGTTAGCGCCGGGGGTTTTCGCGTAGTGCGTCGAGGGCACGCCCGGCGTCCTGCGCGCGGACAACGAAGACGGCGCGGGTGTCTTGTGCGCAGCGCCGGGGACGCCGAGGCTCGATCCCGGCGCGGCGGGCGTGTGCGGCTGCGCGGCGCGCGCGCCCAGCGCGGGCGTGCCTCCCACCCCGGGCGCGAACGTGACGTGCGGCGCGCCCGCGGAGTCCATCACGTCGCACGCCGCGGTGGGGCGGCGCGCGGGCGTGGACAGGTTCTTCACGCGTTCCTTCATGCGCTCGAGTCTCTGTTCGCGTCGAAAAGGCGGAGACGGGGTCGCGCGATCGACGGGTGGAAAAAAGAAGCGCCGACGGCGACGCGGTGGTTTTTTTTTTTTTTCGTG
>Ga0181560_10002634_pt1 | contig 16700 bp, 15 predicted proteins | sample 011ome_20_FD_133751 | JGI IMG/M metagenome (GOLD analysis project Ga0181560, IMG submission 133751) | Coastal salt marsh microbial communities from the Groves Creek Marsh, Skidaway Island, Georgia - 011509CT metaG (megahit assembly) | ecosystem: Environmental > Aquatic > Marine > Intertidal...
GAACGGCCCGACCCGCTGCCCGCCGCCGTTGTCATCGGTGCAGATCCGGGCACGATCATCGCCGCGGTCACGCCGGTACCCGATACCTTATCGGAGTATCAGTTCGCCGGACTGTTACGCGGCAAGCGGCTGGAACTGGTCGATTGCAAGACAGTGCCTCTGAAAGTGCCAGCCTCCGCGGAAATCGTGATTGAGGGCCATGTCTCGCTCGACGAGTATGGCGATGAAGGTCCCTATGGCGATCACACCGGCTATTACAACTCGGTCGAGCAATTCCCGGTCTTTCATGTCAGCGCAATCACCATGCGCCGCGATCCGATCTACCTCTCGACCTTCACCGGACGCCCACCCGATGAACCCTCAGTGCTCGGCGAGGCCCTGAACGAGGTTTTCGTCCCCCTGCTGCAGCAGGCCTTTCCGGAAATTGTCGATTTCTGGCTGCCGCCCGAGGGCTGTTCCTACCGGATCGCCGTTGTGTCCATGAAGAAAGCCTATCCGGGCCATGCCAAACGGGTGATGATGGGCGTGTGGTCCTATCTGCGCCAGTTCATGTACACAAAGTGGGTCATTGTTGTGGATGACGACATCGACGTCCGCGACTGGAAAGATGTCATGTGGGCGATCTCGACCCGCATGGATCCGGCCCGGGACATCACGATGATCGAGGACACGCCGATCGATTATCTGGATTTTGCCTCTCCGGTATCGAGCCTGGGTAGCAAGGCCGGGCTGGACGCCACCAACAAGATCGAGCCGGAAACCACGCGCGAGTGGGGGCGGCAAATAGACATGGATCAAGAGGTGATCGATAAAGTTTCGGCAATGTGGGACGATCTGGGCCTGCCGGGTTCCGGCAAGCCCATATGGAAATAGGAGAACAATCATGGACGCCATTGTCGCTGTTGCACCGATAAACACTCTTTTCATCTCGGCATTGCTGGTGCTGATGAAACTCTTTCTGGGCCTGCGGGTATCGACCTACCGCGCGAAGCACAACATTCTGTGGGGAGACAATGGCGATGACGGCATGGCCCGTCGCATTCGCGCCCATGCCAACCATTCGGAATGGGTTCCCGCCACCATCATCATTCTCGGCCTGATCGAAATGGTTGGTGTTTCGCCGATTATCGTCGGCGTGCTCGGTGCGATTTTGGTGATCGGACGCGGCCTGCATGCCATCGGCCTGCTCGGAAATGCCGAAGCCTTCAACCGGGCCACGGGTATCGCGATGAACTGAATCGTGCTTCTGTTGTGTGCCGTGATCGGGATCGTGGAATTTTTCGCTCCCGGAACTCTCTAACCCCAAGCACGAGGCGCGCGGCGGCGCGACCATTTCATGTCCGATTCGAATACCGTGGATGACCGCGACCGCCTTTCCGCGCTTGTTGCCGATGCCACCAGGCGTGGCGCCGACGCCGCCGATGCCGTTCTGATCCGCTCGACCTCCCTGTCCCACGCACAGCGACTGGGCCAGATCGAGAAGCTCGAGCGTCAGGAAAGCTTCGATCTGGGCCTGCGGGTGTTCCGCGGACGCAAGCAGGCGATCGTCTCCTCGACCGATTTTTCCGGGGCCGCGCTGTCGGAACTGGTGGACCGGGCGCTCGATATGGCCAGAACCGTGCCCGACGACCCGTGGGGCGGACTGGCAGACCCCGACCAGCTTGCCACCGAAATCCCCGAACTCGACATGGTGGATGCTGAGGAACCCGCGAGCGAGGTCCTCATCGACATGGCGCGGCGCTGCGAAGATGCGGCACGCGCGGTTCCCGGCATCACCAATTCGGACGGCGCCGAAGCTAGCTGGAGCCACAGCAACATCACCCTGGCTGCCACCAACGGATTTGCGGGCAGTTATGCCCGGACCGATTGCGGCGTCGGCGTCTCGGTGATCGCAGGCGAGGGCACCGATATGGAAGCCGAGTACGACTTCGCCCATGCGGTCTATCGCAGCGATCTCGAAGATGCTGCGGCCGTGGGCACCCGCGCGGGCGAACGCACCGTGGCGCGCCTCGGGGCGCGGCGCATGCCCACAGCGCAGGTGTCGATCGTCTTCGACCCCCGGGTCGCGGGCGGGCTGCTGGGCCATCTCTCAGGGGCAATCAACGGAACATCGATCGCGCGGGGGTCCAGCTTTCTCAAGGACAGCCTCAATCAGCAGATCTTCGCCGACGGCATATCCGTGATCGATGACCCCCATCGCCCCCGTGGCATGTGCTCCAAGCCCTTCGACGCCGAGGGTGTAGCCAATCGGAAGCGCGCCATCATTGATAACGGGGTCCTGACCACCTGGCTGCTGGACCTGTCATCCGCGCGCCAGCTCGACCTGGAGACCACCGGACATGCCGGGCGCGGGACCTCCGGTCCGCCCTCGCCCGGTCCGACCAATCTCTATCTCGAGCCGGGGAACCGCTCACGCGACGATCTGCTGGGTGAAACCGGCACCGGATTCTACGTCACCTCCCTGATGGGAATGGGGGTGAACGGGGTGACCGGCGACTACAGCCGCGGCGCATCGGGTTTCTGGATCGAGAACGGTGAGATTGCCTTCCCCGTCACCGAAATGACCATCGCGGGCAATCTGAAGGATATGTACCGCTCGCTGACGCCGGCCGACGATCTGGAATTCCGCTACGGGACCAACAGCCCGACCGTCCGGATCGAAGGCATGACGGTTGCCGGTGGCGGCTGATCCGGCTCAGGACGGCTGCATCACCGGCAATCCCGACGGGCTGACCATCATCTCCACCGGCAGTTGTGCCATGACATCGCCGTCACCCTGGACGGGCTCCATCTCCGAACACGATGCACCGGCGGTGATTTTCAAATGCGCTGCCGGGATCACATCGAAATCCGGAAAGCGGGACAGGCGCCCGCTGATCATGCCCCAGAGGTAACGCATCGCGTTCCAGCGACCGGTGCGCCGGAACAGGCAGACATGCAATTGGTGATCGGCGAGCGAGGCTTCTGAGGCCAGCACATAGGGACCGCCGTAATAATGGCTGTTGGCCACCACCACGGATGAGGCGGTTTCGATGCGGCCGGCGATTTCCACGTCATAGGTCCGGGCGCGATACATGGCCAGTTCCCGCAGGGAGGCGACCACATAGGCAAACTTTCCGGTCAGGCGCTTGATGCGGCTGTCCACATTGGCCACCACATGGGCATCGAAGCCGACCCCCGCCATCATCACAAAGCCCCGGCCGTTGGCCTGACCCAGCGATATGGCGCGGGGCGGTCCGTGGGCGATGGTCGCCACGATCTGCTCGACCGATTTGGGATTGATGGCCAGTTCGCGCGCCAGAACATTGGCCGTTCCCAGCGGCAGAATTGCCAGGGCGCAATCGTCCCCGCGCGCGTGAATACCGTTCAGCACCTCGTTGATAGTGCCGTCACCTCCCGCCGCCACGATGGTCTGATAGCCGCGCGCACTTCGCGCGATCGTTTCGGCATCACGCGGCGCAAATGTCTCACAAACCGTCACCTGAACCTCGCACGCACGCAGCCCCTCGAGGACGGCGCGCAAGCGACGGCGGCGGCGAGGGCCCGCGGTTGGATTGAAGATCACCAGGCATTTTTTCATGACGCCCCCCAAACCGCCCACAGACACGAGATTTGTTATATTCGCGTGTCATTTATGTGGCTAGATTATTACTTAAGTTATTGTTTTTATATCATTATTTAGTTCCAAATCACCCTGCCGGTCGTATATGTAGGGGCCAGTGTCATCAGCTGGCAGACTCTCATGAGCGGCGAAACCCGGGCCCATCACTATCGCACCATCTGGATATCCGATGTCCATCTGGGCACGCGCGGCTGCAAAGCCGAAAATCTTCTCGATTTCCTGCGTCACACCGAATCCGACACCCTCTATCTGGTCGGCGATATCGTCGATGGCTGGCGGCTGAAGAAATCCTGGTACTGCCCCCAGGCCCATAACGATGTGGTGCAGAAGCTGCTGCGCAAGGCGCGCAAAGGCACCAAGGTCGTCTATGTGCCGGGCAATCACGACGAAATGCTGCGCGACTACACCGACATGGTATTCGGCGGGGTGACCCTCAAGGCCGAGGCCTATCACATCACCGCCGATGGCCGCCGCCTCTGGATCACCCATGGCGATCAGTTCGATGCGGTCGTGCGCTATGCCCGCTGGCTCGCCCTGCTGGGGGACTGGGCCTACAACACGGTCCAGTCGATCAACTACTGGTTCAACAAGGTCCGTCACCTGATGGGCTTCCGCTACTGGTCGCTCTCGGCCTTTCTCAAGCACCGCGTCAAGAACGCCGTGCAGTATGTGAGCAAATACGTGGAGGTGGTCGCCGACGAAGCCCGCCGGCGCGGGGTCGACGGGGTGGTCTGCGGACATATTCATCATGCCGAGATGCGCGATTTCGATGGCGTGCTCTACTGCAATGACGGCGACTGGGTCGAAAGCTGCACTGCCCTGGTCGAGCACCGGAACGGCGCGCTCGAGATCCTGGACTGGGCGGATGTGCGCCAGTTGTCGCTGGCGCTGCGCTGAGCCGATGCGGGTCGTCCTTGTCACCGATGCGTGGTTCCCCCAGGTCAACGGCGTGGTGCGCACCCTCAACACCGTCGTCGAACACATGCGCCGTCAGGACCACGAGGTTCTGACCATCACGCCGGACCTGTTCAGGACCATCCCCTGCCCCACCTATCCCGAAATCCGGCTCGCCCTGCGTCCGGGCCCGAAGATGCGAAAGCTGATGACGGATTTCGCACCAGAGGCCATCCACATCGCCACCGAAGGCCCGCTGGGTCAGACCGCGCAGCGCATCTGCCGCCAGGAGAACTGGCCCCTGACCACGTCCTTCCACACCAAGTTCCCCGAATATATTCACGCCCGTGCCCGGGTGCCGGTGTCCTGGACTTATGCCTGGATGCGCCGGTTTCACGGGCGCGCCGAACGGGTGATGGTCGCCACCCCGACCATCGACCGCGAATTGCGCGCGCGCGGCTTCGACAACACGGTGCAGTGGACGCGCGGCGTGGACACCGAGCTGTTCCGCCCCCGCCCCCATGACGAATGGCCGGACTCACTGCGCGACCTCCCGCGACCGATCCAACTCTATACCGGGCGGGTCGCCGTGGAAAAGAACATCGCCGCGTTTCTCGAACTCGACACAGCTGGCACGAAACTCGTGGTCGGTGACGGGCCGCAACGGCGCGAGCTGGAATCCAGATATCCCGATGTCGTGTTCGCCGGCGAGCAGCATGGCGAAAGCCTGGCCCGGCATTTCGCCGCCGCCGATGTGTTCGTGTTCCCCAGCCGGACCGATACCTTCGGGCTGGTTCTGCTTGAAGCCCTGGCAAGCGGTATTCCGGTGGCGGCCTATCCGGTACCCGGCCCCCTCGACGTGGTCGGCCGTGACGGTCCGGGCTGGCTGAGCGACGATCTCGAATATGCGGTGAAGATGGCGCTCGAAAGTGCCGACCCCCGGCATTGCCGCGAACACGCGCTCGGCTTTTCCTGGGAGCGCTGCGTCGAGATGTTCGTGTCCTATCTCGCGCCGATCAAACGCAACCGCATGGGCCAGGCCGCCTAGAGCTGCAGCGGCACTGCCTCGTCAGCCGGCGGGTCCACCTCGAAGGCATTCGCCGTACAACACGTCATCATGAACTGTCCCGTGGCCGCGACCAGTCCGATCAGATCGGTCTCGCCCATCACCGACAGAGCCGCATCGTAGGAGCCTTCGCTGAGCTTGCGGGTTTCGAGCATCTCGCTGGCCACAGCAAAACAGGTGTGTTCGCGCTCGCTGGGGAAATCGGGCTGCTGGCGCGCGTTGATGGCGTCGATGATCTCCCGCTCGATCCCGATCTTCAGCGCGTTGCGGGATTGTGCAAACCATGGATAGCGCGCATCCCAGTGGCGGGCGACGGCCATGAATACGATCAGCCGCTCGCGCTCGCTCAGAGGCCCGGCACCCAGACAATCACGCATATCCTGAGCCTTCTGGAACAGGTCCGGAATGCGGATATACGCATAAAACGGCCCACCCACAGGCCCGCCGGAGGCTTTCGCAGCGTCGTGGACTGCGGCCTGCTCGGCGTTCATATCCTCACGCGCGACGATATCAATGCGTGTCATGGTCGTTCCCCCCTTCGGTCGGGTCTCGGGTCTGGCAGCAGCAACCCGCAGTCGGTTTATCCGTCCTTGCGGGCCACCATCCACATATTGTCACTCAGAAAGAATCGGTCGAGGGCGTTGAAACTCACCACCGTGAACCCGGCCGCCTCCACCATGTTTCGCAGGCTGTCCGGCGTAAAATGGTTCACGTGACCGGGGAAGCGGAAGCCACACCAGCGTTTGCCCATCACCTTCCGGTTGATGCTGGCAAAATTCGGCACCTTGATGATTGTCACCCCACCCGGCTCAAGAACACGCGCAGCCTGTTCGAGCAGCGCGACGGGCTGATGTTCGTGCTCCAGAAACGAACGCATCAGAACGCCGGAGGCGCCGCCGGTCGGAAAGCTTTCAAGCCCTTCCAGCGCCGGGGCCTGAATAATCCGCCCGTTCCGCTCGGCAAGGCGCTCTTCCCCCTCGCGGGCCAGAGCCTCGGAAATCTCGATTCCACAGGTATCGTAGTGGTCCGGCAACACCAGCAGGCGGTCTGCATTGCCACATCCCACATCGATCACCACACCGGGCACAATCCACTTGTTGATCCGGTTGGCCAGTTTGTCGGGCTTTTTCACCACGGCGCGGTAGAATTTCCGCCAGCCTTTCGAGATCGCGTGAGAGACCGGATACTCCTCCTTCATGCGTTTCTTGCGGTCGCCATGATTGCGCTCCCAGGCAAAGGCCACCACCAGGTCGGCATAATCGGGTGGGTTTTCCAGATAAACGAAATCGCAGTTCGCACAGCTCCGCAGAACCCAGTGCTGCCAGGAATACGCGAGCACGGGCGCATCCGAATTGTCCGTGCCGCAGTTGGGACAACTCCGGTGCAGCAGGGACCCGGAGGGCTCGGCGTCCGAGGTATCTTTTGGCGTGGTTTCTGCAATAGCCATGAAAAAGCTGTATCACCCTTGGCGCGCGTTGAACAACTGCCGTGACGGCGCGTGACAGAGTAATTCATTCACGCATGTTAAACTTGCATTGGCGACGGGCCCTGTGGCTCCATCGCGCCGCAACTCAAGGAGGCAACCGGTCCGCATGACGCAGGATTCGGGAAAGGAAACCACCGGCTATCTGTTACGCCGGCTCTGGCGTGACTGGATGCGCCAGCATCTCGCCCGCATCGTCGCGGCGGTGTCGCTGATGCTTGTGGTCGCGGCCTCGTCAGCGGCCTATCCGAAGCTGATCGAGACCTCGATCAATATGCTCGAAGAAAAGAACGGGAGTGTCCTCTGGATCATGCCGGTGACCATCCTCCTGGTGACCTTCATCAAGGGCATGGCCTCCTATGGTCAGAGCGTGCTCAGCCAGTCGGTGGCCCTGAAGGTCATCAACGCGATCCAGAAGGAGATGTTCGCCCATCTGATGCGCTCGGACCTCAAGGCCCATCACCTGACCAGCACGGGCAAGCTGATTTCCCGCTTCACCAACGACGTCAATCTGATGCGGGACGCCCTGTCGCGCACCCTGACGGCCATGGCGCGCGATTTTGTGACCGCGGCCGCACTGATCGGCATGATGTTCTACCTGGACTGGGTACTCGCCATCATCGTGATCGTGACCTTCCCGGTGGCCGGTGTGCCGATCATCCGAATCGGCCGGCGTCTGCGCCGCGCCTCGACCAACGCCCAAAGCGGCATGGGCGATCTGACGTCCAATCTCGAACAGTCCTTTTCCGGGATCCGGCTGATCAAATCCTACCGGATGGAAACCTACGAACGTGACCGGGCCAACGACCTCTTCGACCAGATCTATTATCTGGTAATGAAGACCGTCAAAGGGCGGGCCCGGACCTACCCGATCCTTGAAACGCTCGGCGGGGTCTCGGTGGCTGCGGTTCTGTCCTATGGCGGCTGGCGCATTCTTTCGGGAACGGGAACCCTGGGTGAGTTTGTCGGGTTTCTGTCAGCTGTCATTCTGGCCTATCAGCCGATCCGCAGCCTCGGCAATCTGAACGCCGCACTGCAGGAAGGACTGGCAGCGGTCAAACGGAGCTTCGATCTGCTCGATGAAGAGGCAGAGATTTTCGATGTCCCCGACGTCAGGCCGCTCGAATTGTCCGGCGGGGCCGTCTCTTTCGATCAGGTGTCGTTTTCCTACGAGCCCGGAAAACCGGCGCTCGCGCATGTCAGCTTCGATGTGACAGCCGGCAAAACAATTGCCCTGGTCGGGCCGAGCGGTGCCGGCAAATCGACGGTCATGAACATGCTGATGCGGTTCTACGACACCGAGACCGGGTCGGTTGCCATCGATGGACAGGATGTGCGGGCTGTCACCCTGGCCAGTCTTCGCGACAATATCGCGCTGGTCAGCCAGGACGTGACCCTGTTCGACGACACGGTCTCGGCCAATATTCGGTTCGGCCGCCCCGATGCAAGCGATGAAGAGGTTGTGGCCGCCGCAACGGCTGCCGCGGCCCATGACTTCGTCTCCGCACTCCCCGAAGGCTACGAGACCCTGGTCGGCGGTCGCGGTATCAAATTGTCGGGTGGCGAACGTCAGCGGATTGCAATTGCCCGGGCGATGCTCAAGGACGCGCCGATCCTGCTGCTCGACGAGGCGACCAGCGCGCTCGATGCAGAATCCGAACAACAGGTCCAGGCTGCTCTGGACCGTTTGACCGAAGGGCGCACCACACTCGTCATTGCCCACCGGCTCGCAACAGTCCTGAATGCCGACCGCATCCTGGTCATGGATGACGGACGCATCGTGGAAACAGGAACCCATGCAGAGCTTCAGGCACTCGACGGGTTGTACGCACGTCTGAGCCGGCTGCAGTTCCGCAGCAACAGCAATGAACTCGACGACACGGACGCCGTCCGCGACGCCGACCCGGAGACGAATACCGGGACCCCGGCCGCCGAACGCGCGCAGGCCTGATCAACGCCTGCGAAAAGATGTTCTCGGAAAACCTCTATCGATCCATCACCACCACGGGACTGCCGCTGGTCGAACTGCTGCTTCACCAGCGCATCCTGCGGGGCAAGGAAGAACCGAACCGGGTTGACGAGCGCCGGGGGTTGCCGTCCATCGAACGACCGAAAGGGCCGCTCGTCTGGATTCACGCTGCCAGTATCGGTGAAGCCCAATCCGTGCTGGTTCTGATTGACCGTATTCTGCGCACCTCTCCCGATCTGAACGTTCTGATGACCACCGGTACAGTCACCTCGGCCAGGATGATGGCCGACCGTCTGCCGCGGCGCGCCATTCACCAATACGTCCCCGTGGACCGGATCGGCTGGGTGCGGCGATTCCTGGACTACTGGAAACCCGGCGCCGGTCTCTGGGTGGAGTCCGAACTCTGGCCGAACCTGCTGCTGGAATCGCGACGCCGGCAGATACCGCTGGCACTCGTCAATGCACGCATGTCGGCTCGTTCCCACAGAAGCTGGCGGCGCGCACCGAAACTCGCCGCACGCATGCTGTCTGCCTTCGACACCATCCTGGCCCAGGACGAAGACGTCGCGACCCGACTGCGCGATCTGGGTGCACCTCATGTTTCGGTGACTGGCAATCTCAAGCTTGCTGCCGCACCCCTGCCCGCAACAGCGGGCGAACTTCTGAGCCTCCAGGACGCCATCGGTGACCGCCCGGTCTGGCTGGCGGCCAGCACTCACCGCACTGAGGAAGATGCCGTGGGAGAAGTGCATCTGGCCCTGCGCAATCAGCTGCCCGGCCTGCTGACGCTGCTTGCCCCACGTCATCCGCAGCGCGGTGATGACATCGAGCAGGATCTCAAACGGATGGGCCTTGCGGTTGCGCGCTGGAGCCTTGAGGAGGCCATCACGCCGGAGACCGATATCTATCTTGTCGATGCCACCGGACATCTCGGACCTCTCTACCGGGTCAGCCCCCTGGCCTTTGTCGGGGGTTCACTGATCCCCCATGGTGGGCAGAACATGCTGGAAGCCGCACAACTCGGATGCGCAGTTCTGCACGGCCCCCATGTCGACAACTTCCGATCGATTACCGCCGACCTCGCCGCCGCCGGCGCCAGCCGTGAAGTCAGCGACCGGGAGGATCTGACCCGCGCGGTATCGGAACTGCTGGGCAACGCTGCAAAGCTTGATGCGATGACGGCTGCCGCCGAATCCGCTGCCTCGCGCAATCAGGCCGTACTGGACATCACATTACAACGCCTGCAGCCACTGATCGCGAAAGCCGTGGCGGACGCGCCATGAAGGCCCCGGCATTCTGGCATCGGCCGGATTCCACAGCCGCATTTCTGCTGACGCCGTTGGAGCTGATTTACGATTCCGTGAGCCGCCTGAAACGCAGGACAGGAAAAACCGAAACAGCGCCGGTTCCCGTGATCTGCGTCGGCAATCTGGTCGCGGGCGGTGCCGGAAAAACGCCTGTTGCGCTCGCGCTTGCCGCGATGTTGGCCGACCGCAACCTCGCCTTTCTCACCCGGGGCTATGGCGGTCGCGAGTCTGGCCCGGTTCGGGTCGATCCGACCGCCCACACCGCGCCAGATGTGGGGGATGAAGCCTTGCTGCTCGCCCGCGCAGCCCCAACATGGGTCGCCCGCGACCGCCCGCGTGGCGCACAAGCCGCCCTGCGCGCTGGTGCCGATCTGATCATCATGGATGACGGGTTTCAGAACCCGTCCCTGGCCAAGGATATTTCCCTGATCGTGGTGGACGGAGCCACGGGGTTTGGCAACGGACGCGTGATGCCCGCCGGCCCGCTGCGGGAGACCGTTGCCAAGGGCCTGTCCCGTGCCGATGCGGTTATCCTCATGGGGGACGACACCGCCCAAGCGGCGGCGGCCATCGGCCAGCGGCTCCCCATCTTCAGAGCGCAGCTCCGGCCCGTTTCGGACCGCCTGACCGGACGCCGCGTGCTCGCCTTCGCCGGGATCGGACGGCCGCAGAAGTTTTTCGACACCTTGCTGGAAATGGGCTGCAAGATCGTGGCCCGGCACGAATTTGCCGATCACCAGCCCTACAAGCCCGAACAGATCATGCAGTTGTGCGAAGAGGCTGCTGCCCTCGACGCCACGCCGGTCACGACCGAAAAAGATCTGGTACGCCTGCCCCCCGAAGCCCGCCCCATGGTCGAGGCCCTGCCGGTCGCGCTGACCTGGGACGATCCGGACGCAATCGCGGACTTTCTGAAAGACCGTCTGGTCTGATCAACCGCCCGGCATGGGTCCGGCGATCAGTTCCGGGTCCAGCCGCAAGTCGAACCAGTTGATCCGCCAGTCGAGATGCGGACCGGTCGAACGACCTGTCGAGCCAACCGTTCCGATGGCTTCCCCCGGAGCAACCACCTGTCCGACCGCCACGTCGATCCGGGCCAGATGTGAGTAGATCGACGTCACACCATGACCGTGGTCGATCGCGACAGTGCCGCCGGTAAAGAACAGATCATCCTCAGCCAGCGACACCACACCGGCACCGGATGCAGCGACAGTCGTCCCCTGCGGCGCAGCGATATCAACCCCCAGATGAGGACGGCGCGGTTCGCCGTTGAGGATACGCTGATTGCCGTAGCGCCCGCTGACCCGACCCGTCACCGGCCAGACGAAATTCGCCAGCGCATGGGGAAAGTCCGAATCGCGGGCCCGGGCAGCGGAAATCAGGCGGCCTTCCCGGCGGATGCGCTCTAGGTCGGCGGCGTTCGGTGAAACCTTGCGGCGTGGCAGGCCGTCGATCCGTTCGATGTCGTACTCTCGCGTGACAACCGCAAAGCGCCGTGTTTCGGCCAAACCGCCGGGCTTCGTGACGACAATGGCAACGGGCTGTGTACGGTCGCGACCGATCCCGAAGACGAAACGCCCGGTCTCTCCGTTCACGCGCACCGGCTTGCTATCCACGGAAACCGAGGCGCCCGGCTCCACCGTCCCCACCCGCAGGGCACCCTGCATCACCGGACCGTCGAGGACCAGCGCCTGGGCGCTGCTGGTCCAGACCAGAATGACAAGGCACGCCAGAACGCTCCGCATCAAAGCAGCGAGCCCTGTGGGTCGTCCACCGGCGTCGTTTTGGGTTTCGGCTTCTTCCGCGTCGCCTTCCCGGGCGCCGGTTTGGACGGACGACCTTCGGAGCCGACGGATTCCACGGTCGCGTCAACCATGCCCTCATTCTGGAAGGTCAGCGCGATCCGTTCGCCGGGCGAGAGACTGTCAGCCGACAGCACCGGTGCCCCCGATCCGTCCCGCACCAGGACAAAGCCCCGTTCGAGAACGCCCTTGTAGGAGTAGCTTTCCGCCAGGTCCCAAAGCGACTTCAGTTGTTTCTCCAGACCGAGGGCAAGGCGATCCTGCGCCTGATTCAGGCGAACACCCATCGAGTCCACATCACGCAGATCCCGCTGGATACGCGACTCGCTGCCCGCCTTTGCCGCGGCCAGTTGGGCCATCAGCGAGTCCAGTTGCCGCTGCTTGGCATCCACATACTGATCCGGCTTCACGAGCTGGCGGCCCTGATTGACCACGGCATCGTATTTCGCGCGCATCATGCGCGAGACTGCAGGCCGCAGGCGTTCGGCCCAATCATCGACGCGCTGCATCGCTGTTTCAAGAATCCGGTGGGGTGTCGGCAGGCCCCGGCCCAGCGCTGTCACATCCTGTGCTCGCCCGCGCAGCAGCCGCGTCATGCCACCGGTCAGGCGGGCCTCGTCCTCTGCCACCTGGGCGATCAGATCGGCCCGGACCGGCACGGCCATTTCGGCAGCCGCCGTGGGAGTCGGCGCCCGCCGATCGGATGCGAAGTCAATCAGCGTGGTATCGGTTTCATGCCCCACGGCAGAGATCAGCGGAATCTCGCTCGCAGCGGCCGCGCGCACCACGTTTTCCTCGTTGAAGGCCATCAGGTCTTCCAAAGATCCGCCACCCCGCGCAACGATCAGCAGATCGGGACGCGGCACGGGCCCACCCGGCGCAATTCGGTTGAAACCCTCGATGGCGGCACTCACCTCGGCGGCGGCCGAATTGCCCTGAACCACCACCGGCCAAAGCAGAACATGGCGCGGGAAGCGGTCTTCCAGCCGGTGAAGAATGTCACGGATCACCGCCCCGGTGGGCGAGGTCACAACCCCGATCACCTCGGGCAGGAAGGGAAGTGCCGCCTTGCGGTCCGCATCGAACAGGCCTTCGGCAGCGAGGCGTTTGCGGCGCTCCTCGATCATCTTCAGGAGGGCGCCCTCACCCGCAACCTCCACCCGGTCGATCACCAGCTGATACTTGGAACGCGCGGAATAGGTCGTCACCCGGCCTGTCGCAATGATTTCCAGGCCGTCCTCGGGCTGGACCTCCAGCCGTCCGGCGACGCCTTTCCAGCACACCGCGTCGATCACGGCATCAGCGTCTTTCAGAGCCATGTAGAGATGCCCGGAGGCCGCGCGCTTGAATCCGGAGACTTCGCCCCGGACGCGCACATAGGCGAACTTGTCCTCAACCGTGCGTTTGACGTCACTGCTCAGTTCCGCGACAGACACCACCGGCGGCTGGTTGTCGCCGACGGGATCGCTCAACAGGTCGTCATGGAGGTTGTCGCTCATGGGGGGATGCTACCGCAGGCCATCTGGTTCATCGAATCGCACCCATGATACAAACTGCCGCTCCGGAAACGAAGGACCCAGCGAAGGACATTCCATCATGCGTATTCTGGTCGTCGGCGGCGGGGGCCGCGAACATGCTTTGTGCTGGGCCATCGCCGCATCCCCTCTTTGTGACAAACTCTATTGCGCACCCGGAAATGCCGGAATCGCAACGGATGCCGAATGCGTGCCCATCGGAGCTGACGACGTGGACGGGCTGGTGGACTTCGCCCGGGACAACCAGATCGATCTGGTTGTGGTCGGTCCGGAAGGTCCGCTGGTTCTGGGGCTTGTGGACAAGCTCGATGCGCTGGGCATCCGCGCCTTCGGGCCGCGCGCCAACGCCGCCATGCTCGAAGGCTCCAAGGGCTTCATGAAGGACCTCTGCGCCCGCCACGGGATCGCGACCGCCGCCTATGGCCGCTTCACCGATGCCGAGGACGCCAAGGCCTATATCCGCGAACAGGGCGCTCCCATCGTGGTGAAGGCCGACGGACTTGCCGCCGGCAAGGGTGTGACCGTGGCCCAGACCGTCGAAGAAGCGCTTGCTGCCGTCGATGATGCAATGACCGGGAACGCCTTCGGCGCGGCCGGGGCCGAGCTCGTGGTGGAAGAGTTCCTCGAAGGCGAGGAGCTTTCCTTCTTCGTACTGGCCGACGGCACCAACGCCCTGCCGCTGGCCGGGGCCCAGGATCATAAGGCCGTGGGCGAAGGCGATACCGGGCCCAACACCGGCGGGATGGGGGCTTATTCACCGGCTCCGTCCCTGACGGAGGAACTCGAAGCCGAGGTGATGGAGAACATCATCATGCCGACGGTGCGCGGCATGGCTGCCGATGGCTGCCCCTATACCGGCGTCCTTTATGCCGGGCTGATGCTGACCGCCCACGGCCCGAAACTGCTGGAGTACAATGTCCGGTTCGGCGACCCGGAATGTCAGGTCCTGATGATGCGCCTGCGCTCGGACATCATTCCCGCACTCGTCGCTGCCTGCGACGGCGTGCTGGAGAGCTTCGATCTGCGCTGGTCGGACGAGGCCGCCATGACCGTGGTCCTCGCCGCCAGGGGCTATCCGGGCAACTACGACAAGGGCAGCGAGATCCGAGGACTGGAGGCTGCGGCCGAGACCGGCGCGATAGTCTTCCATGCCGGCACCAGGGCCGAGGGGGAGAAAGTTCTCGCCAGCGGCGGACGTGTGCTGAACGTGACGGCCTATGGCGCAACGATTGCCGAAGCCCAGCAACGCGCCTACACCGCTGTGGATGCCATCGACTGGCCGGAGGGGTTCTGCCGCCGCGATATCGGCTGGCGGGCGATCAATTAGAGCGCGTCAGCGCAAACCCGCAAAAAACTCCTTGAGAAGCAGGGAAGAAGCGCCTTCTTCCAGGCCACCGATGATTTCCGGCGCATGATGACAGGTTGGCTGGCTGAAGATGCGCGCGCCGTGTTCCACCCCGCCGCCCTTGGGGTCATAGGCGCCAAAAATCAGCCGGCGAATGCGGGCGAAGGCAATCGCCTGGGCACACATGGCGCAGGGCTCCAGGGTCACATAGAGATCGCAGCCCGTCAGGCGCGGCGTCTTCAGTTCGCGTGCCGCCGCCCGAAGAGCCAGAATCTCGGCATGGCCGGTCGGGTCGCGGTCCTGCTCCACCCGATTGGCGGTGCTTGCGAGCACGCGCCCGGAGGCCGCCTCGACCACGACAGCGCCGACCGGCACCTCGCCATAAGTGCTGGCAGCGCGCGCATTCTCCAGCGCCTGGGCCATATAGGATGCTTCAACCATCGCCGCGACGGTGCCCGCGCCTCGCCAAAATTGCAACGGCGCAGCGGTGCAGCGTAGATTGCGCCCATGACCCGACCCGTTATTGGCATCACCCTCGATTCCGAAGAGCCCGGCGGCTATTCGAATCTCCCCTGGTACGCGCTGCGTGAGAACTACGCCGACGCGGTGACAGCGGCAGGCGGGCTTCCTTTGCCGCTGCCCCATGAGCCCGACCGCGCCGAAGACTATCTGAACCTGATCGACGGCCTGGTAATCACCGGCGGGGCCTTCGATGTGGACCCGAGCCTCTTTGGGGCCGGTGATCGGCATCCGACTGTCATCACCAAGGACCGCCGCACCGCCTTTGAACTGGCGGTGACCCGCGGCGCGCTTGAACGCGACATGCCGGTGCTGGGCATTTGCGGCGGCCAGCAATTGCTACACGTGGTTCTGGGGGGTCAGTTGATCCAGCACATCCCCGACGAGGTGCCCGAGGCGCTGGCCCATGAACAGCCCAATCCGCGCGATGAACCCGGCCATGGGGTGGCCGTGAAGCCGGATACCCTGCTGCACCGGATTGTCAGGAGGGATTCGCTGGAGGTGAACAGCGCCCATCATCAGGCCGCCAAGGGCGAGCCGGATGGAGTGGTGATCAATGCGGTCGCCCCGGACGGTGTGATCGAGGGCATTGAAGCGACCGGAAAGTCGTTCTGTCTGGGCGTGCAGTGGCATCCGGAATACGGCGTCTCCGCCGGGGATTCCGCGATTTTCGACGCCTTCATCAAAGCCGCCGGATAGCCCGATATGACCGAGGAGTCTCCCAGGGGCGAACGGATCGCAAAGGTGATCGCGCGTGCCGGTGTCGCCTCCCGGCGCGAAGCCGAGCGCTGGATCGAGGCCGGTCGGGTCACACTGGATGGGGCGCGGGTTGAATCGCCGGCCCTGAACGTGGACCCCGATGCGGATATCCGGATCGACGGCAATTCCCTTCCGGCCCGCGAACCGGTCCGCCTCTGGCGCTATCACAAGCCGCGCGGCCGCCTGACGACCCACAGCGATCCGGAGGGCCGCCCGACCGTTTTCGCCGATCTGCCGCCCGAACTGAGCAACGCCAAGCCGGTCGGACGGCTGGATATGAACTCCGAGGGCCTGCTGCTGCTGACCAATGACGGTGAGCTTGCCCGGCGCCTCGAGCTGCCCTCGACCGGCTGGGTCCGCCAGTACCGGGTGCGGGTTCATGGCCGCATCGACAATGAC
>Ga0181560_10002643_pt1 | contig 16679 bp, 16 predicted proteins | sample 011ome_20_FD_133751 | JGI IMG/M metagenome (GOLD analysis project Ga0181560, IMG submission 133751) | Coastal salt marsh microbial communities from the Groves Creek Marsh, Skidaway Island, Georgia - 011509CT metaG (megahit assembly) | ecosystem: Environmental > Aquatic > Marine > Intertidal...
CTCCCTCCCTCCCTCCCTTCCTCCCTCCCTCCCGTCCCCTCGCGACCTGCCCGCAGCCGCGATCAAGGGGTTCCGCGCCGTCTCCAAGGCGATCGACAAGTACACGTTCCTTCGACACCTGCGCGAGTCCGACGCGACGTCCTTCTATCGCGTCCTCGTGAACCACGCGATGGAGCTCCTTCCTTACGTCTACACCCCCACGGTTGGCGAAGCGTGCCAGACGTATCACAGACTCCCCATACGGACGAACGGCGTGTACATCACCGCGGACGACGCGGGCAAGGTGGGCGACGCGCTCAGGACGCGCGCGAGGGACGTCGGCGCGGGGGACGGCGACGGGAAGCTGAAGGTTGCCGTCGTCACCGACGGCGAGCGCATCTTAGGTGAGTCTCGGATCCCGGATCCCGGATCCACGCCACGCCGCGCCACGCGTCGCCGCACGTCGCGCGCTCGTTCGTTCCGTCGTCGTTTTGATTCTTGACCCACCGATCGAATCGTCCGTTGACGCGCGCACGCCGACCCCCCGCGCCGACCGAACCGTCGTACTCGGATCAGGCGCGTTCTATACACTGGTCCCCATACGACCGCGTTGACGTGGTGAACGCCGATCCTTAAGGACTTTTCCCGGCGCGTCTCTCCGCTCATCCCTCCCTTTCAATCCCCGACCACGACGCCTTTCAACTCCAACTGACGCCTATGAACTCCACCCCGACCGAACCGAACCGAACCTATCGATCGATCGCGTCAGGCCTCGGCGACCTCGGCGCCGGCGGCATGGGCATCGCCGAGGGAAAGATCCTCCTGTACACCGTCTGCGCCGGCGTGGAGCCCGCGGCGTGCCTCCCCGTGTGCTTAGACGTCGGCACGGATAACCAGGCGCTGTTGGACGACCCGAAGTACCGCGGTCTGCGGCGGAAGCGGTTGCGAGGCGCGGCGTACGACGACTTGGTCGAGGAGTTCATGGCGGAGATGCGTTCGTGGCAGCCGCGGTGTTTGGTCCAGTTTGAAGATTTCGGCAACGCGAACGCGTTTCGCGTGCTCGAGAAGTATCGGCGCGTGCAGCCGTGCTTTAACGACGACATTCAGGGGACCGCGTGCGTCGCGCTCGCGGCGCTCTTGAGCGGTCTGCGGGCGACGGGGGGTCAGCTGACGGATCAGACCGTCTTATTTTACGGCGCCGGCGAAGCGGGCGTCGGCATCGGGGAGCTCATCGCGATGGCGATGGAAAAAGCCGGCCTGTCGAAGCGCGACGCGATGCGTCGCTGCCTCTTCATGGACAGCAAAGGGCTCGTCTGCAAGGCGCGGCTCGAGGGCTACGGCGGAGAGAAGTTCGCGCTCCAGCCGCACAAGATTCCGTTCGCGCACGACGTCGCGTATCAGCCGAACCTCCTCGCCGCCGTCGACGCGTTGAGGTGCGTTCTATCTCACACTGGTCCCCGTACGACCGCGTCGGCGTGGTGAACGCCGATCCTTAAGGACTTTTCCCGGCGGTTCTCTCCGCCCAGGGTCCCTCGCTTTCGATCCCCGCCCTCGACGCCTTTCAACTCCACTTCTGACGCCTTTCAACTCCACCCCGATATCATCGCTCGTGTGGACCCTCGACCCTGAGACCGACGGCTTTGATCGGCGTCTCCACGATCGCGGGCGCGTTCGACGAGGCTGTCGTTAAGCGCATGGCGGCTCTGAACCCGCGGCCGGTGATCATGCCACTGTCGAACCCGACGCCGCTCGCGGAGTGCACGTTCGAGCAGGCGGTGAGCTGGACGAACGGCGAGGTCGTCTTCGCGTCCGGGTCGCCGTTTCCGCCGCTGAGGCGCGCGGGCGGCGAGACGTTGTATCCCGCGCAGGCGAACAACGCGTACGTGTTCCCCGCGCTCGGGCACGCCGCGGTGCTGTCGAACGCGCGAGAGGTGAGCGACGACGCGTTCTTGGACTGCGCGTACGAGCTCGCGTCGATGAGCACCGCGGAGTGCGTCGCGACGGGCAAGCTGTTTCCCGACTTTGACAGCATTCGCGACGTGAGCAAAAAGCTCGTCGCGTCCGTCGCGGCGAAGATGGAAGCGAGAGGGGAGACGCGCGAGAGGGTGGGCGGGATCGAGGCGTGGGTCGCGAAGGTCGAGCGCGAGTTTTGGTGCCCGGAGGCGGACGACGCGCCCGTCGCGCGGTCGCGGCTGTAGACCGCGGCGGCCGGCGTTGTAGGGCAGCCCGTTTATTAATCATCGAGCTCGCCGCATCACGCTCAGTTCATCGCGCGTCGCAACTTCAGTTGTTTGAATACCAGACCTGACGTCGTCGTCACTCGAGCGCGCGCGCGTCGTCGTCGTCGTCGGCGCGATGGGCGCGGGCGAGAGCAAGGCGGCGGCGTCCGCGGCCGCGCCCGCGAGCGCGAGCGCGGGGGACGACCCTCCCGCGCCCGCGCCGAAGCAGGGGACCTGGGAAGCGGTCCGCGCGTCGGCTCCCGGGACGTCGTCGTCGTCGTCGTGGTCGCGGATGAAGCGCGCGATGGGGGACGTCGTTTTTCGTGCGAATGCGAAAACGAAGAGCGACGACGACGCGACCGCGGCCGCGAGCGAGCGCGACGACGACGCGTGGGACGGCGAGCTCGAGGGCGACTACGCGCGCGCGCCGCCGCGAGGGAGCCACGAGACGTACCTCTCGTCGCCGACGTTCCTGCACGAGCGAATACTCGCGTTTCAGTACGAGGGCGACCGGCGCGAGGATGAGGACGCGGACGCGACGGACGACGACGATCCCGAGGACGCCGCGTCGCGCGAGCGCGCCGAGGTGGACGCCCTGGACGTCTCCCGGACGCTGTTCCTGGACGACGACGACGACGGATACGTCAACGCGCTCGAGGACGCCGCGGACGTCATCGCGGAGCTGCGCGGCGGCGACGACGACGACGACGGGAATCTGAATGCCAACGACGCCGACGCGAACGACGCCGACGACGCCAGAGTGATGCTCGTCAACGTGAGCGACCGGAAACTCCTTCACCCGGAGCTGTACCACATGTTCGACGCGCACGGCGCCGTGCGCGAGCACGAGTGCGACTGGGAGTGGCCGCGGCGCGCGGAGGTGCTCCCCATGGCGACGCTGTTGGAGATATGCGCGGAGACGCACGCGTGGTGCGTTCTGTACACTGGTTCCCATACGTCCGCGTCGGCGTGGTGAACGCCGATCCATAAGGACTTTGCCCGGCGCATCTCTCCGCCCAGGGTCCCTCGCTTTCTATCCCGACACACCTCGACGCCTTTCAACTCCGCTTCTGACGCCTTTCAACTCCACCCCGACGTTCGCTCGTATGGAACGACCCTCAGGCTGTCGGAGTCGAAATCAAATCTCGTGTGTCTCCACGCGAGAGGGGGCGTCGGGTGCGGCGCCGCGCGCATGCTGCGTTTCGTCGCCGCGTCGTATCTGTGCTACGCCGGCGTGCACGACGACGTCGTGGACGCGTTCGACGCGCTCGCGTCGCCGCCGCCGTCGCGCGCGTGGGCGTGGTCGAGTCTCGGCGGCGGCGGCGGAGCCGGCGGTGTTCCGCGTTCTTCGCCGCGAGAGGCGGACGGCGGGAGCGCGCCCGGGACGCCGACGGGAGGCGGCGGGGATCGAACCGGCGGCGGGCGCGAGTTGTTCTTCTCCGCGGAAGACCGAGCGATGGCGGCGGCGGCGACGAACGCGCCGCCGTCGCACGGAGGGTACGGCCTCACGCGCGGCGGCGGCGGCGGCGGCGGCGGCGCGGCGTCGTCGGCGTCGGCGGCGAATATCAGGAATAACGGCCGCGCGTCGAGAGTTACTCACGCGGCGTATCAACCGCCGCCGAGCGGCAGCGCGACGTCCACGTGCGCGCAGCGTCGATACGCGCACTGGCTGTTGATGACCTCGCGCGGCGCGTTCGGTCCGGCGGCGCGCGCAGGTCGAGGGAAAGCGATGACGCTCAGGTGCGCGGGCGTTTCCGCATGTTTTTCACCCACCGCCGTCCGGTTTCTTCAACATTTGATCGCGCCGCCTTTCATCAGCTGACCGATGAACGTTTTTCGTCCCCCGGAATCGCCCGCGTTCAAAACAGAGCCGTCGTCGCGTCGGCGGCGCCGCCGCTCGACGGTCGAGGCGGATGCCGGTTGTACGCGCTCGTGCACGCGCGCGGGGAGCTGATCGGCGTCGGCGGCGTCGGCGTCGGCGGCCTCGCGCCGAGGCGCCGCGCTGCGGGAGGCGGGGCGATCGAGTTGACGCTCCGAGACGTCTCCGGCGGCGGCGGCGGCGGCGACTCCGAAGGCGTCGACGCCGGCGTCGCCGTCCGAGGCGACGTCGCGGTGTCGCTGTGCCACTGGACCGGCGTCCGCGCGAAGGACGCGCGCGAGCCGGTCGCGGTCTTCGCGTTTCACACCGGGTTCGTCGAGCCCGGCGAGCACCGCGCGACGTTGAGGCAGTTGGACGTCTCCGACGCGCATCGGAGGAAAATTCCGGAAAACTTTTACGTCGACGTGCGCCTCGAGCTCGACGCCGACGCGCCGCTCGAGCTCGGCGACCAGCCCGGCGACGGCGACGGGGTCGGGGGCATTGGGATCGACGACGCGTTCGGATGCGAATCGTCGCTTGCGTTTGGACGCGAACCGTCGTCGTCGCCGCCGGGACTGCGAGGCGTGTGCTGGGACGTGACGCCCCCCGAGAGGGCGAGGCGAGGGACGTGGTGGACCGACGTCGACGGCGCGTTCGGCGCCGGCGGCGTGTCGCTGCCGCCGCACCAGGAGGACGCGCTGCGGGAGGCGTTCGCGGCGTCTCCGAAACGGCTTGTCTCGCGGCCGTTACTTCGACTCGCGAAGACGACGACGAGGCGAGCGACGGAAGCCGCGGCGGCGCCTCGCCCGCCGCCCGCGTCCCCCCCCCCGCGGCCTTCGTTCGTGTCGCTCGCGCGCGAGACGATCGTCGTCGCGGTGACGCGCAAACTCCGCGTCGACGTCGCCGCCGCCGCGACCGCGGTCGCGATCGGCGACCCGGAGCGCTCGCTGTCCTTGGACGAGCTCCGCGCGCTCCTTCGCGCGGCGCCGACGGAGGACGAGTCTGCCGCCGTCGCCGCCGCTGAATTCGTCAACGACGCCGCGTTCTTCCACGCCATGACGCCCGCGGAGCGCGCGCTTCAGACGCTCGCCGCGGTCCCGCGTCTGAAACCCAAGCTCCGGACGCTGTGTTTCGCGCGGTACTACTTCGAGCGCGCGGTCGAGGACGTGGAGCTCGCACTGCGCGACGTCGCGGCGGCGTGCGAGTGCGTGAGGAGGAGCGCGGCGGCGAAGAACGGCGCGTTGCGCGTCGTCCTCGCCACCGCGCTCGCGTGCGGGAACGCACTGAACGAGGGCAACGCGCGCGGGGGCGCGACCGGCTTTTCCTTGGACTCGCTCCACAAGCTCGCGGACGTCAAGGCGAAGACGCCGCGAGCGGGAGGGGGAAGAAGCGAGACGCTGTTAGATTTCGTCGTCGCCGCGGCGGACGAGCGCGTCGTCGGCGAAGGCGAGGCGGACGTCGAGGCCGTCGCCGCGCTCGCGCCGTCGCTGACGCGCGACCTCGCGGCGTGCGAGCGCGGGGGCGCGTGCCCCACGTTCGACGACATCGCGGACGCGCTGGGGCGGATCGAGGGAGGGATCGCGATGGCGACGCGAGAGGCGGACGCGGCGGCGGCGGCGGCGGCGGCGGCGGGGGGCGGCGGAAACGGCGGCGGCGGCGGCGAGTTGGCGTACACGGGAGCGCTGCGCGCGTTCGTCGCGCGCGCGTCGCCGCGCGTCGCCGCGCTGCGAGACGACGCGGTTCGAGCGGACGCGGCGTACAGAGCGCTGTGTCTCTACGTCGGCGAGGGAGACGGCGAGAGCGGCGTCGCGGCGCCGCCGGCGCCGGCGCGTCCGCCGAGCGACATTTTCGGGTCGGTCTGGGCGTTCGCGCGCGCCGTGGACGCGTCCAGGGCGCGGCGCGTCGCGCTCGAGAAGCGCCGCGCGCTCGAGGCGTCGGTCGCGGCGAACGCGCGGGACGACTCGGAGGACGAGCTCGAATCGCCGGCCGCGCGGCGTAGTAATACACTAGCAGCAGACGACGAATTAGCGGCGTACTCGTGGTAATACACTTATCTAATTAGCAGCCTAAAGCTTCCCGCCCCCGCCCGGGAGCACGTCGCTCCAGCGGAACCGCCTCCGGTGGTTGCAGTACCCGTTCGGGTGCTTCTCCAAGTACCGCTGGTGACCCGACTCCGCGGGGTAATACTCCGTCGCGTCCTCCACCCTCGTCACTATCTTGTCTCGCTGAAACGTCTTTATCTTCCCCCGGTCTAGCGCGCGTTGCGTCCGCGCGATGACTCTCTCCGCGTCCTTCCTCTGTCCCTCGTCGTGCACGAAGATCACGCTCGCGTACTGGCTCCCCGCGTCGTTCCCTTGCCGGTTCGTCGTCGTCGGGTCGTGAAAGGTGTACAGGTGCGCGTTCAGATCCTCGTACGAGCACTTGGTCGCGTCGAACTTCACCTGGCACACCTCGACGTGCCCCGTGCGTCCGCCGCACACCTCGCGGTACGACGGATTTGGTTTCGCCTTCGACACGAGCGAACGTCGGGGTGGAGTTCAAAGGCGTCAGAAGCGGAGTTGAAAGGCGTCGAGGACGGTGATTGAAAGCGAGGGACCCTGGGCGGAGAGATGCGCCGGGAAGTAAAGTCCTTAAGGATCGGCGTTCACCACGCCGACGCGGTCGTATGGGGACCAGTGTACAGAACACACCTTCGCATCCTTGGGCGCCATGAACCCGACGTTCGTCGCGACGACCGCGCCCGGGTGCGTCTCGTTGAAGTCCTTCGCGTACCACTTCTCGACGCCCCAGTAGCATCCGCCGCCGAACGTGGCCGTCCTCAGCGCGTCGTCGGGGCCATCGGAGCTGGAGTCGGGGATGGCGAGGAACGCGGCGTTGGACGTGCGTCGCGTCGGCCACGCGGCGGATCGGTCGCCGCGGTCGCCGCCGAGCGACGGCGCGTTGCCCATCGATCGAATTTCGCGCGGTTCGGTTCGGTGTACAGTAGTTCCGTTCGGTGCCGTTCTGGTCGGTTCGGGTCGGTTCGGTCGAGGAGGAGGACGACGACGAGGCGCGACGACGAGTGATGACGCGCGCGTCGTCGTCTCGACGGACACGTGTCGATGTCGGAACCTTCACGAGGTTTACGACTTCCGTCATTTCATCGGTCAGTTGAAAGGGAACGCGATCAAATATTGAAACCAAGGGATGGGTGAAAAACGAGAACGCGCCCGCTGGGACGAGAAGACCGACACTCTCCGAACGCCGATCGTCGGACGAACCGAACACGTCGAACGCCTCCGGTCCGCGCCGCCGCGCCCACTCCCCTCCGCGCGGGGACGCCGTCCGCCCCGTCCCCTCCGTCCCGTCCCGTCCCGTCCGGTCATGGGGTGCGCCCCGTCCAAGGAACGCGACGCGCTCGAGCGCGACCGCGCCGAGCTCAGCGCGCAGCGAAGGCAACTCGCGATGGAGCGGCAGGCGTGGGAGCGGCAGCAGCGCGCGAACGCGACGCCGGCGCCGTACTACCCGCCGGCGCCGCCGCCGCGGCAGCAGCAGCAGCAGCACGTCGCGCCGCCGCCGCCGCCGCCGCCGCCGCCGCCCGTCGTCGCCGCGCCCACCGTGGTCGCGATCCCGCCGTCGACGGCGGTGACGTACGTCGTCGTGCCCGATCCGGCCGCGATGCGCGCGTGGGCGTACCCGGGGCAGGTCATCTGGACGCCGCAGACGCCGCCGACGCTGTACCCGGCGATCTCGCAGCGGATTCCGAACTATCCTCCTCCGCCGGGTGCGTGGAGGGAGGGAGTCGCCCGCGCGCTCGCGTCGTCTCCGGCCGCCGCCGTCCAGTCCTCGAACAGATTTTCGAAAACTCATCAATCTCGTCTGACGCTCTCGTCGTCGCTCTCATCATCGTCCGTCCGCCTCCTTCGCAGCCGGGAACTGGACGTACCCGCCCGCGCCAGGGTCGAACCTCTCCCTGCACGCGTCCAGAATCGGGTGGCTCCTCGAGCCCGGCCCGACGGTCGCGAAGAGCGACTACGTGTACACCAGAGAGACGAAACACTTCGGGGACATGTTAAACGAGAAAGGATTCCCCGTCGCGCGCGTGATGGACATCGTCCCGCACGAGGTCCACGCGGGCGAGGGCTTGCGCATGTGCGGCGCGAACGCGCGAGGGAAGTTTACGCAGGACGACAGGAAGACGGAGTACGCGTTGGGGACCGTGGACCTGGGGACGGTGCGGACGACGATGGGGAAGGGCGTCTCCGCGAAAGTTTGCGTCAATTATTTCGCGCAGCCGCTCGACGACGCGGTCTTGTTCCACCTCGGGAACGGCTGGGACGACATCTTCCAGGTCAAGCACGACCGAGGGAACGTCCTGAAGTTTCAGGTCACCCCCGGCGCGCCCGGCGAGGGGTGCACTAAAGGCGTCAAGATGGACGGCGTGTGCGGCTGGAACGACCGCGCCAGCGTGGACTTTCGCGTCGACGACGCGTTCCTCTCGAGTGGGATACGAACCGTCGTCGCGGTACTCGAACCGTCGGGAAAGCAGCGGCTGTACGTCGACGGCGCGCTCGTGGGCCAGGGCGACGGCATCGCGCTGCCGCGCGGGGCGGCGGATCCGTACGAGGGTCAGATGAAGAAAGACGGGGAGGCGTGCGAGAGGAGAGAGTGTTGGCTCGGGCGGTGGATGCGGCCGGACCAGTCCTCGCCGTTGTACGCGGGGATCGTGTCCTTGGATCTGTTTGACGACGCGCTGACCCCGGAGCAAGTCGCGGAGGTCTCGAGGCCGGCGGCGTAGAGTTGAGTTGAAGGGTTGAAAGGTTGATAGAGTCGCGTTGACGACTGTAGTTAGGATACAAAAAATGATTCGCGCGCGGGTTGAGTCTACCTCTTCTTCTTTCGCTTCCCCAAGGGTTTGGCCGCTTTCGCGGCCACCTCCCTCGCGATCGAGGCCTCCCCTCTCGCGACGGCCTCGCTCACGACGCCGCCCAGCTGCATCGCGTGCCGCGGCACCCGCAGCGTGTACAGCAACCCCACGACGGTCGTCATGAGCAGAAGCGCGTTCGCCTGGTGTAAGCTCCCGAGGCTCACCGGGACGTGATACAACAACGTAGAGATCCCTAACCCCACCTGCGCGAGCGTTACCACCATGACCGCGTCGAGCGCGAGGGAGCTGACCGCGGGGAGCCGCGGGTTACCACGTAACGTTCCCCATGCGTACGTTACCGCGAGTAACGTCGTCACCGCGAGCGCGCGGTGGTCGAACTGCACCGCAGCGGTGTTTTCGAAAAAATTCCGCCACCCGTACTTCTCCCACATGTCGAAGTACTCCTCCGGGACGACCCTCCCCCCCATGAGCGGGAACGTGTTGAACGCCCTCCCCGCGTCCATCCCCGCGACGTACGCCCCGGACAGCGCGGTCGTCGCGATGAGCCCCGCGAGGGGAACGATCGTCTGACGCGCTTTCCGCGCGGCTTCCAACGCGAGCATCGCGATCCGTCGCGCCCCGGAGTCGCCCGCCACCCACGTCATCGACCGTCGCGCGTGATCCTCGATCGCGCACCCCGGGAACGCTACGCTGAGCGTCGTCCAGAGCATTCCGACGTAGATCGTGAACGCGCCGGTGAGGTGCGTCGCGAGTCGGTACGGCGACACGCGCGGGATCTCGTTTCGCTCCGCCGCCTCGTCACTGAGGGTCGAGGGTCCATACAAAGCGATGTCGGGGTGGATTTCATAGGCGTCAGATGGAGTTGAAAGGCGCCGAGGGCGGGTATTGAAAGCGAGGGGTGAGCGGAGAGAGACGACGGCAAAAGTCCTTAAGGATCGGCGTTCACCACGCGAACGCGTTCGTATGGGAACCAGTGTATAGAACGCGCCTGAGCGTCAACCCGGATTTGACCATCCACCACCCGATCATGCCCTGGCACGCGCCCAGGGTGAACAAGCCCGCGAGGCGCGCCATCAGGCCGGGGGTCACGAACCCGGCCGCGGCGAACACGGCGAGGGGCAGCGCGAAGTACGCGCCGAGGCCTCTGCCCCACATGCGATGGCCGAACTCCATCCAGTAGATGAATTTGTACTCCTCGAGCGTCATCCCGACGTTGGTCTTGACGTACTCTGCGACGCGCGGGGGAACGTGAGTGGTCAGTCACGATGACGTGGGAGGATACATGCAATGCGCGCGGTTGATATCACGCCGCGCGTCGAAGAAGAGTCACGCGACGACGCACCCGGAGACCGCTTGTACTTGTCGAACTCCGCGCGCCACTCTACATCCGTGCTCGGCGCGCGCTCCCACTCGAACTTCCAGTCCGTCATCGACAGCCCGCTCCTCGTCAGCCGCGTCGCGCCGCCGAGGACGACGAGGGAGAAGACCCAGACGCACCCGCCGGCGAGCCACGCGGCGACGGCGTTCTCCGCGAACGCGCCGCCGCGGACGAGCGGATGGACGAACGCCGGCGTCGTCGTCGTCGTCGTCGTCGCCGCACCTCGCGTGGACGACGCGGTCGCGACGCGCCTCGCGGTCGCGCGCGTCGCCGCGGTCGCGACGCGCGTCGCCGTCGTCGTCGTCGTCGTCGTCGTCGTCGTCGCGCGCGCCGCGGCGGCGGACGACGACGCGAACGCCCTCCACGCGAGGTGCCCGACGGAGGAGAAGGAGGAGGCGGTACAGCTGGCGGCGGACGACGACGACGATGACGTCGCGAGGCGGAGCGACGCGATCGATCTCGACGCGACGAGATCGCGAACCGTCGTCGTCCGCGCGACGCCGTCCGACGCGGAACGAAACGCGCGCGCCGCGGCGGACGCGGACGGCGGCGTCGTCGCCGCGCGGTACGCGAGCGCGCAGAGCGCGGACGCCGCTCGCGCGCGCGACATCCTCGCCCGCGCGGTGGGGTGTGCGCCTCGAGCGACAGAGTCATGCCGTGACGTCATTCGAAGCTGAGAAGCGTTCTTTCATTTTTTCAGGTTTTTTCACCGCCGACCATCGGTTTCAAAATTTGATCGCACTCCTTTCAACTGACCGATGAAATCGCCCTCACTGAAAATACTACTGTAGACTACTATCAGTCCACGGGAGCGCGCCTCGGGCGCGCTCCGCGGCGTCTACCCCTCCCCCCCCTACCGTCCGCCTCCTCGCCGAGTCACGCGCAGCGTGCATCGCGCGTCCCCGGCGCTCAGCGTTTCCGTCCGCGCGACGGCCACGCCGCCGAACCAATCGCGGCCGCCGCCGCCGCCGCCGCCGCCGCTCTCGAACCAACTCGCCCCGTCCACGGCGCAACACGTCGCACTCGCGAGCGCGCCTTCCCCCTCCGCAGCGAACACGGAGTGGTACAGACACCGCGACGTGCGCATCTCGAACACCACCTCGGGGTCGTCGCCGCCGCCGCCGGCGTCGGTTTCTGCTCGCGCGCCCGTCGGCGTCGGCGCCTCTCTCCAGTCCCATCCGACGTCGCCGTGATCGTACGCGAGTCCTCTCAACAGCTTCACGCACAGCCCGACCTTATCCCTCGACATCGTCACCGCGGCGGCGACGCCGGCGTTCACCATCCTCGCCGCGAGCCGCTCCCCGCCGTTGTGTTCGCGTATCAACGGTATCAACGCGGCGTCGTCATTAATCCACGGTCGCAACGCGCGAAGCGTGGCGAGCGCGCGGCACGCGTGCTTCACGTGCGACGCGTCGCGGCTTCTCGCGGCCGCGTCGAGGTGCGCCCCGCTTCCAAATACGCCGACGACGACGTCGCGGAAGGCGTCGCCGTCGACGTCGTACCTCGCGCGCAGGTCTCTCGCGCGGCGTTCGATGTCATTCACGATACCTTCTTCTCTTCCCAGACCGCTCGTTCGACGGTCGCGACGGAGCCTCTGGAGCATCCCGCGACGCCACCACTCGTGCGACCAGTCGTCCAAGGACGTCCGCCAGCGCGTCGGGAGCCAGTGCGAGCCTCGCGACGCGAAGTGGTTGAACACCGTGTGCGCGACGACCTCCTCCGAAGGTTCGGACGTCGACGACGACGACGACGTCGACGACGACGACGACGACGACGACGACGACGACGACGGGATCTCCATACAAAGCGATGTCGGGGTGGATTTCATAGGCGTCAGATGGAGTTGAAAGGCGCCGAGGGCGGGGATTGAAAGCGAGGGGTGCGCGGAGAGAGACGACGGCAAAAGTCCTTAAGGATCGGCGTTCACCACGCGAACGCGTTCGTATGGGAACCAGTGTATAGAACGCACCTCTTCTCTCTCATCCCCTCGGGAGCCTTCTCCGTCCCCTTCGCCGCGCGCCGCCGCCGCCGCCGACGCCGACACCGACACCGCGCGTCGACGTCCCGCGGACGACGCCTCGCGCGCCGCCCTCGCGAGCGAAGCGCGGCGAAGCATGCGCGCCGCGGGGAGCGTCGGCGAGGGAGGTGTGACGCGCGACGAGCGAAAACGCAGAGAGTCGTTGCCGTCGTCGGCGTCCAGTCATAGTCAGCGGTCCACGGGATGATTATTAATGAAACGCTCGCCGCCATACTGTAGCTCCCCCGCGCGCGCCGCCGTCATGACGGACGCGGAGGCGGGCGACGACGTCGCCGCGCTCGAGGCGCTCGCGGCGTCGATCGCGTGCGCGAACCTGCGCGACGACGTCCTCGCGAACGTCCTCCCGCCGACCACCTCCGCGGCGTCGTCGTCTTCCGAGTTTCTGGACGCGCGCGACGAGATCCTCTCGCCGTCGCCGTCGCCGTCGAGAGCGACGCCGCCGCGGCGCTCGCCGCGCGTGGCGAGCTCCGGGTACGGGCGCGGCGACGGCGTGGCGTCGCTCATCTCCGGCGGCGGCGCGTCGACGCCGGGAGGCGCGAAGAGGACGACGCCGAGACGAACGATGAGCGGCGAACTCGGCGGGAGTACCCCCGAGCGTGCGGTGATCATCCCCGCGTCCCCGACGCGTTCTTCCCCGGCGTCCGCGACGCCGGGGAAGAAGGACGCGCCGCAGCGCTGGGCGGAGATCGCCGCCGCCGCGGACGAGGACGCGGACGAGTTCCACACCGCGCCGTCGACGCCGATGCCGCAGTCGGTATCGCGCGCGAACTCGACGCGACGAACGGCGTTCGAGAGCGCTCTGCTGGAAGCAGAGCAGGCGGAGGAGGACGCGTCGAAGAAACCGTCGCCGGCGCCGCGTCCGAAGCTCGTCGTGCGGTTCAAGCGCGAGGTCGTCAACCCCGCGCAGAGCCCGGAGGCGAGAGCGTCGGCGGACGCGGCGGTGACGGCGACGCCGACGGACGGGGAGCCGCCGCCGCGGACGTCGCCGCTCGCGGCGGCGGCGCCGAAACTCGCGACGAGAGACGCCGCCGCGGGAGCCGCCGCCGGCGCGACCGGTCCCGCGGCGGCGGCGGCGGACCGACCGTTCCCGACGCCGGAGCGCAGACCGCGGAGTAAACTCCCGAAGAAGAAGCCGTCGCGGCAGAGGAGCGCGTTCGCGACGTTTCGCGACGCGAAGCGTCAAGAGAAGAAGGAGGTCGCGGCGTCGACCGACGACGCCGTCGACGCGCTCGCGGCGGCGTTTGAAAAAACCGTCTCGCTGTCGGTGGCCTCCCCACCGGCCGGGTCCACGCGACGCGCGTCCGCGTTCGCGGCGCGCGCGCCGCGATCGATGCGCGACGAGAACGTCGGCGTCGTCGGCCTGTCGTTCAGCGACGTCATGGAGCTCCACGAGGGCCCGCCCGCGCACTTTGAACGCCCGGCGCGGCACGCGGCGGTGGTGGCGAAGTTTTTCAAGGAGGGCCTCGAGGGCCGGTGCGAGCGCGTCCCCGCGCGGCTCGCGACGGACGACGAGCTCCTCCTCTGCCACTCCCAGTCGCACCTCGACGCGGTCGAGTCCACGTTCGACGCGTCGAAAGACGAGGCGGTGCAGGGCGAGGGGGATATCTACTGGACGACGCACACGGCGAGATGCGCGAGAACCGCCGCGGGAAGCGCCGCCGCCGTCGCCGCCGCCGTCGCCGCCGGGTCCATCCACCGCGGCTTCGCGGTCGTGCGCCCGCCGGGGCATCACGCGGAGTGCGCGCGCGCGATGGGGTTCTGCTTCTACAACAACGCCGCGATCGCGGCTCGCGTCGCGCTGAGACAGCCGGGCGTCGAGAGAGTGCTCGTGCTCGACTGGGACGTGCACCACGGCAACGGGATCCAAGACGTCCTGTACGACGACCCGAAGGTGATGTACGCGTCGCTGCACCGCCACGGGAACGGGTTCTACCCGGGCACGGGCGATATCGACGAGTGCGGGATTAGGGAGGGCGTCGGGTACAACGTCAACATCCCGTGGGCGGAGAAAGGGCTGGGCGACGCCGATTACCTCGCCGCCTTCGATCTGGTGATCGATCCCATCGCGCGCGCGTTTAACCCCGACGTCGTCGTCGTCGCCGCCGGGTTCGACGCCGCGGAGGGCGACCCGCTCGGGGGAATGAAAGTCAGCGACCAAGGCTACGCGCTCATGACGGAACGGCTGCTGGCGCACGCGAAGGGGCGATGCGTCTGCGCGCTGGAGGGGGGGTACGGACTGAGGCGCGTTCTATGTCACACTGATCCCCATACGACCCCGTCGGCGCGGTGAACGCTGATCCTTAAAGACTTCGCCCGGCGCGTCTCTCCGCCCACACCTCGGTTTCAATCCCGACACACCTCCCTCGACGCCTTTCAACTCCGCTTCTGACGCCTTTGAACTCCACCCCGACGTCGCTTTGAACGATGGACCCTCGACCCTCAGCGTCACCGCCAACGCGGCGGCGGCGACGCTCCGCGCGTTGCTCGGGTTCGCGACGCCGCCGCTCTCGAGCCGACGACGGCCGAAGCGGTCGTCGATCGAGACGCTGACGAGGGTGATCGACGCGCAGAGGGCGCACTGGCCGGTGTTGGGCGGGGAGGAGCACGCGCGGAAGGTGAGGACGGCGTTGAAGGCGACGCACGTCGTGGGGAAAGAGCTCAGCGACGGAGACTTTTTGAGCGGAGGGGCTGGGTAGGAAGGAACCGGCGACGTAGAACGACGTAAAAAGTAGACGACGATCATACGTAACACGTAGCAGAAGAATCGGAATCGGAAACGGTCGACATACGACAGTCACACTAGAACGTAACGTAACGTGTGATGAATTATATTCACATGCGGTGTTCCTGTCCATCATCAGTCGTCCCGCAGAAGCTCGCGTCTCGACGGCGGCGCGTTCCCTCGTCTCGCCCGCCCCTTAAAATTCCGCCCCTCGTAGCTCACGTTCCACAGCTCGCCGTGTCCAACCCCACCCAACACCTTCTCCTTGCTCGTCCTCCCGTGCGTCAGGCTCTTCATCCCCTCCGCGACCTCGCTCAGCCCCGGCACGAGCGCGGTGTAGCACGTGCTCGCCGTGATGGCGTTGTTATTCCACGGGTCCAATCGCACGAGGAGCTTCTCCACCTCCCCGTCGCTGAGGGTCGTTCCATACGAGCGAATGTCGGGGTGGAGTTGAAAGGCGTCAGTTGGCGTTGAAAGGCGTCGAGGGCGGGGTTTGAAAGCGAGGGACCCTGGGCGGAGAGAGACGACGGCAAAAGTCCTTAAGAAACGGCGTTCACCACGCCAACGCGGTCGTATGGGGACCAGTGTATAGAACGCACCTCAGATCATGCCGCGCGCGCTCGCACAGCTTCTTGAACTGCGACTCGTTCAGCGTGCCTCTCGCGAGGCAGTCCATGTCGCCGATCGCCTCCGCGAACGGCGCGAGCGCTTCCTCCTGCGTCTCTAACCCGTGGAAGAGACACACCTGAAGAAAGTCTTCGTACGGGACGCGTTTCGCCGTCTTCTCGCGCGCGACGGCGGCGATCTCCTTCTTCGTTCGGCGCTTCGTCCCCGGCTTGTCGTTCTCGATCCCCTCCTCGTTCTCCATCTCCCTCCACGCCGCCTCCACGACCTCGCTCTGCACCGCGCGCATCCGCTCGATGATCGTCGCGCTGTCTTTTCTTCCGTACATGAACCGCACCATGTCGAGCCACTCGTCCTCGGCGAGGTCGCCTCGCGTCTTCGCCGCCAACGCGTCGGCGATCTCGTCGTCGTTCGCGTGCGGGCGCTGCGACCGGAGGTAGCTCCGCAACAGCTCGCGCACCGTCGCGACGATGACTTTCTGTTCGTTTCGAAACTCCTCGTCGACGAGGTTGTGAAGGACGCGGCCGAAGACGGCCACCTCGCAGTCGACGTCGGCAAACTTATCCGCCGCCGCGACGATGGACGTCGCCCACTCCGCAATGATGGACTTGACGCCAAACTTGTGGTTCAAAAACGTGTACAGGTGCTGATGCATCGTCTCGCGGGGTTGCTTGTGCTTCGCCGCGCGCGCGTCGTTCGCCGCCTTGGCGTCGCACACGTCCTCGATGACGTCCTTGAGCTGCTTCAGCGACCACCGCTTCGGCTCCGCGACGTCTGACTGATTACCCGTCCGTTGACGACGGCGGACGATCGCCGTCGGAGGGCCAAACTGGCCCTCGCCGCCGCGCCCGACGCCCCGTCGCGCGGCCGCCTCCGCGGCGGGCGTTCCGCTGTCGATCGCCCACCTCGGCGTCTTCTTCGCGCCGGGTTTCGTCGCGCTCGCTTGAAGCGCTCGCTCGAGCGCGGCGCGGTCGCCGCCGCCCGCGCCGCCGAC
>Ga0181560_10002645_pt1 | contig 16663 bp, 14 predicted proteins | sample 011ome_20_FD_133751 | JGI IMG/M metagenome (GOLD analysis project Ga0181560, IMG submission 133751) | Coastal salt marsh microbial communities from the Groves Creek Marsh, Skidaway Island, Georgia - 011509CT metaG (megahit assembly) | ecosystem: Environmental > Aquatic > Marine > Intertidal...
CCAAAACCCTCTTCGAGGACAAATTTGTCAATTTGGGCCAGCACTTCAGCAGACTGCCAGTTCATGCTGGCTACGCTGACCGAACCACAGGCACCGCCGTGGTGTGCTGCTTGCACCTGGGCGGCTGCGGTCACCAGCGCAGCGCCGATTGTCAATTGTTTCCAAAGGGGTGTTTTTTGCATAAGCTATCTCCGTTAGTCAAAGAATGGCGGTGGTGCTGCTGCCTTGATGTGGCACTTGAACCAGCTTTTAGGGCAAAGCACCTGTCGCCCGGACCTTCTTAATATACAACAATGTCTAATTTTCTGCTTTTTAGTGCTCTTTTTCATATAAGAATGGGCTTATTTATTCGATCAGCTTGAGGAGGAGATTGGCAAAGCCCTGCGCCGGCAGGCGCGCGCAGTCTGGGCGACAATGCGGCATGGCTTTTACAAAAGAACCCCCCTACCAACATGGTCAAGCCGCAAAAACCGCGGTGATTTTGTGCAACCTTGGCACGCCAGACGCACCCACTGCCTCGGCAGTGCGGCGTTATTTGGCTGAGTTTTTGGGAGACCACCGGGTCGTTGAAATCCCCAAAATGATCTGGTGGCTGATACTGCACGGCATTATTTTGCGCATCAGGCCCGCCAAGTCAGCCGCAAAATACGCTTCTATCTGGACCCCGAGGGCTCACCCTTGAAGGTGATCTCGCAGGCCCAGGCCGATGCCTTGCAGCGCCACTTGCAAGACCACGGACACCCTGTCACGGTTCGTCTGGCGATGCGCTACGGGCAACCCAGTGTGTCAGAGGTGATGAACGAGTTGAAGGCCGCTGGGGTCACCCGCGCCCTGGTTCTGCCAGCCTACCCGCAATACAGTGGCACCACCACAGCCAGCGTATTCGATGCGTTTTATGCTTGGGCATCCAAGACACGCTGGGTTCCAGAGCTTCGATTTGTCAACCAGTACCCCGATCATCCAGCCTACATTCAAGCGCTGGCAGCCAAGGTGCGGTCGCATTGGGAGCTGAACGGCCGAAGCGAGCATCTGCTGATGAGCTTTCACGGTGTGCCCGAGCGCACGCTGCACCTCGGAGACCCTTACCACTGTCAATGTCACAAGACGGGACGCTTGTTGGCTGAGGCGCTGGGCTTGGCGCCAGAGGATTGGACGCTGACGTTTCAGTCGCGCTTTGGCAAAGCCAAGTGGCTTGAGCCCTACACAGAACCCACCGCTTGCGCAAAAGCGAAAGCGGGTGTGCGCACACTCGATGTGATCTGCCCCGGCTTCACGGCGGACTGCCTGGAGACCCTAGAAGAGATTCAAGAAGAAGTGGCCGATGCATACAAAGAAGCTGGCGGCGAGACCCTCACCTACATCCCCTGCCTCAATCAAGATGCCGCGTGGACGGAGGGCTTGGCCAACCTGGCGCTCTCGCACATGCAAGGCTGGCCCCTCGAAGCCAAGTCCGATCCACAAAGTCGGACACGCGCCCTAGATATGGGCGCTTCGCAATAACCCACCAGCCCATGGCCAGAGGCAAAGCCCCCTCCACCGCGCAGCCGCAAGACACCATGCGTCTGGACAAATGGCTCTGGGCGGCCCGCTTCTTCAAGACCCGCGCCTTGGCCGTCGATGCCATTGATGCCGGTCATGTCACCGTGAACGCATTGACGGCGAAGAAGAGCACAGTGGTCCATGTGGGCGCAGAGATCAGCTTTCGCGCGGGTCATCAACAACGTGCGGTGGTGGTTATGCAGTTGAGCGCGACCCGCGGCCCCGCACCGGTTGCACAGACGCTCTACACAGAGACTGCAGACTCGATCGCCGCCCGCGAGGCTCAAGCGTTACAGCGCAGACTGGCACCCGAACCAGATTGGCAACGCGACCAAGGGCGCCCCACGAAACGAGACCGGCGCCAACTACAAACCTTGAATCAGCCAGAGCCGCGTTGGAACGAGCGATGGAGTGCGCGATTGGATGACTGAGGGCGGTCAACCCTACATCGGTCGATTTGCGCCCTCACCTACTGGGCCGCTTCACGCCGGGTCTTTGGTCGCAGCGCTGGCGAGTTGGTTGGACGCCAAGGCACACGGTGGGCGCTGGTTGGTGCGCATCGAAGACATCGACACCGTGCGGTGCAAGCGAGAACACGGCGAGTTCATGCTCTCGCAGTTGGCCACGTGCGCATTGATGCCCGATGACACCGTGATCTGGCAGTCCGAGCGATCGGCGCTTTACCAACGGGCACTCGAGACGCTGCTCGATCGCGGACTGGCGTACGGCTGCGCCTGCACCCGCGGTGACATTGCGCTGCATTGGCGTCAAGCCGGGCAAACATGGACGCGCCACCAAGAGGTGCCTTACCCCGGGACCTGCCGTGGCGGAACAGGTGACCAGCTCGCACGCGCCATTCGCTTCAACACACAAGGCGCGGGGACTGTCGCGTGGCAAGACCGGCGACTCGGACCACAAGCCCAAAATGTCGAAACCCAGGTCGGCGACTTCGTACTCAAGCGGGCTGATGGGCTTTGGGCTTATCAAATGGCGGTGGTGGTCGATGACGCGGCTCAAGGCGTAACCCACGTTGTGCGCGGTGAAGACTTATGCGACAACACCGCGCGCCAAATGCTCTTGCAACAAGCACTGGGCTACCCAACGCCACACTACTTTCATGGCCCCTTGGTCAAAGACGCACAAGGCGAGAAGCTGTCTAAGCAGCAAGGCGCGCAGGCCCTCGACCTGAGCGACCCAAGTCGTGCCATGTGCCAAGCCGCTCAGGTGCTCGGGCTGAGCACGGACTCGGCTGATTTGTCTGACCAGCTCGCTCGTTGGGTGCGGCAGTGGCAAGGCCTGTGGCCCTAGGCAGCTTGGCCTCAACCGCAGAGCAGGTCTGCCAAATCCAAAAAGTTGGCCGCGCGCAAAGTGTTGTTTGATCCAACAGGCTCGGTTTTGTGCGCAGGGTCGCCCCACTCTGTGGGCCTATCGATATACGCCGTTTGCAGGCCGCACGATCTGGCGGCATCTAAATCGTCTTGGTGCGTCGCAACCAGCATCACCTCTTGGGGCGCCACGTCTAGCCATTCCGCCACGCCCAAGTAGGTGCGCGGGTCTGGCTTGTAGGCTCGAAAGGTCTCAGCAGAAAAAATGCAATCCCATGGCAACCCGCCGTGTTTAGACAAATGGGTGAGCAAGCTCATGTTGCCGTTGCTGAGGGTACACAAGATGTATTTGGACTTCAGCCGCTTCAACCCTGTGACCACATCCGTCCAAGGATCTAGCCGATGCCAAGCCTGATTCAGCTCGCGCCGAGACGCCTCGCCCAGGTGGCTCAAACCAAAATGGGGCAACAGATCTTCTAAGATCATTCGGTGCAAATCATCAATGCGCGTCCAGCCCAACTCGGCGCCGGCCACCTTGGCCATAGCGGGTTTGTAGCCAGAGCGCCAGGCACGCACAAACGCGTCGGCATCGACGTGCGGATAACGTTGCGTCACTTCGCGCGTGATCGATCCATGCCAGTCGACCACGGTGCCGAAAACATCGAACGCCAAAACTTGAACTGGGGCTTGCAGCATCGTTTGATTTTCATTCCACTGAACTGAGGCTTCTGTCACCTAAAATTCAGCCCACGATGACAGAAAACACCACCCCCTCGAACTCCTCCGCGCCAGCTCACGTGCTGCACCCACAAACCATACGCTCGTTCGTGCGGCGGGCGGGGCGCACCACCACCGGCCAAACCAAAGCGCTGCAAGAGTTGGGGCCCCAGTACATCGTTCCGTTCGCGGATCAGGCGCTCGACTTTGACACCTTGTTTGGGCGCCCAGCCCCCGTCATTTTCGAGATTGGCTTTGGGATGGGTGAGAGCACTGCAAAAATCGCTCAAACGCGCCCCCAAGACCATTTTTTGGCTTGTGAAGTCCACGAGCCAGGGGTAGGTGCGCTGCTCAAACGCATGGGCGACGAGGGCATCACAAACATCCGAATCGTTTCACACGACGCTGTTGAAGTGCTCGAGAAAATGATCCCCAAAGCCAGCCTCGACGGCATTCACATCTTCTTTCCCGACCCTTGGCACAAGAAAAAGCACAACAAGCGCCGCCTGATTCAATCGGCATTTGTGGCGCAATTGGTGCAACACTTGAAGCCATCGGGCTACCTGCATTGCGCGACAGACTGGCAAGCATATGCCGAACAAATGTTGCAAGTCTTGGGTGACGAGCCAGAGCTCTTCAACGCCTCAGATCGCCCCGACGGTTACGCTGAAAAGCCCAGCTACCGGCCGTTGACCAAGTTCGAAAACCGCGGCCTTCGCCTGGGTCATGGGGTGTGGGACTTGGTGTTCCGCAAGCGCTGAGGCCACGCACCAAGCAAGCGGTCAGCCTGCTGAGTGGGCACAGCGCCCACCCGTCCCTGGGCTGACGGTGGCAATTAAAGTCGCTCTTGCACCCAGGGCAACACGCTAGCCATGGCTGCAGGCAGAGCATCAGGTTGCGTGCCACCAGCCATCGCCATGTCTGGCTTGCCGCCGCCCTTGCCACCAACTTGCAGGGCCACCATGTTCACCAGCTCCCCCGCTTTGACCTTGGCGATTTGATCCGCCGTCACGCCAGCGGCCAACTGAACTTTGCCGTTTTGCACCGAGCCCAGCACGATGACCGCAGACTTCAACTTGTCCTTCAAGCGATCCATGGTCTCGCGCAATGCCTTGGCATCAGCCCCCTCGAGTTGAGCCGCCAACACCTTGACTCCGCCTGCGTCCACGGCTTGCCCAAGGATTTCATCACCCTGCGCTGAAGCCAAGCGCGCCTTGAGCGAGTTGAGCTCTCGCTCTAAGTCACGCACCTGCTCAAGCATGGCACCGACGCGCGCGGGTACTTCTTCTGGGCTGACTCGCAAGCTGCCAGCCACACCACCCAACGTGGCCTCCATGCCCTGCACATAGGCCAGCGCGGTTGCGCCGGTGGTTGCTTCAATGCGGCGCACACCAGCGGCCACCCCGCCCTCTGCAGTGACCGTGAAAAACCCGATATCACCAGAACGCGCAACATGGGTACCACCGCACAGCTCGCGGCTGCTGCCGATATCCAAAACGCGCACCGTGTCGCCGTACTTTTCGCCAAACAACATGGTCGCACCACTGGCTTTGGCTGATTCAATATCCATCACCCAGGCTTGAGTTGGCAAGTTAGCAATTACTTCAGCATTGACTCGGCGCTCAACCTCCCGGATTTCTTCATCGCTCATGGGGGCGTTGTGCGTGAAATCAAAGCGCGTCTTTTCGGCATCAACCAAACTGCCTTTTTGCTGCACATGCTCACCCAACACTTCGCGCAAAGCCTTGTGCATCAAATGCGTCGCCGAATGGTTGCGGGTGGTTGCAGCACGACGCGCCACATCCACCTCAGCCTGAACAGAGTCTGCGACGCGCAGGGTGCCGCTGGCGATCACGCCGTGGTGGGCAAAGACGTCCGACTTCAACTTTTGGGTGTCTTGCACATCAAACGTGGCTGCGTCGCCGATCAAGACACCTGCATCGCCGACCTGACCACCCGATTCTGAGTAAAAGGGCGTGCTGTCCAGCACCACGACACCTTGCTGCCCAGGTTGCAACTCTTGCACGCTGACGCCATCGGCATACAAGGCCAGCACGGTTGCTGAGTGCGCCAATTCAGAATAGCCAACAAAAGTGTTGGCAACACCATCATAGTCAAGCGCCTTGTCCATCTTGAACTTACCTGCAGCCCGGGCCTGGCTCTTTTGCTGCGCCATGGCTGCATCAAAGCCCGCAGCGTCGACCTCGACATCGCGCTCGCGGCACACGTCTTGCGTCAAATCCAACGGGAACCCATAGGTGTCATGCAACTTGAAGGCCACTTGCCCATCGAGCACTTTCGCGCCTTGGCCCAAGGCCGCATCCAAGATTTCCATGCCGTTGGCCAAGGTCTCATAAAAGCGCTCTTCCTCGGTTTTAAGGATGTCTGCAACCCGCTGTTCTTGCGCCTTGAGGCGAGGGTAGGCCTCGCCCATCAAAGCGACCAAATCAGCCACCAGCTTGTGGAAGAACGGCTTCTTTTGGCCTAGCTTGTAACCATGGCGAATGGCGCGCCGCACGATGCGTCGCTGCACATAGCCACGTCCCTCGTTGCTGGGGATCACGCCATCCACCACCAAAAACGATGTCGCCCGGATGTGATCGGCGATAACTTTGAGGGATGGGTTCGCCAGATCTTGGCAGCCAGTTTCTCGAGCTGCGGCTCGGATTAGTTGGTCAAACAAATCAATTTCGTAGTTGCTGTGCACACCCTGCAAAATGGCGGCCAAGCGCTCCAAGCCCATGCCTGTATCGACACAGGGCGCTGGCAAGGGGGTGACCGACCCGTCCTCGGCCATCTCAAACTGCATGAACACGTTGTTCCAAATTTCGATGAAACGATCGCCATCTTCATCGGGGCTGCCCGGAGGACCCCCTGGAATGTGGGGCCCGTGGTCATAAAAAATTTCAGAACAAGGTCCGCAGGGGCCTGTGTCAGCCATCATCCAAAAGTTGTCGCTCTTGTAGCGTCCGCCCTTGTTGTCTCCGATGCGAATCACGCGCTCCGGTGGCAAGCCAATCACCTTGGTCCAGATGTCGTAGGCCTCGTCATCCTCTTGGTAGACCGTGGCCAACAAACGATCTGCAGGCAAGCCATAGACCTCAGTCAAGAGCTCCCAAGCCCACAACAAACTTTCGCGCTTGAAATAGTCGCCAAATGACCAGTTGCCCAGCATCTCGAAAAACGTGTGGTGGCGCGCCGTGTAACCCACGTTTTCAAGGTCATTGTGTTTCCCCCCGGCACGCAAGCAGGCTTGCACGGATGTGGCTCGGCGATAAGAGCGCTGGTCAGTCCCTAAAAAGACATCTTTAAATTGCACCATCCCTGAGTTGGTGAACATCAAAGTCGGGTCATTGCCTGGAACCAAGGGGCTGGACTCGACCACGGTGTGCCCACGTTGCGCGAAAAACTCGAGAAAGACTCGGCGGATGTCTGCAACCGACATGGGGGTGGAATGTTTCACGGGTGAGTTCATGGGCTTTGTGCGAAATTGGTCAACGGGCATTTCGGCCCAGTCATGTGACTGGGAGGCAACCCCAAATTATAGGTTTCTCTGCTGGGGGTGCGTGTGGATCTGACACATGACAAATGCGACGCCTAGGAGGCTGCGCAAGACGCCATTCGAAGCTATCCTTGCACGATACGACAACGCCTTGTGGAGAACACACCATGGACATGAAGACCAACCCCCTAAGCCTGCTCGCCGACCCAACCCTCTTGAAAACCCAAGCCCTCATCAACGGCGAGTGGGTCGCTGGTGACGCCCAGTTTGCTGTCACCGACCCCGCCACTGGGGCGCACTTGGCAAATGTGGCCAACTTGGGACCAGCTCAAGCGGAGCAAGCGATAGAGGCCGCGCGTCTGGCGTGGCCAGCATGGCGCAAGAAAACAGCCAAAGAGCGCTCTATCATCATGCGCAAGTGGTTTGATTTGCTCATGGCGAATCAAGAAGACTTGGCCAGACTCATGACCGCAGAGAACGGCAAACCCATGGCCGAGTCGCGGGGTGAGGTGGCCTATGGTGCCAGCTTCGTCGAGTGGTTCGCCGAAGAGGCCAAGCGCGTCAACGGCGAAACCTTGCCCACATTCGACAACAACCGCCGCTTGATGGTGGTGCGCGAGCCCATCGGCGTGTGCGCAGCCATCACCCCCTGGAACTTCCCCCTGGCCATGATCACCCGCAAGGTGTCGCCCGCGCTGGCCGCCGGCTGCCCCGTGATCATCAAACCCGCCGAGCTCACCCCCCTGACCGCCTTGGCTGCTGCCGAGCTGGCCTTGCGTGCCGGCATTCCAGCTGGCGTGCTGAACATCATCACGGCTGATGCCGACAACAGCATTGCTGTGGGCAAGGTGTTTTGTGCCTCCAACACGGTGCGCCACATCAGCTTCACGGGTTCGACCGAAGTCGGTCGCATTTTGATGGCACAGTCGGCCCCGAGTGTGAAAAAAATGTCTCTCGAACTCGGTGGCAACGCGCCATTCATTGTGTTCGATGATGCAGACGTCGACTCGGCCGTCGAGGGCGCGTTTGCCAGCAAATACCGCAACGCCGGGCAAACATGCGTTTGTTCCAACCGCATCTATGCGCAGGCGGGGATATACGATGAGTTTGTCGCCAAATTCGCAGCCAAAGTGGCTACCGCAAAAATCGGCAATGGCTTTGAAGAAGGTGTGAACCAAGGCCCCTTGATCGAAGAATCCGCACTAGAGAAAGTGCAGCGCCATGTTGATGACGCCTTATCCAAAGGTGGGCGCGTGGTCACCGGTGGCAAACGCCTCAACCAGCTGGGCTCTGGCCAGTTCTTCGAGCCAACTGTCATCGCAGACGCGCGCGCAGATATGTTTTGCGCCAAAGAAGAAACGTTTGGCCCCTTCGCGCCTGTTTTCAAATTCGAAAGCGAACAAGACGCCATCGATGCTGCGAACAACACCGAATTTGGGTTGGCCAGCTACTTTTACAGCCGCGATGTGGGGCGAATTTTCCGTGTCGCTGAAGCCTTAGAGTACGGCATGGTCGGCATCAATGTCGGCATCCTAGCGACAGAGCACGTGCCGTTTGGCGGCGTCAAACACAGCGGCCTGGGACGCGAGGGCTCACACCACGGCATGGACGATTACGTCGAGATCAAGTACCTGTGCGTGGGTGACATTCTGAGCTAAACCCTGCTCGCTGACAGCCGGTAAGCCCCGCAACTTGGCCCTCGATGGGCTAGGTTGTGGTGCGGCAGGCTGACAACGTCAGCCATCCTCTTCATCTGATGGCGGGACCTCTGGCGGCAGCGGGTGCGCCTGCAATCGTTCGATGCGGTGCCCCTGCACATGGGTGACCTCAAAGCGCCAATCGGCGATTTGCACAGCATCAGACACCTGCAGCATTTGGCCCGCCTCGGCCAGCAGCAAGCCAGCCAAAGTGTTGTAGTGACCTTGGTCTTCATCTGGCAAGGCGTCGATCGACAACCTTGACTTGAGTTCGGCGATTGGCATGCCGCCATCGAGCAGCCAACTGCCATCGGCTTGTTCAATGGCCCATGCGTCATCTGCCTCGGCGCTCTTGAGCTCGCCCGTGATCGCCTCTAGCAGATCCCTGGGCGTGAGCACCCCCTGAACCACTCCGTACTCGTCGACCACAAACGCAATGCGCATGTCACTCACTCGGTATTGCTCCAACACCTCGAAGGCATTCAAAGTCTCAGGCAAGTAGACGCTCGAAGACAAATGATCACCCACCTTGCAGCCTGGCTGATCGGTGGCCAAGCGCAGCAGTGTTTCGACGTGAATCACACCCTCCAGCTGCTCCAAATCACCTTTGCAAACCGGATACCAAGAGTGCCCGACTTCTCGCACGGTATGCAATGCCTGCTCAGGTGACTCATCAAATTGCAGCCACACCAACTCGTCGCGCGGGCGCATGATCGAGGACAGCGTTCGTTTGTCCAACTCCAAGACATTTCGAACCATTTGGTGTTCGTGCTCCATGAGCACCCCAGCGCCCAAGCCCTCGGCTAGGCTGGCCTCTATCTCTTCTTCGGTCATAGCCGGTGAGCCACCGTTGTTGACGCGCAAGACCGACAAAATCGCCCCGGTGGTGCCAGACAACAGGCTCACAAAGGGGCGTGCTGCTGCGGCTACGCCAGTCATGGGCAATGCCACCAACCGCGCGACCACCTCAGGAAAGAGTTGTCCGACACGCTTGGGCACCAACTCACCAAAGACAATGGTCACATAGGTGATGATGGTCACCACAAAGGCAGTCGCAACAACCGGCGCCACGCCCTCATCGACGCCGATTTCTTGCAGCCAAACCGATAAGCCTATGCTGAACGCGGCCTCACCCAAAATGCCATTCAAAAGCCCGATGGACGTGATACCGACCTGTACCGAAGAAAGAAACTGCGTGGGATCGTCCAACAACTTGATCGCGGCCTTCGCACCCCGATCGCCCGCATCTGCGAGCTTTTGCAACTTGACGCGTCGGCAAGACGCCAACGCCATTTCTGACATCGCAAATATGCCATTCAGGACCGTCAGAAAAAGAATAATGAATGCTTCCATAATGCGTTATGGCACTTTACATGATTGGCGACGTGCAAGGCTGTGCACAACCGCTTTGGCAACTTTTGAGCAAGGTGAATTTTTCGCCCAGCAGAGACACCATTTATCTGCTGGGAGATCTCGTCAACCGAGGCCCAGACTCACTCGGCGTCTTGCGCCAACTCAGAGACTGGGGCACATCGGCTCAATGCATTCTGGGCAACCATGACCTGCACTTGCTCGCGCTGTCCCATGGCTTTGGTCGAATGAAATCGCAAGATACGGTGCAAGACATTTTAGCCGCGCCCGACAGGGAGGCCCTGCTCGATTGGCTACAAACAAGGCCACTTGCGCTCTACGAGCACCGGTGGCTCATGGTGCACGCGGGGGTTTTCCCCTCATGGACTGTTGAGCAAACACTGTCTCTGGCCACGGAGGTACAAGCCACGCTCGCAGGCGCCGATGCACACTCGTTTTTTGAGCAGATGTATGGCAACTCACCTGACCATTGGCGCGATGACTGGCAGGGCATCGATCGTTTGCGCTGCGCCGTGAATGCGCTCACGCGGATGCGATTGGTTGACGATTTCGGGCGCATGGACTTTTCGCACAAAGGAGAGGCCCAACACGCACCTGCGCCTTGGATGCCCTGGTTTGAACACCCAGACCGGGTTACTCAGGGGCAGTCCATTGCTTTTGGTCACTGGTCGACTTTGCAAGCGACTCAGCGTGCAGATGTGTTGCCACTGGATACAGGCTGTGTGTGGGGGGGGCAACTGAGCGCCGTCAAAATCAGCGACCAAGGCGAAGTGCTCGAATGGATCAGGCAAGCCTGCCCCGCCGCTCAGTCTCCTGAAGACTAAGTGGCATTTGGAGCGTCAAGCCTCTTGTTCTTCTGCGGGTGCCGGGGCCTTAAACAACGCCGGCATCTTGCCTTTGCTCTTGATGTTGCCTGACAGGCCCTTGTATTTGTTGCCGCCACCGGGTTTGGACTCCCAGTTGGGTACAACCTCAGGGGCCACGGTGGGCTCATAAGGCTTGTCAAAGAAAGGGTCCCGAGAAGCTGGCTTTGGCGGGCGGCGGCTTTCAACTGGGCTGCGCTCGACGCGCTCGTGCCGCACTGGGCGATCATCGCGCCTCTCTTGGCGGGCATACCCCGAACGCGTTGCCAGAGTTTCAACGCTGGCCTTGATTCGGACCATCTTCTCGATGTCCCCCAACAACCGCTGATCTGAGGGCGCAACGAACGAGACCGCCAACCCCTCAGCACCCGCACGCCCTGTGCGGCCAATGCGGTGAACGTAGTCCTCTGCGTTGAAGGGCAGGTCAACGTTGAACACCACTGGGACGTCCTTGATGTCCAAACCACGGGCAGCGACATCGGTGCACACCAACAACCTCACTTCACCGCGCTTGAAGGCGTCCAGTGCCTTGAGTCGCTCGTCCTGACTTTTATCGCCATGCAAGGCCGCCGTGCTCAGGCCATCGCGCTCCAAGGCACGCGCCAAACGACCACAGCCAAGCTTGCTGTTCACAAATACAAAAGCCTGCTTGACGTCCAGCTCTTCGACCAAGGTGCGCACCGCGTCGCGCTTGTGGTCCGCGTCAACCGCGAAAAACCGTTGCGTGACTGTTGCGGCAGTCTCGTTAGATCGAGCGACTTCAACGGTGACCGGATTTTGCAAGTAACTGTTGGCCAAGCGCTTGATGTCATTCGAGAAAGTCGCTGAAAACAACAGGGTGGTGCGCTGCTTGGGCAAGTAGTTCAAGATGCGCTGCAAATCAGGCAAAAAGCCAATGTCGAGCATGCGGTCTGCTTCATCTAAGACCACGTACTCCACTTGATTCAGTACACACGATTTGCTCTCGATGTGATCCAAGAGGCGCCCTGGCGTGGCCACCAATACTTCGACCCCACGGCGCAATTCGGCGATTTGGGGTTTGATGTCCACCCCACCAAAGACCACCGCGCTGCGCAATTGGGTGTACTTGGCGTACTGCTTGACTTGCTGGGCCACTTGGTCGGCTAACTCGCGGGTCGGCAACAACACCAAGGCCCGAACGGGATGGCGCGCCGGCGAGGCCGAAGCGGTTTCGTGCTTGAGCAGCCGCTGCAACAGCGGCAGCGAAAATGCGGCAGTCTTTCCGGTCCCAGTCTGCGCTGCCCCCATCACATCTCGGCCCTCCAAAACCACAGGGATGGCCTGCGCTTGAATCGGTGTCATGGACTCGTAGCCCATTTCTGAAACCGCTTGATTAAGAGGAGCTGCTAAGTTGAGTTCTGAGAAAGAGAGGACAGTCACTGATTGATGGTTTCCGTGGGACAAAAGTTAGATTGTCGCATCCTCGACCGCCGGGCTACTCTATCGTGCCCTTGGCACAACACATACCCTGCCCCCACGCCAGGGTTTGATCGCGTCAAATGACCAATCGCACGGTCGATCAAGTCTTAGGCAAAGTCACCCCACGCTGCCCTTGGTACTTACCACCCCGGTCCTTGTAGCTGGTCTCGCAGACTTCGTCGCTCTCGAAAAACAGCACTTGGGCGCAGCCCTCGCCAGCGTAAATTTTGGCGGGCAGCGGTGTGGTGTTGCTGAACTCTAACGTGACGTAGCCTTCCCATTCGGGCTCAAATGGCGTGACATTGACGATGATGCCGCAACGTGCGTAGGTACTCTTACCCAAACAAACCGTCAAAACATTGCGCGGAATCCGGAAATATTCAACCGTGCGAGCCAGCGCAAAGCTGTTGGGCGGGATGATGCACACATCAGACTCAATATCGACAAAGCTCTTCTCGTCAAAATTCTTGGGGTCGACGACTGTGCTGTAGATGTTGGTGAACACCTTGAACTCCGGCGCGCACCGGATGTCGTAGCCGTAGCTGCTGGTGCCGTAGCTGACGATTTTTTCACCGTTGGCCGAGGCACGAACCTGCCCGGGCTCAAACGGCTCGATCATGCCGTGCTCCTCAGCCATGCGTCGGATCCACTTGTCGCTTTTGATGCTCATGCCAGGGTCTCTCTTTAGTCTTGCTGCGACCGATTGTAGGCAAGAATGAAGCCCTTGCCGATCTACAGGCGGCAGCGGCCAATGCGCCAACAAAAAAGCGCGCCCACGGGCGCGCTTTTCGAGTGCCTGCTCAGGTTTGCGCCGAGCGGGTTTGCGGCATCAATTGCCGCTGGGTACCTTGCCTTCGACGCCTTCAACGTAAAAGTTCACGCCGCCCAAAAAGTTATCGTCTGCGACCACTCCGTCGGCAACGGCCACTTTGCCATCGTTGGTCTTGATCGGACCGCGCCAAATTTTGAAGCTGCCATCTTTGAGACCTGCCTTGACGCTGTCGAGTTTGGCTTTGACATCAGCTGGTACGTCGTCGGCCACAGCCACCAAATCGATGGCGCCCTCTTTGACACCCCACCATGACGCGCCCGTGGACCAAGAGCCATCCAAAGCCTGGCCAACCGCCTTGACGTAGTAAGGCGCCCAGTTGATCACCGCAGAGCCCAAGTGGGCTTCGGGTGCGTAGGCTTTCATATTCGAGTCCCAACCAAAGGCGCGCTTGCCGTTCTTAGCCGCCGTTTGCAGCACCGCAGATGAATCTGTGTTTTGCATCAAGACATCGGCGCCGCTGTTGATCAATGACTGTGCAGCCTCTGTCTCTTTGGGTGGGTTGAACCACTCGCCGACCCACACCACTTTGGTCTTGATTTTGGGGTTAACCGATTGCGCGCCCATGGTGAAGCTGTTGATGTTGCGAATCACTTCAGGGATTGGCACAGACCCGACCACACCCAGGGTGTTGTTCTTGGTCATGCCGCCCGCGATCACACCAGCCATGTAAGCACCTTGGTAGGTGCGGCTGTCATAGATGCGCATGTTCTTGCTTGTTTTGTAACCGGTGGCGTGCTCGAACTTCACCTTGGGGTAATCGCGGGCCACCTTGCGCATGGGCTCCATGTAACCAAAGGTCGTGCCAAAGATCAGGGTGTTGCCTTGCTTGGCCAAATCACGAATCACACGCTCGGCATCGGCGCTCTCTGGAACGTTTTCCACGTAGGTTGTGACCACTTTGTCGCCAAACGCGGCTTCAATCGCTTTGCGACCATTGTCGTGGGCAAACGTCCAGCCGCCGTCACCAACAGGGCCAATGTACGTGAACGCAATTTTGAGTGGCTCAGCTTGCGCCGAAGCCATGAGCGCCATGGCGCCCAGCAGCGCGACCAGAGGTCGTTTGAATACCGATTGAAAATTCATGATGAGCTCCTGTTGAAGGGTGAAGAGAGGCAATTATGTTCCCGGATGAAAGGGTTTACCAATTGACTGGGGCATATTGAGGCGAATCCATTGAGGGTTGCGAGAGATCAGCACCAACACCACCACCGTGGCTACGTAGGGCATCATATTCAAAAACTGCGAGGGCACATCGACACCGATGCTTTGCAAATGGAACTGCAGCATCGTGACGCCCCCAAACAAGTAGGCACCCAGCAATACCCGAGCTGGGCGCCACGTGGCAAAGGTGGTGAGCGCCAACGCAATCCAGCCCTTGCCCGCAATCATGCCCTCCACCCAAAGCGGCGTGTAGACCGTCGAAACATATGCCCCAGCCAAGCCGCAAAGCGAACCGCCTGTGACCACGGCAACCCAGCGGATGGCCCGAACGTTGTACCCCAGCGCGTGTGCTGAGTGGGGAGACTCTCCCACACTGCGCAAAACCAAGCCTGTTCGGGTTCGGTTCAGAGTCCATATCAGCACGGCAACCAAAAGCATCACCAAATAGACCACCGGGTGGTGACTGAACAAAGCAGGGCCAACGAAGGGCAAGTCTGCCAACGCGCCAAGCGAAAACTGTCCCACATCGGGCAGCTTTTCTTGCACATAGCCCGTCCCCAAAAACGCCGAGATACCGGCGCCAAAGAGTGACAACGCCAAACCAGTCGCATATTGATTGGTGTTGAGCCAAATCACCATCCAGCCAAACACGCCCGCCATCGCGGCACCCACAAACGCGCCAGCGAGGAAACCCAGCCAAGGGTTGCCCGTGTGCACCACCGCGGCGAATCCAGCCAAGGCAGCACACAGCATCATGCCTTCGGCGCCGAGGTTCAACACACCGGCTTTTTCGTTGATCAATAAGCCCAAACTGGCCAAGGCCAAAATGGTGCCCGAGTTCAAGGTTGCGGCAATCAATAAATCCATCACACCTCCGTGCGGCGGCGAACCAGGCGATAAGCAATCAGGGTGTCGCAAGCCAGCAGGGTGAACAAAAGCAGCCCCTGAAACACGCCCGTGATGCTCTTGGGCAAGCCAAGGCGCGATTGCGCCAACTCGCCGCCGATGTAAAACATGCTCATCAGCACCGCCGAAAAAACCATGCCCACCGGGTGCAAACGGCCGACAAACGCGACGATGATCGCCGCAAATCCATAGCCAGCCGGCACGTAGGGCGTGAGTTGCCCAATCGGCCCTGCGACCTCGAGCGCACCTGCCAAGCCAGCCGCCCCGCCGCTGATAAGCAAGGCAATCCACAGCGTCTTGCGGGCAGAGAAACCGGCAAACCGAGCGGCCGCGGGCGCCATACCACCCACCGCTTGTGCAAAGCCCGCATACGTCCGATACAAAAACACCCAAACCGCGCCCACCGCCAACAGCGCCAGAGCGAAACCGATGTTGACGCGAGAGCCTTCAAACAAGCGCGGAATCATGGTGGCATCTTCAAACGTCTTGGTCTGCGGAAAGTTAAAGCCATGCGGGTCTTTCCAAGGCCCAAACACCAAGTACGAGAGCAGCTGCACCGCGACATAAACCAACATCAAGCTCGTCAAAATTTCATTGGCGTTGAATCGATCCCGCAAAAACGCCACCAGCGCAGCCCAAACCATGCCCCCCATGGCACCGGCGCACAAAATGGCCACCACAATCCACTGGCTGGAGTCCTCAGTGGCCAGCAAAGCCACGCCACCGCCGGCGATGGCCCCCATCACGTACTGCCCCTCTGCCCCAATGTTCCAGACGTTGGATCTGAAGCACACCGCCAGCCCCAAAGCAATCAGCAGCAGCGGCGTCGCTTTGATGAGCAGTTCACTGATGGCATCAAGCCCGTTGATCGGCTCCCAGAAGAACATCCTCAGGCCAGCCAGCGGGTCTTTGCCCAGACTGCTCAGCAGCAGCACCCCAATCAGCACGGTCACCAACAGGGCCAGCACGGGCGAGCCCAAAGTCCAGGCTTGGGATGGCGCCCCTCTGGGCTCAAGCTTCAACATGCGAGTCCTCCCACAGGCCCGACATCCACAGACCAATTTTTGAAGCATCGGCTTGAGCTCTGGCCATGCTCGGGGATATGCGCCCCTTGGCCATCACCACAATGCGATCACTCAGTTCCATCAACTCATCGAGCTCTTCACTGACGACCAAAACGGCACAGCCGGCGTCGCGCAGAGCCATGATGGCGCCCCGAATCTGCGCGGCTGCGCCTACATCGACGCCCCACGTCGGCTGACTCACGATCAGCACGCGCGGCTGCGCATCGATTTCACGACCCACGATGA
>Ga0181560_10002649_pt1 | contig 16636 bp, 15 predicted proteins | sample 011ome_20_FD_133751 | JGI IMG/M metagenome (GOLD analysis project Ga0181560, IMG submission 133751) | Coastal salt marsh microbial communities from the Groves Creek Marsh, Skidaway Island, Georgia - 011509CT metaG (megahit assembly) | ecosystem: Environmental > Aquatic > Marine > Intertidal...
AGTTATCCAGCACGATCCCGCCTATCTGCCGTCCTTTCCCGACGCCCGCGCCGTCGCCGATCATGAACCCGGCTCTGCTGCCGTCCGGGAGAAGCTCGCAGTGTTTCTGACACGCGTAGGCGACGCCCTCGAGCTGCAGTTTCGAGAGCTTCCCGCCGTCGACGACGTCGTCGCCGATCGCGTCGACGAGCGGGTACGTCGCGGGCGGGAGCGGGATGGACGCGAGCGACGCCGCCTCCGCGATGTCCCCGGGGTGTTCGATGCCGCGCTGTGGGAGGGAGGAGGGGCGAGGGGTTGCGACGCGCGCGTGAGATCGCGTCGCGAGCGTTTGAAAAAAAAAACACGATGTTTAGACGACGACGACGACGACGACGACGACGACGACGACGACGACGACGACGCGCCGAGCGGGCGGAGGACGCGACGCACGTTCAGCGTGCCGCACGTGTACCCCGCGAAGACTTTCCCGATCGTCTCCGAGACCGTCTCCGCGCCGCCCACCTCCGCGTCCGCGGCGGCCTTGAGTCGCTCCGCCCTGGGGTCGTTCCATACAAAGCGATGGCGGGGCGGAGTTCATAGGCGTCAGTTGGAGTTGAAAGGCATCGAGGGCGGGGATTGAAAGCGAGGGATGGGCGGAGAGATGCGCCGGGCAAAGTCCTTAAGGATCGGCGTTCACTACGCCAACGCGGCCGTATGGGGACCAGTGTATAGAACGCACCTGGCTCTCGCTTTCGCGGCGTCGTCGGACGCGGACGTTGTCGACGGATCGGAGCGCGGCTCGGAGAGGAGCGCCGCGCGCGCGGCCGCGACCGCGGCCTGCGCGCTCATGACGACGCTCACGCGGCCGCCCCGGGCCGACCCCTCTTCGCGACGCGCAGTGGCGGACGAAGAGGGGACGGACGGCGCGAAGTCAGCGTTGATGAAATGTCTCGGACCTGGAGCTCGACGAGCTCGACAGGACTTGATAGACTTGATGACGCGTCAGGTAGTGTAATAAACGTGTGCGCGACAGATGACACTCTGCCGCCGCCGCGAGTCTTCGCCGAACGCGCGGCGCGATGGTGAACGCTTCGCTTTTTACAGTCAATCAGCCTATCGCTTTCGCGTCGCGGTCGAAATAATCGCGTGGTCTGGTCCGACCCCCGCGGCGTGGAGTCGTATAACGTCCATCCGTTCGAGCCGAATCATTTCACATCCATTCGCGCACCCTCCATTCACGCCCACGCGCCCCCCTCGGCGCCGTAAAAGTCGTTGATGTACTTCAGCGCGCTCTCCTCCACGACAACCTTATCCGCGTTCAACACGTCGTACACGTTCAGGTGCGAGATGTCGCTCTGCACCACCTTCGCCATGTTACGCGTCGACAACTTCACCGCGTCCGACGCGTCCTTCGTGATGACGTACGCTTTTTCGCCCTCCTCGACGCCCCACGCCTTCAACGCGTTCGCCATCGTCTTCGTCTTCGCGACGGACACGTTCGCGCCGAGGTCGTCGACAACGATCATGCTCCCCGCCGCGCTCTGAATCGCCGTCGCCATCGCGAGGCGGCGTTCTTTCTTGTTCATCTTGATCGACCAGTCTTTTGGTTTGGGTCCGAACGAGACGCCGCCGCCCGGTTTGAGCGGCGAACGAATCGACCCCGCGCGCGCGTTGCCCGTGCCCTTCTGATTGAACGGCTTGCGCCCGCCGCCGCGGACTTCCGACTTCGTGAGCGTGCTCGCGGTCCCTCTGCGCGCGTTCTGGCGCACCATGACGACGTACTTGTGCACGAGGCCCTTCGCGACGTCGGCGCGAGCCGTCTTGAGGGTGAGGTCCGCGGTTGATTTCGTCGCGCCGTCGAACGACACCTTTTCGACCGCGGCGGCGAGGACGTCGACCGGTCCCGTCGCCTTCGCCGCGGCTGTTGGAGGGACGAGGGGGAGAGGAGGGAAGGGGTGGGGTGCGAACGGTCAGCGACGGCGGGCGTCGCGCGGGCGGAGGACGAGGCAGGAGGACCGACGACGCGAGCGAGCGCGTCCATCGTCCATCGTCCATCCGATCCCTCCTCGGGCGAGGGCATTGGTGGTGTGGTGGATAACGCCGTCGTCGACGCGCGCGAGACGCGACGCGCGCGACGCGAGGGGCGCGCGGCTCATCGACGTCGCCGCGCGCGCGTCCTCGAGACGCCATCGCGACCTCGCGACGCGCGTTGGGAGGGCGGCTCGCGCGTCGCGCGTCGCCCAGCGCGCGCGCGGCCGGGGCGGGCGCGGAAACAAACCCTAGCCCTGGACGCGTCGACATCGCGTCCATCACCGCGGGGAATCGACGGCCGGCGCGCGGGGACGGAGAACGACGCGCGCGGGGAGAGGCGACGCACCAGCGCGCGCGCGGCGAACGGGGACCTTCGCGCCCGCGACGGCCGAGCGGGCGGACAGAGAGAGCGAGACGGAAGACATGTTCCGCGCGCGTTGTCGAGTGACGCGCGGCGCGCGCTCGCGGCGTCCGTGACGGACGGCGACTCGCGAGAAGGACGCTGGAAGCGGTCGGTCGAAACGAGGCTGCATGCGCGCTTCAAAATCGCGCGCAACGGAGTCATCACACGACCGTCGCGCGTCGCGCGCGCGCACGATGACGAGCGCGGGCGTCGTCTCCGCGGCGCTGAACGACACGAACGGTGCGCGTTCGCCGCACTTCGTCGGCTCCGTCTCTCCCCCTCCTCCGCGCTTCGAACGACCGACTCCGGTCGTCGGTCGCGTCGCGCGCGATCTCGCTCCCCTCCGCTCTTCTCTTCGCGCGGGCGGCGAACCGAAATCGACCTCGCCCGTCCTCCCCCCACCCCACACCCCGCAGGCATCGTCGAGCCGATCTTATCGCACCTGCATCGGCTGAAAGACCTCGACGACGACGCGACGACGCTCGCGAACGGCGTCCGCGCCGCGGTGGACGCGCGCCTCGAGGACGACCGATCTGGGAAACGTCGAAGAGCGGTCGCCGACGCGGCGGACGCGTCCGTCCGAGCGGACGCCGCGCGATGCGCGCGCATCGCGGACGAGAAGGTGGCGCTCGCGCAGCGATGCTATGACCTCGTGGACGCGCACATCACGCGCCTGGATAAGGACTTGAGGGCGTTCGACGCGGCGTTGGCGACGAGAGAAGCCGCGGAGGCGGCGGCGGCGGGCATCGAGGCGCCGACGCCGTCCGCGCCGGCAGTCGGAGGCGGCGGCGGCGGCGGCGCCGACGGGGGGGGTGCCGAGGCGGGTGCCGAGGCGGGCGGCGCGAGCGTGAACGACGCGCCCGCCGTCTACGGCGACGGCGCGCCCGTGGACCCGAACGAGCCGACGTACTGCGTGTGTAAGAGGGTGTCGTTCGGCGAGATGATCGCGTGCGAGAACGAAGACTGCGCGATCGAGTGGTTCCACTTCGCGTGCGTCGGGCTCAGCAGCGACGCGACGCACAAGGGGAAGTGGTACTGCGAGACGTGTAAGGCGGAGTTGCGGAAGAAGAAGAAGGAGGAGGAGAAGAAGCAGAAGGAGAAGGAGAAGGCGAAGGGCGGGGGTTGATCAGAGAAAGAATAGAATGTGACAGAATGTCGATCGAATCCAAACTCGCGGCGACTCGCGATTGCTAGCGCTGGCTGCGCTCGTACTCGAACCCGCGGCCTTTGTCCCTCTTCATCAGCCCACCGCCGCCTCCCGAGATGAAGCTCCGTCGCTGGCTCCCGGACCCGCCCGCCGCGGGCCCGCCAGCCTCCCACGCCTTTTGCTCGCGCGTCGGTCCCGTCGGCCGCGTCTCGCGCAAATCGTACTCGTGCGAGTGCGTCAGCATCTTGTACATGCCGTTCTGATCCGCGTACGTGGACTGCCGCCGCCCGTGCACCGGGTCTTTTCCCTTCAGATCCAGCCACCGATCGCCGAACAGCTCGGACGGGTGCGAGCGCTGGAAGAACGTCGGCTGCTGCTCCGAGATGTACTCCTGCAGCGAGTCGAAATTTCGCCGAACTTCGCACGGCGGCGGGATCGGCGCGCGCAACCCGCTGCCGGCGCCGTACCGCCGCCACGCGTCGCCCTTCGAGTCCAACCGCTGGTCGCTCGCGCGCTCGCGCGGCGGCAGCGAATGCATCTGCGTTACCCCGAACAGGTTCCCGCGGCCCTCCAGCCCCGGAATGCCGGGTTCTATACAAGCGAATATCGGGGTGGAGTTGAAAGGCGTCAGTTGGCGTTGAAAGGCATCGAGGACGGGGATTGAAAGCGAGGGACCCTGGGCGGAGAGATGCGCCGGGAAAAGTCCTTAAGGATCGGCGTCCACCTCGCGAACGGGGTCGTATGGGGACTAGTGTATAGAACGCACCGTCCCGCATCGACGTCTTGTGCGGCTTCTTCTCGAGCTCGTAGTCGCCCCCCGTCACCCCCGGCGGCCGCCTCTGCTCCACGAGCTCTCGCATGCGCTCGCCGCCGCGGTAGTCCTTCCATGAGCTCTCTCCCTTCAGAGATAGCTTGCCGTGCGGGCCGTAGTCCATCTGGACGTGCTGCGTCCCGCGCCAGCGCTCCCATTCCGCGTTCGCGAACTCGTTTCCCGTCGGCGCGTCGTACTGCGTCAGATCCGCGGTGTGTCGGTTCCACATCTTCTCCCCCGTCTCCGTGTCGCACTGCCGGAAGTACCCGGGAATCGCCGCGTCCGGCGCGAGCGCGTTGCCGTCCTCGTCGACGTACCGCCCGTGCATCGTGTACTTGAGGTTGTTCCAGTGCTTCGACTCCAGCGTGTATTTCGGCGTCGTCCCCGCCAACGCGGCTTCGCGTTTGATCAGTCCCGCGGCGAGCTTCTCCTTGACGAACTTGTGCACGTCGCGCTTCGTCGGGTCTCTCAGCGAGTCGATCGTGTACTGGAACGCGTGCGCGCGATTCTTCTCGAACGCGTCGTAATCGTACGCGAGGCACTCGTCCAAGAACAAGCCGCTGCGATGGTTGTACTCTTGCTTCTCGCGGTCCCTCTCGTAGTACTCGTCGTGATACGCGCGCAGCCGATCGGACAACTCCTCCGGGTCGATCGCGTCGACGTGCGCCTTGACCTGCCTCTGAATGCGATCGAAGACGTCGCTCTGCCACTCGTCGTGGATCTCCTTGCGCTTGCGCTCGTACGCCGCCCGCCGCTTGTCCACCATATCGTCCATCTCGTGGAGGATCCCGCTCGGGGTCTCCGCGTCCTTCTTGACGCCGTCGATGCCGCTCATGACGTCGTCCAGCATGCTCTCGAACCGCTCGTGCGCGCGCACCGCGCGCTCCATCTTTTTCCGCTGAAACGCCTTCAAGATGTCGTCCTCCATCTGCGCGTATTTCGCCTCGCGCTCTTTCTTCTCCGCGGCCCAGAGCTCTTCTTTCTTCGTCGGCGTGCCGAGCCATTCCGCCGCCTCGGCGTCCTCGCGCGCGCGGAGAGAGTCCGCCTCGCTGTCCGGCTCCGAGACCGCGGCGTCATGATCCTCTCGCTCCTCCTCCTCCTCGGCGGCCGGAGAGGCCGCGTCCCTCTCCGCTTCTCCTTCTCCCCCCGCCGACGCTGCCGAAATAGACCCCGCGGGATCGGGCTCTTCTGCCATCGGCGAGTCGTACGGCGACGGCTCGTCCTCGCTGTCGCTCTCGGAGTCCATCGCGTACTGCGCGTCCGGGTCGGACGATCGCGCTTTTTTCTGAAGACCGCGGAGACGCGTCGAGACGGAGGGAGGAGGAGGAGGAATCGGCGGGTCGGTCATCAGGGACGCGGTCGATCGAGCGGGGGAGCTCGATCGAGAGAATTAAAATTAATAACTTATCGACGACGGACGGATGAATTGGCGCGCGCGAGGACGGATCGCGCACCTTGTTCCGAGGGTTCGGCGAGTCCGCCGCGCCGAACGCGTCGTCGTCCTCGCCCGAGATGAGCGCGCTCAAGCGCGTGTCGTCGTACACGCGCATCGTGTTCGCGTCCTTCTCTCCGGGAGACGCGCACCGACCCGCGAACACGGACGCCGACATCGTGGATTAATTAAATGTATTAATTCTCGCGGCACGCGAGCGGACGTGTCGGACGGCGAGCGGACCGAGGACGCCGCGCGCGCGTCGACGTCGCGTCGGAGTCACGCGGACGGACGGACGGACGCGAGGGTCGTCGCGAGGGCCGGCGCGGCGTCTCGCGACGGGCGGCGCGAAGTGACGAGAGGACGCGCGCGAGCGGCCATTTTAGGGACAAGCAGAGTGCCGTAAAATCCTAAAATTAGCTTCTTGTATGGCACGCAGTCAGGAAAGTACGTGCGAACGTACCGTACTCAAGCTTCGATATGATATTCGACCGACCAGACGAACCTGACAGAAAAGACTTCGACCGGCGACGCGACGGGACGATCATTCGAAACGTTCGCTCGTCGCCGCGCGCCCCGCGCCGATGACGACGCACGCCGTCGTCGGCGTCGGCGGCGGCGTCGACGCGCGCGACGCGAAGCGCCCGAAGCTCGAGGGCGGCGGCGGCGGCGGCGGCGGCGGCGCGCGCGCGGACGCCGCCGTCGCGGCGACGTGGGATCCGACGGCGGGCGCCCCGGGAATCGCCGCGCGACGACCGTCCGACGACGCAAAGCTCGAGCGCGCCGCGCGCCTGTACGCGCCGCTGCCGCTCTGCCCGCGCGCGCGCGCGTCGATCCCGCCGCCGCGCCGCGCCGCCGCGACCGCGTCGCTCCCCGGGAGCCCCATCGACGACGCGTCGCGAACGCGAACGACGCGCGCGCGCGGCGTTCTCTCCTCCTACGCGATCCCCGCGTCGGTCGACGCCGCGGCGTCCAACCCGCGCGGCGCGCACACGGACGACGAGGACGAGTCCGACGTCGTCGCGCGCGGGCGCGCGTGCGCGAGCGCGCTGCACGCGATGCCGTGCGTCGAGCTCGCGCGCTCGACGCACGCGCAGCTGATGACGGCGGCGCGCGCGTCGTGCGGCGGCGGCGGCGGCGACGAAGGTGAGACCCGCCGCTTCCGTTCGCGCGGTGAACGCCCGCCGTTTCTTACTTAAGGCGTTCTCTCGCGCGCTGTGAACCTCACGCTTTGACACGTGGGAATAATATCCACCAATCGCATCACCGCGTGACTGACGCGTATCTTCCCTCGACCAATGATTGACATCGCAGTCGACGGATGCGTCCCGCTGGTGCGGCCGCTGCTCCTCGCGCACGCCGCCGCGGACGCGACGACGCTGCGCGACCGCGCGGTGGACGACCGCAGGACGCAAGCGAAGCGGCGAGAGAAGGAGCAGAAGAAAGCCGGCGGCGGCGCCGCCGCGCATCGCGACGGCGCTCAACACGGCGGGAGAGGAGGGAGGGGCGGCGCGGGGCGGGGGCGAGGAGGGAGAGGGAGAGGGAGACGGCCGCAGAGGGAGCGAGAGTCGGGGGCGGGGTTGTACGCGAGGGCGTACGGGGGGCGGAAGCGCGAGAGGTTGGAGCCGGAGCCGGAGCCGCCGGCGGCGGCGGCGGAAGGCGAAGGGGAGGGCGAGGGCGGGGGCGTGGAGGAGGAGGAGGAGGAGGAGGAGGAGGAGGTCGAAGAAGAAAATGACGTCATCGACATCTCCGACGACGGCGACGACGACGACCGCGAGAACGACCCGGACGCGAGCTCGGATCACGGCACCGTGGACATTAGCACCGACGAGGACGAGGACGTTTGAGTTAGCGTTCGAACGAAAACGTACGACATGATAGCGTCGTAATACCGGAAGTACTACAGTATTTTACGACGCCCGGTCCGGTCGGCATTTGCGTTTCGCGTCGGGTGCCGTGTGCGAACTCCTCCACGAACGAATCGTCGCGCGCGGACCATACCGTCGCGCGCGCGGCGTCGCGACGCGCCGACCCTCGCGGGACCCCCCCCCCCTCGCGATGGCGTCCGCGACGGCGTCCTCTCCTCCTCCCGCGCGGCACGCGCTGACGCCGACGTCTCCGATCGATAAGGCTGTCGTCGTCGCCGTCGCCGCGCTCGCGTCCACGGTCCCGGCGTGCTTCTTCGACCGCGAGATTCTCTTCACCTACCATCCCGTCTTCATGACGCTCGCGTTCGCGTGCTTCGCGACGATCGGGGCGTGGATCGCGGCGAAGACGCGGTCGATCCCCGCGGGGCCCGCGCGCGTCAGCGCGCTGTGGACGCACGCGGGCGTCAACGTCGCGAGCGTCGCGTGCGCGTGCGTCGGAGGCTGGGCCATCTACGCGAACAAAGAGAACAAGGGGCGCGCGCACCTGACGTCGTGGCACTCGTGGGTCGGGATCGTCGCGCTGGGGCTGACCGCGGCGTCGCCCGCGCTCGGCGCGGTCGCGTTCGCGCGCCTCGGGTTGCTCCAGAGCGTGCCGTCGGAGTGGAGGCATCGGGTCAAGTGGACGCATCGAAAAGCAGGCGCCGCCGCGTGGGCGCTCGGGTGCGTACCATCTCACACTGGTCCCCATACGACCGCGTTCGCGTTGTGAACGTCGATCCTTAAGGACGTTTGGGTCCCTCCCGCTCGCGTTTCTCTCCGCCCACCCCTCGGCGGTTTCAACGCTCGACCCCTCGACGCCTTTCAACTCCGACCGACGCGCCTTTCGACGCCGCCCCGACCCGCAGCGTCGCGGCGGCGACGACGGGGTTCCTGGACTCGCCGACGCTCTCGACGTTCGTGGATCCGACGTTGCGCGCGCTGTGGATCGCGGCGCTGAGCGTCGCCGCGGGGGGCGTCGGCGTGCTCCTGTGGCGCGCGAAGTAGGGCTAGCTAGGCGAGGGATTATATAATAAGGCGATGGATTGGAGAATGCAAATCGAGAAAGAATACAACACGCAATCGTTAACAATCGCGCGACCGACGACTCGTCGTCTTCGACGTCACGCGTCACGGCTTCCTCGCGGTGATGAGGTTGAACTTGATCGTCCCGTCCCTCAACCCTTTGCTCATGAGCGGCATCACGAGCCCGCCGCGAATCGTGCTCGGGCCGGCTTTCAGCAGGCCGATCACGCCGCGCCACGTCAGCGCGGTTTCGATCACCGCGCGCCAAAACGGCGACACCTCGCGGCTCCAGTCCTCCGTCCGAACGTCCACCAAGCCCGCGCTCGCGAAGTGCTTCTCGTACGTCGCGACCGAGCACCACGGCGGGAGGTAGTACGCCTCGCAGATGCGATCGAGCAGCGACCTCTCGTCCGGCGGGAGCTCTTTTTCGCTCGCGTCGAGGACCCTGTGGCACCACGTGACGATCAGGATCTGGCCTCCGGGCGCGCAGACGCGCGCGAGCTCGTTCACGAACGCCTCCTTGTCCGGCATGTGCTCGCCGCTCTCCATGCTGTACACGAGGTCGAACGCGGCGTCTTCGAACGGCGTGTGAAGCGCGTCCGCGACCTGGACGCGCACGAGACTCTCGTCGACGTCCGCGGCGTCCGCGGTTATCTCGTTCGCTCGCGCCGCCTGCACCGGGGAGAGCGTGACGCCCGTCGCGGCGCATCCAAACTTCCTCGAGAGGTGCCTCGACCCGCCGCCGATGCCGCAGCCGACGTCTAACGCGCGCTTCACGTCCGTCACCCCCGCCCATTCAAGCGCGTTGTCGACCATGTCCACCTGCGCCTGGCGGTGGTCCGCGCGCGCGACTCCGTTCGGGTAGTACCCGTGATGCATGTGTTCGCCCCAGATATCTTCCCACAGCTCCGAGGACTCGTCGTAGAAGGACGCGATGCCCTCGTTGAGCGCGTCGTGCTTCTTGACGAACGGCGACGCGAGGTCCTCGAGGCCGTTGAACCCGCTCGATGTCGGGACGTTCGTCGCGCGCGGCGTCGTCGGCGTCGGTCTCGAGGTCGAGGACGAGGATTCTTCGGAGGCGCGGCGCCCCCGAGGAAAAAGCGCTTTTCGCATCCTACCGCGAGGCGACGGCGGATTCGCGCGCGCGGTCGTCGTCGCGCGCGCGAATCCGCGCGCGGTCGTCGCGGTGGTCGCGCGCATCGTCCCTCGAGCGGCGAGAGACGCTCGCGAAGGACGGTTCTTTCGGACGCGGCGGGCGAGGGAACGGCGGTGGCGCCGCGCGCGGGCGGAGTGCGCGACGACGACGCGACGTTTCGCGCTTTTCGCGCGCGCCGCGCGCGCCCGCCGCACTGAGGGCCATTCCTTTCAAAAACGGTTCACCGGTCAGTTGAAAGTGGACGCGATCAAGTGTTGAAACCGGGCGATGGGTGAAAAACTTTTGTATAGAACGCACCTGAGTTCTTCGAACGAAAACCGTGGACGGCTCGATCGCCCTCCCTTCCGATCACAACCAGCGCGCTTCCGCGCACGCTGCTCGCCATGTCCGAACAAACCGCCGACGCCGGCGCCGCGAAGACGCCCGCGGACTTCTTGAAGTCCATCAAGGGGAAGCAGGTCGTCGTGAAGCTCAACAGCGGCGTGGACTACCGCGGCGTCCTCGCGTGCTTGGACGGGTACATGAACATCGCGATGGAGGAGACGGAGGTGCGCTCGAATCTCGCCCGACTGTTCCCCGTGCGTTACTCGATCGCGCGGCGCATCGCGGTTCTGAAGGACGCGGCGATCGTAGTTTCCTCGATGCGGCGCTTCCGCGCGCGTCCCTCGGCGCGTTCGCGCGACGCCGCGCGCGCGGTCGAGAGCGATCGACGCAGGCAACCAACCCTAAATAAATGTAAATGGTGATGAACGACATCGTCGTCGATTCCAACCAAATCCCCCGCCGTCCTGATACCCCGCAGGAGTACGTGAACGGTCAGCTGAAGAACAAGTACGGCGACGCGTTCATCCGCGGGAACAACGTGCTGTACATCAGCACGGTGAAGGACAAGTGACGACCTACGATAGCTCCTCCTTAAGTAGCCCTTAGCAACTTTTCTCGTGATGTATGGAGTAGAGAAGAATTCAGAGATAAATCTCGTCATCGCCGCCAGTCGAGTGCGCGCGCCGAGAGAGCGATGGCGGCGAGCGACGCGCCTCCTCGCGAGGACGCCGCGGCGCCCGCGGCGCCCGTCGTCACCGCGTCCGACGTCGCGAGTTACCTCCTCAAGCGCGGCAACATCGCGTCCGCGTTCGAATACTACCAGGATCTCATCGACGCGACGAGCCGCGCGCCGGGTGGCGACGACGACGACGACGCGTCCTCCTCCTCCTCCGCCGCCGCCGCATACGCCGCGCTCGAGGCGTACTTCGCGGACCAGCGCCGGTTCCCGAGCGCGGAGCTCCGCGAGCACGCGGACGTGGTCGACATCCCGGGACTCGTCGCGACGGCGAGGGAGCTCGCCTCGCGCGTCGCCGTCGCGGAGTACGACGCGCGCGTCGCCGCGGAGGACGCGGCGACCGCGCGCGCGGAGCTCGAGGCCTCACGCCGCGCGAGGGCGCTCGGCGGCGGAGGAGGAGGAGGAGGACACGACGACGCGACGGAGGGCGACGACGACGACGCGGCACCGGGCGGCATCGCGTCGGACGTGTTCGAGCGCGTGGACGGGGAGGAATCGCTGCGGTCGCTCGGCGGCGTCGCGGCGGCGCCCGCGGCGGACGGGTTCCTCAACCGCGACGGCGTCCACGTCGTGTCGGACGACAAGGCACCTACGGCGGAAGACGAAACGTCAACCGGCGCGCCGGTCGCCTTGCCGCCGATGCGCGCGAACGAGCGTCGCGCGCTCAACGTTCTCGTGAATGAATACCTTCTCTCGCGAGGCTACCGCGCCGCCGCGCTGTCGCTCCGCGACGACGTCGACAGAGCGCACGGCGACGCGCTCGACGACTGGTCGGGCGCGTTCGGCGGACGGCCGCCCGGCGGCGGCGAGGGCTTGCGCAAGGTGCTGCGCCGAGCGCGGACGATCGAGGTGTTGGACCCGCGAAAGTTGTCGGCGTTGGAAAAAGAACGCGACGGCTCGCGCGACGACGCGAACGACGCGAGGCGACGCGCGGAGGACGCGGAGCGACGCCGCGACGCCGCGGAGGCCAAGGCGCGCGCGCTGGAGGAGGAGGCGACGTCGCTTCGGCTGCGGAGGGACGAGAAAGAGGCGGACGCCGCGCGATGGCGCGCGCGAGCGGAGGAGGCGGCGGCGGCGGCGGCGGCGGCGGAGGAGAGAGAAGAACGGCGACGCCGCGCCGCGACCGCGCCGCCGTCCACGCCGACCGCCGCGGTCGCCGCGGTCGCCGTCGACGCGGACTGGACCCCCGCGCTGGTCGGCGCGAAGAGCGTCGGAAGACTCGAGGCGGTCGCCGAGGAGGAGGTCACGATCGGCGTGTTGTGCGACGCGTTGCCGCGCGTGGCGCTCCACGTCCTCGTCCAGAGGCGAGGCGAGCTCCTGCCTCTGTTCCAGCGCGCGATCGCGCGGTGCCCGGAGCCGGAGCGACGCGCGGGTCTCACCGCGCTGCTGTTCGCGCTGATCAAGCGGCCGGGCGCGGATCAGAGGCGGGTCATCGCGGACGCGTGCGCGAACATCGCGTCCATCGTCGGCGACGAGAGAACCGCGGAGGTACGCGAACATCGCGTCCGCCAATCATCGAGAGACACGTGTTGTCCCTCCCCTTCCATGTCAACCACGCGTTCGATTCTATTGATATTTGATTGGTTCCACGTCAGCAAAATCCACGCAAACTGACCGACCGAATCTCTCCACGCGTACCGCGCCGTACCGCGTCGCCGCAGGAGCTCGTGCCGTGTTGCTTCCTTCAGGTGGATCACAAGCACGAGGAACGCAGGATGCTCGTCGCGGAGACGTGCGGTCGCCTCGCGCCGGTGCTCGGCGTCGGCCTCCGCTCGTCGCTGCTCTTGACGATGCTGCAGCAGCAGGCGGAGACGGACGCGGAGGCGGCCGTGCGCCTGTGCGTCGTGCGAAACCTGCGCGCGTTGCTCGACGCCGATCCGGACGTCTCGAAATCGCACGCGATTGAAAAGTTGCTTCTCGACCTGTCGTTGGACGTCGCGGACGAGGTCTCCGAGGCCGCGGTCGCGACGCTCGCGCCCGCGACGGTCGCGTGGCTGCTGCGCGTGGGTGGCGACGTGGGCGGGGCGCGATTGAGGGACGCGCTCGTGCCCGCCGTCTGCGCGAAGGTGTCGGCCGTGCTGAGCGCCGCGAGCATGGCGGACGGGAGTCACCGGCCGCTGACGGAGGACGACTCGTGGCGCGTTCACACGCTGCTGCGGCTGTTGGCGTGCCTCGTGCCCGCGGTGCGGCTCACCGCGCGCGCGTCGGTGCCGAGAGCGTTCGCGTGCGCGAGCGGCGGCGGCGGCGGCGAGGGTGCCGAGGGTGCCGAGGGTGCCGAGGGTGCCGACGAGGAAGCGGCGACGACGTCGGCGCTCGCGTCGTACGTGAAGAAGAGGGCGTTCGAAGACGCTTCGGGCGACGCTTCGGGACCTGGTGCCCTCTCGGCGTCCGCCGCGTCGTCGTCCTCCTCCGAGACGTCGTGGCCCGCGGCGAAGTGGCTGTGCGGCGACGGGATCGCCCTGCTCGCGTCGCTCGCGGTGAAGACGCCGCCGAGGGAGGAGAGCGCGCGGCGGGCGATGCTCGGCGTTCTGAGAGCGTTTTGCGAGGCGGCGGGGGAGGACGTCGTCACCGACGTGGCCGCGCCCGCGTTCGCGGTGGCGTCCGGATTGGTGGAGGATACTTCTGCTGACGTGGATGAACGTGCGGTCCAGAACGCGCGCGCGACCGCGCTGCCGCTGTTCCTCGTCGCGGTGCTCCCGCGCGCGCGCGGCGACGCGCTGGAGCGCCGCGTGAAGAGCCTCCTCGTCGACCCTCCGGTGGGTCCCGCGCGCGGATTCGTGGATCCTCCATCTGACGTGGATCCATCTGACGTGGACAACCCCGCGGCGGCCGGCGTCCCGGAGTACGTCCTCGCCGCGCTCAAGTTCGCGACGACGTTCGAGCGCGCGCGCGGCCGCGTCCTGAAACTCCTCGGGACGCTCGCGGGGGAGAAGAGTGCGAGGTGCGTTCTATACACTGGTCCCCATACGACCCCGTCGGCGTGGTGAACGCCAATCCTTAAGGACTTTTCCCGGCGCATCTCTCCGCCCATCCCTCGCTTTCAACGCCCGCCATCGGCGCCTTTCAACTCCAACTGACGCCTTTCAACTCCACCCCGACGTCGCTTTGTAGGCGTCGGTCCGCGGCGGCGGCGGCGCTCGGCGCGTGCGCGTCGACGGCGCCCGCGGATGTCGTCCTCGGCGCGATCCTCCCCGTCCTCGCGTCGCTGCGCGGGGATCGAGACGAGGCGACGCGCGTTATGGCCGCGGCGGCGTTCTGCGCCGTCGGCGAGGCGCACCCCGGGGAGGCCATCACGACGCACGTCGCCGCGCAGCTCGAGGTTCTGCTCGAGCGCAGAGAAGACGCGTTGACGTTGAAAATCGTGCGCGCGCTCGGCGGCGCGTGCGTCGCCCCCGGGACGCCCTACTGCGCCTTCGCGTCGCGGTGCATCGCGGAGACGGCGCGCCGCGAGACGATCGCCGCGGTCACCGCGGGCGTGGAGACCGCGACGCGAGGCGACGACGCGATCGAGGCGAACCGCGCGTGGCGGCGGACGTTCGGAGAGGCGGTGTTTCGCGCGGCGAGCGCGATTCTCGGCAGCGACGACGGCCGCGGCGGGACGCATAGCGCGTTAACGCCAGCTCTCGAGGCGTTACTTTCGGATGAGCACGCGCTCGACGCCGCGGAACGGAGCCTCGCGGAGGCGACGTTGAGGGACCCGGACGTCGCGCGGTCGCCCGAGGCGAAAGCCGCGAGCGGCGGCGTCGAGCGGAAGAAGAGCTACTACCAACGCGCGAAGAAAGCCGTCGGGTTCAAGTCGCCAACGCCGGTCTCGACCTCGACGAACGCCGCCGCGAACGGCGACGCCGGCCCGAAGCGGAAGCTGACCATGGAGGAGATGCGCGCCGCGATCGAGGCCGCGGAGGCGGAGGGTCAACAGCTGGCCGGGTCGGGGGCGAACTTGAACGCACAGCAGCCGAACTCGCCCGGCGTCGCGACGGTGTCTTTATCCGAGCTCCTCGACGGAGGCGGCGACGGCGACGGGGGGGACGCCGGCGGGAGCGGGACGACGGCGACCAGCCTCGGTCTGGACGACTCCACGCTCGCGGACGATCTCGAGGACGACGACGAGGAGGTCCGCGCCGCCGCCGCGGCCGCGGCGGCGGTGCTGGCGTCCGGCGGCGCCGTCCCGAGCGCGGCGAAGAAGCGATCCGTCTTCTCCGCGTTCAAGAAGAAATAACGGCGGAGGTTGAAGCGTCGTACTACGAAGTGGTATCGTTCTTCACGTTAAGCGAGCGAGCGCGTTACAAATAGTAGCCCTACAGTACTCCTAGAGCGAATATCCGCTTCGTGAGCGATCGAACGAATCGATTCTTCGAGTCTTCCAATCGCGTCACGCCACAACGCCTCCAGCCGTCGATCGAATCGAACCGAATCGAATCGAATCACTCGAGGACGACCTTTCCGCCGACCTTTTCGATCTTCTCTCTGATCGCCTCCGCGTCTTCCTTCTTCAGCCCTTTCTTCAACACCGCGGGCGCGCCCTCCACGAGATCCTTCGCCTCCTTCAACCCCAACTCCGTGACCGCGCGCACTTCTTTGATCACCTTGATCTTCTGCGCCGGGTCGAACGACTCCAGCTTGGGGTCGTTCCATACAAAGCGATGGCGGGGTGGAGTTCAAAGGCGTCAGTTGAAGTTGAAAGGCGTCGAGGGCGGGGATTGAAAGCGCGGGATGAGCGGAGAGAGACGCCGGGCAAAGTCCTTAAGGATCGGCGTTCACCACGCCGACGCGGTCGTATGGGGACCAGTGTGTAGAACGCGCCTTAACGTTGAACTCGAGCTTCTCCGGCGCCGCCTCCGCGGCGGCGGGGGCGCCCCCGCCCGCCGCGCCCGGCATCGCGCCGCCGCCCATGGGCATCATCCCGGGCATCATCATCTGCCCGCCCGTCGGCATCGTGAGCCGCAACTTTTTCTTCAGTATGTCCATCATGTCGTGCACCTCGAGGAGCGTCAGCGAGCAGATGTCGTCGGCGAGGCGGATCACGCGCGGGGAGTAGTCGGGGAACTCTTCGCGATCCATGTCCACGACGACGTCGTCGTCCGGGTCAACAGAGGCCTCTTTCGCCTCTGTCGCCGTCGCTTCGTCGGGCCCCGCGAGTTTCGAAGACGCGGCGAAACCTCTGCGCGTGAATCCCCTCGTCGATCCCGGCGCGTCAATCCCGCCGGGCCCCTCGATCGTCGTCGCGACCGCGACGCGCTGCCAATCTTTGCCGGACGTGCTTCGATCGCGAGAGGGCGCGCCGCGCGATCCGACCGCGACGATCGCCGCGCGCGACGCGCTGTGTGTGGACATCGCGCGCGCGGCGACGTCGTCCCCCCCCGCGCGCGTTGCGCGCGCGAAGGAGACGCGCGCCGACGCGACGACGCGTCGTGCTGCTCGTCGAGACGCCATCGGTGTGTGTGACGTCGTCGCCGCGCGTCGACGCGCGACGCGAAGAAAACTTTGCCGCAAACCCTCGCCGGCCGCCAATTCAGGAATTGCGGTGCGTCGCGACGCTTCGTACGGAATTCGTACGGGGACCAGTCACGCGATGCGCGTACTTGCCCATACCCTGTGGGAATTGGACAGAACTGGTGTGAAGGCTTCAATACTGACCGACTGCGTCGGTCAACTTCGTTTAATTGAAAGCACACAACCACCTATCG